>ERZ772863.454-NODE-454-length-48517-cov-13.902604_pt1 | contig 48517 bp, 56 predicted proteins | sample MGYA00512134_ERZ772863 | MGnify/ENA primary metagenome ERZ772863 (study PRJEB29015, sample SAMEA2737659) | human gut metagenome | biome: human gut; feature: human-associated habitat; material: faeces | place: China | collected 2012 ...
CCACGTCGCACAAATACCGGGCGTATATATTATAACTTTTCATATCGGCGTGCATCGTACCCCTTGCTCCGGAACCCTCAACGGCGGTTAAATCAAATTCCAACGTATCAAAAGGTTCTTGCGTTGTCTTTGTATACCGGAACATTGCCACATCATCAGAACGGCGGCGTATCTCAACACCTGCTAGCCCAATAGGTAGCCCACCCGCAACTCGTTTTTGTGCAATATGGATATAATAATTTACATTTAATTCCGGGTATAAATCTCCCATAAATTCATCAGGACTTGCACCCGTCGACATCCGCCCACTATAAAGCCCGGATATTACCGCCGGGGAACCTTGCGACGTAATTTGTATTTCTTTCAAAATATTACATAGTGCAAAATGATAGGTTTGTATTAATGCGTTTTGGTCAGTCGTGGCGTTTGCGTCTTGTTCCCAATTCGTGCCGCCCAAAAAGCACGAAACAATACTATCTCCGGGAACGTATATTTGTATCAATGGGCGTTTTCTTATTGTAAGAAATTCGATTTGTGGGGCTAACTCAATTAAATTGTATTCCTTTTCCAATCCTGCCAAAACGTCGTTGTATTGGTCTATTGTTTCCGGCTGTACCGTAACCAATTTATCATCATCATTAAACGTACAATCCGTTTTCATAAACTTTGCTTTATAGTATTGATTGTATGTTTGTCCCCAATCATCGCTTTTTTCTATATATAGGAAAAATTCAGAATCAAACGGGGCGTTATTGATAATATCGTAATCAGCACGGACAAAGTTTATTTTACCGGACAATTTAGCCCGGTAAAACCTTTGATTTGTTTCCAACTCATAATCCAACGTTAAATCATCCTTATAATTGGGGCAGACGGTTTGTTTGGTTCCGTCCTCCCCTATCTGCAAAAAGAATCTATATTTTGGTGTCATAGTCTTTTTATTTTACGTTTCAAATTCTTGTAACTTTCAATCGTATTTCCGTCGCCATCCACGTAAACCCGTCGTCGGTTCTGTTCCTTAATTTCCCTTACATCATCCGACAAATTGCGTAAATCCGGGCTTTGTCCGGTAACGTTTAACGTCAAACCGTCGCCGTCTGAATAGGATTTTAAATACTTATGTGCAAACGTACCATTGTTTAGCGAATTGATAACGTCCGGTATTATCTTTCTGAAACGGCGTGAACTTCGTTTATTTATCACGGCGAAAAATTCGCCTCCCTCGGCACGCCGGCGGGTTCCGTCCGGTTTCGTTCCTAAATCAATATCATTTCCGCTTTGGTGCGAACCGCCCTCCAAAAGTTCAACGGTACCGTCGCCGTATGTTTCCGTTCCTCCGGTTCCTCCGGTCTGTTTTGCCAATTGCGCCGCCTTGATTTTAGACGCTGCAAAACTCGCCCACATTACGGCAATTGCAGGTATTGCAAACGGGAAACCTAATTGCGACCATATCAACGCCGTTGCTGTTACCATGTTTCCGATTTGCTGCAATGTTTGTATTGCTGCCTGCTGTTTTTGCGCTTTCTGTTGTTCTTTCAACGCTTTTTCTTGGTTTTTCTTTGCCAAATCCAACTCCTTTTGCGCTTGTACAACATTATTGGCGTACCCGTTTGCCCTTGCTTCCAATTCTGCATCCAACGCCGATTGTGCGGCGGAAACCTCTTTATCCGCTTGCTCAACGGCTGCATCTGCTGCGGCAACACGTGCCGCCGTGAATGTATTTAACGCATCCAATGCGTATTGCATAGACGTATTAATTGCCTCTTTTTGGTCGTCGTCCAAATTAAGCCCAAACAAACCGTAAATGTCTGTTCCTCGTTCCTCCCCTTTGGATTGCTCAATTTCTTGGTCTATTTTTTTAATAGTGTTTTGAATTGTTTGTACCTCAACATCAGACAATTTATTGGCGGCTTGCTGATTTAATTCTAAAACCTTTTGCAAACGTTCCTTTTCTGCTTGCAAACGGAATTGAGTTTTCCGGGCTTCTGAATTTCTCAACAAATCAAACTCCGATTGTGCCAACGCTTGTTGTTGGTCGAATATCTGTAATTGCGCTTGCAAATATTCGTCCGCAATTCCGGCTCCCTTTGCGTCAAAACTTGCATTAATCGCCGCGGCGTCCTGCTGTTGCCCGGTCGGTTTCTGTTGGTTCTGTAATAATGCGGTTTGTCTTTCGTTTTCCAACAACTGCATCCGCAATTGTTTTTCCTGCTCGCTTCCCTCTTTGACTGCTTGCAAACGTAATTCAATGCTTTCTTTCTGTAACGCTAATTCCTGCAATTGTCGGCCTTGTTCGATTTTCAATAACGCCTCGGTTTGTTGCTGTTCCAACGCCGTAATTGTGGCGTTTATCGCTTGACGTCCGGTTTCGTTCAAATCCTTTTCGGTCTGCAATTGGTGTTGTAAGTCCTCAATTTGTCGGGAATACTGATATTGCGTTTGTTGGCGACGCTTTTCCCATTCGTCGGTTTCCAACTGCAATTGTGCATCCTGCAATTTTCGGGTTGCTTCCAAATTCTTTTTATATGCTTTCTCTACCTTTTTTGCAGCCTTTTCCGCTTCTTTATCCTTTTTTGTCGTATCAATTTTTGGCGAATTTGTCGTTACGGGGCTATTCCCGATTTGTGCTTGCGTATCTCCAACAGATACCGGGATTGTTATCGGCTTTATTTTCTTTTGCATATCATCCAATCCCTCTTTGAAATTTTGGGTAATGTCCTTTACTTGTGCTTTTACCAAATTTCCGTATGCGGCTGCATAATCTGACAACCCTTTTTTAACGTCGTCAAAATCCAACGTAAACGCTCCCTTTAATGCGGTTCCGGTTGCTTTGACTATATCAATAAAGAATCCAAACAAATTTCCCAACGTATCAAATGTTGTTTTGAATCCGGCAACAATCCCATTCCAAATTGCACGTATCAAAACACTTTCATTGTATAACTCAATCAAGTAATTGACAACATCAATAACCCCTTTTATTATCGCCGTCAATCCTTGGTTAACAAAAACTTTTGCCTGCGTTGTCAACGTTTCAAAATTCCCTCCGGTTGCGTCAAACAACCCGGATAATGCGTTTTGCAACTCAATTTGGCTTTGCAATTGTTCCTCCTGCAATTGCGCCAAAACTCCGGCTTTCCCTTTTACTTCATCCATGTTTGTTGAAATATCTTTCAACGTGCGCAAATACTGCAATCCGGCGTCCTCTCCGGGCCCCCCGAATATATCTGCAATTGCAGCCCCGACCGTTGCCGCATTATCCGGCAATTTTGCCAATTTTGCGGAAACGTCTTGTATAACATCAAATATCGTTTTGGTTCCGGTCTGCAAATCTTTTTGAACTTGTTCCGACGAAATACCAATACCATCCAAAGCCTCCGCCGTCGCCGTCGTCATTTCACGCAAACGCAAATTTGCCTCCTTAATTGCGTCAACGCCTTTGTCTGAAAAGATACCCATTTTGTTTGTTTGGGTAACAATTGCAACAAATTGGTCTGCTGATATTCCCGCCTCTTTGAAATATGCCGGGTATTCTTTCAACGTGTCTAAAAATTCCCCGTTCGCATCGCCTCCGGCTAAAAACCCATCCTTAACCAATTGCAATGCCTCATTTGCAGAAATACCAAATTGTTTTGATAATGCGTTTGTTGCAATCAATGTTTCCCGGAAATCTGCGTTGAATGAATCGGCGACGGCTTGCACCTCATTTCTAAACGCTTTCAAATCATCGCCACTTTTCCCGGTAAATTGTTGCGTCAATCTCGTTGCCTCAACTAACCCGGCGTTATAATCGTACCACCATTTAAACGCCGCACCCGCCGCCGCAATTCCGGCAATCGCCAAAAAAACCGGGTTTGAAAGTAATCCCAACAAAGTTTTTCCCAATGCTTTTGCCCCGTCGCCAATAGCTGTAAAAACGGCTTTACTTTCAGCCCCGCCACGTCCTAACGCCAAAAGACTTTCGCCAAATGCGCTATTTAAACCTAACGTTTCTTTTAGTTTGTCGCCATACGCAATAATTGCGTCGGACGCCTCCGTATAATTTCCGACGTTCAATTGAAATTTTCCGGTTGCCTCCTGCAACCGTTTCATTTCTTCGTATATTTCTTTGGTCTGTTCAACTAACTTTCGCCCCTCCTCGGTGTTTTCCCGTTCGGCTTTAGTCATGTTGTTTAAATAAATCTTATTCAATGAATATTGCGCCGATAAACGGTTATAACTACCCTCGGCGGATTGATTTATTTTGATAATCAATTTATTTATTTGGTTTGCTTCCTGCTTTGCCAAATTCAACTCCGCTAATTTTTTGGCGGCGTCGCTTTCAGCAAACGCCAATTCTTTTTGCGCACGTGCCAAACGGTCGGCGTCGTCGGCGGCTTTCTTTGTCTTTTTCCGCCCGTCCTCCGTGGCTCCGGAAACCTTTTGCAATGTAGCCGCCAATTGAATCGCCTCGGCTTTGATACTTGCCAATGCGTCCGTATATGTGTCTTTTAACTCGGTCAATTGTTTTATCAGTTCCTCAATTGAATTATCCGGCTTTACTAAATCGCTGTATTTTATCGGTTGATTATCTGCCATAGCAACTATTATTTAAAGTTTTTTTCGGGAAATTTCCCCGTATTTCGATTTTCTTTTCTCAAACGTATATTTTATTGTCTGCCGGGGAATAACTCCGGAAATCGCTTTATTTTACGCTTTTCTGTTTTTGGGCTTTTCTTGCTTGTTCTTTTACATACTCAAATGCGTTGTAATATTCCAATACGGTAAATCTTTTCGGGTCAACGTGCAAATTCTGCGACAATATCAAACACATATTTTCAAATTGTTTGTCGTATCGTATTTCTACGCTGTCGGCTCCCGAAAATGATTGCGGATTGAAATACGTTATCAACTCTGCTGTAATTTCGTCAATTCTTTTTGCATCCGTTTCGGTTGCTTCCCCGGCTATGATTGTGCGCAATAAAATAACCGTTCTTTCTTTCAGTTGGTCGAAATACTCTTTTAATGCTGCATCATCAAATAACCGGGGAAAATACAACCGCAATTCTTCATCTATTTTTTTTTTAACCGCTTCCAAATGGGCGGTTAATTCTGCGTTCGGAACATCGGCGAACAAATCAACTATCTTTTGCAATCCGTCGTCTGATAAATCATTGCACGGGTTCCCGTCAATGCTCTTTACTAAAACCGCAAAAGCTAAATACCGGGGCGAAATCTCGGATTGTATGAAATACACATTTTGGCGCATATTCTCTAACTCAACCGCCGCCAACTGCGGGGTTTTGCTGTGTGCATACCTTATCGCCTTTTCAATATGTCTGTCAAAATCCGACAAATCCGAACCAATTCCGGCGTCAACTAATAACATTTTGCTGTACTTGTGGAAACGCAACATCGGCAATTCGTCTATACTATCATACAACTCAACGTTCATTCCTTTTATTTGTACATTCTTCATAATAAAACACGTGTTATCATTGTACTACAAAAGGGAACGCCCAAAAATGAGAGGTTCCCGGTAAATATCAACGCAAAGAAACAAATCAGAACGCACGTCCACCACGACAAACAGAAATCGCAACTAAACATCTTTGCAAAGAAATCGTTCCCGTGAACTTGTACCCATTCAATAACGCCCCATTTGCGCAATAATGTAAGCACAAAAGCCGCCAACATTGCGACCAATATAACGTAAAAAATAAATTCTTTCATAATCTTACAATTTACATGATTCTCCAATACTTAATTCTCCATAGAACCGGAACCCGCCGTACGGGTGCATTAAAAATTGGTTGTCTATTTCGTCCAAAGAAAAACCCCGGTAAATATTTTCCGCCAACTCATAAACCTTTGTTATTTTCAAACGCCCATGTTTCAGCCAAAAGCCTCCGTTCAACACGTCCAATATTTGCCGCTTAACTGCTTCTTTGTTCCGGTCGCTCGCATCGTTGAATATCTTCCGGAAATCAAACCAAAAGATAAGGGAAAACGAGGTTTTTAGCCCTATTGAAACGCCGGATTCCCAACTAACGTCCTGCGGGTCGTCAATCCAAAAAAACGAAAAATTCCCAATATTTGCATCCGGGGTTACTTCTATATAATCGTTTCGCCCTACATAAACGCACGGGGTAAAATAACGTTTCCGGTTCCCGTCATATTTAACAAGTCTTTCAGCCCGTCCAAATGCTTTGTCCAACCACGGTAAATTATCAACCAATCCGGTTTGTATATTTCCAATAATACGGTCTAATAATTCCGGGTTCGCAATCACCGGGGCTTTGTTATTCGCTGCCATATATCGTTTTTTTTGCCTCTGTTATTAAATCCGGGAAAATATAATGCCATATAAGGATTTTAATATTTTCGTCCGTTAAACCTAAAATTTGGCGTCCATACTTTTTTATTAATTCCTCGGTTTTCCAATCCGCCGCCTTAATTTCAAATTGTTTGTCGCCAACTTCCAAATAAAAGCTACTTTGAAAATCGCCCTCATCCCTTAACGTTACCCGGTTTGTAGGCTGTCCCTTTGCCTCTTTGATTGCAATTGTTACCGGGCTATACGGGGCGTAATCCATGATTGAAACGCCCAAACGGTTAACGCCTTGTTCAAACAATTGTTCCTCGGCGTTCATATCTATTATATACGCCTCGTTGTCCCATATTATTTTTTGCACTAACCGCCCGGACGTTAATTCATCGTTGAATTTAACGACCCGTTTTAATAAGTCGTCAATTTTTCCCATATCACTAAATAAGAATACCGCACGTTCTCAATGCTGCCAATAGTGCATTGAATTTAGTTATTACGGCGGCTAACTCTTCACTTCCGCCCAAATTAGCAATATCTGCTGCCGCTTTTACGCCTCCAATAGCTTGTTTTGTGGCTGCGGTCAAAACTGCATCCTTTCCCGGTGCGCCCGGTGTTCCGGGTGTACCCGGTTGCCCTTTCAGATTCTTAAAAGCAAAAGCAAATGTTCTTGCGCTTGCGGTGCCGCCCAATGTTACCGTTACTCCCGGGGTTCCGGTATTTGCATCCACGGTTGCGGTTGCTCCGGTAATTGTCGCATCAGTTCCGGGACGTCCGGGCGTTCCCGGCGTGCTTGACTTAAACAGATAATAATGCAACAATTTTGCCAAATCCGTTTGTCCTTTTGACGCCAAATGCAAATCAATAACTCTCATTGCATTTTCAATTGTCATTCCTTGAATTGTCAGCGTTTGCCCGCTGCTTTCCTGCTTATCGTTGTACACTTTAACAACAATATCGTTGTTTATGTACTTATCTTTTGCGGCGGACAAATCCAACATTACAATACCACTTGCCGGAATGCCTTTTTCAACGTTTGTTGCATCAATGGTTACTTTTGCTTTTGGCGACGGATATTCTGCGCCGTCGTCGTCAACAATATTTGCCACGACCAAAATTTGCGGCAACTTTCCGGAAATGCTCGACCATGATTCAGTAATTGCAATATCCTTTTTCAATTTATCATACGTGTATTGCGCATCAATCATATACGCTTGAAATCCTCTTACTCTCATAATTTACGCTTTTAAATTCTACAATTTTACCTTGAAATTATATACAACTTTTGCTTGAAATTATATACTAAACGGTTCTGTATCTAACGCCCCGGTTGTTACAACTCAAACAAATGCGGTCTAACCCCTGCGTATCTAATCGCAAAGCCTCATACGCTTTTTTAAGGTCATAGCCCAACCCGCCGGGACGAACCCCGGACGTATTGCCGTCCAACTCATACAGAATATCGGTGCGGCTTGCATTTGACTGATTGCGGTTAACCCTAACGTTGGGATTCATTGCTAACGTTCGCAAACCTATTGCCGCAACCTGCCTTTGAATAACGGTTTGGAACATCTGCCGTTGCGAAATAATAAAGTCGGTCAAATCGCAACCAACCGTTATTTCGCAATTTAGCCCGTAATTGTGGGTATTTGTGTACATAGTATAAGCCACGTCCCATAATTCCGGGTATTGCTCGAATGTTTCCGGGGCGTCAACCTTAAATGGGGAAACCTGCAAATACTTTGTCATTTCTCGCCATGTTTCGACGGAACCAATGTTGCACGTTCCGCACGGCTCCCGGCTCCAATCCTTAGATACGTTTATTGCTTCCATCCCGGCGGGTAATTCGTCTTGATTATAGCAAAGAAACCATGAACCCCCGGCGTTGTTTGCGTCGCTGATATACGGCAAATAACAATCGGTCAACGGGAACCATTGAAAGCCGCCATTTGTAACGGTAAAATCCAAATCGAATGTTTTTACCGGGTCAATCTGCGACGAATGAAATAAATACATTCTTACCTTTCCGGTCGCTCCGGTCATTTGTAGCCCGATTTTCTCAATTTTGGTTGTTACCCCCATACTACGAACCGGAACAATTTCAAATCCTACTAATTTATGGGTATTTTGAATTGTAGCCCGGATTCTGCCGGAACCATCAAAAAACGTTTTTCTTTCCAATAAATTGCGGGTTTCCTTTTCCAACTGCTTAATCTGTGTAAAAGTCTGAACAACGGTTGCAATTCCGTTTAATGTCAGTCTTTCCAAAAAGTCAGAAAAAATGTTGTATGGTCGCCAATACGGGTTTCCGTAATCGTCCCGGCTGTAATCTTCGTTAAAATCACTCGCCGTCGGTTCCTGCCCGGTATTATCTATTTTAGCAATCCAAAATATATTGTTATGCTTTACCTTTTGCCCGGCTTTATACGGCAAAATCAAATTCCATTCCGGATATTGTAGCCCCCAATCGTCCGGCATTATTGCCTGCATATTATCTAACGTCAAAAGCGGGTGCGCACCTTGAAAATACAACCCACTTTCCGTCTGCGTTAAATTGTCGTCTATCGCCTTTGCCGGGTCGTATGATTGCTCCCACCCGCACACATTTTTTAACGCTTCGCATATTTCATTTATTCTTATCATAAAAACGCCCATTTATTTCCCATATTAGGAATTAAGATTGCAATAAATAAGGGGGCGGGGATAACCACCCCGTCCCCTCGGTTAAATAATTCGTTATGCTCCGGCGTTATGCGCTCGCACCTCCGGCGGGAAATGCTGCGGCGTTGGTAACATATACAGGCATACCCAAAGGTTCGTTTTGGTCACGTGCTGCAATCTGCGCTTTGATAATCGGATTTGCAACCTTTGTTGGGTCACTGTTATAAGCAACCAAAAAGGCAACATCAACACTAAATCCGAAATACTCCTTAACGGCGCAAGTCAAATCCTCTGTTGCTGCTCCTACTGTTGCACTTTGGTCGCCAACCGAAGTATAGTAATGTGAACCAACTGGCAAATCAATCATCGGCAAACGTACAACATCCCATTCATGGAAATTGGCACGTGTACGGCGCAATGCTTCACGGTCAACACGGGTTAACACGCCAACGTTACCATCTTCAACAGCAAAGAATGTTCCATTTTGGCTTACTTCGTTTGTCACGTTGTTTGTGTAATGGAATTTCTTTCCGGCGTATTCCAACTGTTTGTTTACGTCGTTTGTCGCTCCATGCTGCGCCAACTTGCGAACCAAACTTTCGATTCCGGCGTTGCAAACGATATGCGGCATACGTGGGTAACAATTGGCTCTCATAATTGGGTCAATGTCGCCCAAAATTTCGGTTGCCATTTCCTTTTTAACCTTGATAACGTTACCGGAAAAGTCATAATTCAATTTGTCTTTCAATACCTGCGTTTTCTGTGCTTCCAACGCTGCAATTGCGCCTTTGTCTAACGCATCAGCCAACGCACGTGTATATTTTTCCATTTTACGGTAAAAGTCGTGTTCATACGAAATTTCATTGTTCGTATAAGCCGCCGGAACCATAGTAAAACCGATTGTGTATGTTGCCCACACAACGGTATAAAGTGCGGACGTATTTTCGTCGTCCTCAATTACACATGAACGGACGTTGCCAACGGTAACATCGCCATCGTAATTGATAACCGGGATTTGCACGGTATTACCCATTGAGGCAAACGCCCTTTCCCTCAACTTTGGGTTAATAATGGAATTTGCGGCGTTGGTTTGCTCAATAAAGAAATCCAATGCGCCATACTCACACGGGCGGGTCATATTGCGGTCAAATTCCGGGTTCTGAACTCGCCAATTCTGTAATCTTGTTGCAATTAAACTCATAATGTTTTATTTTAAATTGTTATTAATGCGGGTTTACCCTTTACCCGTGGTTGTTTTATCTCTCCGGCAATGCTGCAATATTGTTGTCTTTCCATGCTTGCGCCATTGCATCCTCAAACTCTTTGGAACCTGCGGTCATTCCCTGCGCCATCAGATTGTTACTAATTGCGTCGTATGCTTCAACACGTGTTTTGCATCCTGCAACGTCAATTACTACGCTACCGCCTGCGCCTCTACCTCCCGGCGGGATTGTTCCGCCTCCCGGCTGTTGGCGTCCTTTGTCAATTATTCCCATTGCGTCCAATTCACGGGTTAACAACTCGCCCGGCGTAAATGGGTTTAACTGATTGTTCGGGTTTCTCATAATCGCCCCGGTTTCGTCCTTAAACGCCAAAATTTTGCCGCCTTTGCCATCGTCGATATATTCCGGGTTCATTCCCTTGATTTTATCGTTAGCCTGCTGCAAAATAACCTTTGTTACACTTTCCGGCAAACCTGCCTTAAATTTAAGCCCTGCGGACGCTGTTTGCAATTCGTTGTCTATCTTAATGCCGAACAACTCTTTGGCGTGGTTTTCTTTTTCTGCCTCAAACTTTTTGTTCAACTCTGTATATTGAGTTGTAACGTTTGCCAAATCTGCTTTTGCCTGCTTTAATTGCTTTGCGGTTTCTGCATCTGCTCCACCGTCGGCAATTACTTTTTCCAAACGGGTTTTCTCTTTTGTCAATGTTGCAATCTGTGATTCCAACCCGGTAACGCTTTCCGCTTTTGTCTTAAAATCTCCCAACACACGTTTTGCGTAATCGTATGTTTTTTCAGTTCCGTTTTTCTCAACTCCGGACGCTGCCAAAATATCCACATCCAAATTGCCGTAAATTTCCCCGGTTTTCTTTGCTATTACACTATTTTCGTCATTCTGTGATAACGTTGTAATTGCGTTAATCTGTTCGTCAGTCAAACCGGACAAAGCCGCATTCGCTACCAAAATTTCTCTTGTTAATGCCATAATATTACCCTTTTATTATTAACTCAAACTAAATACGCTCAACGCTCCGGTATTGCAATCTACCAACGCAACCTTATATGTTGGTGCCTGCGGTGTTGTTACGTCTTTCGACCATGCCAATACCTTTGATTTGTTTGTTACTTTTGCCGTTTCCGGTGTTACTACAATAACATCGTTAATCGTTCCGGCTTCAATACATTCTTTCAATTTCTTTTTTGCGGCTTCGTCTATCGTCGCAATTGGTTTCGTACTTGTAACAATCAAATTGTCCTGCTGTGCAATCTGTGCCATATCTTTATAATTTTTTGGTTTAACTTATTTGTTTGTTTCCGGCGCATCCTGCTTTGCTTCCGGTGTTTCCTTTGATTTTCTTCCCAGCTTTGCCGCCGTTTCCAACAATCCCTCGGCTTTCAGTTCTGCAAGAATTTCGGCTTTCATAGCTTCTTTCATTGCTTTTTTCTCTGCCTCTGCTGCCTCTGCTTTGGCTTTTGCACCGGCTTCGGCTTTCTTCTGTTTTTCTGCCTCCAATTTAGCCTCGTTTTCCTGCAACCATTTGTTCGGGTCGTGCATTACATCAACGGTAAAACCCTGCTTTCTCAAATTGTGCAACCCAAAAGATTCAAAGAACTTTTTGCCGAAAACCTGCATACGTGGTTTTGAAATTCTTTCGCCCGTGTCTTGGTTGAATTTCTTAACCTCAATTCGGCAATGATAACAATCTTCCTCGCCCTTTGGTACAATAAAATTTTCCGGGGTAACGTCTAAAATATTGACGTCTTTAATTTGCCCCTCCTCTGTTCTCACTTGCATACTCGTAAAGTTTATTAGTTATTACTTTTATTTTCTCGGAAAATGGTATTTGCGTTCCAAATTCCAAAATATTTGTATTTTCTCGCTCAAATCTGCGAACAAAATTAGCAAAATTCAGTTTTACACGCAATTCCGGTTCGCTAATTATCTGTTGCCCATATAAATTTAATACCTCGGCACGGGTTAAATGTCGGTACGGCTCCAATTCTGCCAACACTAACATACGTTGTAATTGGGTCGAGTCGTTCCGGTACTCCGTTTCGATAATTTGGTTTTGCATTGCGTCCAATTCTGCCTCACTTGCTCCGGTTTCCTTTGCTAACTTGTAACGTTCCCGCAACTCCATTGCATCGTAAATATAAAATTCCGTGCCTAAATTGATTTTTGCAGAAACAAACAAATTGCCGTACCTCAATCGGCAAACCGTTTCATCAACGAATTGTTGCGCCGCCTCAAATCCTTTCTTTACCCGGTTTAAAATTGTGCTTTGGCTCTCAAAATTTGCTTTTATCTGTTGTTCGTTCAATGCGTCCCGTGTTGTTATTTCCTCATTCGTTCCGACAATAGACGTGATAATATTGTTGCGCAATCGCTCTTCCTCGGCAACATTATAATCCAAACTATTACGGTCAACGGTCAACATCTGAACCGGGTTGCGCAAATCCGGTTGTTTGTCGCCATCGGGAACGGGTATTTCAACAAAAGAACCAACCCCGGCAATTCGTTTGTCGCCACATTTCGGGCAACGCTCTAATATCCCGGCTTGGTCTAACTTGTAACGTCCTTGTTTGTCTTTCAAAAACCCGCCGTCGCAATAATCGCCATTTTCTGCGTTGCTGAAATCGCAACTTTGTTCATAGCCGGAATAAATAGGATATGAACCGTACATATCCAAATGCCGTTTTGATATATGATAAAACAGATACCAATCCATGCTTTCCAACTGCTCGGTCAATGGCGACGCCTTAACATCGGGTTCCCTCAAACTTATTGCCTCATTCCAAAAGAAACGGGCGGGGGTATAACCTAAATCGTGGGGGCTGTCAATCAGCAAATCGCCAATATTCCCGTCTTTCTCCGTAAATACCCGGTATCTCTCATCGTCAATTACTGCAATACGTTTGTCGTCCTGCTTGAAAATTATCCATCGCATAACGCCCGTTACCGGGTCTGCATCAAACGTTATTACCTGCTCAATTGGCAACCAATAGAAATACGGACGGGGGTATTTATCGGCGGCGTCTTGCTCCGTTGGCAAATCCACAATTAGAACGCTGTTAATTTCGGTTTTGAAATATTCCCACCCTTTAGAACTCCAAATTTCCGGCTCCCTTAAAACGTTCTGTCTATAATACTCCCAATCGTCCCTTTGTCCGCTCTCCATAAACTGATAATTGAACGCCGGGTTACGACCGTCAAAAATTCGGCTCAACTTATCAAAGCAAATTCCCGTTACCTCGTTGGTCTTAACGGGGTAACGGAAAAGAGTTTTGAAAATTTTAAACTTATCGTCGGGTATAAGGTTTGAAACGAAATTCAGAAAATCCGTTAACGGTTGACTGATATACGGCGCAACAAAGGTTTCGGCGTGAAACTTAATGCGCTGTTGGTGTACAATCGCACGGTTAATCGTCGCCCCTTTCTTTTGCTCCGTAATCTGTTTTTTTATGTCGTTTATACCTAATCCCATAATCTTTGCTAAATTCAAAATTTGAGTTTTCCGGCAACTGCCATCCGCCGTTATTTCCCATCATCAACAAACGTTCGGCGTGCGTTATCTCAAATTCTCGTTTCATATTGTGTTGGGGACAAACCAATAAAACTTTTGTTGTCTTTGTCATAGCCTCGTTCTTTTCTTTTGTTTTACCATAGACTTAACGTAATTTACTGAATACTCATTTGTTGAATGAATAACAACCGCAAAGTCATTTGAAAAATCAATTGAAAAATCCCCTAACGTTACTATGCTCCCGCCTTTAAATCAGTTAACGGGTTGAAATCCTCCGGCGCAATAATTGCCAAATCGTCCGACCAATTCGGCAAAAAAGCCCATTGAATGTTGTTGCTATCCGGTGCCTCATATCCGCCCAATGTTTTATCGCCGATAAACAAAGAACGTATTGGAATCGGATAATGGGTTGTTGCTGTTTTTGCGTCTTGAATTGCTCCAATTGCGCCGTTTTCGTCAAACAGATAAACGCCCAAATTGTCGCCCCAACTTTCGCACTGCAATTCTTTCAAAGCCTTGATAATTTTCTGTGGCAACTTTCGCATAACCCCGGTAAATGGCGTTGGCTCACGTCCCACAACTTCCTCAACGCCTCCCAATGTTTCGTTACCACCTCCAAACGTTCTTGCTGCGCCTGCTTCTGCTGTCGGGGCTTGAATGTATGGGGAAATAACAATCTTTGTATCATCGTCAGCCGACAACAACGGCGTCCACGACGCTTTTTTTTCAATACCTGCATCGGTTTTAAATGAATTTTTTTCTCCGGTGCTTTTGTACAATCTTTGAAATGCTACTTTCTGAATCTGCCCAAAACTTTCCGGGCAATTACTTACGGGAATATCGGGCAAAGCCGTACCCGCCGGACACTTACAAATCATAATCCTAAAATTTTAATATTTAAAACTCGTTTTACTATCTCCGGGGCTAACTCTTTACCCCATTTATCTTTTGCAAAGTTATAATATTTTTCCGTTAAACTCTTGCGTATATGGAATAAATTGTTAGTTACGACGTTTAACGCCCCTTGTTGCTTGGCTGTATGGTCGTGTATCGCCGTCCGCCAATTCCTTTTCATATATTCCGGTCAAACCGTCCTCCGGGTCGTCATGCTCATTTGCTGGGAAATCACGCAAAAACCCGGTTACGTGTTCATGTATCTTTGGAAAACGTTCCTCCCATCCTAACGGCATTATGATTTGGGCGTTGACGCTTGCCGAATTTGTTATAATGCGGCTTTCCTTGTTGGCACCTTGGTAAAATGGTTCGGAAATCGCTTTTATCTTTTTACGTATCAACTTTTCAAACCCGGCACCGCCGTTGTTACTTTCAATCCATGCTTTTTGCGTTCCACAACGGTTTATCATTTCCGGGACGGTAACGGCTGTTACTTCTGTATTTTCCTGCGTAAATACCATGTCAGTAATTAGCGCATACAAAATCGGTTCAAACCGTTTCTTTTGTTCGTTCCATGCCTCATTACCAGATTTGTAAATGTCATAACATGCCGAAAATGTAAAGTCGTCGCCCTCGTCGGCAACGTCTGTATAATTTCCGCTACGTACATACGTCCCCCATTCGGATTTGTCAACGTATGTTCGGAACGGGTTCCGGTACAATTTGCCCTCTGCATTTCCGGGGTTGCCTTGATACAAGCATTGAAATTGTACGGGGTCTAACGCTCTTTGCCCCTCCAATTTTACCCGGCTGTGTCGTCTATCCCATAACGCCGCCCCCGGTTCCCGTGGGTCAATCTCTGTTGGTTCCCCGGTTTTCAGTCCCTCAAAATTTATTCGTACCCATGCGCCCGCCGGAATGTCTTTTACATCATCCCAACTTTTAATATCAATTACGGTTTCCCCGCTTTTTTCTATGCGCCCAATCAAATCATCATCATGCCAACGGGTAAACACAATTAATTCTTGGGAATCATTATGCAAACGGGTACGTACTACGGTCGTGTACCATTTCCATGCTGCATTACGTACAATCGGGCTGTTGCCCTCGGCATAATCTTTATAAACGTCGTCCAAAATAGAAACATCAACCGTTTTTGAAGTCAACGAACCGCCACGGCCGACAACACGCAATGAACCCTTACGCCCAACCATTTCTATTACGTCGGAATTTCGTAAATACGTATTAGCCATTGTTACTACGTTGGAACCGTTCAAATATGTTTCCGGAAACAATTCCCGGTATCTTGGTGTGTCAATTATTCTTTGGACATCCCGGTTAAAATCTCTCGCAATGGTTGCCGCATAGGAACCGATACAAATCTTTTTGTCCGGGTCTAATCCCAACATAAAAGATGGTAACTTTCGGCTTGAACCCTCGCTTTTTCCATGTTGAGGGGGCATTTGCACAATCATTTTCTTTATTTCGCCGTGGGCGAATTTATCCAACAACGTATAATAAACGACGTGGAACGGTTCCAATGCTAAATCCGGTTGCATATACCGGGCAAAGTTTATCAGCCTATTGCGTGACGCCGCTTTTACTAATTCCCCGGGATTGTTTTTTAGTGCGGCGTACATTTTAAGTAATTGTTCTTTATCCATTTTGTTTAATTCTTAAAAATATACCATATATTTTTGTCTTACCCCCGTATTTTTTCTGACTTAAAAACCGGAAATCTTAAAAAACGACCAATTTAATGTTTCATTTTCCATTTGTCGCACGCTTTTTCCGAACGTATCATACTGTGATTTTCGACAAACGGGCATTTTAAACAAATCGGGTTCCCGGCCATATCTAAATTTGAATGTTCATAATAGAATTTACCCCAACCACATTCGCCGCACGTGTGTACGGGTTTCGGTTCGTCTTTTTTCTTGATATTATTCTTTGTTGTTCGTGCCATCGTCAATTACTCCTTTCTCTGCTAATTGTTTTTTATATTCTGCTGTTTGTAGTTTATCAGCAACCGCAAACAATAAATCCTCCGGGATTGCTGATACATCGTATTGCGGTGCATCGCCGTTTATGCTTTTTTCTATTCCCGGAATCTCAACTTTAATTGGTGCATCAAATCCCAACATCTTTGCCCGGCGTTGCTGCACATTCAAAAGCAAATCCAAAAACCGGGGGTTCCCGGCGGACGTTTCCGTTGTGGTTTCCTCATACCCGTAATATTCCGGGTTATCGCCATCCTCCAACACTTTACGGGGCTTTGCGTTCTGTCTGTTTTTCTCTCTCGTTTTCCCGGTCTTGGAACGTTCCCACGCCTCCCACAATTCAACCTCCATTTTATCCAACTTTCGCAATTCCTGCGTAACGTAATCGTCTATATTATCCATACGCTCACGTTTCCACTCAATAAGCAATTGTTGCATATCCCAATAAACCATCTGTTTACTGATTGTGTAACCGACCCCACGCCGGGCGTTTTCTTCATTCAGTCTTTCGGAAATCTCTTTGTACGTGTAACCACGCAAAAACAGATTTGAGCAAAACGACAAATCAAATTCCCTTTGGTCTTTCGTCCTTTTGCACATTTTCGGGCGTCCGCCCCTTTGTCTTTTACTTGCTTCCATTTTCCAACCTTTTTACAACGGCAAAGTCTTTCGCTTTGCTTTCCTCTCAAACGTCGCTTTCCCTTTTGCTTGTTATTTTCGGGGAATTTTCGTTTTAAGCGGGTTTTGTTTGTTACTTGATTTTTATTGTCTTTTGTATTTTCGTCGCCCTACGGGGCTAATTTTGGCTTTCTTTCATTCCGGTACCTAAACGGCAAAGCCCCGGTTATAATTCCGGGGCGTTTATTATGCCTTTTCTACATTATTTCTATACCATGAAAAGGTTTTAAAGCATATTTTTGACGGGGTGCCGTCTTTCTTTTCCTTTCGTATGGTATATTCAAACTTTCCGTCATTGTCAACTCTTATTTCTTCAATTGTGCCAATATTTTCATCTTGTTTCACTCTATCCCCAATTTTAAACGGACAATTTTCTTTTATGTAGCTTTCATCCGCTTTGGTTTTTTCCTTTTCGTTGTACTCCAAAGCCTTTTGTCTTATATGGTTCAATTCTTGAACTCTCTTTACGTATGTTTCTTTATCCATGACTTTATTATTTTTCTGTTGGTAAATCCACGGTTAACAATACGGGTTGCAATGGTTGGTTAAACGTCAGCATTGACAAATGTATTGTTCCGGTTTCTTTTATTCTCTCCAATTCTTCCGGGGATAACTGCCATTTGGTAATTATAAGCCCCTGCGGGTCATTAGGGATTTTCATTGCAGGTAACGGCATGTATTCCGGTTGGTCTTTTGCAAATACTACATTCACGCCGGGAAATTCAACGGGTTTCATTGCCTTGCTCCTTTCTTGGTTTCTTTCTAAACTTACGTTTCTTTTCCGGTATCTCAATACGGTGTATCTCAACACGTGCGCCAAAAGCCTTTGCCAACTTTCCGGCAACTTCTTTTACTTCTTCCGGTATATCATTTTGAGGCTTTCCCGACGCATCGGCGTTTATCTGTTTTAGCAATCCGGCGATTGCTGTTTTTCCTCTTTGTCCGTTGTCGTCTTGAAACGCTGAATCAGATTTGCAATTGGTTGCGTTCTCATAAAGTCAGCACATTTAAAACGGTCTTTGCAAATATTGCAATCATCCGGGTAATTGTGTTTTGCATCCTGCGAACTCTTTTCGTCTGCCTTTCTGAATCCGTGCCATTCGTCACGGCGGGCGATTGCTTCCGAAAATACCGCCATTGCATCAATACAAACTTGTGCCAAAATAAAATCCGGGGTATCTCTCATTTCCTTTTCTAAACCGTGCTTATTAATAAGTTCGGTTAGTTCTTGTTTAAAATCTTTTTTCATACGCTTAAACTTCTATATGTTCAATTTGTGGTAACTTCTTTATGTATTCCAACATCGCCGTTTTGCTTTCCTCGGTTTCGTCGGTTCTGTTTATTACCAACTGAATAACTTCCAAAAGATAATCGCTATCAATACACGCATTATCAACGTCGGTAATATTATACAATGGTTCCGTTATTTCCTTGACGGCTTTAAATGCTTCTTTTGTCAACTTTGCGGCTTTTTTGAATCTCATTTTTTCGCCCTTTTCAAAGCATTTGCCTAAATGGTTTAATTTATCATCAGCGTAAAAAACGCATGTATGTGCCATGTCCGCCAAAAGATACGCCGTATTTGTAAGGAACAACGCTTTTTTTCTTAATTCTTCTTTTTCTTCGTTTGTCATAGTCTTTTGTTAAAACGGTTCTCAAAATGTTTGTATGATTCGGCGGTTTCCTGCTGCATATTACCGCAAACCGGGCTTTCCGGTTTGTTGTGTGGGTGTTTGCGCATAAATTCCGGGTTTTTCTCACGTCCTGCAATTTTAGTATATGCCATTTCCTGCAATTCTTTTTGGGAATATCCAAACAATGCTGCAATATGGAACAATACGGCGTTCAAATCTGCTAACTCGTCTATAATTTCCGACGTGTTTTCCGGTATTATTCCATTTACCAACATATCATCAGCAACAACAAACAATTCGTGGTATTCCTCTGTAAGTTTTAAAAATCTCATTTGAAAGCTTTTGCCGAAAAGTTTATTCATCTTTTCAAACAATCTCTTTTCGTCAAAGGTCAATCCGGCGGTATTGGCGTCTTTTTCTTCAAAATTAGCCATAAACGTTTGCATATCCATTTTGCCAAATTTTCCGTCCGGTGTCAATACAATAAAATTTCCCTCCGGTACGTCCAACATTACGCCGTTTTCGGTCGGGAATGAATAAACCGCCAAACCTCCGGGCGTTCTCGGAATCTGCATTGTTCCGTCTCCGGTAAACATCAGCAATTTTTCCAAATTATCACGCTTTACGGGTAATGCACGAATTTCTAACAATCGGCGGCAATAAATATCCCCGGCGGTTTCGTCCGGCATACCTAAATTTGTGCGCAACTCATTTGGCAAATTTCCCGCCCCTTTTTCGTATTCAACAAAGAATATTGCACCACGCAAAAGGTTTTGTTCTTTAATCGTCCTTACGTCTTTTATTCTTTTTCCGTATCTGCCTTGAACTGCATATATTGCGGCTTCAATTATTCTTTCCTCTTTGTCCGGGGCGTACATTTTAAGTTCAAAGTAATTTTCTTTCTCTGTAACTTCCGGTTCTGTTCCCGTTACATCTTCAATCATCAAAAACGTTTCCGCATCAAACGGAATAAAACTTCTTTTTTCCATATCTAATTTGTTTTGAATTAAAGTACAAAGCATTTCACCTTGTAAAACAATCTACCTGGTGAACTCATGGCATAAACGTCTCCGTTGGCAAATTCAATTTTATTGCCTGTGCAGTTGATTATTCTATTATCTTCACTCTCCAATTTAAGAACCTCTTCTTTTGTCATATTTCATCCTCCTCTATTTCAAGTAAGACATTAAGTTCCACACTATCCGTAAATCCATCATCAGGATATACAGTTTCTTTTTCTACATATTCAATCCCGTGAACACGTATAAATTCAGCGTTCTCTTCATCTCAGTTTGATTCTGTTCTATCTGTGAGCATAAATACATTAGCTGATTTAGGCATTTTTTTAAGCTTTTCTATAAGCTCTCCAACAGTTAATGTTTTCATAATTTTATTCCTTTTTATATCAATTATTAGTTAATTGGCAGTTTCATAAAACACATCCACATAGTCTTTCCATGTCTTCCAGTAGTATGGCCGAAGAGTGGTTGCCGATTGATGGCACTCAATACTTCCCTAACTGTTATCTGCTCCTCATTCCATTTGAAAATCAGAACTCCGTAGTCATCCAGAACACGAAAGCATTCATCAATTCCCTTTTTTATCACCCTTGGCCAATCTTCAGGAAGTTTACCATACTTCTTGGCTAACCAACTATTTTTGCCAACCTTTAGCAAATGGGGTGGATCAAACACTACCAGTTTAAAGGATTTATCCAAAAACGGCATATCGGTAAAGTCCGATACGATGTCTGGGTGGACTTTCAGATTTCGGCCATCACAAAGAATGTATTCTTCGTCCCTAATGTCAGCAAACAAAGCCAAAGGGTTTTTTTTGTCAAACCAAAACATCCTACTGCCACAACATGCATCTAATATTATTTTTGTTTCACTCATTTCCAATTAATAAACGGTTAATAATAAAACAATCAGTCCTCCGGAAATTGTGGCGTACAAATCTTTTTTATCAAATACGCCTCCGTGTTTTTTGTTGTAAACCTCACGCAATACCCCGGTTAAAATTACTGCTATCAATGCGATAATACGTGCAATCATTCCCGGAATCCCGATAAATGAAACCAAACGCAAAACCAACATTACAACAATCATTCCCGCTATAATATGCAATAATTTATCGTGCGGGATTGATACTATTAATTGAAATATCTTTTTCATCGCTTTTTTTCTGTTATGTTATACAATTTTCTGAAATATATTACTTTGTTATCGCTCCGGCTTGTTCTGTGGCATTTAAGCCCAACCGCCGGGCAATCGTCTTTATGGATAACGCAACACGCGCATCTACTCAAACATACATATTTGCCAACATTTTCAATCAGTTTATCAGACGGTTTAACCCATCTTTCCGCAATTATTACCATACCCCGGTAAACTGCACGTTCGCCGGGGTTATATTCACGCCCGGGTTCAAACGGATGTGGTTTCTTTATTCTCATTTTCTATCGAACTAACCAACAAATCCAAATTTTCCTCTGTTCCGGAAATTGAAATTCTTGCTTTCCCTGCTCCCATTACCGCCAATTCCGTAATTGTGCAATCATATTTGCCTGCGGATTTTTGAAACTTTGCCGCCTCATTTAATGGCAATATTTTTGTTATCTCTTTCATCGCTCACGTTTTTAGTATTTTACATTACAAAGTTAATAATTTCTTTTGGTTTTTATCCATATCAGCCGGAAACCAACGGAAAAACAAAGCAATTTAATTTCAATATCTAAATAAACGTCATGTCCTTTTACGCCCTCAACCATAACTCCGGGCGTCAAATAAAATTGCTTATACTTCCACAAACTTTGCAGATACAAATAAAACCCGATACGTCCAATATGGAATCCGATTGTTTTCATTTCTCTATCTGTTTTTTTATCTGTTCCCAACTCTTTTTGTCAATTACCATTTTCCGGGGGTATTGTATTATTTCGCCCTTGGTATATACGAGATTATAGATACCCAATTGCCCCTTAATTGGCATTTCAACAACACGTCTTGGGTTGCGCATCATCCATCCGAAACCCTTTGTTATTTTTGCCCTCTTTTCCTTTGGAATCCGGGTGTTTTCCCAATCCTCCGGCGTAAACTCTTTTATCGGCTTCACGTCGTACAACTCAACCAATCCCAAAGTAACGCCGCTTTCCATTCCGGGATAAACCGGTTTTGCCGACGAACAAATAAGAACGTCGCCACGGTATGACGTTTTTTTGCTTCTAACTTCAATTGATTTTCGCCCGTAAACAACGCCGTTTTCGTCTTTGTATGCCGCCGTTACCAAATCATTTGCGTATGGCTGTTTGACGGTCAACGCACGCCAACGGTCGTGTTTTTCGGGGTCATATTCTTTGCTATTAAACTGCATAACTTTATTTTTTATCTTTCCCGGCGGGTTCCTTGTAATGGGCAAAACCAATTGGTCGTATCGGTTCCGGCTCCGGAACGGCTGCGTCCTCCTTATTGTATTCAAAAGAAACAAAAACCGTTCGCCCCTTTGTCCGTGTCCCAATCAGCCGGGAACCCTCCGGGATTTGAATTTTAATTTCGTTCCTCATTCTCAAAATGGCAAATCATCTTTGTCTTGGTCGGGAATTGGCGGCGGCGGTGTTGGTGCGCCTCCCTGCTGCGTTGTTTGTCCGTCTTTCTTTGGCGACAACATCTCCATATTAAACCCGTAAACTTCTGTAATGTATCTTTTGACGCCGTTGTTGTCCTCATAACTGCGGGTTCTTATTTTCCCCTCAATATAAAGTTTATCGCCCTTTTTTACATACTCTTTTGCAACCTTTGCCAATCCATTTTGCAAAACAATATTGTGCCATTCGGTGCGCTCCGGTACTTCTGTACCATTTGCCGTTTTAAATGCTCTGTCAGTTGTCGCCAACGTGAATTGCGCAACCGAACCGCCGTTGTCGAAATCTTTATACTCCGGGTCTTTTCCGACGTTACCCATTAAAATAACTTTGTTTACACTCATAGAAATATAGCTTTAAAAATCCAACTTCCAATGCTCCATAACGTCCAAATGTATGACGCAACCGTTAACGCCACGAACGTATAAAATACAATTTTATATCCGGTTTGTTTTTTGATTTTCATCTACTTAAATTTTACACCATCCAACAAATATTCTTTTTTCATATCCGACCATCCGGCGGCATGATTTATCGCTTTCCGGTCGTCGTCGTAAACAAATCCAACTATCCAACCGCCGACGTTTGATTGTTTTATTAGTCTTACCAATTTACCGACGAAAAAAGAACGGTATCGGTAATATGCTGAATTTTCACTAACAAACAAAACCCGTCTTTCTGCATTTATTTCGGGCGGATTTTCGATTTGCGGGCGTTTCTCCCTTTCCGGGTACCTTTGTACCCTTTTAAAATCATTTTGGATTGAACGGCGGGAAATTGCCCCGTAATCGGGTGTTCTTTTTTTCGTCCTCATATTTTCAAACTTCTGTATTCGTTTTTAAGCAATTCAATAATCCGGACGTTGCCCGGATATATTCGCATTTTCTCACGGTCGCCATTCTCCCAACATGAATGATGTTCAAAACATAGTATATTTATATTTCTTGCATCATGCGCCATTTCGGGAAACGCTCCACGGGTCAATATATGCGAAGAATAAACGGCGGAATAATTCCGTAACGGCTTTAAACATTCTTCGCATCTGTGCGGCTTATGCTCCCAAACCCACCGGAAAAACCGTTGGTTGGCAACGGGAATGTCGCCACGTCCTAAAACGCAATTCCCGAACAATTCCCGTTGTAACTCAACACGCAACCGTATATCTAACCGAAAATTACGAATATCCAATAACGGTTCGTAACCACGTGCAACGCAATATTCATATTCGCAACGCTCGGTCAACAATATTGGCTCCATTACATATTGTCTGTATCGTCCGCCGGGTCTGCCATTTCCGGGAACATATCATTTTCATTTTCGTTGTCTGCATCATTTACGTAAACTAACGGGTTTGGTTCCCCATCAGCCCCGAACAAATCCATTTGCGCCTTTTTGCCCTCAAACAGAAATTCGTAAACCTCGTTTTCAATATCGCAAACAATGTTTTCCAACTCTTCCTCAAAACCGAACGTTTCAACGTTATATTTCATTCGTGGGGTATTGATTGCTGTTTTCTGATTGTTTGATATGGTAAACAATCCGGTTAAAACGACGCCTACGTTATCATCCTGCCCGGACAAAGAAACGCCCCTTACTTCGATATTATTCAAACATTCCTCGGCAAAACTTTCCGCAATATCTGTTTGTTTCTTTGTTGCTTTAAACTCCGGCGTTGCCATCATGGTTTTAAATGACGTTATGTTGAATACACGTCCCATAATCGGGCGCAAATCATTAAACAAATGACGCAAATCCGGGTGTATGTCTTTTGCACTCAATACATGGTATTTGTTCGTGTAACTCTCATTTCCGACAACTTCCGTTACTTCATAATGTACGTCTAACCCGCCATCTTTCAATAACTTTACTTTCGATAATGAAAACTTTTCCTTTGTAGGAATCGGCATAACATTTTGTTTTTTTTCGCTCATAATTTTTAATCTTTATTGTTTCCCGGTTCCTCCGGGTCGGTTTCTTCTTGGAAATACTCGCACGGTTCATCATCAGCACAACGACCGGACAAACAACATACCGGATAATCCACGCAATCAATGCACATTTTTTTTTCGTTCATAATTTAAAAGTCTGTTTCATTTAACAATTTTGCAACCTTGTTTTCCGGCTCTGCATCCGGTGCCAATCTCGGTTTCGGGTCGTGAACTAAAACTTCCCTTTTTACCTTTTTGGTCTTTGCGGGTTCCGGTTCCGGGTTAAACTTCAATTGTTCCGCCGGATATTCTTTTGGTTTCAGTTCTATAATACCATTTTCCACCAAAACCGGAATACAACGTTTGCAGGCTTTCACGTCCTCCAACGCATCATGCGCCGGGAATGTTTCGCCGGGGAAACACTTGTTGTAAAGTTCCTCCAATTTCGGATATTTGCCCGGACGTCCGTCTGCATACAATGCGCCAACAAATTTAATTGTTTTCATCATCGTATCAATTCGTTTTCCCTTAAACAATGCGTCCTCGGCTTTTTCGTCGTAATACTCACGCCCCATAATTCGCAATATCATTGCTTTTACAATTGACGTATCAAAGTAAATGTTGTGTCCTACCAACAAACGGGCTTTTTCGCAATCCTCCAAAAATTCGTCTATAATATCAGCAAATGGGACGCCCTCGGCGTTTGCTCTCTCTGCTGTAATTCCGTGAACTTCTGTTGACGCTTCCGGTATTTCCCATCCCTCCGGCTTAATAATGTAGGAACGTTCCTTTTCGTTTACCGCCCATGCCAATTGCACAATATTTGGAAATTCTGCAAAATCAACGTCCCATTTTGCGCCCTTTGGGGGCAACCCGGTTGTTTCACAATCGAACGTCAAAACATCTTTCATAATGTCGTTTATCTCATTTCCTTTGCTGTCTTTCAATGTTACTTTTTTCATAATAAAAAATCTTTTTTGCCCGTCTTTATTGGGCGTTTGTTCAACATAATTTGCCCGTGTAATCCACACGCAACCGCATTTCAAACATTTAACCCGGCTATATCCATGCGGCGTATATTGGTACCGGATAACCCGCCAATCTTTCAACGGGTAACATTTACGGGGTTGGTTACACTTGCAAAACATATTATTTTTTCTTTTTTAATCTTCTTGTTTCTTTTTTACGGGTATTATACCCGGTTTTAAATGCCGACAAATAAATAAAATCGCACGCATCAATAAACATTTCGCTTGTCTTGCATAATTTATATATTGGGCAATCCGTACATTTAATCCGCCCGCTTGCCTCTCTCGCTTTCTTTTCCAACGGGCTTAATTCTGAATAATGCCTCATATTAAATGCTTCTTGGGTCGTCTATAAACGTGTTGTATTCCTCTGCGGCAATCTGTTTCAAATGCTCAATATGTTCTATCAATTCCGCATTGCTCAACTCCGGTATTTTACGCAACCGGTTTTCATATTCCCCGGTTTCAATATTCGGTATTTGCTCATACATTACCGGGGACAACTCACGCAATCGGCGTTCGGTTTGTTCATCTGTCAGACGTTCGCCCGCCTCCCAAATTCCGGTTCTAAACGTTGGTACAACGTAATTGAAATAATAACCTTTCAAAGCCTCTGACGAACCGGGCGACGCTACAATAAAACGGGCGATTATGCGGCTACCTTTGTGCATTGCAAAGAATTGATTTAATTCCCCCATGTACATTTGTAAACCGCCGTTATTATTAATCATTCCCGTTGCTGTTATCTCTCTTTTTTTCATACTTAAAAATCAAATAAGCCATTATAATACGCTTCTCTTACTTTCTTTCCGAATTTTACAACATGATGTCCCTTTTTGTTTTTCTTTATATTTCCGGGAATATAAAATACAACTCCATTTTTAGGTAGGTTATATCTTTGGTAGAAATTGTAAAATTCATTCGTTCCGTATGATATTGCATTTTTAGCAATTTTCTTTAGCTTCCTCGGTATTCGTTTCATTGTCTTTCTTTTCCCGGTCAACAAATTGTTTCATTGTCTTATTAAAAGCCTCGCCGCCAACTTCCAATATAAACTTTCTTTCGCTGCTTGAATATCCCTGCAACTTCTTATCCATTGCATTTGCATACAATACCGTCATTTGTCCCGGTTCAAAAACTCCTCGTTCCTGCAAACGGTCTATCGGGTGCCGCTTCAATGGTGCGTCCGCCATCATTCCGGCTTTTCTGCGGGTGTTTTCCAAATCGGAAATAACCACCTTCAGATTATTATAAAATTCGGGTGTTTTCAAAACGTCCGAAATTGTCATTTCTTTAACTTCCATATTGTTTTGTTTAAGGGACGCCGGGAAACCGACGCCCCGGTTAATTACTCGTTTTCTGTGTATTCCTCAATAATTAAATCCTGCTGTCCCCTTACAACACTTTCAATAAAACCTTGGAATCCCTCTTTTTTTGCCAAATCCAAAATTGCCTGCAATCTCTTTTGTCCCAAACTTTCGCCCCTCGCAATTCTGAATACCTTAACCGTTGGGTTACTTGCAATAATCAGTTTTGCGGCAACCTCCATTATTTGCGAATCTGAAACCTTTCCGGAGACAAATGGGACGTCATTTAATACTAACCCATCATCACTAAACGAAAGTCCGGAAATCGGCAATTTCGCCGACGAAATAAGTTTTTCACGCTCGGCGGATAATTCCGCAATTTCTGAATCCATCTTTTCCGCTTCTGCTTTTTTGTCGTCTGCTTGTTTTTTCTTTGAAAGATAATCGGCAACCTTTGCAGCCTTTTTGTTGTGTTCCTCGGCTTCTTTCAATTGTTTTTCTGTATCGAAATTATTCGGGTTCAAAGCCTCATAATCTGTTAACCATTTTTCGGCACTTGCTATTTTTCCCTCATAATCTTTCTTTTCTTCTTCAACGACCGAAACGGTTTGTTTATACGTCTTTTCGGCTTCTTCCATTGCTTTCTTTGCCGCCTCAATTGCTTTATTGTATGAATCTTTGGCGGCTGCCAAACGTCCCGGAATCTCTGCCAATCTCCCCTTTCTTTCTTCCATACGTAAACGCACGCCCTTTGCTTTCTCAACCAACTTTGCGTTTTCCTGCTGTTCTTTCATCAGTTCCGTAATGTCCTTTGGTTTGGCATACGTTTTCAAATCCTGCGTTGTCAATCCCTGCCCGGCTGCATCTGATATTGATTTGTAGGTTTTCAAATCTCGGTTTACTCCGGTACGTTCTGTTTTAAGCCCGGCAACGGTTGTATCAATTTCGGCAATCCTTGTTCTTACTTCTTCCGGCAACAAAGACTTTACAACCTCAATTTGCTTTCTGCGTCCCTCGGCGGTTTCCGACCAACGGGAAAATTCCACGGCGTCAAAATCTGTATAACCGAAAATCTTTTGCAACATAGAAACGTTATCACTTTTCATTCCGGTTGTCTTTGATTTAATTGATAACGTGCCACGTGGGTTTGCTTTTGTGAATTTCAATTCAACCTCGTATTCCTCGCCGTCGTCACCGACAATCATTTTTGCAAAACCTTTGCTTTCTCCATTCTTCAATACGGCGTCACGGTTCCCGGTCAACAAAGCCCCAATTGCTTTTAATACGGTTGATTTTCCCAACTCATTATCCCCGGTAATGAAATAAACGTTACCGTCAAAATCTGCGTTAAACTCTTTAATTACTTGGAAATTTACCAATTCTAATTTCTTTACTATCATAATGCTCTCGGTTTGTGCCGGGGTTTCCCCCGGCGGGTTAATATTATTTTTTGTTTTCTCTTATTCTTTGGTATATCATTGTTTGCACCTTAACAAATGCGTCCCGGCTTTCTTTCGCTTCCTCAACCATGCAATCAGCAATGAAATTTTCCAAACGCTTGTATAATTCGTTCAACTCTTTGTCGCTCATTGCGTGCCGGATTGCTCCTACTTCATCAACAAACTTTCCCATCTTTACAAATCCTTTTAAGTTCTTCCAAATCCTTACGTTTCGGTTCTTCTGCGTTCTTGGTCGCATCAATCAAAGGCATATTGTTTGTTGTTGTCGTCCATCTTTTACCCGTTGCCGGGGACGTGTAAGTTACTTTGTAATATCCGTGTCCGGCAATCTCAAAATCAAAATCGTAAATCGTTGTTTTCATAATAAAATGTTTACTTTCCGGGAACCCGCCCGGTCGGTGTTTGTCATACTTTGAAAGATTTTGGCTTTATAGCTTCATTTAATCGGTTACCGAACCATCATTTAACCCTTTGTAGATACCGTTGCTTACTTTCTACTCTTACGAACTTAATCTTTCAACAGTCTTTTTGCATTTTGGTTAGACTGTGGGGTCTTTCGTTGTTTGACACTGCAAATATACGCATAACATTTTAACTACCAAAATTCTTTCTTTTTATTTTCAAAAAAAAAAAAACAATAAACCCGGAACGTTATACATTCCGGGCATAAATCAAAACAGCCTCATTTGTTTATCTGTTATTTTAGCAACAATTGCATCAACTTCACCTTCTAAACGTTTACACGTTTCCAATATTTCCGGTCTGCGTTGGGCAAAATATCTGCGTTGGTTATGTCGCATTTGTCGAATTAACTCGGCGAACTCTTCCAACGTTATTTTTCCCGGATTTTCGATTTGCGGGGCTTTTTCTTCTTCCATGTATATTTTATCCATTTTGGAATTAAAATCGCTCTACGTGGCTAAAACAAACGTTCGTGCATATTGCTTGGTAAATTCTGACGCACCCAACCGGGGTTGTTGCGCAAAATGTATCGTCCAAAGTGCATTATCAACGTGGCGTCGGCGTTCCACAATGTCGGTTTCAATTCCGGGTACAAATTCCCGGCAATCTCTTTGTATCTGCGTTTTCGCTCGCTCTTTTCCTCCTTTTTCCGGCTTATCTTTGCCCGCAACTTCAATTCGTTTTGCCATTTCATAGGATGCGCCATAACAAACGGAACATCGCAAACTGAAATGATTGCTTTCAACTGCTCAAAGTTTGCCATCATCTTTTGTATTCGGTACAACTTTCCCATATTGACGCCATCGGCACCCGGCGTTATATCATCCGGGCGCACACTTAGTTTTTCAAGAAAAACAATTGGCGAACATATTGTTTTCAAATGATTCAAATAATCTCTTATGTCGTTTATATCCTCCGGCATTTTTATGGCGGTTATATTGTGGTTTGGTCGCCATGTTACTATACCACCACTTGCTCCGGGGTCAATCCCAACTATACAATCAATTTTCATATTTATATCCTCCCGCTTTTGTAAAATAACCTATTACGCCAATTATAAAGCAAACAATAAATAGTTCCATGATTATTGTTTAAATAAGTTCTTAAATATAAAATATAGCACATTCACAACAATAGAATTTCCTGCCATTTTATATTGCTGTGTTTTACTTATTCCGGAATTTTGGATTTTATTTATATTTTCATCAGAAACATCCATTAAACGAAAACATTCTTTTTCAGTCAGTTTTCTAATACGAAAATATTTATTATTAATAGGTTCATACAATAAATTATCTTTTTGAACTGTTGTTATTGTATTACTTATTCCGTCTGTTCTTGGTTCTAATATAGTCATATTATGCCTACTCTCTTTAAAATCTCCATTTTCGTATGCTTTACGCATTTTCTTCCCGTATTCGGTTCGTTTAGGGGTTAAAACATTTGGTTCTAATGGTTCAATTATATAATTATCATCTAATCTATCGTTTGGGTGTGTTAGAATTGTTTTTGCTATACAATCCCCATTTGTGGGCTTAAATGTAAATCCATTCCCTTTTTCTCTTTGTATCTCATTTTTTCTTATAAACGACGACAAACAACGTTGGCTTAAATAATATCTATCATCAACATTTTCATCCAATAAATCTTTTAATTTTTTATCAGACTGAAAAGGTTTAGGGAAATCAAACCACGCATCCCCCAATATACTAACCATAAATACACGTTCTCTATTTTGAGGAACTCCAAAATTTTTTGAATTTAGTATTTGAGTAAAATTAGTATATCCCATTTCCGTTAAAAAAGAGTGCCATTTATGCAAATATGGCAAAAACTTTTTCTGTGTTAATGCTTTTACATTTTCCATTAATAGATATTTTGGGCGTTTTAATTCAATAGCCTTTTTACATTCCCATAAAAGCCCGCTTCTTGTTCCGCTTCCCTCTTCCAATCCTTTTTGTTGCCCTGCGCTTGATATGTCAGTACATGGGAAAGAATATGTAAACAAGTCAAAATCGGGAACATTTTCCCAATCTATTTTTGATATATCGCCAAAATTTCTATCCTTATATTGTGGATAAATTGCATTATGTGCCATTATCGCATATTTATCTATTTCCGACCATCCTACCAATTCATAATTAATTTTCATTCTATCTAATGCCATACATTGACTATCATAACCGCTAAATGCTGTAAATACTTTTAATGTCATATCCAAAACTTCATATAGTTATCAACTTGCATTTCCTCGGCAATCATCCGGTCAAATGCTTTTATAATCTCTTTTTTCCGGGCAACCTCAAACGCCGTAAAATCAATTTCCGGGCTTTCGGTTCCTTTTCGGCGAACTTGAAACGCTGTATATTGGTTTATCATTCCACGGGCTACACGCTGCATATACCGGGCAAACGCTTCTTTGCGGTCGTCCTCTTTAACTTGTACATCATCAGCTAACCCGCATTTTTGCAACCATTCATACAAAAACATATCATCAGTTAGCCCCAATATTAATTTCCCGGTGTATTTGTAGCAAAGGAAAATATAACGGTTCCGCCATTGTCTTTGTATCTCAAATCTCCGGATTTGCGCCGGCGAAATTTCATTGTTTTTTTCCGGTATAGCTTTGTATGCTTTATCAATTACATCTGTCTGCTTTTGCTTGTATGCTTTCAGAATCTTTGCAAAGTAATCGGCGTTGAACTGTTGATAATGGTTTTTGTCCGGATTCCCTTGTTTATCTTTCGGCAAATATTCGTCTAACTCTCCGGTCGTCGCCAACTCAAAAGCTATCTTAATATCAGCCAACGTCATATCTGAGTAATAACGTTTCAGAATATCCAACAACCGGGATTGTATATAATTCCAATCATTTTCATTCTGTGGTATTATATAACCAACGTCTATTGCTATACGCTTAAACAGTAACGAAAGATTTTCAACTAATTTTGCATCGTCAATTTCCGCAATTGGTGTTTTTGTTGACGCTGCGAAAACATATTTTTCAACTGGGTTTAATGCTTTGGCAACCTCCGGCAATTGCACCATTCTACGGCGTACTTCAATGGCTTTTGTTCCGGGCTTGGTATTATATATTTCTAAAGCCGTATTTTCTTTTTTTTCAATTGCTCCCATATCAATCAAAATCATTGTTTAAATACTTCATCATATCCGCAATTTCTTTGCTGCTTTGCTGCTCTGTCTTTACGGAACGTTTCATTTTTTCCCATTTTTCGTATTTTTCGGGGGTTGAATCATATTCTAACGCCGCCCAACCTTTTGAAATGCTTTCTTTTATCAGAATCAGCGCAAATTCTTCCGGGTATTTACTCAAACCATTTAAGTTTGCTTGTATCGCTGAAAAACTCTTTTGCGACGTTCTCCATTTCGGTTGACACATCAAAATATAAAAGTTCCGTTTAAATTCATCGCTATCAAATGGGAATACAAGTTTTGCAAAGTAATTATCAACTTTATCAATTACTTGTTTTCTGACGTCCAACAATTCCGGGGTAAACCCATAAACAATACTTGCTTTAACTGTTTTTTCTTCGTTTGAAAAATCGGCTTGTGAAAATCCGTCCGGATTTTCTTTAGATGCTTTAGCATCTTTCTTTATAGTGTTATTAATATTATTATTATTAATATTATAGTCTTGTAGTCCGTTTTCGGACTGATTAAAGTCCGTTTTCGGACTGTTGTTTAGTCCGTTTTCGGACTGCTGTATATTAATATTATAGTCTTGTAGTCCGTTTTCGGACTGATTAAAGTCCGTTTCGCTTCTGTTCCATGTTTTACATTTTTCTGTAAATCTTAGATACTTTGTTTTCCCAAAAGAACTCAACTCAATAAATCCTCTGTCTGCAAGTTCTTTAATGTTTTTGTAAACTCTTTTAGGGATTGAAAAAAGCAACGGAAAATCATCTACCATTTTTGTTTCTGAATATTGATACCAAACAATGCCATCAACCGTAATTGTATTAGTCCACGTTGGCAATGTCATACACGCTGCAAGCGTTGTTGTTTGAACAATAGTCAGTTCATTTGCAACGGCGAATCTTTGGTCAATCAAAATATTGTATGTCATAGGTTATAAAAAAAAACCCGAGGTTTGGGCTACCACACACCAAACCAAGGGTTTCAAGCTAATTAGCAATATCGTATAAACGGTGGTAGTCGTTTGTTTATGCTGCAAAAATAGATGTTTTATTTGAATTATCAAACATTATTGGTTTAATTCTGCGATAAAGCCCTTAATATTTTGCTTTCTTATATGTCCTTTTAATACCCTCCCCTCAGAGAATACTGTATAATAGCCTAATCTATTCCATGAAACTACGTTGTTAGTCCTATTTTCCAGATGTATATAGGTTCCACCCTTAGAATTTAAGTCATACAAAAACCGGAGTAACCTTATAGCTTCCTCCTTATCCCCAAGGTAAACAGTAATATACTTTTGATATATATTACTAGTTTTAAGCATAATGTAATAATGGTCTATACACCCATTCACCTTTGCAGCGCACAATTTTTGGTTCCCAAGGTCTGTTACTTTCAACGTTTCAACCTCTACTACAGTTTGGGCATACACGCTTACACACATTACTGATATCACTAAAAACAAAATAATTTTCTTCATTCTTCTATCAATTTTATTGGTTTAAATGCTTCAGTTACTTTACGCAAATTCCCCTCGCTTTCGTTCGGAACAATGGAAACGACCGGATAACGGGAACGGTCGCCGGGCTTTTGAGAGACGGCAAATTGTACGTTCATATCCCAAACTATACCCTTAACAAATCCCCGTTCCTGCAACATGGCGTCGAACGTGTCTCGGATATTTGGAATTGTTGACGCCGTACCCTTTGTTACGAACTGCCAAACCCCGGCAACCCCACGAACCAAAGGAATAATAAACGTTACGGTCAACGTAACAATCCAACCGTCGCCGCCATTCTTTACGGCACGGTTTGGGTGCTTTTCCGTAACCCCTGCCATCAAATTAGGATAATCCTTTGTACTGTATTGTGCATATTGTTTTCCGTTCCATACAAAGAACGTTTCCCCATCGCCGTATGCTATGCGTCGCCCGTCGTCGTCCCGGTATTCGTACATTTCGTTACATACCTTTTCCGGGCAATCATCCGGGAAAATTATTTGAATAGTTTGCGGCTTTTCGCCGTATGCTTTGGTAAACAATCCGGCATACTTTCCATTAGCAATAAAATAGTCAACACTTTTTGGATATTCTTTTCCGTTGGTTGCTTTCTCCTTATACCCTACTTTGATAAACCCCACACGTGGCAAAACAACACGTTGTATGCCGGGAGTTGGTCTGTTTATGTTTATACGTCCTTTCATAATCAAATATCAATTTCAGTATTCAACAAATCTTTCTTTGTCACGGGTTCCGGCTTTTTAGGCTGTTTTCCTTCGATTTTAGCCACTTTTTCTTTTTTTGGTGTAATTGTACGTTTTGCGGTTTTCTTTTCCTTGACGGGCTTGTTTTCCGCCGTTTTTGCCGTTTTTCGTGTGGTTCTCTTTACGGTCTTGGTTTTCTTTTCCTCCGGTTCCGGTTGTGGTTCGGGTTCCGGGTCTTTCTTCAAATCCTCAACGGTAACGGCTTTTTCCGGTTCCGGCTTTTTCTTTTCCGCCGGGGCTTTGCTTTTAACAAGTTCCGCCAACGTCAGCGAAACAATATTGTTTGTCAAATCCGGTTCGTTATCCAATGATATTTCCCCGGAAACCGCCGTAAATGTATTATCCCGTTTTTCGTCCTCAATTGCTGCCAACTCCAATAGATACGGGATTTTCTTTGCGTTCGGGCTGTCTGTTTGGTCTTTCAAATTGTACGTCGGTTTCTTTCGCCAATCTTTCGGGCTAAAATTGAAAACACGGTCAATCGGAATATCCGGGAAATTTTCGTTCCACATCATCGCATATAAATGCAACTGAATTTCCGCTTCTTCGTAAAATCCTTTGCGCCCGCTTTTGAAATCCACAATTGCGTTTATGTATTCTTTTGAACCGGGCTTTGATAACATCGTACACGGTAAATCAATCATTCCGGCGTAATTATGAACGGGGTGTACCAACGCAATTTCCACGGCTAACGGTTTAACGTCATAATCCAAAACAAATTGCGCAAATGCTAATATATCCTTTTTGAAATCATCAGCGTAATAAATGAAATCGGCGGGCAATTTGTTGTTATCAATATAATCTTTCAATTTGGCTTTCAATCCGTCCAAATCATAAACCCGGTTAATTATAAGTTCTTCAAATTGGGCGTGCATAAATGTACCATACGCCGCCCGTTCTGCTTTGTATCGTTCCGCCTCGTCAATACCTTTGTCGGCAATCCATTTAATCAGAAATTCCGATTTTGGCATTGTCTGCGATAATATGGTTGTAACTGACGGATAAAATTCCGGGGTTCCGTTGTCGTCAAACTTGTAATAATATCGGTGTCCTTTGCTGTTTAGCTGCCATACTTTATACGGCGGTTCGATTAATGCGCCATCAAAGAACATTGCCGTCATTTCCTCAACCGTCATGCCCGGCACAATTTCAAAAGCCCCGGCGGGCTGTTCTATTTCGACGGCATCCAATCCGGGGACAATCTGTTGTTCATCGTTTATTTCCGGGAATTTATCGGCGGGCAATTGTCCCATTGCTTCCGCCAACTTCTTAACCGCATTTACTGCGTTACCCATTGTGTTTGCAATACTTTTTTCCGGGTTTTCCGGCTGTTTCTTTTTCGCTCTCATGTTATTTGCTCTTTAATTCGTTAAACAATACATAAACCATTAATCCACACATTGCAGAAAACAAAAAATGGATATAATTCCAAAATCCGGCAATAAAACATATTACTCCGAAAATGCTAAATATCATTGCAAAAACCTTTGCTTGCCACGCATCGGAAAAGAAAACATCAACCATCTTTTCCATTTTTTCGATAAACTTCTTTTTCATGGTTTTAATCCTCCATTCCAAACAGATAATCGGCGGAACAACCGCACATTTCGCAAATTATTACTACCCATTCCGGAACAATCCTTTTGGTTGTCCCGTTGCAAAGATTTGTCATATTTACCTGCTGTGCGCTTTCGCTTGCGCCCTCAAACAATCGGGCTGCAATATCCTTTTTCAATACTTTCTTTCCGTTTGCCTCTGAACGGGCGATTGCTTCGTTTACTCTCAATTTCATATTGTTTTATTTTTATGGTTATTACTCTACATGCCCGCAATGTTTGCAGGTTTTTTCCTCAAATATCGGTTCGTATTCATACGGGGTTAAATACCCATCGCCGCCGCAACATTTATAATCGGCGTCGGTAACTTCCATTTCTCCGCCACATACCGGGCAATCTCCTTTTCCGACCAATACCAAATTCAGAAATGCGTCCAAATGTCCGGAACGTACAACCGAAATTCCGGTTGCTTTGATAATGCCGACAACATCAGAAACCGGAACGTCACGTTCGATACTATCAAACAAAGTGCATCCCCAAAATTCCGGGTCGTCTTGTATCATTTCCTTTTGGATTAATTGGTTTACAATGATTGTTTCAACTTCTGTTGCTTTCTTTCCGGCTGCTTTCGCCAAAATGTTCAATTCTTTGTCTTTTCTGATATTCATATTATTTCGCACTATCCCCGTGCGTGGGCTTAACTTCAATGCAAAGGTACAAACATTTCTTTAATTACCAAAATAAATACTTTTATTTCAAATTTATTTTTGCGGGTTGTTTTGCAATTTACGGCAAACAATATATTTTTGTGGTACCGCATCAACCAAATATCGCTCTCGGTTACTGCGTAAAATTCCCCCGGTGCATATTGATTTATGACGCCGGGGGTCTTTTTATTTCTTACTCTGATAATACAACCATTTGTAAATTTCGCCGTAATATCCGGTTTCCAATACTGCTTTTCGTATGGTCTTTGCGTCGTACTCTCCAAATGTTACGTACTCATATATTGACGGGTTTTCATGCAACGCAAATTCAAATGTTATGTCAATATATGCGTCGCCGACCTTGTTAAACGCATGGTCAATCGGTATTGGGACGTTTGTTTTTCCCTCACAATAAAGAATCCGTTCCGGGAACGCCTCGCAAAGTAAATGGGAATTTCGATAACATTGTTTAGGCTGCGGCTTAATTACATGCTGTATATATTCCAATTCGTAATCCTCCAATACATCAGCCGCCGGAACAATTTTAACGGGCTTTGCAGCATTAAACAAGTCTACAAAATAGCTTTTTTGTCTTTCGTGCATAGGTAATTCCAACATCATTTCAATTTCTTTTATTATTATACTTTCCATACAATTTGTTATTCCGTCCATTCCTCAATATACATTTCATACGCTTCTTGGCAACAACGCCCCTCACAACTTATATATCCATTTGGGACGCCGTGGGTTCCTTTTTCGCCATCATCCAAAGGACAATATAAACACAAATCGTCGCTTAAATCATCAACGTTGTTTATTGTTTTCATATCATTTGTTTTTTTGCCGGGGAAATCCCCGGCGTTGATTATGCAATACGAATTAAATTAGCTTTTTTGAAACATCTGTATTCCTGCTTTTCTGTATCGAAATACGTTTGTACCGTGTCGGCGGGTTTCCGGGTTCCGGTTGTTGCCGGGATTGTTTCCGGGTTTGTGGTTCCGTATGCCTCACGCAATGAACCGTCTATTTTCTGAAAGTAGAATTTTACAATTCGTTTTTTCATTTCGGCTTTCAACTTAATGTTCAACCATGCACATTTTAAAGCCTCTGAAAGTTTATAACCATTGCGTTTTACGAACTGCCACGCCAATTTGAAAATCTCGCTTAACTTGTTTCTTTTTTCTGAACTCATACGAATTTGTATTTGGTTCCGGGAACCCGCCCGGTCGGATATTATTTAACATAGAAACTTATCTTTATTCCTCTGCGCAATTTGCAAACGGTTTTATCATCGGTGCCATTAAATGAACGGCGCAACATCTTATTAGCTATTTCAACGCCAATCAATTCAATCAATCCTTTAACGCCTACCAACTTGTTAACCTTTTTACCGTCAACAATACCGTTGATTTTAATGCGGAAATTGCGATTAATTTCTTTTGTTGTGCATAATAAACCGTTGTAAATTGTTGTTGCCATTTTGATTTTCTTTTAATTGTTCGGGAAAAACGCCCCGTCGTTGTTGTTTGACAATGCAAATATACAACCTTTATTTTAAACACCAAAAGAATTTCTTTTTATTTTATCGGAAAATGGCAAAAAAATTCTGTTTTTGGTTCAAAAGATAGTTATTTTGGTCGAATTTTCGATTTAAGCCACTTTTTCGGGCGAAATGTGAATTTATCTATCCGGGAAAGAAAAGCCCGCTACGGGGCTAAAAATGGGCAAAACTAAAAAAGCCGGGGCAAACCCGGCTAATCCTTGAAAACAATCTCTAATTATGTGGTCAAATGTAATTCGATACAAAGATAGTTATTTTTCTATCTCTATATATTCAACCCCCATTATTTTTGTATGCGGGTTCCTGCTGATAACATCAATTTCCCGGTTCTTTATTTTCTTGGTTTTCCATAAAAAACCTAACCAACGCTTATATTGCACAGTTTCCGTTATTAAAAGGCTATCCCGTGTTATAATTTTGCCCGAAAAAGTATTATTTATAATACATCCGTCAAAGTCAACCCATTTGTCGGAATACTCAATACAACGTACAACGGTCGTAACCGTGTCGCCGGGCAAATATACAACACTATCCCGGACGGTTGCCCGCAATTCGTTGATTGTTTCCATTTGGGTTGTTGTAACCCGTTCCAACTCCCGGTTCTTTGTCTGCAACGTCTTTATCAACTCCGCATCGCTCGCCCGGTATTTTTCAAACTCTGACAATTTCAGTTCCAAAACCCCAACTTTTGCGGCGTTCAAACTATCCTTTGTTTTGTACGTTTCGACGTCCTGCAACAATGTTTCTGTATTTCCCCGGTATCTGTTCCGTTCGTCCGTCAATTTTTCAATTTTCGTTCGTTGCACCCATATTGTTGCAACGGCGGCAACTACCATCGCAATTGCCGCCCAAATCAAATACTTTTTCATACAATTTTCTTTATTGCTTCAAAATGTACCTTTGCAATCCTTTCTTTTCCGTCGTCGCTCATCATAAAACGGCAATCCTTTTCATTATCAAAAAAGAAATTTTCAGATAATACCGCCGGGCAAACCGTATGTTTCAGAATATAAAATTGGCTTTCTTTGTCCGGGTCGCCGTCCACATAATCAAAACGCATTTTCCAACCATCCGGGGCAAACTCTTTTTCCGCCTCCTTACAAAGAACGGTTGCGATTGCATCCGCTTTCGTTTGTCCTACGCTTGTATAACATTCCCACCCGGTGCCGCCTCCGGCGTTCCCGTGAACGCTAAACAAAACGGCGTTGTTGCCGCAATCTGCATGGATAACGTTTGCACGTCGGCAACGTTCCGGTAATGATACGTCGTTGTCCTCCGGTACCAAAATTTCAAACTTTATTCCCTCCGCTTTCAACATCGCCGCAATACGGCGTACAATATCACGGTTAAACTCCCATTCTAACAATTGGGAACCGTCGCCCCAAATGGGGGAACGTTTTCCGGGGGTCTGCGAACCATGCCCGTTTTCAAGAATTATTGTTTTTTGATTCATAGAATAAAATGTTTTTATATGGTTTGTTTTTATTTATATATTTTCTTATTGTAACCCTGCTTATACTTGTTTTTTCTTCTGCTATTCTCATGGAACCATATCTTTTTTTTTCATTTGTAATTGTATTATACGCAATTACTCCTATTGATTTATTATGTTTTTCCCCTCTCTTTCCTAACCATGCTTTAACCGGATTCCTTTTTAGAACTCTGAAAGAATGAAATTGGTTTTCGCTATGGGTTACATATTCCAAATTATTAATGTTGTTATTTTCTTTATTCCCGTCTTTATGATTTACTTCCAATTTAGAATTACCAACAAATGTTTTCATTACCAATCTATGCAGTAATATTTGTTCATTTTTCCCATTTTTAGATAATGTTACAAAGCAATATCCGTTATTATATTTGCTTATTTTTATAAATCTATCATTATGCAATAAACGTGTATTTCCTCTTACAACTATTTGTCTGCTCAATGATTTAACATGCCCATAATTACTAACTTGATAATACCCATCATATCCGGGAACATCTTTCCAAATCTCATTTTCCATAATTGCCAACTTTTAAGAACTGCCAACAAATAAGAAACGGGGACGGGCTGTTGGCTTGCCCTTTCGGCCGGTTAATTACTCCGCCTATCCCCGTTGCAAATATAATTATTTATTTACTCATTTTCTTTTTTTTATGGGGGATTTTCGCCCCCTCGGTTATTATTCATAAAATTCTGTTGCCCCCTTTTCTAACTCATCCGGTATAAACGGCATACCTACCATTTCTTTGAAGTTTACAATAACCTCAAACAAAGGTTTTCCGTCTGTTCCGCTTTGCAGATAAAAGCCATCATCAATATTTGAATTAGCCAAAAATCTAACTGACTCGCCCTGCTGAATTGGAAATGATATACTTTTAGACTGAATGTTCTTGGCAATCTTTCTGTTTGCTTCAATGGTTGTTGAATATCGGCTGTTTGGAACTTCCGTTAATGAACCATCCGGCGCAACCTTTACAGCCCAAAAATTTGCCTCATTCATTGTGCTTGTTTCGTTGTATGCCTGCCCGGAATACTGAATTGTTATAATTCCGTCCGCCTCTGCCAATAAATCTCCTTGAACTTTGTTAGGGTCTGACGCTCCGGGGTCTGCCCATGCGTTATTATTGCTAACCAAAGCCAAACCCTTTTTAATGCCCAAAGGTATATTTCCTGCGGTCTTGTTGTACGTATATCGGTAACTTGCATCGCCTGCCGGGGTCATAACAACAAATTTTGCATAGTCTTTCTGATATTCCAAATATTTTTCCGAAATATGCGAACTATCTGTTACTACCATTCGATTAAACCACGGGGTTATATCCCCCTCAAAATCATTCAGTACCATATCGGTTGGCGTTTGTGATTCAGTAGGATATATAATAACCGCAAATTCTACTGCATCAGCCGGAACAACAAAAGTTTTGGTTGCCTCGTGGATTCCGCTTACTACATCTTCCGAAATAAACAATCTGTCTGCAATGCTCCATCCTGCATTAAATTGCGGTTGGTCATTGTTAATACTAAGTAATTCCGGGGACGGTGCGACCGCTTCCGTTCCGGTGTACTTCATCAAAGCAACAACAAAAGAGTTTTGTTTATCCGTAATCTTAACCGTTGCTTTATAATTTTTCCCCTTAAGTACATGGGTATCAAATCGGCTGTACTTCTTAAACAAAGAAAATACGGGTAAATCCTTTCCGTTATCTTTTACAACCAACTGATTGTTTGAAATACTTACTTTTGCGGCTGTTTTAACAGACAAATATGTATTATCGCCGAAATACATTACATCATTATTGACGTCAATTTCCGGTTCGTCAAAAACCAAAGCCCTTGAAAGGTTCAAAGAGTTGTAACCGTAATATTTATTATTCATTTTGATTTGATACCCGGTAAACGCCATAAATGCTAACAATGCCTTTCCGACTCCATAGTCTTTGCCTACTGACTGAATCAACACACATGAATTTGCCCCAATAGACAATAATTCTTCATTCGGGAAATTGGTTTCTATACGCAAATGAACATCAGTAAATGCCTTTGCCTGACACTCTCCCAAATACAATTCTTTGCGTTGTTTGTCGCCTGCTTTATAGTCAATCTGAACCGCCATAGGGTTGCCGTTTACATCTAATAACGTTTGGTCGTTATCGTCAGCAAATTCAAGTCTAACCCAACCGTCCTGCGTAATTCTGTTATCCCCATATTGCGTTGGCTCAATATACAAGCCAATTAAAAAGGTTGTTCCTCCGGAAATATTTGGGTCGTCTTGTGGGTCAATATCTTGTATAACAAAAGATTTCTTTTTCATATCTTGATATACTGACATACCGCCCTTAACTTTCAAATCAGAAAACCACAAACGGGATTTTGCATACTTAGAATTTACCAATTCATCATTACCTAACATTGCCAATATTCCCTCTGCATCTTTTCCCGGAACAACGGATAAATCAGCCTTGAAAATCGGGTCTCCATCGGGTGTTTGTCCGTTTCCCATTTGCGAAATACGAACCGTTCCATCCATACTTCCGACCTCTGTTGCTTTAAATGATTTTTTTGCTATTTTATCATTAAACAAAAATGGAACATTTCCCAAATTTACATTTGCTTCGTCTGTATCACTATCGTATTCAATAAAGAAAGGTTTTTTAAATCGTAAATTCTTTGTCTGCAACACAATATTTCCCTGCTCATCGCTTGTTGTTAGGCTGCTATCAATAGTTTTATACCACGGAATAAAATCCCACGTATTTTCATTCTGAATAGGCAAAAAAATACCTGCAATCCCATTGCTTGTAACGGTTATTGGTGTATTTGCCCCATCAATACTTTCTCCGGCTGACGGGCTAATTATTGCCTTGTAATTGGCTGCCCCCGGTTCTTGTATAAGTTCCAAAATGATAATACGGTTATCCGATACGGGCGGCAATGTCTGTTGAATTGTTTGGTTGTTGCTCATCTGATAAACCAACAACAAAGTTGTACTTTTGTTGTATGGGTCTGTATTCAGATTTACCCCCTTTTGTACCTCCTGGCGGTTGGCATAGAATAACGCCTTAATCTGCTCGTTTGTCTTTCCTGCTGTTGCCGGGTGCGCTGTTTTAGACAATGCAATAAAAGCCGCATTTTGCTTAATCATACGGTCAAACTCTGTTGGGCTTATTGGGTTCTTTGCGTCTGCCAATCCTGCCGCCAAACCTTTTTCTTTGAGTTTTGCCAAATCTACGTCCGCTAAATCATTCTGAGCAAAATTACCGTCCTTTGCTTTTTTCTCAAAGTCTTTTGCATCAACATTTGAAAGGTTTTTGCTTGCCCCGCCCAATGCCGCCAGCGTTGCGGCAAACGCCGGGGTTTTTACATACTTATCCAAATAATCTTTAATCCATTGTTCGTCCGCTCCTGCCGGAACCCACGGAATTTGTGCTGCATCATTAATTTCTATTGGCAAATATACATCAACCCACATTGCGCCCTGTCTATCTGAAAGGAATGTACCTTTCTGAACCACTTCAACGCCCAATTTCTGTTGGTTCTCTGAAATGTATGTTCCGGTTATTGCTTTTGCATCGCCCAAAAAAGTTTGCGTATAAACCTGCATTTGCCCCAAACCCAAAAGCGGAACGATATTAAACAACAACATATCGTTCTGAATCTTACAATTGGTGCAAACCCCTTTGTTTACCTCAAATTCAAACGGCTTACCGCTTCCGGTAAAAATCGAACCTTTGACGTGTACGGAATCCGCCTTAATTGGGGCGTTGTTCTTATCCCGGAACATCATCATAATAATTTGGCTACTGCCTGCTGATAATTGCTTTAATTGTGCCATAATCATTTGAATTTTTTCTTGTTAATACTATGTTTATCATTAATCGCCTTTATTAGCTTTTCGGCTTCTTCTTTCGTTATACACTTGACTATTTCCGCCGCCATATCTATTGCCTCAACTGCATTGCTTTGTTTGAGTTCGTAATTCTCTTTCATGCTCCAACCCTCCCTTAATAGAATACCCAATGTCAGTAATACAACAAAAAATGGAATACTGTAAAAAGGAAAAACCATAAGCCCCAAAACATCAATCATCAATACGTATAAAACTAAACGCAAATAGTCTACGATTTTTTGCCCGGTTTTCCGCATCGGGTGGCTGCTTAATTTTTCTTTTCTCGCTTTCACGGCTTCGTATGCCGTCCAAAAATCAAAGAATGTCGCAAATACTACAAAAACACAACATACAAAGATTATTATCAAACAAATTTTCATGTCGTGTTGAATGAAATAAAAATACTTTTCCATCGGTCTTTTTTGTGGTGCGGATTGTTCCGCACCGGGTTAAACTTTGCATATTTTGATAAAATATTTTTTTTCAAATATTCCCTAACAACAAAAACCTTTGTTGGTGTTACATAACAAATAACGGGCTAACCGTGGAAATGGCAATAATACGCCATTGCTCCCAATTAAAAATTCTTTCCATAATTATTGTAATCATTCAAATAAAACATATTACTAAATATTAGCTTTATTATTTGACAATTTATTTACCAAAAATACATCTGAATACATTAAACCACGGAACAATTGCCATTTTATAACCCAAATTGTTTAAATGTGTCCCATCAATTGTTGTAAACAATGCTGTATCTGAAGTTATTCCACTTAATCTAAATTGGTCAACAAACCACCATTTATTTTTTACGGCCGCATACATTAATGCCTTTTCAAAATCTACTATTGTATTACCATTTTTATTTATTGTTTGCGTATTCCAACCGTTACGTAGGCATGTATTGCTAACTATAACAATTTTATCATCTCCGCTTAATTCAGTTATTTTATCAGCAAAAACTCTTAATGCTCCATAATAAGTTGTTTTCCCGGTATTATTGTCATAATCTGTTTTTTCTCCTAACGGTATATTACGAACAAAGTCATTTGTTATTGTATCAAGTGTCCAAATTGCATTTTCAGACGGCTGCCATGTGCCCATTTTTGAACAAATAGAACTGGAATCATCTTCACTTGTAGCACCCAACGACGAACCCGAATAACAATATTTTGTTCCGGTATCTGATAGAAACCTATAAACATTTTTTAAAAGTGTTTGGTAACCAATAGCAATTTCTCCGCCTCCTATTCCCGAACCTCCATCTGCTAATTTTTTTCCATCATACCACCAAATTGACATACCAACAAAGTTTATATTTTTTTCTATGCCTACAACAGAACCGAATTTATATTCCAAACTGCTTACAATATCTGCTATATATTGTAATGTTATTATTTTGTTTACTTCAATAAGAGTTCCTTTTTGTCCGCAAACTCTTATAAATCCGTCTTGTTCAATAGTAATAAAACACGGTAATCTGTTGCTGTTGTTATCATATCCTAAAGTAAATGTTTTATCGGTGTCGTATAATGCTGCTGTAAGATATTTTCCACTTGGTCTTGACTGAATAAAACAATTTATTATATCTCCTTTTTTAACCTCTATATAGTCAGAATGTTTCCACGCTGTATTACCATCGCTACTACCGTCAGATAACAATAAACCATCTGTAAGGTTTAAAGGCTCCGGATATTGTGCAATTATTGTTTCTAATTGTGTATTTAGATTTGTTACATAATTATTTAACAATATTTCCTTGTTTAACTTTATACTACCGGAAGATTTCCCTCCAATTCTAATATACCCATCTTCTTGTATTATTATATCTGTCGGTATATTTGGTTTTGCATAATTGCTTTTTACATGTTTATTTGTGTCATAAACTTGCAAACCAGCATAAGGGGAATCATAAGGTTCTGATATATATATATAAAATTTATCTCCTTTTTTCACTTCTATATAATCAGAAACTGCACATTCTACATCAAATTGATAGTAACCACTCGGATGTAATTTAACGCCATAGAACAAATTAATATTTTCCGGCGACTCAACTTTTACATCTTTTTCACTTTCTAAAACACTTACTTTATCTGCTAAGTCTTGTAATGACTGAGGATTGCCAATTTTTATTGTAGTTCCTTTTTGTCCGCAAGCCCTAATAAATCCGTCTTGTTCAATAGTAAGTTCTTTTGGATAATTACTAACCGTATAACTTTGAAGCAATGTTTTTTCGGTATTATATAAAGCTACTGGCGCATAAGTTCCACTCGGCGGGTTTGATAGAATTATTCTTAATTCATCTCCCTGCTTTACCTCTATGTAATCTGACGTGCTCCATAAACCGGATGCGCCTGTAGTTCCATTTGCATTTAATAACGCATCTTGCAAGTTTAAAACTTTTGGATTAATAATTGAAATATCATCTATTATTTCATTAATTTGGTTTTGGTTGGCTATTTTAAGCCAATTAATATCTTTAGCCCAATTGTTATCATCTGTTGAAGTTCCAACAAATTGTTCATTAATCCATCCATTTACCGGGTCTTTATAACTTATTTGAATACCGGGTTTTCTATATTTTGTTAATACTTGCTTTCTTGTTGTTGCAACATCTGTATTCCAATCAAGAATCATATTACCACCACCGGAACCAATCTCTAATACTTGTTTACTCCATGACCCGTTCCATTTTAATACTCCTAATTGCCCCGTATCAATAACAATATTTGAAAAGTTTGTATATGTACCCTCTCCGGCTAAATAAAAAACATTTTGGTCGGGTGTTCCGGGATTTGTTGCTGTTGTTGCAATACCTACAAATTGGAAATTTCCTCCCAAACTATTAATCATTGTAAGCAAAGTATTTTGCAACACTTTCCCGGTAATTGCTTGCGTTCCATTCGTTTTAATAACATTTGAAACAGCTTGTTTTAATTGTTCGTAATTTCCCATAATCTAATTAATTTAATTGTTATTGAAATCATTATTGAAATCGTCGTTAAAATCTCCTTTATTGCTTATAATATAGCCACGTCCTATTTTCTTTACTACGGTATTTGTTTTAAACTCAATTTCCACGCTCGCCAAATCTCCCTGCGTTTGCCATTTTGGTGTAATTAGAAACGTGTCGCAATCGTATTCCCTGCCGTATTTATCTGTTATATGAATATAATCAGCCATACGGATAAAACGCATAACGTCGCAAAGGAACTCCGGTGCCAATATCGTACATTTAAACGTTTTGACTGATATTTGTTTTTCCGGAAAAAAATACCCGTCCCGTTCTTCTCCGTCCTCTTCAAATTCATAATCCGGTTTTCCCAACTCTGTACAAAGGTACAACGTATTTTTGAAATCCGGGTTTTTATATACTATTTGCCCGGCGTCAAATACCAAATTTTCAATATCCCACCATTGTATTTTTAAGTAACCGGAAACATCTTGTACGACCGTGAACATTTCAGAATACCACGTTTGCACGCCATCCGATAACGTCATATAATATATTCCGTCCAACTGATTTAATGGCATGGGTAAAATTGACGGGTACAATATAACATCATAACCCAACGTTTGAAACCGGACAATCTGCAATCCGGTTTCTTTCATATACGTTGTTATGTTTGCAACTTGCTTTCCGGTCTTTTCATACAATACCACTGACGTAACATTGTTTGACCGTGTGTTTCTCATTATCTGAAACGGTAACAATCTATCAGCCGGGGCAAACAACGGATAAATTGCGCCGTATGCGTAACTTTTACGGTGGTTCTGTTCGTTTATTGACGTGTACCACGGTAAAACGCTTATATTGTTATTCTGTATCATATTTCAACGTTGCTTTTATATTTCTACTACACAAATTTACTGAAAGTTTATCAACTTGACCGTTACCGATATATGTTTTAACTAACTGCATCGGGTTTGGGTCTGTGGTTCCTGCCGGGAAATTCAATGTTTGTTTCTTTTTACGTTCCAATCCTCCCAAAGCATAATATTGGGAATTATTTATTTTGAAATTCCGTGCGGGCATATCATAAACCCAATATGTCGGTTGTATATTGATAAACGCTAAATATCCATTTTGCAAAAAATATTCTACGCCATCAACGGTTTGTCTTGTAAACGGCAATTCCAATTGTCCACCTCCGGACGGCATAACCGCCGCAAACAATGCGAATCCATCCAAACTAATTGCACCGGGGTTTAACAACATCAAATCAATATCGGACGTAAAATTGGAAATATTTATTTCTTCTATCTTTCCGGCTGTTACATATTTGGACGTAATTTCTATTGGTAAACCCTCAAATGGTGTTGTTACATCATCCATCCACTCAAATTGATAACGTTCCGGCATTTCTACTTTGTCAAATGAATATTCAGACGTTGCAAAAGCTAATTTTTTGCCGTTCCTAACGTTTTCTAATTGTGTTAAATCATAATCAATAATCGGGTTATATCCATACGAACCGCCATTTCTAAACCAACTTACCTGTTCAATTTTAAATTTTCCGTCCTCAATATACCAATAACATTTGTAAATATCCCGTAACATCGTCATAATCTGTTGTAATGTAATCGGGGCTTTTTGCGCCGGGGTTTTATATTCGCCATTAATGATATTACTTTTCTGACTTATTAGCAACTTAAATGACTGCCCGGAAATAGGATTGTTTGTGTTATAAAGAAATTGGCTGTATTCCGGCGTCGCTTCATGCGTTATTCCGGGCGCAAATTCTTTTAATAGCACATTGATACATGACGATAATGTAAACGCATCACGCAAAGTATATGCTTTTCGGGCTTTTCCCTCTAATATCCAATCCATCAGATAAAACCCAAACCATAACGACGCATAACGCCACGTTGACCGGGCGATTGGATAAAACGTTTGTCCATATATGGAATAAGGCGGCTCAAAATACTTTCCACTGTCGGCTAATCCCCACTCGGTCGGCGTATCTGAAAAATTATTAGATATAAATGCCACGTCGATTGCGTAACCAATCGCACGCCTATAATTACGGTTATTATCAACTATATCATCGGCGGGCAATGGATATGTATTAAGGTCGTCGATTTTCTCCACGTCGCACAAATACCGGGCGTATATATTATAACTTTTCATATCGGCGTGCAT
>ERZ772863.470-NODE-470-length-47539-cov-10.795363_pt1 | contig 47539 bp, 56 predicted proteins | sample MGYA00512134_ERZ772863 | MGnify/ENA primary metagenome ERZ772863 (study PRJEB29015, sample SAMEA2737659) | human gut metagenome | biome: human gut; feature: human-associated habitat; material: faeces | place: China | collected 2012 ...
AAGTATAGCACAAACCTCCGCTTCCGGCTACCTTAACCCTCCGTCTAAAGCCAGTGGGATTGCGGTAGCCCTATTTCAAGTCTCCCTGCCGAATTCAAATAAACAGAAATAACCATCACAATATACGAAAAAACAGAGCAGAACATCGTATAATACACATCAAAATAAAGACAGCTTGCAACAGGTACAAGTACAAATGTAATGTATATTCCAATATCATTGAAACAGCCAAACATTCCTATCAAAACCGACATTGCAACAGACATATAATACTTCAAAAATTTATCAGGAACTTTAAAAAAGCATAAAATTAACGGTGATATCAATGTCGGAATTCCAATTACTGAAATTGCAAACATCAACTCTTCACTAAAATTAAACACAGCAAAAAAGTCAAGTAATAAAAGACATATTAAAAATGTCGTACAAATTGCCATTGTAACCGCAATCTGCCTGTTAAGATTATGTGTATTGTCAATCATACGATAACTTTCCTCCTTTGTAAAAGGTAGTGTCAAAAGACTACCTCTTTTTTGTTCTAAAACCTTTATTTTAGGGAGTTTACAAACAAAAAGAGCAATCCCCCCTATTTTCTGGTATAATGTCAATCGCCAAACCAACAAAACAAGAAACGAGGTTATTGCTCATGGACATTATACTTTATTTATTAAATTACATCAATTACCAACGCAAAATTATTGGTCAGTTATTGAATTTTATTTGCAGATACATCCCACTAAAGCAGTGGGCTTTTGATGATTCTCATTCTCCTAAATATCAAAAATTCAAGATAGATGAACTCCCTAAAATTCTTCACTACGAGCCTTGGGATTATCGTCTTCTACTTCCATACTTAGAATGGAAGTATGGTAAGAAAATCAAACCTGTGCATCGTCGCTCAGACTGCAACATCCCTGACGATTGCTCCTGCCCTCGTTGCAACGCTCCAAAGATTTATCTTTACAAAAACAATGGTTCTAAAGGACAAATCTGGTGTAAGGTTTGTGACACTAAATTCAACCTTAACGAAAGTCGATTCACAAAAAACACTTCCCTTCGTTGCCCTCACTGCTCCAGAATACTGGAACCTATCAAGAGTAGAAAGCACTTTATCATTCACAAATGTAGAAACCTTAAATGCCCTTACTATCTTCATAATCTTAAAAAAGTTGATAGAGAACATTTAGATGAAAAACATGGAAAAAGCAAATATAAACTCCACTACATCTACCGCGAATTTACGATAGATTTTTTTAAGATGGATTTATCTTCTCTTCCTAAAAACGCGTCTTCCTTAAATTTTAAGAGGCACGATTCCTACACCATGTCACTGTGCTTAACCTATCGTGTCAACTTAGGTCTCTCTTTGCGAAAAACCGCTCAAGCTCTCCGAGACATTCATGGAATAAAAATATCTCATCAACAAGTAGCGAATTACTGTACTACTGCCGCCATCTGTGTAAAGCCTTTCACCGACAATTACGATTACAAAGTTGGTAAAGTATTAACTGCTGACGAAACCTACATAAAAATCAAAGGTATAAAAGGTTACATCTGGTTTATTATGGACGCTGCAAAACGCTCCATCCTCGGATACCAAATCTCTGATAATCGTGGTGTTGGTCCATGCATTCTTTCCATGCGTATGGCATTAAAACACTACAGAGAAAAACTACCAGAACACTTTAAATTTATCGCTGACGGATACAGCGCATACCCATTAGCAGCTCAGCAATTCTTCCGCCAGTTTGGTGGAAAATTTAAGTTTGATATCACCCAAGTAATCGGCCTTACCAACGATGATGAGGTATCTACCAAATATCGCCCTTACAAACAGATGATTGAACGACTTAACAGAACCTACAAAGAATCCTATCGTCCTACCAACGGTTTCGATAACATCGAAGGCGCCAACTACGATTTAGCTCTCTGGGTAACTTATTACAACTTCCTGCGTCCCCATAGGCACAATGGTTATCGTGTCCTAAATCATGTACAAGAGCTTGATAATGCCGATAACATGCCAGGAAAATGGCAACTACTAATCTATCTAGGACAATGCAGAATTAAACAGATGCAACAGGGTGAAGCCCATAACTGTTCCTAGATTCAAAGCCCGAGGTTAATATCAGCCACCGTAAGCAACGCTTACGGCTGTGTCCTTGAAGGCACACAGAGGCAATGCTAAAATGCTGTGATGCGACGGAAAGAATGTAACTGTTCCTGAGTTCTTCGCCGTCGGTAATACGATCAGAGCATTGCTTTTGTGCGCCCTCAAGGATGGCGTCCGTTATCAAAAACATAAATATCTGCAATTTTCAAGGTTCATTTGAGCCTATTTTTCTTCGGCTCGTTTTTCATAGCTTACTTGACACTATCTTTGTAAAAAGCGAAATGTCATTGATACATTACACTATAGATACTTTCCATTCAATAATACTGTTCCAATTAAAAATCCCAAACACAAACCCAAAGCAACAGTTCCGGCAAAAAGCAGACCTATTTCCAGCACATTGTTCGTGCGGATATTTAAAATAATTTCGCAGACAGCATACACTGATAAACCTGCTGCCATTCCGACAAATCCTTTTCTTTTGTCACTAATTTTCATACTGATAATAACCGCAATTACAAAGCCTATAATCATAAAAATAATACTATCACTTGAAAATAATTCACTTAAAACAGGTAAAAATTTCATATCCACTCCTCCCATCTTTAAAATTTTCTCATTTTTTTCTAAATAACATCATTATTTTTTCCTTATTATACATTATTTTATACGAAATAATCAATAAGTGGAGTGGGAGGAATAAATTTTGCTTCACATGTTTTAACGCAGAAATTAATATAAAATTCGTACAAAACAAAAAAGCCACAAAACACACGACTTTATCGTTATATTTTATGGCTTTTTATTTCCTAAAACATCGAAAATCATATCACAACACTCTCATTGTTTCTAACCGCATGATTTACAATCACCTCAACTTTTCCCGCATTGTCATCAACAAGATATATCTTATGTAAAAACACATTTACATGTTCACCCTCTGAAACCATTTCCTGACCTATCTGTCTGTTTGCTATTAAAATCTCATCATGAACTCTTATTCTAAGTTCAAGTCCGTTCCCTCTGAATGAAACTCTTTCTACTACTCCCTCCTCTTTTGTAACAGGATAAGGATTAAATTCATTTTTCTTTCTGACTGTAATAAACTCTGGTCTTATGACCGCTGTCTTTCCATCTGAAACATCATGAAACCCATTAAATGACGCATAATCATTGATTATAACGGGTTCTCCTAAAAACTGTGCCATAAACGGTGTCTGCGGATTGCTATAAACCTCTACCGGTGTTCCAATCTGTTCAATTCTCCCCTTATTTGTCACAATAATCTGGTCTGCAACCTCTATTGCTTCATCCTGGTCATGCGTAACAAAAATACTCGTTATCCCTACTCTGTTTATAAGTTCCCTGAGCCATGACCTCAATTCTTTTCGGACTTTTGCATCAATTGCGGCAAACGGTTCATCAAGCAGAAGAAGATGCGGCTGCGTTGCCAAAGCTCTCGCAAATGCAACCCTCTGCCGCTGTCCTCCTGAAAGCTGTTTTGGGTATCTCTTTTCAAGACCCTTTAGCCCCACAAGTTCAATAAGTTCCTCAACACGATTTTTTATTTCCGCCTTGCTTTTTTTCTGAATTTTCAGCCCAAATGCTATATTTTCATATACCGTCTTATATCTGAAAAGTGCATAATTCTGAAATACAAAACCAATCTCTCTCTTACTCGCCGGAATATTATTTACCTGTTTTCCGTCAATATAAATCTCACCCGAATCCGCATTTTCAAGACCCGCTAAAATCCTAAGTATTGTTGTCTTTCCGCTTCCGCTTGGTCCTAAAAGACCGATAAGTTTTCCCTTTTCGATTGAAAAACTGACATCATCAGACGCTTTGAAATCATTAAATACCTTATTTATATGTTTAAGTTCCACATAAGCTGTTTTATTCTGTCCCATACTCATTTCCTCACTTTAAATTATTAACCTATTCCTATATCATGATTTATTTCAATCTTATACCACGCTCAAAAATATTTTTTAAGACTAAAATAACAAGTGCCATTACAACCAAAATAGCTGACATTGCAAATGCTCCCGTAAAGTCAAATGCCTGATACAAAAGTTCTATGTACAACGGCATGGTATTTGTAATGCCCCTCAAATGTCCTGATAATACAGAAACTGCACCAAATTCTCCCATTGCCCTTGCCGAACACAGAACTACTCCGTAAAGAAATGCCCATTTAATATGAGGAAATGTAATCTGTGTAAAAATCTGAAAGCCATTTGCTCCCATAAGTGCAGCGGCTTCTTCCTCATCAGTTCCCTTAACCGTAAGAACAGGTATTATCTCTCTTGATATAAACGGAAATGTCACAAATATTGTCGCAAGAACTATTCCCGGAACAGCAAATATTATCTGAATTCCCCACTTTTCAAGGAAAGGATAAATTGCACTCTGACGGCCGAAAGTCAATACAAATATCAAACCTGCAATAATAGGCGAAATAGTAAGCGGTAAATCTATCAAAGTTGATATAATCTTTTTTCCCCGAAACTTAAATCTTGTAATAAGCCATGCGGCAAAAATTCCAAACACCGAATTTATAATTACTGTAATAACAGTAACCTTTACAGTCAAAAGAATTGATTTAACGGCATATTCATCCGTAACAGATGAAACAAAAACTCTCCATCCCTCCCTCAATGCCGTGTAAATAACGTACACCAGCGGAAGTACAAGCATTATAAGCAGAAATATTACACTTATACCAATAAGAAGCCATTTTACAAAACCTTTATTATTTCTAATTTCCATGTCCTGCACCCCCTAATCAATTCCACTTACAATTTTTGACGTATGACTTTGAATCAATGCATTTATAAAAAGAATTACAAATGATATAAGAAGCATAACAAGCGCAATGGATGTAGCACTTGCATAATCAAATTCCTGCAATTTAGCCATTATCATAAGCGGTGCAATTTCTGTTTTATACGGAGTATTTCCTGCAATAAATACAACACTCCCGTATTCACCTATACACCTCGCAAAAGCCATTGTAAAACCGGCTATAAGTGCCGGACGGATTTCAGGAAATATTACACTGAAAAAGATACGGGTACGGGAAGCCCCAAACATTGCTGCTGCCTCCTCATACTCTTTTTCAACCTTTTCAAGAACCGGCTGTACACTTCTGACAACAAACGGTATTCCAATAAAAACAAGTGCCACGGTAATTCCAATCCGGGTATATGCAATTTTTATCCCGACATTTGCAAAAATTCTGCCGACCCATCCTTCCGGTATTGTAAGATGCGTAAGTGCAATACCTGCAACGGCAGTAGGCAATGCAAACGGCATCTCTATAATCCCATCCATAATCTTTTTTCCCGGAAAATCATATCTCACAAGTACCCACGCAATAATCATTCCCATAACCGCATTTATAAGCGATGCGATAAGTGCCGTTATGATACTCACCTTATAACTTGCCAGAACTCTCTGTCTTGTCACTGTCACCAAAAAATCATGTGGTGACAGTTTAAACGAAAAGAATACAAGTGAGCACAATGGAATAATAACAATAAGTCCAAGAATTGCCATGACAATTCCGAAAGATAAACCAAATCCGGGAATCACACTTTTTTTATGCTTCATATCAAACTCCATTTCTCAGCGCACCGGTACAACAAACACCAAAGTGCCACTTAAAACAGCTTTTTATTTTTCCTCATAAATGGAATCAAACTCTCCACCGTCAGAAAAATGTTTCTTTGTTGCTTCACTCCAGCCGCCAAAATGCTGAATATTAGTAAGGTCAACATCGGTAATTATCCACTTTTTATCCTTAGGAAGTTTGTCAATAGTATTTCCACTTCCTTTATAGCTGTACTCTTTCAAAATCTTTTCATTTGAAGGACGGTAATACCACTGTGCCTCTAACTTCTGAGCCTCATCAGAATACAGATATTTTAAATATTCCTCCGATACTTTCCTTGTTCCTCTCTGGTCAACAACCTTATCCACAACAGCAACTGTAGGCTGGCATAAAATCGAAACCGAAGGAACCACAATCTCATATTCTCCCGGATGTTCATCTAATGAAAGAAATGCTTCATTTTCCCATGCCAGAAGAACATCTCCCTGTTTATTCTCAACAAATGAAGTAGTGGCACCTCTCGCTCCCGAATCAAGAACAAGGACATTCTTATATAACTTTTTCATGCTCTCCTTTATCTCATCCTCGCTCTGTCCCTGCTTCTCAAAATAATACCATGCCGCAAGATAGTTCCATCTTGCACCGCCTGATGTCTTTGGATTAGGTGTTATAACACCAACATCATTTCTAAGCAAATCACTCCAGTCGAGAATTTTTTTAGGATTTCCTTTTCTGACAAGAAATACAATAGAAGATGTATACGGCGAACTGTCACGCTCAAACTCATTCACATAACCATCATCAATAAGTCCCGCATCTTTCACTGCATCAACATCACCTTCAAGTGCAAGCGTTACCACATCTGCCTGAAGCCCGTTTGCAACCTCAAGTGCCTGCTTGCCTGAACCTCCGTGTGACTGAATTATTGAAACATCCTGACCTGATTTTTGTTTCCAATGCTTCTGAAAAATTTTATTATATTCTTCATAAAGTTCTCGTGTCGGATCATAAGAAACATTTGTTATCTCAACCTTTTTATTAGAAGAAGCATCACTCTTTTTACTGTCTGTTCCGGCTTTTGAACCGCAGCCTGTAAGACTCCCCAATGTCAACGCTGTCACTGTAAATAATGTAATAATCTTTTTCACTCTCATAATATCTGCCTCTCTTTCCCCGCCTGTTTTTAATCATGATATAAACTTAAAATGCTTTATACCGGAATTTATATCAGAAATTTAATCCAATATAAAATAAATCGTTGAAGCGGTTTGTTTTTTGTTGATGATGAAATAATATTCATAAATCAGATGAAAAACAATTAGAATATTTGAAATCGTTTGCAGAATTAAGATAAAAAACTGAGAACAGATTTTTAGAATCGACTGTTTTCGTCACAACAGTACGCCTAAAATGATTATGAAGAAAGAATGTTATGAAATCGTTCTCAGTTATATAAAATAAGGCTTTGTTGATATTTTATTACGTTTATTTTTGAATAATCTCTGTAAATGTCTTATATATTAGATTTTGTTACAAAAAATCTATCCATGAAATTCACTATATTTTATAGTTATACTTCTCAGGCATGTATTAAGTCAAAATCACTCATCCATGTAAAAACTTATTATCATTCCCCTGTCTCTGTTATAGAAATAAATATTGCCCAAACTATCTTTATATCCACTTAAACAGTTTGAATTTTGGTATAACTCCGGTAATTTACCCTCAGTTATCGTTACACCATCTGTACTATTATTCTTTTTCTTTTTGCTATATGTGACCTCAGTGTTTAAAAAAGTTTTTGCAAAATTAACAACCTTATTCACTTCAGCACGTTTACTTATATTTTGTACCTTTTTCACCTTGCAGTAATTAAGCATATTCGTCAAAACACCGTTTCCGTCAAAATACAAGTCAAGATAAATTGTATCATCTATATTTTTGTTAGTTATACTGCATACTATATCCCCACTCTTATATTTTTTTAAATGTATTTGTCCCTTGTGCAATATTTCCTGATACACTTCTTTAGGAAAAGTCTGTTCTATTTTTTTCAATATAGGTATTGCCGCTGATTCAACATTTTCAGGAATTGCTTCTATCGGAATGCTGTTTTTTGTGCCAACCTTTATCACATGTTTATTATCTGACACTGATTTACTTTTTTTTACTGCCGACGTGCCTGCAATTTTATTGCTCCGTGTCTCTGTATTATTAACAGCATTTGTCAGACATGAAATCCCGGTAATTATTATCACAACTGCCGCAACAATTCCAACCCATTTTTTTCTTGTAGTAAACTTCATGATATTTTTCACTCTCCTTCTCGTATCCGACTCACCAAAAGCCAGCAATCCTGCACTAAAAGCCTGTGTTTTTGTCGCAAAATCCAATAACAATGTACTGTAATCAGCACGAATATCGTTTGCACTGTGTTTCAAAACATATTCATCACAACTCATTTCCATATCACGAATCATAGCAAAATAAGAAATCCAAACAAGCGGATGAAACCAATAAATTATGCACAACAAATACGCGCAAAGCTTAATAAACTGGTCCTTTCTTTGAATATGGTAATATTCATGCAAAAGAATATACTCCCGTTCTTTCTTTCCTAAATGAAACGGAATATAAATTTTAGCTTTAACAATTCCTAATACAAAAGGTGTACTGATATTATCACATTCGTAAATATTATCCTTCCAACGAATCGCCATAGAAATGTTTTTCTTTATTCTCCAAAACCAAAACATATTCCATGCAATCAAAAAAATACAGCCAAAAAGCCAGATATATGAAACTGCTGAAAGCATAAAATCCCGTGTAATAAAATTCTTCCATACTGCCATAGTCTGTTTATTACTAATGTCAGTCATGGCAGAAATATCATAACTTTTGTTACTATTACTAACCTCATTACTTTTCAGATTACTTTTTTTATTATTAGTTTTATTGATTTTTTTATTGAATTTCAAACTGCTTTTTTCAGCATCATCTTTCTCATTTTTTAAATTACTCTTTTCAACATTGTTATTATTACTTTCAATGCTGCTTTTTTTGTCGGTTCTTATATTACTTTTCCTGTCGCTGTTATTATTCTTAATTTTTTCCGCTTTATTTCCCCAAAAATTTAGATTTGCAGATAAAAAATAATTTTTAGCAGCCATATCTGAAGTATTATTCACCAAATTGTAAATACTAATCGGAGAACTCACCCTAACCGGACATAAAAGATAAATTCCAACAATCATCCACAAAATATAGCTGTATTTTTTCGGAACATTGCGAAAAAATAAACGAACTACAAAAACAATCAAAATTACAACACTTACCCGCAAACCATTGTTAAATAAATATGTAAAAATATTTTGTAACACTATACTCCCCCTCACAAGTATAACGAATAATTAATGATTGATATATTAACCAAAGATTTAATTTTCGTTGTACTCATTTAATTTTATATGATTTCTCTTTAAAATTTTTCTTTTAATTGACTTTTATTTTTCACTGTAAGAATCTATAATTTTTTTTATTTTATCTGCTTCTTTTTTGGAAATTTTCTTTTCTCCGAGAAACGCTGTCAAAAATCCCGGCAATGAGCCTCCAAAAGTCCTTTCAACAAAATAATTTGATTCATCATGCTGTACCCGCTCCCTCGGAATAACAACAGACACTACTGCATTTTCATTGACAAGATACCCTTTCTGTGCCAATTTCTTAATAGCTGTATATGTCGTTGACTTCTTCCACCCAAGCTGCTCATTGCAAAGCTGCACTAATCTGCCCGAAGATACAGGTGCATTATCCCATACAATTGTCATAAAACGATAATCACTGTCGCATAATTTCAAATATTCCATATTATTGATTTCCTTTCAATTTAGTGCAACGTATAATTAATAATTCTTGTTTTAGCTCTAATAAGCTTTTCGCCTGCCATCACGCGCAATTAAAATACTAACTATCGGCGTTGGTCTGTAATAACCGACCAATAATTTAAAATCAGTCTACAACAACCGACCCGGAAAGTCAAGATTTTTTACATAGAATTATTTTTGCTGTGGCTGTTTTTACTCAGAAACAATCAGCCGTGTGTTAAAATACTGTTCCTGAAAATAAATCTGTTTACTAATCTCCTCTTTCGTAAAAGTCATATTTTCAGGTGCAACCACCCATTTTTCTTCCACATCATCTATTCGATAAACAACTGCAATTACTTTTCCCGTAAACTTATCTACAGCCTTATCAACTCCCAATATATAAGCATCCTGCTCCTCCCCATCGGGTGCGATAATCCCTTCTACATAACCATAATTTATAGGATAATACATATCTCTATGTTCCGGATGATAACTTCCCAACGGTCTGTCAACAGTTACTGTCACTGTTTTTCCAATAACTGAATTTTTCATCAATACTCCTTTGTTATTTCTTCATTTATTCCATACATATTCTTAAAACTTGCAAGATCCTCCGGAGTCTTTATCAGCATAACCTCTTCAATCTTACCAGTATTCATATTCTTAAACCCTGCAACTTGCTCGCCATTGCATATACTTGCCTTGATTACCGGTTTCATATTTTTATTATCATAGGATTTTGCAACAAATTTCTTTTTAAACAATCCCATTTTCCCCACCTTCTTTCAGCTTATCCTCCGCCCTAATAAGCAGCCTTAATAAGCACATATCATACATAATTTTTTAAAAGATTGTGCCAAAAAAATATCACCTACTTCACCATACCAGAATTACTTCTGTATTCTTCATTTAACTGACGCAGTTCTTTTTCTCCATTGATATATGGTTCATAAAATGCATCGACAGAACCTCCGCCTAAATTATCACATCCATTGCAAAAATCACAAGCACCTCCGCATTGATTAAGCCCCTCCTGAACAATACGAATTCTTTCTTCTTTTGTTGTGTCCTTTATCAATAAACTTTTAATTTCCATGTTGCTGCCATCCTTTCTGCAATTTTTTCTCTTCTATTCCATTCCTCAATAAGTTTCGGCTGTATCAACGGATATGTCCAGTTCTCAGGCAACTCATCCATAAGCACAATTTTCTCCATTTCGCTATGTAATTCTTTCGCAAACTCTGTTATCTCCGCAAAACAAAGTAGTCCAAATGTCTCCTCGCCAGTATCATTTACTCTGTTCTTACCTGTTACTGAGTAAACACAAATTGGCTTTATCTCAAATCTGATTGCACCTGTTTCTTCCTGCAATTCTCTTTTAGCTGTTTCAAAAATACCCTCTCCAGCTTCTCTATGCCCTCCCGGCACTTCATATGTATCTCTTTCTTTATGTTTGCAGAAAACCCACTTGCCGTTACTCTGTGAAATAATAACTGCAAATTTTAATAGTTCATCATTAACTGTATCATAAAATTTTACTTCCAAATTATCCATTAGTATACCTCCAACTTATTACTCTCCCCACAAATAGAGCCAAACTAGAGCCATTTGATAAAACAAATGCCGGAACCCCGCATAAATACAGGCTTTCGGCATTTTAACCCGTTATTCAAACTCGATTTTGGCAACTATATATTGTGTCTAATCAAATTATACATTGCTATATTTTGTATTATTATTCTTAATATTCTATGCGTTCTTTATCGTTTTGGCACTTTTTGCAAGCATTTTGTAATCATTGCTTACGTCTTGTCATAAACTCCTTAACCTCTTCTGAACCATGCAAATGTGATATTTTTAAATCAGGTATTTCTGTTCTCTGAATTCTTGATAAGATTTCTCAATGGCATTTGCAAACTTTTCTGCTTGCTTTTGAACAGCGAAGTTTTTTGTAATACTTGAAGTAGCCTGGATATTGTATATGTACACCGAAAAATCGAAGCTATATTTTTTTATATGCCTTATAATAATAGTACATTGTATTATTATTTTGAATTTTCTTTTTTTCTTTCACATCATCATGTGATTTCTTCAAAACGTCCATTGTTTTCAAAAAAGCTTCAATCCCTGCAGCTGTTAATCCTACTTTGGCACCAGATCGAATTATTTGTTCCAAATATCCCAATGCATCAAACATATTAGATTGTGTAGTTACAGTAGCAATCAGTCCCGCACCTGCAAATCCCAGTTTTCTTCTCTCTTCTTGATCTGCCAAAACCCTTGTTCCAAAATTTTTCAATATACTTGTTTCACTTGACAATTCATTTATTTCATTCACTCTTGGAACCACTTCTGTTTCGTATAATTTTATACATTCATAATCAAAATCTTTATCCCAAGGCATTGAAGAAATAGTTTCAGAAAAATTATATATAGCCCTTCTAAAATTGATCAGTGGTATCTGTAAATCTTTCTTAAAATCAAGAATTTCATCCACCGATGCGTTATCTAATGTTGGCAATGTCATTAATATACTATTAGCAATTCCTGCATGTCTAATTATCTCTTTATCAATATTACTAAAATCAAGAATATCATTATCAATAACACTACGAACAACATCCGCACTAATTTTGTCAAACAACGGATATGATTTACCTTGCTTAATCGTGCCCAATAAATTCGCAAAAAACCCTCCTGTCAATTCATCTAAACTAAAACCATTATAAGAATAATCATAAATACTTACAATTCTTTTATCCACAAGTTTCTGTATCGCTGTAGCTCCAGTAGTGTTCAGTAAATCATTTACACCATCATTCAGTTGTTCTCTACACTGTTTAAGTAATTGTTTCATTTGCATTTGAGCAAGTATTTCATCTTTATTTCGCCCCTTTTTCTTATTAATCATTGGTAGTATAGGGACCAATTCATTTTGTATTTTTTCTAATTCCATTACCAACTGCGCAGACTCTTCATTTTCAAATGCTTGTAGAAGAATCACAAAATTATTAATTAATTTTTGAATATCTCTTTTTTCAGTAATACATCTAGGCAAATAAGTAAAAACAGCATACTCTGCCATTCCAATAAGTTCAATTTCATCTGCATACAGTAATGAACTTTTAATAAGTCGCATATCTTCCTCAAATTCTAAGCTACTTGATGCTGTACCAATCGAAAATTTCATATTACATCCTCACTTTCCTTAAACTGTAACATTTGACAATTAATCTCAAAAAGGTCTGCATTTTACTCTATTAGTTCATTTATCTCCTCAATCCACCCGCTGTCATCACTTTCAAGCAATTTTAAATACTTTCCGAAATTACTGCTACCAGTAACAGAATCATCCGACTCTAAATTCCACACTCGCTGGCACATATCCACATAATTCTCCTCAGTAACGTGTTCCATAACTTCTTGAATCTGGTCTGCTCTTCCTTTGTAATTCTCAACTCCGGTATATTTCTTTATCAAGGGAGCATTCACCGGTTTTGCAGGAGATTTCAAACTGTCATCGGTCCAATGCTTGGATATTATCTGCATCGTACAGGGATTACCAAACATAATCACTTCATCTGCTGCATTATCCACACCATGGAACTCATTAATCTTGCGTTTAATGTCCTCATACTGCTCATGAAGTTTCTTTTCCGTATCGCAGAATACAAGCACAAGTTCGTCTGCTCCATTTTGGTACCGGTCCTGATACCTCGCAGGGATATTTCCATTGCCACCGGCATTAACTAATGAAATATCATATTGCTCGTTCCACACTTTTAAATCTTTCAGGCGTTTAAGATACTCATATTCCTCATTGCCTTCGCAGATAATGCAGATTTTGTGATTATCCAAAAACTTTGGGAGCTTATTTGGCATCGGCATCATCCCCCTTTACATCACCTTTAATACTAAGCAAGGAATTGATTAGTTCTGGATCAGGCAATGCTCCAAGAGCGCCTTTCCTATATTTTTCCATAACATCCGTCGTATCTCTCACTCCCTGCTGTGCTGTAAAATCTGCAAGTGAATATACATATACGCCTTCTTCATCTTTGTGGACAAACCAAATCTGCTCCTTGCGGAACATCCTCTTGCAATCCATAAGATTTATATCGTGAACTGTAAATATCATCTGTGCACTTGTATTCAACTCATTATTAAACATCGCAACTATTGCCCTGGTAAGCTTAAAATGAATACTGCTATCCAACTCATCCACGACTAAAATTCTGCCTTGTTCAAGTGCTTCAATTACATAGCTGGCAATAGCGGCAATCTTCTTTGTTCCTGTAGAATCAAACATCATACTTGGTACATGAACGCCCTTATATGTGGATACCAATCGGATTTGATCCATAATATTCTCCGGAATATCAAGCACTTTCTCATCCGGCTTTTCGTCACCTTCACCAGTTTTCAGCTGTATCTTATCCATATCCACATATTCAAAATTATCCATATACAAGTCTGCATTTTTTATGAACTCAACAACTTTTTGCTGTAACTGATTCTTATTCTTCATGAGTTCAATCGTGTGCTGCATAGGTATGTTATTCATATTGATGATATCAATTTTTTCCGCAAATCCGACAAGAATCTGTTTCATCTCATTGATATGTTCAAATTTACTTGTATCTACTACATAGCATAACAAATTATTTTTCGATACAACTGAAATCATAGTCTGCACAGCTTCGTCAATACATTCATATATTTCACTAATGGTATCCTTTTTCAGCCAGCAAACTTCTTTTTCATTGTTATACTGATCTTTAAATATCTCAGAAAATGATTCATAAATATATTCTTCTTTTTCTGCGTCATACTTAAAGTCATAAGAAAACTTTCTTCCAGATGACATAAATGTTATGCCTAACTCACATACATCACTCTCAGTAAATATATTGGGCATCAAACCATTTTTCTTATTTAAAAGCACATTTTTTATTGCCCTAATGCACTTAATCAAACAGGTTTTTCCTGCATTGTTTGGACCATATATTCCTACCGTTTTAAGCACATTAAAATTGTTTTCTTTATGAACATTTGCTCCAAATTTTTTATTTCGCATATCTGCTTTCATTGAAAATGTAATATCATCCTCAAATGCATAACAGTTTTTTGCTCTTACCTCTATAATCATGGCTCATTCCTCCAAGTCACTTTTTCTATTTACTTATCATTATTATATCATCAAATATTTTTTATGCAACTTTTTTTCATAAAAAATATTCATTTTTATAAATTTAACAATATATCATATAGCAAAAAGGCAGCCTTTCGACTGCCCCAAATCACACATGGATTAATGAGAACAATCTTGAGCAGCATCTTATTGTTACCTATTCCATCAAATATCGTAATTATCAGAGAACCATCAGAGAACGCCAGATTGAAAGAGCTAAAAAGTTTGTAGAATCACCTTCAAAGCTTACGAAGAACAGAGCTAATGATCCAAAACGCTTTATTGAGCAGGGACACTGCACTCCCGACGGCGAAATCGCAAGTAAAACAATCACCTCTCTCAACCAGAAACAAATAGATAATGAAGCAAAGTACGATGGTCTCTATGCTGTGTGTACAAATCTTGAATACGATGTTTCAAGTATTATTAAAATCAATCAGAAAAGATGGGAAATCGAAGAATGCTTCAGAATCATGAAAACTGAGTTTAAGGCAAGACCTGTATACCTATCAAGAAAAGACAGAATCACAGCTCATTTCACTACCTGTTTTACTGCTCTTGTTATTTACAGAATTCTGGAACAAAAACTTAATGAGAAGTACACCTGCGAAGAGTTGATTGATACTATCCGCTCTATGGATATGCTGATTGCACCTGGCGAAGGATATATCCCAACCTACACACGAACTGATATCACTGATGCTCTTCATGATGCTTTTGGTTTCAGAACAGACTATCAGATAACATCTCAAAAAACATGAGAAAAATTTTAAATCAGACCAAAAAGAAGTAAATATTACCACATACTTTCCAACAAAAGAAACCTCGCAGACCGCGTAATTACGCGGTCTGCGAGGTTTTTGCCTTCTTTCAACTGTCAAAGACAGGATTATAACATATGTTTTAGTTGTAGACAACCAAAAAATCTCACATTTCCAGGGCTAATGATAACATGCTTTCATCATCACTTGGTTTTTACTGCCTTGACCTTAGACCACTTAGTGTACACTGTGACAGCCTTACCATCCTTGTATGCGCGAACACGTACATAGTACTTCTTCTTGGCCTTCAGCTTCTTAACCGTCTTGGCAAATTTGGTGTTACCTTTGACTTCAACTGTCTTTGTGGTCTTCTTAGTAAACTTTGATGATGTGGAATACTGCAGCTTATAGCCGGATGCATTCTTCACCTTTGCCCATCTGATCTTAAAGGACTTCTTGCGCTTGGTGAGTTTGGTGATCGCTGGTTTTTTCCGGTCAAAGGCTGGCTGAGCTGGAGCAGTTGTCTCTGCAGGAGCTTCAGTTGGCACTTCAGTAGGCATCGGAGTTGGCACTTTTGTTGGCACTTCAGTAGGCATCGGAGTTGGCACTTCTGTTGGCACTTCAGTAGGAATCGGAGTTGGCTTTTCCGACTGAGCTACATTGATGGTGACATTGTAGTCGATGGAAGTATATGGAACTTCCTCTCCATTAATCTTTAACGCAAATCGATAGTTAATCCAATCCACGGAAGTGGTCTCCGCAAACAGACCACACTCTTCGGTACCATATACGCAGCTTCCGATGGTAGCTCCGCCCCATCCATTGGCCAGACCATTTCCACCTTGGCTCTTAGGATTTAACTTCTGACCAACAGGAATCTCCACATCTCCGTCTGCTGTGTGTAATGTGAGACTCTTCACATAGATATCATATGTTGCATTTTCATCGTAATTGACAAAACCAAGATTTAAGACTTCATCTTTCTCAGCAATAGGTGCAGTCTTCATCACATAGTCACCTGATCTCACCACTTCCAGTGTGGAATTCATGGCACCGTTCGCTGTCTGCCCCTGAATGGTCACATCTGTGGCGGTAACATCAGTCACGCTGATATCCTCGGCAGGTCTTGCCACCTTCTCGGACTTGGTAAAATACCAGCTGTCGAACTCGATATCTGCTCCGCTAAACACGAAGAATACATTATGATTTCTTCCATCAAACTTCTTCACTGTCTTGCTGGCAACCTTGGCAAAATCACTATTATCAAACTCAATGTATGCCACTGGCTCACTTTGCACGTTATCCAAGCGAACCTCCACGCGGCCCTTACCCTTCACGTTTGCCACAAACTGATCTGCGCCGTAGGCAAAGTCTGCACATTTAACCATGGTCCAAGCACCAGGAGCCATACTCTTGGCAGCTGGGTTCGCAACCTTGTCGTAAAATACATCTGCCGAAGTCAACATCAAGCTACCTCTCTGCTCTATATAAGCATCTACCGCCTTGATCTGCTTCACACCCTTTCGGCTTGCCGCAGTAATTGGAATACTTAAGTTTGCAGGATCCATTGGCAGATAATCCACCATCAGACTTCGGAAACCACCGCTGATATGTGCATCATCTTCCAGCATCATTGTGTGATGGATGATGTAATTTACACCCTGATACTTGGCAAAATGAGTATGATTATTGCCCCATGTCATACCGGAATTACCGGTGCTGTTCTCGCCAGAATTATAGAAATATGCCCCCTGATACTTCCAACTGTCTGCATCCAAAGGAGTCTTGGTGGTCAGATATGCCATAGAACATTTAGGCGGCTTTGCAATACCATCATAGTCCCACTCCTTGCCTCTATCCTGCCAGTCATTACAGTAGGTATAGTAAAATGTTCCGTCGATATAATTCAGCTCACTGGCCTCGCAGAAATATGGTGCGTCGATAGACACAAACTCACTGTCAAAGGACAACATATCCTTGCCCAGTCTTACCACCTTTGGCACCTTGCTATGAATAGGACTTTCGTTGGTAGTACCGCCACCAAAAGCCAGCCAGCCTACGCCATTGTCATCGATGACAACGCCTGGGTCAAACGGTGCAGGACAATTCTTCAGTCCCGGCATATTTTGATATACAAGCGGCTTTCCCAAAGGATCACTCCAACCCTCCACTGGATCTGTGGATGTGATAACACCTACACCCTGTCCACTATTTGCAAAATACAGATAAAAATGAGTCAGGCCATCCTCCTCAACACGGGAAGTGATGGATGGCGCCCAGGAATTGGCAATCCATGGTGCAATCTCCCCCACTTCGATTCTTCCATGATAAATCCAGTTGACCATATCATCGGTAGAAAATACCACCAGTGAACGAATCTGATCGTAATCATTTTCCGTATCCTCCTGATACTGCTGATGATCGTTGGTTCCATACACGTAAAGTCTTCCGTTGTACTCTACACAAGTTGGATCCGCACAAAAGATAGATGGAGAGATCGGATTGGCATTGGCTTCCGATTTCCAAGCATTTCCGCTAACCTCATCAATAATATTCCCCTCATCAAGACTCTCCAGAATCTCTCCCTGAGAAGCATCCGACAGCTTCCCGGCAACCGCTGCCGAGGCATCGGGAACCATCTTTGCTGTTGGCACAAAACCCAGTCCAGACACTACCAGACTAAGGTTTAATACAATAGGTAATACACGTCTCATAGTCATCCTCCTTCACATAAAATCAATATGTTGATTTCATAGTAACATGGCGAAAAAAAGGATGTCAATAGCACCGCAACTTTGTGCTAATTTCCAGCAACTTCCTTGTGGATTAATATTATCTTTTCCCGTAAACACTTCGATATTTTGTGGGTGACATGCCATTTACTTTTTTAAATAAACGAGTGTAATAATTTGCAGAACTCATCCCCACAGCCTGCGAAATCTCCTCCACTGACATATCGCTGTAGATCAACAGCTCCTCCGTGTGTCGTATGCGAATCAGATTGCCATACTCCGCATATCCCATACCAGTCATCTCGTGAAAAAAACGACTGAACGCATAGTAGCTCAGACCGCATCTCCGGGATGCCTCGTGCATGTCCAATCTTTCCGCAGGATTCGCCATGAGATAATGGATCACATCACTAATCTGCTGAATCTCCTCTTTGCCTCCGTAGCCCTGATGCAGCTGGATACTGCCGTTCTCCAACAACTTTGCCAAAAACTGCAATATAACAGCGTCCATCTGCAACTCCTCCGCCAGATTGCCCTTCTTATTATAAATTCGATTGTAAAATCGTTTTTGGTACAAGTCGTCCAGAGATTTCCGGTGTTCTCCATCCAACATCAGAAAAGGTTCTGCATCTGGGCTGATCTCCAACACCTGATCCTTCTGAAGACTGGAACTAACCTGATACAGAAAATCGCTGGAAAACTGAATCACCAGATCCTGGCACTCCGTAATGTTGTGATAACCGTGCATACAAAGTGGAGAAAACAAAAAGAAGCTACCAGGCTCCACCTTGTATCTCTGCCCATTGATAATCTGATAGCGCTCCCCAGAGACCAGGTAAGATATCTCACAATACGCGTGACAATGGGTGGGATATTGACGGTCCGCCTCCGTCTCGTAGCCAAAACAACTGATATGATGCTTGGCAGGTTCCTCATTATTTTGAAATTCTCTTTGATATAACATGGTGTGTCCTCCGCTGAGAGTATACGTCTTACTCAAATATAAAAATTTCTTCTATGGCTATTTCAAAAACTCGCGCAATATCAACCGCAAGAGATAATGTGGGATTATAATTTCCATTTTCAAGTCGGACTATAATTTCTCTTCGTACATTTACAAGATCTGCTAATTCCTGTTGTGTCATTCCTTTTTCTACCCTTAAATTTTTTATATAAGTTGCCTTTAATCTACTCATTTTTATATGCCCTCATTTCATATTTTTCAATGAAAACAAAAAACAAATATCTCAGCATTTTCTCTAATCCAAGATAAATATACAAAATTCCAATCACCAAGTATGGATCTATTACAAATAACCACTTACAACTGAGACAACAGACATTAGCATCATAAGTAGAACCCCCAATATTCCTACTTTCTGCAACATCATCTCCCTTGGCAAAATCAAAGTTGCCATTCCCGCCAGTGTTAATACAAAGGCCAGTGGCATTTCCGTTACAAATTCTCGCTTATATATACTAAGCATATAAACATCTCATTTCTTTTTGTGATATATATGTCACTTGTTACATATATATCTCATCTTATCTATAAATTGGGATTTTTACCCTCCCTACAAACTGGGATTTATAATCTTCTCTCATACTCTTCAATCAATAATGGCTGAATTAAAGGATATGCCCATTCAGTAGGAAGTTCATCAAGAAGAACCACTTTCTCCATCTCACTATGTAATTCTTCTTCAAACATTGTTATATCTGCAAAATATAGCATTCCAAATGTTTCTTCGCCAGAATCATTAACTCTGTTTTTTCCTGTCACAGAATAAACACAAACAGGACATATTACAAATTCAGTTGCTCCTGTTTCTTCATATAACTCTCGTCTTGCTGTTTCGTCAATGCTCTCATTTTCTTCTCTATGACCACCTGGAACCTCATAAGTATCTCGTTCTTTATGCTTACAAAATACCCACTTGCCATTAGATTTAGAAATAATAACTGCAAATTTCAATAATTCATCTGCGATACTATCATAAAATTTTACTTCCACTATTTTCACCTCAACAACTTCAAATTCGTTTAATTCTAAAAATCGGATTTTTTTTGTTCCTTCACACATAAATATATCATAGAAGCCTTTTACCGGACGCTTGGCAACACCATTTTCTTCCTCAACGCCTACAACAATATAACCGCCGCCATCATTATTATAATCATTTGCAAATGCACAGACACTATGGTAGATATCATCCGGATTCCACCCCGTCTTAAACTCTATTCGATCTGATTCTAATTTTCTTTTGTTTAATAAATCTTCCACATCCATTTCAAGTTCCATAGCGTCATCTCCATTCCTTTACAATTATTATCTTAAAACAATTTCATACTAATTTTCACTGACATCTTGTCTTTTCATAGCTTTTTCAGCATCATCTCTAGTTATTTTGTAAAAGGACTATAATTCTAGCACTTTGGGATCTGAGATTGTTTCTTCATATGTGTCTAGAGGCAAATACGATTATCGTTTTTTCTATCAAAAAAGGCAAAGTAAATTATCCTCCCAAAAACAGCTTCCCAAAAATGAATATGCTCTCACAAATCTGGGAAATAAGAAGATAACCATTGATACTAAATACTCTCTAATGCCTGTATTTACAAGGTTTATCTCCTATAATATGAAGATGAAAAAAGACCTTTTGGGAGTCCATAAATGGTTCCAAACAAGGCCTTATTCATCTTCATATTCTGTTTTTGTGGATAGTCCACTTTACCCTTTTCAGGATAAATGACTTTGCCCCTGAACATGGAAATAACCTTGTAGTAAATTCTATTATATCTGGCTTGTGCCAATATAACAAGAACAACTCTAACTAATGAATGTATGGTGTAACCATATCTATAAATTTCTGAATATGATCTGCTAATGTTGGGATACCATTGGCGATTGATATCATTGGTGCCAACAACTTAATACCATTACTAATAATTTTCCCTTTCGGTTCTGGTTTATGTAATTCATCTCGAATCATTTCAATTGAATCTACAATAGTTTCCGCATTATCTTTTTCCAAAGAATCTACGCTTTCCATTATCTGTTTTATTAAATTTTCCATCTCGGACATTTCAAGACCATTATTCTGGGTTGCATTAATCACAGCATTACCACTTGCTACATTAACTTGTCCACCACTTACATTCCAAGTTGTATTTTCATCTAATCCCATATCAATACCTACCATTGTCAAATAATCATTTATATTGTTTATCAACACCAAAACAACTCTATCGTTAAATTCTTTAACATTGTCTTGCCACTTGCTATTTCCATATATACTACGAAAAGAATATGCTGGTTCTTTGATGTTCTCACTTACATGCTTTAATACACAATATATTTGAAAGCTCTCTTCTTCTGTTGTTGGTCCAAAATTAAACATATATCCATCTTTACTTACTACTAAATCCCAATCTTCTTTAGCATCATATTCATCTGTTTTTCCTGAACAAATATATTCCATGATTATCTCATTTGCTTCAATAAATGCCAAAAACTTTTTTAATATCATACTATATTCATCGTATGCAACACGCATAATTCTATTAGCAATAGTATTAAAGCTATGTGACATTTTCTTTAATTCTTTTTTATTCAATTCCATAATCCATCACCCCGCAATACGGACAATAACTTCCGCTCATTTTAAGTATAGGTTTTATTTTCGCTTCCATTTTACAACATGAATATATTTTTCTTTCTAATGCTTCTATGGTAAGCATAATAGGTTGCTCAGATTTTCTTTTAGGTTTATTCGTTACTTTAAATTTTATCATGCTACCCTTTGTCTGCCTTTCTAACTTCTTAAATTCCTTTGTAATAAGATCATTCATATAATTATCAGCCATTGCCATTCCAAGCTCTATAACATCATCCGTAACATAACTATCACTTACCAAACCGCATGCTGGACAATATACTTCAAATATTGAATCATCTTTAAAATCACTCGGTTTTAATTTAAACAATTCGCCACACAAAGAACACTTTAATAACTCATAGCCTTCTTCATCTGTTGGTATGCTAATTGAAAATGAAACTTCATCACTCATAATCAAGCCTCCTTCTTTATCGAGCAGTCTTATTATACACTATTTATTCGCTATTTTCATCATTACTACACCCTCTGTTTTTACACTCAAATATTGTCTTGTAGTTTTCTTTATAATATACAGACCTACGTTCCACCACATTTTTCAACTCAGGATTTAACAGTTCAATCACATATCTAGCTATTAACTCCAAAACTATATTTACATTGTTAATATGAAGGTAATTCTTGTCATAATCGTACTGCATATTTCTTTCTCCACGATTACCAGATGCACCATGAGCTGTAAAGTTCCTACCTGTCAAATAAATTATTTCCCCATAAGTTTTAGATGCGAGATAAGGAGCCGTACTCCATTCATTTAAAATACTTCTTGCCTCTTTCTTAAGCACTGTAAAATAATTGTACAATTGCGCTTTCCTTTTTCCAACACCAAAATCAATAAAATATAGTGGATTAGGATTATATGCCATAGCTAAAGATAAATAATAATCAAGTGCATCTTCTGGTTTATAATTTGTCGGCATAAACAACGGCTTATAGTGATATGCCGCCGCATATTCAAACACTCTGTATAAAAAAACACATCTTGGTAATGGTTCAAATTGTTTTAGTGATGCATGGTACAAATCAAGAATTCCTTCATGGGACAATTTCTTAAATGCTATCATCTTATAACCTTTATCATTCTTAATTATCGGAAGTTCCAGATGTATAGGTTTCTCCACATCTGATTTCAAATAATTAGGCTGACGCAATCTAATATTATCTAGCAAATCAAAATTACGGTATAATTCATCTAACTTTTGATTTACACTTCTATTACTCAAGAACTCGAAATTAGGACATCCATTCAAGTATGCTAAAATATTAAGCAAAGTTCTCTTATCACTCTCTTTGGTTTGCTCGTTACAATACAAAAGAAAATGATGCATTCCATCCGACATTGCATTTACATTATCATATATTATTACTTCATCTTCATAGCGATAATTGAATTCTCCACCAATATAACCACTCTTTCTGTTGTAATATACCTCTGGATACTTTCTCAATATGTACAACTCCTGATTTGTGTCGAAAATCGCCTTTTTTAAGCGTGTTTCTGCGTATTGATACACATTCTCTCTGTTAGAAATATCATACTTATACTTCCATGTGTTTTTAGGATAGTTCTCCATTTCATAAGGTGTAGGTTCAGGCTCAATCACAATCGTTCTATTCTTTACTTTGTCAAGTATGTTCTTTAACTTTCTTCGTTGAGCAAGATATACTTTTCTATATAAAGGAATGAAATGCTCTCGTTCTTGTAGACCATTGTACTTATCCCTTTCATTATTTATGGCAACAATCAATTTGGTATATGGCGTAGGCTCATAAAACATCAAACTCACAACACCGTATTTCAAAAAAATCTCTGTTTCTGAATATTCATTATCTATACGTAAAAGCTCATCATCAACATTTATCACCAGATATCACCTCAAATATGCTTAATTTACTTGAACTATATTCTGTATTGTCTTCTGATTCACCGCCATACAGCAACCAATCAGATCAGTCCATGAATACATTTTCTTATTAACGATAATCTCAGGAAGAAATTGTTCCACCTCTTCCCGACACATCAAAGCATTCTTTTTTATTTTATCATTATATCGACAAATTGTCTCTTGTTGTAAATCACTGATAAATGAATTCTTAATCAGTAAACCCACTGCAACATTCTCTGGAATCAAGAATTTGTTTAAAGTCCAACGCATATTCTTCTCATCCTGAGATAATTCCTTTTGTTTTTCTTTTGGTTTCGCTGCTAAAGCGGCAACTTTGATACACAAGATACTTACAAAGATACTTTCTAATTGTTTGTTTACTCATTCCAGAATCAACAGCCACAGCTTCAATTTGATTTGTCCTCATACCCTTGTCTTCAATATAGGGTAAAATACCAGCAATTAATGTATACCGTTCATAAGCTACTCTTTTTATCTCTGCTGGCAAAGTTTCCAGATCAACCTCGGCATTATATTTGCAATCGGTAACAAGCACATATTCCTCTAACTCCTGTAATCTCATATACTCAGGCATTGTCTGCTTCATGCAGTCAATAATAAATGCTTTATCATCATTTACCTTTAATACTCTGATGATTCTACCATCTTTTTGATATAACTCATTTTTCTTCATCAATCACCAACCCCCAATCTGACACACCATGTCTTAACCAATAAAGTCGTGATGCCTCAAGTAATTTAACAGTTAATGGTTTTGTCAGGAATTTCCTAAATACGCATTCCCTTACCATTAAATCTCCACCTTGTTTAGTGCATACAAAATCTGTTGTGTACTCTCCTTCTTCCAGACCTTCCAGAAAAACATTGCACCTGAATTCTACAATGTCCGAACAGTCAGAAAGGATGTCAGCATAAGCATACTGAATGGCATCATAGGTACGACACACATCCTTGCACTTATCCAATATCCTTTTTTCACATCTTCCTTTAAAATTTTTCTTTCTCATTATAGGAAGCTCCTGAAGTATTTTTAAGGCTCTATAAGAGTATCCAACATCATTCCCAATTCCTATTCTAATTTTCCCCAAAACGTATAATTCTCCCAAAATGCTTTCATTTTTGGAAAGGTAAAAATGCCGCAAACTAGCCATTTATCAGCATTTTCCCAAATCACCTCTGTTCCCAAAAACGGTTTTAGGGCGTTTTCTATATGTCTAGAGGTAAACGCGATTATCGTTTTTTCTATCAAAAAAGGCAAAGTAAATTATCCTCCCAAAAACAGCTTCCCAAAAATGAATATGCTCTCACAAATCTGGGAAATAAGAAGATAACCATTGATACTAAATACTCTCTAATGCCTGTATTTACAAGGTTTATCTCCTATAATATGAAGATGAAAAAAGACCTTTTGGGAGTCCATAAATGGTTCCAAACAAGGCCTTATTCATCTTCATATTCTGTTTTTGGGGATAGTCCACTTTGTCCTTTTCAGGATAAATGACTTTGCCCCTGAACAGTGGCTACTATTCAAAATCGGCAAAGCCAAAAATACTTCTAAATATATTTGTTTAAGTTTTATGTCTTTTTTTCCGTTATTTCATTTCTGTTACATATATTATTTTGGCTCACTGATTTTCTGTTGCCAATTTGTTGCCAATTTCATTATAACTAGCAGAAAAACATTTGACAAGTATTGTTTGTTTTACATTCTTGCTTCTCTGTATGCTCTATCTTCATCATTATCCTTAAATATATTGTATATAAACTCTGGAATAGCATAACACCCTTTTCTATGCTGAAAAATCACTTTCTGAATATCTTGTAAGTCTTCCATTGTCTTTGTTTCATTATTATTGATATCGTTATCGAGCTCTTGTAATGTACTTATATCTTTATTCAATTTTTTTATTGTGTCTAATAACCATCTTAGCATTGGAGCAATAAATACCACTCTCCATAACAGTTCTATAATTCTTTCATTTTTCCACAATCCCATTGCAAAAATTGCAGAAAATAGAATTATAATTAAAGTTATACTTACAAATTTGAATCTATTTCTAAGTCCAACATCCCATCCCAAATTCTCTCTCTGGCACGCTAAAATTCCATCTATATTGCTTTTTTTATCAACGCCAGGTGTATACCAATCCTTCAATTTCTTTTGTTCCTGTTGATTTTTCAAAATTTTCTTTGAATGAGTTGCTATTTCATGATCAACATTTTTATCCCTTCCAAAAATTCTTTTATCCCACGGCATCTCATATACATATACGTCAAATTTTTGTTGAATAAATGCCGCTAATTGTTTCTTTTCTTCAATATATTTATCAATAACAAAACTGAATACCATACTAACTATAGACAATATATATGATGCATATCTCCACTCTGTATTTTCTGAAATGAACAAAAGGATTACAGCTAATACAAACGGTATCCATACCGATAATGCAACTGAAACGGTATTATATTTCTTTGCCTCTCTATACAGTTGTCTTTGTGCTGCCAACATAGCAATTGAATTATCTTCATTTTGTCTCGTTGCAATTCCATTAGACATTACAATTCTCCTATTCTATACAGTCTCCCATCCATGATTGCTGGGGTGATTTCAAATTTGATATGCAACATTTGGAGCATAACCATTGACAATGATTGTCGGGTCTGTGAAATAGAATATTTTGCTTCCACACCTCTTCTCACTCTATCCAAATATGTTTGAGGAGTTGCACCATCATTATCCATCACAAACACGATATCCACATCTGTTCCATAATCAACTTATTGCAGGAAATTAGTATCCCGTTGATACGAACCAAATACTTTTATTTCTTTCAGATTAACAGATTCATTTTTGCTAAAATAATCTTTCATTCTATCTTTATATGTATTTAAAGACACATCTATAGATTCTTTTTCATTACCTTTAATTATCAAATTCGAAGCTGTTTCTTATAAATGTGAATTAATTGACATTTTTTACTCTTCCTCTCTGTTCATATGCCTTACTCACCTGTATATTCCGGGAAATCATTTCCCAACACTTCTCTCCATTTTGTAATCGCGCCCTTTTGATTTTTATCATTGAGTTCCATATTTGAAGCTTCTACAGCCTTATTATATGCATTTGTCAAAGCATCACTTATTTTACACCTGTCATCCCAACAAAAGGAATTCAAATTTCCTTGTATTCCTTTAGGATCATCTACATCTGATAATATGGCCGAAGATAAATAATCCAACAAATCTCTGAATTCTAAATCTATCCACCATTTTTCGGATACTTCTTTACTTTCATATTTCTGAAGAATCATACATTCTAACAAATATGAGCCGATTCTAATAGTAACTTTTCTATTATTCCAATATTTTGCAAGTCTGATCAGTTCAAGTAGTTTTCCGCTGTGCTTTTGATTTATATCTGTAATACGTTCATTATCTACCCTTGGATCTGTCTTTTTCCAATTTCCTGAACCATCTGGTATCAAATAGAAATCGGTATCTGTATAAAAACAAGGAACAATGTCAAAATTCCATGTGTATGATTTTAACTGAAGTGTAGCTGCCTCATGATTTTTGTGCATTTCCGCTTTGCTGTAATCTTGTAAATCTGACAATTTAGTGATAAAGCGATTAATCATTTTCGTAGAATTCAGATAATTTGTGTTATCTGTCATTAATCCATTTTCAGAATCAGAATCACTACCATTTATATAAAATACATCTCCCGATTGCATATATGTTCGTGTTCCTTCTCCAGACAAGCATAACATCAAATCAATGTCATCAATCGGTCTAATTTTTGTACGACGCTCAAATGATCCAAATCTTAAAATTTTATCTTTATAAACTGAAAAAAAATCTGTGTCACCGCTAAACCCTTTTATATTATTAATCAAATTATCTCTACTCGAACGAGCCGTTTTTGTTTTTTCTTGATCAAGATTAACCTTTTCTTTCATAAATTCTGCAAATGCATTACTCACCGTTGTCGCCACAACTTTCACCTCCTGATTTACTTATCTTGGTCCCATAAAGCGATCCCCATTTAAATGTATCATATGCTCTGGCATTTCAGCAATCCAGACCTCCGTTTCCCATGCAAGTACCTCTGCAAACCTTTTATATGTCTTAAAATCCAGAAATGCTGTTACAAATATTTTTCCTGCCGTAACATCTTTAGTCATCTCTGTAATTTCCAATATACGTTTCGGATCCATCGGTCCTACAGATGTTACTGACTCAACAAAATAAATCCAGTTCTTGTCCTCACGATATAGCACTACATCCGGCATTTTATCATGAAGCGTAATTTCAAATCCAAGCTCTTTCAATTTATCTACATTTTTTACAAGATCTTTTTCTATTGTGTCTCCAACATATAAACATTCGGAATTCGGTGCAAATCTTGGTGCAAATTCTTCAATAATAGCCTTCTGAAGTTCATTATGTTTACCAGTAGAAAACTTAAAATCCTTGCCATTTATATTTACCGGCATCATTGTCATCTTCTTTTTAGAAGCGTACAAATCAATTAACTTTTCATGATAACAAAGAAATCGCTTTATAGATTCCCTCCATACTGGTGTTTCCATTGTTCTCAATATTTTGACTGTTTCTTCCGTCAATCTGTACCGATAATTCGGACTATTGGTTGCTTTTCCATTATCCTCTACCAAAGCGGCTGTCCGGAATCTGTGCAGAGCCTGCTTTCTAAACGTTTCTCTGCTGTTTTCCGCATAGTTTGTGCCATAAAATGTATTAACAAACTGAATAATATCATGAATACGAATCCATCCATTTGTTGCTTCACTCCATGACATATCCGGCTCTATTCCTGCCATAGCCAATATCACATAGCAACATATATCCGCTTGTTGTGCTTTGGGCATACCTATTGTTTGCAAAAATTTCCTTGTTTCTTCTATTTTCTTATCCACAATATCCCTCCAATATCAAATTGCAATTTGCCTCTGAATAGTCCTCACTTTTGAGTACTTTTCTGCCCATTTCCTGAATATCTTCTAAATCCGGCACAGGCATTGCATTAATTTCTGTTGAATTAACCTGTGTAGATCCATTCAAGATACGATAATATTCATCGTATAATGTGGAATTAAATAGCACATACAGTCCGTACACCAAACACTCTGACATTTCTGTCAAAACTCCATCCACAAAATTAATTTTATTTTGAGTGCTTATCTTTTTGTATTGTGGAAATTCTTTTGCAAGATACACTCCACATTGCAACCTTCTTGGTTCTTCTTTTGCCGTAAATCGTTTTACAAACAAATAATTTTTGTTATCCTGTATCAATCCACGCTGCTCAGTCACTACATATTCATGTTCTTTCTGTATCGGAAATACAACCTTCCCTTTCTTTATATGTTGTGAATAAAATAAAGGAATCGCCCCTTCCTCCGCTTCATTTCTTAAAATCTCACGATTACGGAAGTCCACGGTCAACCCCGTTTTCATTTTTACACCTATTGCTGGAAGCGTCTTATCAAATTTATGCAATTTCTTTAATACTTCCACTTCATTTTCATCTGTTACAAGATAAACATAATAGTCTGATCCTGCTACAACCAAATCATACGGAACTGTTAATGATGTCAATTCTCCAAAATCACTGTTTGATTTCGATGATGTAATCGTAACAGTTTCCGGCTTATCACCTGTTTTCCTTACTTTAATAATAATTGTTTCCTGTAACACACTTTCCTTGTCAAAAACCTTATTTCTGCTAACAAAAAGATGAATATGTTCCAATTTTCCTTCTGTCAGAAAATATTCACGAAAACGCTTAAAATATGCCCCTGATGTCCATGATCTAGGAATAATGTACACCATCTCTCCATTTTCACATAAATTAAATAATCCCATCGAAGCAAAAATAAAATACAGATTGGGTGCACCATAGCATATCTCTGGCATCGCTGTCGCTTCTGACGCATTTTTTGGTATTTTCATATATGGGGGATTTCCAATCACAAAATCATATTTCTTTGGTTCCGCACTCCCCCCCAACATATGATTAAAATCCAGATATTGACTCATAATATAATTATCTTCGATGATATTAACCGTGAGTTTTTTCTTTGTCTCTCGTCCGCAATATTCCAAATTACGCTTCAACAATGGTAACACATTATCATCGTTCTCATAGCAGGTGAGTTCAATTTCTTGGATAGAATCTATTGTTTCTAATCGCTCGATAAAGGCACATGATAATATACCTGAACCAGCTCCTGCATCAAGTACACTTACTGTTTCAGTTTTCTCATCTACCTTATATAATCCTGCCATGAACCGGGCAGTTTCCATACTGGTAAAAAATTGTCCATATTTTTTACGTTCTTTCTTTGGCATACTCTCTATATATTCGTTTGTAAGTTCTATAATTTTTTCTAACATATTTCACCTACCTACAAGCATTCTCACTATTGCTATTATAATATAATTCACCACCTTTTTCAATGTCTTTTACGAACATATGTTTTCTTGTAAGTAAAAATTATAGACGTTCTAAAAAACACCTTACATACTACACATAACCTCTTTACGTTATTGATCTATTTCATTATTTAACGCACATCGTTTATCTGTATGATCACATTGATAATCATTTTTAGAGCAACAATATCGTCCTGAGATTGTTGCATTGGGCGCATCCTCTAACGATCTTGCTAAAATATTTTCTCTCCAAATTATAACATTGCACATTTTTAATGAACAATACATCTGTTCCATAATCATCCCACCTTCAATATTTTATAGTTTTTCATTTTATCTATTTATATAATAATATCACATATTATTATATAAATCAGCTTCTTTCCTTCGACACAATTCGACATATAAACAGTATTTTTATATGTCGAATTACAGAAATTGTAACCGCCTCTCCACCTCCTCTTCCACACTTGCCTTAATCCCATTCACTCGTCTCACCCATTCCATCGGATTCTCCGCTTTCAGCCGTTCATCCACGCCCTCCTTCTCCATGATCCGCTTCACCACCAGCTCCACTTCCCGGTGACACTCCTCCCCGACCTCATGCAGATACCGATTCCAAGTTCCATCCTGCAGCATCATCCGATATTCATGTGCTTTGTGTTCCCACATATATTCCGCACGGATCAAACCATACTTTCCAATGGGATAATCTGTTTCCTGCTCAAATGTCAGATCAGGATAGTAACAGCCGTCCTCTGCCAAGTGATAGGTCAATCCGTTTTCTTCTATCACTTCCGGCAACACCTGCTCCCCTAAATCTCCTATAGAAACTTCTTCCATCAGTCTCATATCCTGTAATTCTTCTCTCATCATAATCCTGTCATCCTTTCTTCCTAACGAATAAGAGAAAGATATCTCTCCCTTATCCTGATCAACTAAACTAAATGCCCTTTTATCGGCTGTGTAAATGCTCGTCTCCGTTACCCGGCAGTATATCGGCGATCCTCTCCTTAAAGGCATCCCACAGATTCCTACCATTGATCTTCAGTTCTCGCATAAATTCTTCAACTTTATTAAGAATCTGCCGAAGCGTATTGTTTTCACTTTGAAGCTTCTGATTCTCGTACTCCAACTTCTCTTTTTCGTATCGTGTTTTCACTATCTCGTCGAAAAATTCTGCCTGCCGGTCTGTCACCGCCACACTACTATATTTATAATACAAATTCTCCGCCATTTTCAGATGAGAAGTAACTTGTCGTTTGGCTTCCTCCGTTTCTTCTATTACACGATCACGCTCCGCCCTGACAACACCTGTTTGTACCTGCATCGTCTCCATCTCATCCTTTGCAGTAGCCAATGCCAGCTCCATACTTTTCTTATCCGTCAACAGCTTTTCAACTTCATCCTGCAACTTGTCATGCTGATTTGCAAGCAGCTTATAATCCCCTTGCAATAACCGATAGTCTCCCTGGAGTTGATCACATTCCAAGCGAAGCGTTTCCTTGCTATTCAGCAAATTTTCGTGTTCTCTTTGCAATGCATCATACTTCTGTTTCAGTTCATTACTCAGCGACAAATAATGTAAATACCTATCCTCTGCTTCCTCCTGCTTAACCTCCCATTGTCTGCAAGATTGCTCTAATTCTTCCAGGCACTTTCTCTGTGTACTCAACTGTTCCCAATTTGATTCCATACATCTTTCCTGCTGTTCCATAGTATCTGCCTTGTCCTGAAGCTTTCGTTCTAACTCTTCTACTTCCTGCTTTCGCATCTTCTTCTCATAGTTGTATACCGACAAATGCTTTTCATGAGTCCCCAGTTGCTTCCACTCCAAACCACGTTGCTGCATTAGAGTTGCAAGGTTTTCCTTTTCATTTCGCACCCATTGCATACTTTCCGTATCATTCCGTCCTGTTCCAGCAAACCCAAGTGCTTTCATAGCACCCTTTAAGGACACCTTTGTTGATATGCCTCGTTTATTTCCTTTGGAAAAGGGAACAAAATCAATATGAAGATGCGGAGTCTGTTCATCCATATGAAGAACTGCATTGAACACCCGCAGACTTGGATTTCTTTCTTCAAATCCCCTCATGTATCCTTCAAGGATCTGTCTGACCACTGCAGTCTCCTCCATCATACAGTTGGAATCCTTCATATTCCCAATCTGAACAATGACCTCCGTGAACAAATGCTCCTGATGACCATCCTTTATCTTATTGTAATAATCTTGAATTATTCGATCTTTCCGTTTCTGCTTAGCATTATATTCTTCCACAGCCTCGTCAAACAGTTCGTGATAAATTCCTGATACTCTGATTCTCTTTCAGCTTGAAGTTCCGTTCCCATTCGAGGGCTTCGCTTTTCTTAGCAAAGCCCCTCTTTGTCTTCTGCTTCCCTTCTCCGGTCAAATCCTTATAATAGGTCCTCACCTCCCACATTCCGGTCTTTTTGTTTTTGATAACCGCCATCTATCCAACCTCCTTATCTGTGGACAATCCGTAGATTCGTTCCATAAAATACTGCGTGCTTACACGCCCTTTTATTGTCACGAATCCATCAGCCTCAAGTTCCGCATTCAGCCGTCGTATCAGTTTATAGGAATACGATAGTGAAACTCCCAGCATTTCCATTACATCCTGCGCTGTTAAAAATCTCTTGTTCTCCATAAGCAAATGCCTCCTCTCTTTTGTTTTAATTATTCAGTTCATTTCTGAACGGTTATGATGTGTATTATATTAACAGTTCATTTTTGTACTGTCAATACTTTTTAATAAAAACATTTCATTTTTGCACTGTTGATGATATAATCTATGTATATGCATAATTTGTACCTCGTGCTTTCATATAAGCTACAATACTCATTACACTTATAAGGAGCAGTTAAAATGGGCGAAAAATTCACCAGCCGGATAGGTTTTTTAATTAGGAATTTCAGAATTGCGGCAAAAATGACGCAAAAGGAATTGGCAGATAAGTGCGGGCTAAACGAATCCACAATCAGAAACTATGAGCTTGGAAACAGATATCCGGATGAAGCGACTTTATTAAATATTGCCAACAATCTAGGAGTCAGCTTTTATGCATTATCTGACCCTGATGTAGCAAATATATTCAGTGCACTTCACGTGCTGTTTGACATTGAATGGGCATACGGGCTACGACCTACTATGAAAGACGGGGAAGTTTGCTTTAAATTTGAAGAGCGGCTTCCAAGTGCTGGTCCCCGTCCACAGGAAGACCTTGATAACTTTCGAAAAATGGTTGAGTATTGGGCACGTTTACGAGACAAGCTGGAAGATGATAAAATATCAGAAACGGAATATTATCTCAAAGAGATAAAGTACCCAATGAACCCAACAGACCCGAATAAAGAGTACACTGTCTCATTGAATCTTGATGATGACGACCAACTACTGATTCAGAATATGAATGAGGATAACGATGCAGAAGAAACTGCTGAATTGTTAAAAGACCTGTTTCCGGATTTCTCTTATGTGAAGAGGAAAAGGAAACCGAAGAAGGAGTAAATGGAGTGTTGCATTATGAACCTGTTTTGTTTAAATGGATATAATGGAGAAAAAATTCGTCTAGATCTTAATGAAGTTATTGGTTTTCCCAATAACACAAGCATCGAAGGTGGCTATGACATCATATGCACATTAGTTATTGACTCTGGATGCTATCACATTGAACATGACCGATTATACTCTGCCACTGGTACTCTTTATCGCTTTTCAAAAGGACTTGACGCTTGGTATACAGATCTTTTTGGCTCCGCAGAATATCATTGTTTGTATGAAAATGATTTAACTTTCAAAGTTGAAATGACAAATGGTGGACACGCCATTGTAACCGGAGTCTTCCAAGAACGCCCTAATAAACAAAATGTACTGCAATTCGAATTTGATACTGATCAATCTCGCTTATTAAGTGTTATTCAAGATATTGAAAGTTTAAAAGTAAAATATGGTGGTATGGAAGGATTACGCAACAAATAGAAGGAGAGAGAGATGAAACATTACAAAAGCATAGACGAAGCCATTGAAGATTTTTATCATAACAATTGTATAAATCCAGATAAATACTTATCTGTAGAAAAAGACGCATATTCTAACGATAAAGAACATGATTCCTACATTGGCACAGATATTTTTTCTTCACAAGTAAATGAATGGTTACAAATTTTCCCTTATGAGGACATAAACATATTTTTAAATTTATTGGGCCACTACACATATCTAACACGTCGTGAATACTCACATAGAATATCAATCTTATCAGAAGAAATTTCCAAAAAACTTCAAGATATGAACGTTGCCTTTAATGATGCTGTTTTTATAACCATACCATCCCCTCAAGGAATAAAAAGTGGCGGAGATGAAATTCGTTCTTACTTAAATACCATAAATATATGCAGAGGAATTAACAACAATCAAATCATATGTTCTGAAGAACTTATATCTCCTAAGATTTTTGAAAACAAACGCGCACTAATATTTGTAGATGATTTGATAGGTAGTGGAAAGACTATTCTTGCTTCCATTAATAGTTTTCTTACCTATTTTAAAAAAAATAGTATTGACCCTTCTCAGTTCCAGTTATTTTTTGCAGGAATTTATGTAAACCAAAGTGCTAGTTCCAATATCATTAAATACTTTAAAAAAATGAATATTCAGGTTGAGCCTATCTATATGGAATTACCCAAAAAACTACTAAAGGGAGATGTTATTTTTGATTCTAAAGAATATAAACATGTAATTGAAGTCATCAAAAAATATGAAAAAATAATTGATTCCTATCAAGCAAAAACCTCTTCAAAAACATATGATATGGGCTTTGACAAATGCAAATTAACAATAAGTTTTTATTACAATACTCCTAATAATACACTATGTAACTTTTGGGAATATTCCGATATTCATACTCCTTTGTTCGAGCGGCGTTCACAAACCAGACCCTCCGTTAACAATCTTAAAACAAGAAAAAGTAATAACGAAATAAATGCATATTTGCAGAAAGCGATTAAAAATGAAACCATATGAAGAAATAATATTAAGCTATATACATAAATATCACGAAATCAATTTGGAACAGTTACAATATGAAATCGGGTTAAATATTTCGCTAATTTCAGACATATTACGAAATCTATATGAGAGAGAATATTATAAAATAGACAATGATAAATTGTATTTAACCGAAAAGGCAGTCACTAGTGTAACTGAACTGTGGAATGATTGGAGTTTTTCATGCAAGGATTTCTCTGCTCCAAAAACAAAGACATTTGATTGGGATTTCTTGTATATTCCAAAAAAATTTGATAATATGTAAAAAGGGATAACTAGATTGAGGTGCATTCGCCTCCTTGCAAAACGTAACTAACTCTTTAATTTACAAAGCCACTTTGCGTGAAAAGCATACGCAAAGTGGCTTGCAAATCAAAGATTTGCAAGTTCCAATTTCAAGTAGTTGTCCCTTTTATTGTGAGGTTAACATGGAAAATAATTATATCTATAGATTAAAAATTAATATGTTTGAACAAGGGTTCAGTACTTCATACATTGATAAATGCTGTTCTTATGCTACTTTACTAATCTCCCAAAGTTTGCCTGTGATTTTTGACAAGAACCACCTTGACCAAATATTAATGCTTGATACACTAAAACTTGATTGCTACCATGAATTCGAAATCTATACCAAGGGGAAATCAAGAATAATTTTGGCTCCTAGCAAACCATTAAAATCACGTCAACGTTGGATTTTAGATGAAATACTAAATAAACTCCCCACTAATCAATGTTGTCACGGTTTTGTTCAACAACATTCTATAAAAACAAATGCTGAAATGCACGTTAACAAAGCTCAAGTACTATGTATGGATATCCATAATTTTTTTCCTTCAATTAATATTGACCAAGTATTTGAAGTCTTTCATCGAATAGGATACACATCTGACGTTGCCCAGGCATTAGCACAATTATGCACACATAATGGTATTCTTCCGCAAGGAGCTCCTAGCAGTCCCGCTCTTGCAAATATCATTTTCAACCCAATTGATCAGCAAATTTTAAACTCAATATCAACCAAAGATATTACATACACTCGATATGCTGATGACTTGATTTTTTCTTCTTCACATGAAATTGACTTCCTTATTCCATTGATATCCGAAATTATTAGTACCAATGGATTTAAAATAAACAATGATAAAACGCATTTGATGAAAAATCCGTACCGCAAAATGATTACTGGACTGATTGTAACTGATACTGTTAAAGTCCCCAAATATTACAAGCGAAAATTTAATCAAGAATTGTTTTACTGTGAAAAATATGGTGTTGCATCTCACCTTAAAAATTGCAGAACTCATAAAAAATTGAACTTCAAGGAATATATGTATGGTAAAGCATACTACATAAAAATGATTGAACCCGATTTGGGTGAAGAATACCTCCAACGCTTAGATGCAATCCGTTGGTAACTAATAGATTAAATTATTGTCATTTGATTGTCATCAGGCAAAAAACGAGCCAAGAAACGCCGTAAATTCGGCATTTCTTGGCTCGTGTACATTATTCAAACTCTTGGGCCGAGAGATTAATTTGGTTGTTTCTATATATACATTTGTGTGTTTTATTATTCATATTCTCTACAATTTGTATTTTTCTCAATCAAATTCAAATTTTTTAGAGCCATAATAGAGCCAATTTATCACTTATCCTTTACTTAATGAATAAAAGACTTTTGCCTGAATATAATATGATTAGTAGTACTACTATGGGGTTTCTGACTGGGTTCCCGGGAAACCCCTATAAAATTATGCTTAATCCTTTTTGTATCCCTCGATGTATAATCATTTTTTCATTATAATCAATCATCGCAGATGGATTTCTATACTTAAACACTACAGATGTTTTTCCAAAATTTCCATTAATAAGTTGTCCAACATAACCTGACTCAAAGAGAACCAATACCAATTGTCTAACATCTTGCTCACTATAGGTTTTTGAATTCGATTGTTCATTAATCACCTGCATAAATTTTTCAAAAGTAAATGAGCTACTACCTAATCTTTGAAAAGTTGAAGGCAATGAATTTATTAATATATCATCTATATATCCTGATAATTCATTTTTCATTTCCTCAATAAAATAATCACTCGAATACTTTTTTATAGCACTCTTCATTTCAGAAAATGTTAATTTGTCATTATCAGGATACAATTCCTGACAAACACAAAGAAATTGTAATATATCTCTTGGTTTATATAATGTATGTTCTAACAAAGCATCCCACGATTTTTTTCCTTGCAACTCGTTTGGAAAAATTCTATTCCAATTATCATTTTCGCTTTTACCTGTTAATCTAAATCTTAATTCAGCAATTTGTTTTAAATCATCCGTATTATCTACCCATGAAAGTTTTATAGAACCATCACGCTTAATTTTATTTAAATCAGGATCTGTAATCTGACTAATAATATCTTCTCTTATGAATAACAGCAACTTAATATTTACTTTATTTTGAAACAAATTCTGGTTAAGCATATCTATACTTCTTATCAAACTTGACAATATATCCAATTGATTCTTTTTTATTCTTAATATATCATCCACACCATCAATTAATACAAATAATTTTTGCGGAAGGTAAACGGATGTTAGTGTATTCTGCATCTTTTCAACTACAGCACCTACCCTATCTGAAAATGAAATCGGCTTAAATCCAAATTCATTTTCATATGCAGCATCAAAAACACCAACGGTTGCTCCAAGTTTCAACCTAGAAACACTCGTTACTGTTGTTTTAAATGTATTTGTTATAGGAAAGCCCATTTTCCCCAATAATTCAACTGTTTTATTAAACTCCACCACCTCTGTAACAGATAAATTCTGATATATTATCTTATAAATATTAAGCAAAATCACAAAGTTCCATGCATCTAAATATTTCTTTGTTCCAACTAAATCATCATCTGCACTCGCTTTTCCAAAAGTGGTATATTCAAAATCATTTAATTGAATGGTATGAGCATAACATTCTTGTTTATGTTCAGAAATATATTGTATCTTTGAACTGTAAGCAGACTTTCCCACCCCTTTTCTTCCAACCAACATATACTTCCAAGAATTCATTAATTTATCTAATATATTATGTGGATCATAAAAAGCCTTTTCAAATATCTCTGGCTCAATCATAAGTTCTTTTGTAGCATCTGCATATCCAAACTTATATTCGCTTAATAGCATAATTTCCTCCTCTATTACTCTTCAAAATATGACATAATGTTAATTTGAAAATAATTATATCATTTTTATCAATATTCTTCCACCGCAAAAAAATATATTTCCCATTACATCTCTTCACCTTAATCTTCAACTTACTTTTAGTATCTGTCATGCTTTCTAACTCTCCTACCTAAAAACTCCCTTGCCATCATCTCCGCTGTAGCCCGATTATACCCCTTCTTCAATACCCTTGCACAATCGTCCCAAACATTCTCTTAACCATATCATCCTCAATATCACAATATGCCTGCATCTCCCCGGACAAAGCCATTGCCACATACTCTATTGGCTTGTTATCCAACAACCTATGCAGCTTCGCCAGTGACTGCTCCGTTGTCCTCAGAGCAGCCTCCACTTCTTCACACTTTATTCGCAACATATTTCCATCTGTAACCCACACCTCAACATAGCCGTTATCCATGTTATAAGCACATTCCACGATATTATCCATTCTATTATCTTTCATCTCATCAATCCATCCTTCCCATTATCTTGTCCCATAAGACCTGTCATACCGCCTTATCTGCTGCTCTGTACGCTCCTGTTCCTTTACCTTACGAATAATCGTATCAATCTGCTCTGCACCAGCATATCTCTTCACGCGCTCCAGATCATCAGCCTTTTCCTGCAACAGCTCTGTCCTATCACTCATATCCTTAATCTTGCCCTTGTAAAACTCCACATCCTCTGACAATCTCTTCTTTTCTTTTCGCAATTGCAGGACTTCCTCTTTTAGCCTTACACACTGGATTGTCAGATTCTTTATCAGTGTTTTAAGCTTATTCACAAATGGTATAACCACCTTATCCCGAAATGACTTAGCACTTGCAAATGCTCCCGGTTCCGGCAATTGCCACTCCGGTGCTTCATCATACTTCCTTACATCACGCTGTAATAACTGCTCCGACTGCACCATCTGCTCTATATGGCTCTTAAGCTCATTCTGTTGCTTTTCAAGCTGAACATTATTCTGTTGCAAATCATTGTATTTCTGTCTTAATGCCTGATTATCAGATTTCAATGAATCATTCTTTTGCTCCAGAGTGTGATTGTCAGCAGATAACTGATCATTCACATTCTCCAATTTACTATTCGTATATTGTAAATCTTCATGCCGTTGTTCCAGTTCTTCATTATCTGTCTGCAACTGTAGCTGCTTCTGCTTCAAATCATGATTTTCCATGCGAAGTCTGTCCTTGCGACTTTCAAGCCTTGTATTCTCCATCCTCAAATTCTGATTACCTGCAAGCAGTACTTCCTTCTCCTGTTGTGCTATAGTTCTCTCTTCATTTGCCTTCTGAGCAGCTTCCTCAGCCAGTTCCTTTTCTATAGTAACATTTTGCAATTCCTGTTTCTTTACAGAAACCGCTTCACCAAGCTGTAAAACCACCGAAGATATTTCCTGTTTTTGGCTATCCAGCTCAGCTACTTCTTTTGCTCGCTCTTTCTTTTCAAATTCAAGCACCGACAAATGCTTCTCATGTGTTCCCTTTTTCAGCCATTCCACACCATATCGCTCCATGACTGTAGCAAGTTCCTGCTTCTCTGATGCAATCCATTGATTTAATTCTGTTGCACCCCTTGTACCACCAGCAAATCCTTCTGCCGCTAGTGCAGATTTTAATGATACCCTTGTATCAAGTCCTCGCTTACTTCCTGTAATATATGGTACAAAATCAATATGCAAATGCGGTGTTTCTTCATCCATATGCAAATGTGCCGAGAATACATATAAGTTCGGATTTCTGGCTTGGAACTCGTCCATAAATTCCGTTAAAATCCTTTTTGCCAACAATCCATCTTCACTTTTGGCATTCATATCATCTTTATTTCCAATCTGAAATATCACTTCATGAAATAACTTTTCCTGCTTACCCCTCCTGATTTTTTCATAGTAATTATCAATCATGCGATCTTTTCGTTTCTGTTTTGCATTATATCGTTCCAGTGCTTCATCAAATAATTTATGATAAACCTGCTTAATATCTTCCTGGCAAAATTCCACATTATCAGCACTTCTGCTTTTATCTACATTCTTAGCTGTAAATGCTCTGGTATTATGGTTCACAGAACCTTTTCCGATCATTGCACTTATCGTTCTCTCCATAGGCAATCTTCCCCTTTCTTTTATCTGTCATATTAGCGCCGGATATCGGCATAGAGCGAGGTTTCCTCGCTCTGGCTTTGTTACTTTCGTCGAAAGTAACGCAAAAGCACTTTTGACAGCTACGCCATCAAAAATGCAACCTGACAAGTCAGGTTTTGCGCCCTGCCGGGAGCTTTTCTGCCTGCGGCAGTCAGTGTACACAAGCCTCCACTGTGTCAAGCACACCACATTTTCCTTATCGATTCTAACGGAAGCGTGACACGCAGCCGTTATATATGTTTAAGAAAAAACTACCACCGGAAGCTCTCCGGCACACCTCGTCTATCCAAATATTCCTTTCGAGCCTTTTCCTTTTCTTCTTCCGTTGGTGCAGTCTTATATTTTGTATATAATTCTCTCATTACCATTGCATCCAGTTTCTTCTCTAGTCCCTGTTTTATCTGAGGAAACATTTCCTCCTGTTCCAACATAAAATATCTCATTATCGCAACGAAAAGTTCTTCTGAAATCTGTACATTTTTCATATCAATCCACCATTCCTTTCCTAACTCGTTCAAGACCGCAACACTGCAAAGTCTATATGCTTTGCAACCTTGCAAATTTTATCTCCGCAATTTCTATATAGCCTGCAATGTTGCGTTCTTGTCCTATCTCTGTTTTACTGCATCCAATTCCCAATACCACGAGTTATTGATTTTCTTTGCCCGGATGCCTAGTTCTTTCTTGGCATTTTCCAATGTTCTTTTTGAAATCCCCTGTTCATCAGCCATTTCAAATATTGCATTACTCTGCACCATATTAGTTGTTTCTGCCAATTCACGAAGCATTTGCTTTGCTTGTTCCAGCTTATTTGCTTTTGGTGCAATACCGCCAAGTACTTCATCTGCTGTAATCTCATAATCTCCCAACCAATGAAAGCCCGTTTCTGATAACATAAATGCCTTTGGATGTCCAAATGCCGCAAGATTATTCTTTATCTGAACAACTGCTCTTGTATTAGGTTCTCCCTCTATTCTTCCGACCAGAAGCACACTCCTCGCCACAGCAAAGAAGTCAATGGAACCCATGCCCCTGTATGCTGCTTTATTACCAGATGCCTTATTCATATGACCAATAAGAAGAATTGCACACTGGTATTTCTCTGCTAATGCTCCCAGCTTCTTTGTCATATCTCTTGCTTCATTTGCCCGGTTCATATCCATTCCACCACCGAGATATGCCTGTATCGGGTCTAATATCAATACTTTTGCCCCAGTCTTAGCAAGCGCCTCTTCCAGTCTTTCATCTGCCATAGATAAAGATTTATCACTTTCATCAATAACCAGTATCTTTTCACAGTCCGCCCCGGCAATTTCAAGCCTCGGCTTTACTGTATCTGCCAGTCCATCCTCTGCTGTCTGATAAATGACATTTACCGGCTCCTGCACATCCATATCACCGTCGAGACATTCTCCCTTTGACAGCTTTGCTGCTATGTTTAACACCAATGTGGTCTTTCCATCTCCCGGATCACCCTGAATGATTGTCAGCTTTCCATATGGTATAAATGGATACCACAGCCACTTCACTTCCTGCGATTGTACCTCTGACATCTGTATCATCTTTAATTCTGTTTTCTGTTCTTCCATGAATGTCCTCCAAATTCTGAAATGTTTTGTTTGCTCCTTGGAAGAACCTCTGCTATACTTTAACTGTATTTACATTGATAACAGAGGTTTTCCCGTTATCACAAGTCCTGACAGTTGCCGCTGTTGGGACTTTTTTCTTTTTCTTCCTTTGTTCCCTGCCAGAGATACCTTGCACCATCAAGCATTGAAATAATCGCCTGTAACATATCCATACAGTCATTCCGCATATCTTCCAATCCTTCGTCTGTAAGCGTTACATCCTGCTGCTCCAGCTGCCTTACCAGTTCGGATATATTGGTCTGCATATTCTGCAATTCTTCTACAAGCTGATATATGACCTCTTTCTTACCTACAACGCATATTCTGTTATAAATGCAGGAACGTACAAAATAATCTTTCTTCTGCATACCGCTTGCAAGTATCTTGGCTTCAATCATATCCCGTTCTCTGTCCGATACCCGAAAGCTGATTGTTGGATATTTGTGTACTCCGCTCATAGCTTGTCCTCCTCATTCTCAAGTTCTAATCTGTCTGCCAGTTCTGCCTGCTTATTCGGATATAAATGTGAATAAGTATTTAATGTTGTTTCTATCTTTTCATGTCCCAGCCGCTCTGCTATTGCCAATGGCTGAAATCCAAGTTCCACAAGAAGTGATGCGTGACTGTGCCGCAGATCATGCAGACGGATTCTCTTTACGCCTGTTTCCTTTATGCCTCGTACAATCTCATGTTCCATATAAGACTTTGTAAATCGGAACATTCTTTCATTTGGCATAATCCCATATAAATGACTACAATATTCCTTTAATTCCTCTGCCAGAAATGGTGGAATTGTGATCTTACGATTGCTCTTTGGTGTTTTAGGCGGTGTAATCACATCCTTTCCATCTAATCTCTGATATGATTTGGAAATGCTTATAATACGCTTTTCCAAATCAATATCTTCATAGGTAAGTGCCAGTAATTCACCTATGCGCATTCCTGTCCAGTAAAGAAGCATAAATGCCATCTTCGCCTCTGGTTTCTTATCCATAGACGGAAGAAACTGCTTAAACTCCTGTTTTGTCCAGAACTCCATATCATCAGCCTTGCTTTTCCCGATACTTCCTGCTTTCCTGCATGGATTATCGTTCAAGTCATAATATCTGACCGCATAATTGAATAGTGCTGCCAACTGGTTATTAATACTTTTAAGATAAGTCGGTGCGTACCCCTGCTTAATCAATTCATTCTACCAAGCCCTGATATCTGAAGTCTTAATCTCACACATCTTTTTCTTTTTGAAATATGGTGTAACTTTCAAATCAAATACATATCTTTTATTCTTGATTGTGCTTTCTCTAAGCCGGTTCTCCACATCAGCGAAATAGATTTCAACAAAATTCTCAAAGTTAATATCCAAATCTTTTCTCTGCTGTTGCCGGAAGTTACGCTCCCACTCCTCTGCTTCTGCCTTTGTCTTAAAGCCTCTTTTGTTCTTTTTATGGCGTACACCCTACCAGTCCTCATAATAGAACTGGCAGCGCCATGTTTTACCATCTCGTGTAGCTGGCATATCATCATCTCCTCTCCATTAACCAACTGCCATACCATAAAACTTTTCTTCAAAATACTTTGTAGGTACCTTGCCTGAAATCACTCGATAGCCTTTTTCTTTCAATTCATTATTAAGACCACGAATGATTTTGTAAGCATATCCTCTTGATACTCCAAGAATCTGTGCAGCTTCATCTGCTGTTACATACATCTTCATCGTATTCTCCATATTGTGTTCTCCTTTCGTATTTCATTTTGGTACACTTTTGTGACCTTGTTTATCCATATTATATGGTACACATTTGTGTCTGTCAAGTAATTCATCAAACTTTTTATACACAAATGTGTCCTATTGTGATAGAATAGGGGTAGCAAATCATAAAGGAGCATTTTTTATGACTACTGGAGAAAAGATTAAATACTTTCGCAATATGCGTGGAATATCACAGGAAACGCTTGGTCAGTTGTCCGGCATAAATTCCGCAACAATAAAGAAATATGAATATGGAATCCGTAATCCAAAACCTGACCAGCTTTTAAAGATTGCCAATGCGCTAGGCATCAGCATTAATATTTTCATGGATTTTGATATAGAAACAGTTTCTGATGTATTATCATTACTGTTTAAACTGGATGACCAGATCGATATGAAATTTGAGGCAGATAAGGACGATGAGGGCAATTTCAAACCTGCTACTGTTAAGCTGTCCTTTAAGAACAACCTCATCAATAAAAAACTCTGTACCTATATGAAAGCTTTGGAAATTCGTGAAAATATGATAAATGCTAAAGATGAATATTCAGAAGAAGAGTATGCTGACAGTTTGCAACATATCAATGAAAATATCGAAGAAATCAAGCAACATCTGCTTGATGACAATATGGTTGTCAAAAAAGGTACTGACCGCCTTACTGTAAAAATTTTTCCAAATTAGTGAAACCTCTTGAATTATCAGACATAAGATGATAATATCTAATTAAACAGAAAGCACCCACTCCAAAGGTGGATGCTCCGAGTTTAGGTTAATGAATGTCCTTAAGGACACCGCCTATCCTGTGGATCAGACAGGATAGGCATTTTTATTTTCGCTTGTTTCTCTTATCGAGAAAGGCAAGCAACGCTACAATCAAGCTACCAAAGGACATCAACAATGCTAATATCCCAATGAAAATCGAAATGATCTCATAAGCCGTCATCGGCGCCACGTCTACACTCCGTTTCGGTCGGTGCTAAGCAGGTGCCACTGGCACCTAGCACCCCTTCCTATGTATTCCGTTAAACCGGTATCATAAACTCGGGAGGCTACCTCTACGCTCCGCTCCGGTCGGCGCTAAACAAGCGTCCCCCGGACGCTTAACGCCCTGTCATGGGTACTTTCCTTAGACGATATTGTACCATAAAAAACAAAATATCTGCAATATACAATCCCACAAAATTACCCTTCAAATGACTGATAAATATTAATCACTTAAAAAGCTTTTAATCTCCTCACTTATTCTTCCATACTCATAATCATGCACATAATGTGAGCAATCCAATTCTATGTACTTCCCAGACTCCACTTCTGAGATGTATTTTTCCTGTATCCTTCTCCATGTTTCTTTATAAAAACCAGTTCCACCAGTACCATCAGAAATAAAAAGCAGCATAGGAACCTGTGGTACTCCATTTTGAGCTACAATTCTTGCATTATCCTTAACACTCTTCGCTTCATTTATCATTGTTACAGTTGCCGTTCTGTTATAAAAAATTGCTCTATACCTATTCTTTTCGTCATTAGTCAACGTTCCATGCTTTATAGCATCACTTTCCGCAAGTGTAGGAATTAGTCTGGTAATTCCTAAATCCGCTGCATATTGTCCAAGTTTCATTAGTGGAAGATTTATTTTCATATTCTCGTAATATTCTGGCACAGCCATATCCAAACCTATGATTGATTCAATTTCATCCGGATATTCTTGTGCCCAATAAAGGGCTTCAATTCCAGACATAGAATGCGGACATAAAACATATGGACCATCAATTCCTGCTTTATTCAAAGCTAATCTTGTTTCAGATAATATAGTCTGTATGTTTCTGTCTTCATCAACAATATCACTATATCCATATCCAAACTTTTCAACAACAACAATTCTGTACTCGTCACTTAACAATGAATATAGAGATTTAAAATCCAGAATGGGAGAACATGTTCCGCTACCAGACAAAAACACAAGTGTTTTGGAACCACTCCCCTCAACATAAATGCTAATATTATTTTCATTTATATCTATCAGTTGCCCTAATGGTTCCCTTAATTTTTCCTCTTTCCTAAGCCTGTACCTATGATAGCCAAAGCAAATACATATTAAAATAACAATGATTGCTGCAATCCATAGAAAAGCACGTAACATACTTTTAATTCTTTTTTTCATTATTTATGCATACTCCTCTTGAAATAAAAATGGCAATACAAATAATTATTACCTTACATATCATTGAAACAATTAGATTGCCACCAACTGATATTTGCGATAATGTATTAATCAATGCATGTGTCATTACACATATCCATAAACTCTTTGTTTTATAGTATAGTGCAGATAAAATAAAACAATTTATCAAAAGCCCAAGTAAAAAGCTACTGACCTGAACAAATTGTATTGATCCTTCAATATAAAAATAAAGAAAATGCCATATTCCCCAGAAAACAAATGTCACGCATGTCGAAAACACATAATTATGCCGTTCCTCAATTATTGGTTGAAACGTATATCTCCAGCCTATTTCTTCAATCCCACCGAACAAAATTGCTTTTACAAATAATATAACCGGAATATACCAATTCTTTACTTGTAACATTCCACCCATTAATAGATAACAAAACTCTATACTCAAAAACATAAAAACAAGCAAGTAGCCAAAGACAGGTTGCTTTATGTTCACAAACTCAATTACAATCCTCTTAAAATTTATTTTTCGATATCGAACTGTGACAATACTCCCCCACATTGCAGAAGATATTCCACCAATTCCAATTGCTATCATCCCTATCACCGTTGTATAATCCACAACAATTCCCATCCTACGCAATAGGTAGACAATAACTGCTATTACCGTTATTTGACCTATGGTTCCAGTTAAATATAATCTAATTGCATTTTTTCTATCCACAGAATTATCCATGTCATCTTCCTTCTTTAGTCAAAATCTATAAAAACTCTTTCCCATTACTCTCCCCACAAATAGAGCCAAACTAGAGCCATTTGATAAAACAAATGCCGGAACCCCGCATAAATACAGGCTTTCGGCATTTTAACCCGTTATTCAAACTCGCAGAATCTAGTTTGATTTTGGTTATTTCATATAGTTATCTATACCATTTAGTATTGATAACTCATGCTTTTTCCACACATTATTTTTCGTTCCACACATTTTTAGTACCAATCCAGTACCATTGCTATATTGTCATTATTGTGTGTAGTTCTGGTGGCTTGCAGGTTTGTTTACTATTCAGAGAATAATCATCTGATAGTTTGCAAGTCCACCTATGGAAATTATAATCTCCGGACGATGTTTCTGCAACTAGAAATTTTGAGGTACTAATGGATAGCATCATTCTTTTCCATATCATTCATCAATTTATCAAAGTCACTTTCATATAGTGAATCCTGT
>ERZ772863.476-NODE-476-length-47131-cov-13.916051_pt1 | contig 47131 bp, 35 predicted proteins | sample MGYA00512134_ERZ772863 | MGnify/ENA primary metagenome ERZ772863 (study PRJEB29015, sample SAMEA2737659) | human gut metagenome | biome: human gut; feature: human-associated habitat; material: faeces | place: China | collected 2012 ...
CGGCAACAGCTCGTTTATTATATCTTATCAAGTCTGTTTTGTCAAGAACTTTTTTTCATTTTTTGAAGCTTTTTCTTTCAATCGGTTTTGTCCGATCTGTTATCTCAAACGCGACAACTCTGATATTTTATCATGTGTTGTTCTGTTTGTCAACAACTTTTTTGTTGTCCGCTGTCAGATCATGTCATGTCCCGCGGCCAGCTTGACTATGTTACCATCTGGGTATTATTTTGTCAACCCATTTTTTCCAAAAATTTCACTTTCTTATGTGTACTTTCGCAAAGTGAATTTTACTGTTTCAGTTCATCTTTCCAGAAAAGATATATTTCCACCATATTTTATTTCAATATCGCATCCATCGCATCTTTCACTGACCTCACACCAGTCAGGCAGATTCCCTTTGGCACAGATCCACTGTCCTTCATGGAATCCAGGCTGACCTGTGGCAGAATGCATTCATCAAATCCAAGTTTTTTTGCTTCTGTCACGCGCTGCTCTGCCATACTGACGGCACGCACTTCTCCGCTTAAGCCCACTTCTCCGAAACAGATCGTCTTCTCATTGATCGGGTTTTCACGGTAACTGGATATAATGGCAAGCACAATGCCAAGATCGATCGCTGGCTCATTCATTTTTACGCCGCCCGCGATATTCACATAAGCGTCACAGTCTCCAAGTTTTAATCCCAGCCTTTTTTCAAGTACTGCCATCAGAAGATTTACCCTGTTAAAATCGGTGCCTGCAGCCGTTCTCCGCGGGATTCCAAAATTACTGTGGCAGACCAACGCCTGTACTTCCACCAGAATCGGTCTGGTTCCTTCCATAGAACACGCAACAACCGAACCGGATGCACCTTCCGGTTTCCCGCTCAGCATGTATTCCGAAGGATTTTCCACTTCCATCAGTCCGTTCTGTCTCATCTCAAACACGCCAATCTCATTCGTTGAGCCGAACCTGTTTTTGACACCGCGCAGTATACGGTATGCCGCATGCCTGTCCCCCTCAAAATAGAGTACCGTATCCACCATGTGTTCTAAAACTCTCGGACCCGCAACCACGCCCTCTTTCGTCACATGACCGACAATAAAGATGGAAATTCCCATCCCCTTTGCAATCTGCATAAATACCCCTGTGGATTCCCGCACCTGTGATACGCTGCCCGGTGCAGAGGAAACTTCTTCGTTATACATGGTCTGTATGGAATCTATGATCACGATCTGCGGTTTTTCCCGGTCAATCACCGTTTTTATCGTGTCTAAGTTCGTTTCACATAAAAGTGTCAGCGAATCGCCAAAGGTTCCGATACGTTCTGCCCTTATTTTGATCTGCTGCAGGGATTCCTCTCCGGATATATATAATACGCGCACACCTTTCTCCGATAAATTCCGGCATACCTGCAAAAGCAGTGTTGATTTACCGATTCCCGGATCACCGCCCACTAACACTAAAGATCCCTGTACGATTCCGCCGCCAAGTACACGGTCAAGCTCTTTCATATCCGTCGACATGCGTTTGTCCTGTGTCATCTCGATCTGTGAGAGCGGAACGTTCTTCGCCTCTGCCGCTTTTGCCGCTACCCTGCCGCCTTTTGCTGCACTTTTTTTATCGATCATCTCCTCAACAAATGTATTCCATTCCTTACATGCAGGACACTGTCCCATCCACTTTGATGATTCGTAACCACATTCCTGACAAAAAAATACTGTTGTTTTTCCCTTCGGCATATTCCTTCTCCATCTCTTTTTATTGTTTATCAGTATACTTACTTTATCTGTAAAAAGCAACTTACTTTCTATGACAAAAACCGGAAAAAGCAATCCACTTCTTCCGGTTTTTATTATTATTGCAGAATTATTTTTTTACTTTAATTTTCACTGCTGAACTCCTGATTGTAAAGTCTGCAAGTAATTCATTCCTGCCATTTACAACCACTTTGTAATAATATGTTTTTTTCTTCTTTGCTTTTTTATCTGCAAAAGACGTCTTCTTTGTGGTTCCAATCAGAGTATACTTACCGTTCTTCTTTTCTGCACGGTAAATCTGATAAGTTTTGGCACCTGTTACCTTATTGTAAGAAACAGTAACCGTTCCTTTTTTGTTATTTTTTACTTTTGCAGCAACTTTGACACCATATATGATGACTGCCGGCTTACCGGAAGCAACCTGTGTACCATATTCCGAGGTCATATAAGAGGCAATTCTTGTTCCTTTTTCCCCATATGCACTGACCATATAATAATATTTCACACCTTTTTTCAACCGTGCCCTGTCATATGCCGCCGTGCCTGTAATGGATCCGTCTTCGCCATAATATTCCCGATAGTGAACCTCACTGTAATATCCTGTCTCATCATTGGAATCTTTTGCGATCAGATTACCTGTTGCTGCATAAAGTTTTTCGTCCGTATTACATAACGGCGTATATACAGAACGGACGACTTTATAATATTTCGCACCTTTTACCTTTTTCCAGGTAATCTTTACTGCATTCTTTTTCGTATCATAAACAGCTTTGATGGATTTTACTGCTGCAAGTGATGTAGATTCTTTTGACGATGACCATCCACTGTATTCTTTTTGGGAATTATAAGCCCTTACCGATACATTGACGTATTCTCCGCTCGATAATCCTTTAATGGTATATTTATTTTTCTTTACCGTTACATATTTTTCTGCAACTGTTTTTTTCTCACCATATTTATCATATACCATGTATCGGATCTGATAGCCTGCAGCGTACTTGTCCGCATCCCATTTAACGCTTACATTTTTGCCTTTATTGGTAAGGACGAGATTTCGCGGCTCCTCGAGCTGCATTTTAACTCTGGTCGACGCGGTAATGTATTTTAATGTTTTTCCGTCTTTATAATATGCACAGATCAGATAGGTGTAACTCTCACCGAATTTTAACTTTTTGTCCGTGTATGTTGTCGTTTTTGCGTTTGTGATCGTTTTCACCAGTTCATACTTTGCATTTTCTACTGTTACGGCACTGTTGCCCGAATTGATCCATCCTGAAATTTCTGTGATATCCTTGTCACTCTCAGAAGTTCTGTAAATCTCATATTTTGTTGCAAAACCTACTTTTGTCCAGGTCAGTTTCACTGTATTTTTTGAGTTCTTAGCCACCTTTAATACAATGTTATTTACACGGCTGGTACTTACAGTAAAATTTTTATATATACTGTAACTTTTCGTTTTTCTGTCCGGATCATAATAATAAGAGCGTACCTTGTAGGAGTATTTTGTGCCTGCCTTTAAATTCTGATCTGTATAGACATAGTCTGTGGTCGTTGCTATTTTCTTATATTTTTTACCTGAAAGACGATAAATCTCATATCCGGTACAGCTTCCTCTGGTAAAAGATAACTTTATACTGTTTTTCCCCGCCTTTGTATATACACGCGGTACGGATACCTTATCCGTATAGCTTACCATATTCGAAGCAGGACTCATTGCCGTATAATAAGTCATGCCAACAGATATATTTTTATATGTTTGATTTTTTTGAGCATCTGTTACTTTTATTTCCTTATTTACGGTAAACACCGGCTTCTTTTGTATGTTATAAAGAGAACTGCCTGCATCATAGGTATGCGCAACAAATGTATATTTTACGCCCGGTTTTAAAGAGATTGCACTGTATGATCCATCGATTCCCTTCACTTTGTAAGAACGTACATAACTGCTTATTTCCTTACTTTCAAGCTCCGTAAGTGCATCTTTTAAATAAAGTTTTTTCTGCTGTCCCTGACCATCCGTATAGTAACCATAAGCGTTCAAAAGCTCATAATTATAATGCGCCGGCTTCTTTCCTTCTTCAAAAACATAAATGACTACATCCGCATCGATTGGCGTCCATGAGAGCTGCCAGTCATCTCCATTGTACGTCTTTTCTATTTTGAGATTTTTTACTGTCGGTATGTTTCCATTAATGCTGGCCGTTGCAGTTATGACATCTGAATAACTTCCATCTGAAAAATATCCTTCTTCCGCAGATTCCAGTCTGACGGAACAATAAAAATATGGCAGTCCTGAATCTATTGTAATATTACAATACGGATCTGATGCATACTCTGAATCCGTTTCATAGGAATCGTTTTCTCCTTTTGCATTTACATAAGCATCGTACAGCGTTCCCCTCTTATTGTAAAACTGTAAAAAGCTCTCTATATTCGTAATATTTAACGGTTTGCTGCTTCGCAGGTAATACACACGATAGCTATCCACTCCGTTTTGTGCATTCCAGGTAACTGACATCTCTTTTCCCTTTTCAGAAACTTTTGTACCGGTTACCGGTGATAACTTCTTTAAAGAGTAATTTTTATAAGTATAGGTGTCCGACCATTTACCATACATGTCCACCACATATTTCGACTGTTTCGATTCTATAATATATTGGCTATTATCATTCCAGTTCCAATATACCTCCTGTTTGTTACTTGTCACTTCATGATAATATACAGCACGGACTTTTACGCTGACCTGCTGTCCTGAATTTAATATGACATATGGCAGTCTTGCTTCATCTGATGTTATCATCTCATGTACGGTTCCGTCTGACGCATCCAAAAATAATCCCGGCATATTATAGACCTTGGTATTTCCATCGCAGACCACTTCATATCCAACCTTCATCATGTCTCCGGCTTTATTTTTCATTGTGGCCGTATCATTATTAACCGGATTCCAGCTTATTTTTACATAAGTTTTTTCAAAAGAAATCTCTTCATAAGCATTTGCATATACAACATATTTATATTTTTTCGATGCTGAATCATATACCGATTCATACGTTAATTGCTTATAAAAATGTCCATTATAACTATAATAAAGAACCTGTGTATCATTTTTTACTGCATACTCATCTATCCGCTTTTTGGCATTTTCCGATGAATCACTTACAGTAATTTCTGTAATTTCATCACCTTCTGTCACATAATGATACCCTGTCGCATCACATGACCGCAATGCTCTATACGTCTTACCATTGACTCTATACATTCCATATGCATCTTGATATTTATCTGTGTTGCCTTTCAGTATGGCTTCTGCCTTATTATACAGGTTTACAAATCCATCAATATCCGTACCGCTGCAATCACTCCGTTCTGGAACCGATTCACATAAGCATATCTCAACTGCCGGCCAGACGCTGTTGTTATAATACTTCCGTCATCTTTTCCTCTTACATTGATTACCTTTGACGGTTTATCAATTGCAGCGAGTTCTTCCTCTTCAGTCTCTTCTTCGGTCTCTTCTTCTATTTCTTCTTCCGATTCTTCTTCCGTCTCTGTTTCCATCACTTCGATATCATCAACAGCCTCCGTATCATTCACGTTTTCTGTCTCTTCTACAGTTTTCTCAGTTTCTGATGCCTCTGATGTTTCTGGAATTTCCGATGCCTCGCTGTTCTCTGTCTGCCCGCTGTCATTTTCTGCAGACTCACTGTCCGTTTCGCTTTCTATCTCTGTCTGTTCTGTTGCTAAAGCTGCTTCCATCGCATCTTCTTCCTGTATCACAGCCTCTGTTACTGTCTGTACATCTGTCTGCGGCAATCCAGCAGCACCTGCTGATGTCCAATCTCCGACCGTCAGCGTAAGCGCCATCGCAAATGCCGCCATACGTTTCCAACCCGTGAGTCTCTTTCTTTTCATAACTTTTCTCCTTCTGATTTATTGCACATTGTCACGCGCATTTTTTATGTTAATGTAACAGTTTATCCCCGTCAATCGTACTTTCGTACTTGAAAGCGCAAAAAAAGCTTACATGCCCTTTTGACATGTAAGCTTTTTTTGATCTCACTTTTCCGTTCTTAACACTTTGTAACTTTTACATCTACCGGATGGTCGCCAAGTTCTACACTTAAGCTTAATTTGCCGCCAAGATTTGTCTTCATCTTTCCTGCATCTGCGCCATCGATCGTGATGTCGTACTCTGACTCATCCTCAAGTTCTACTGTGATCTGTGCATCTTCCGGTCCCTCTACCTGAAATGTCAGGCCTGTATCTGTTGCATTCAGATTCATGACAGCCGTTCCCGGAACAGATTCATATACGAACATGCCATTGCGCTCTAACTTGGTGATCTCGGAAAATGTCTTCACCTTGTAGATATCTCCCTGATGTTCGAAATTATCAAGTTTCGCCTTTGCACCTAATGTGTAATCCCCAAAACTGATCGTTCCATCTGCTTCTGAACGAATTAATTCGCTGATCGTTGCCATTTTTTCCTCCTGTGATAAAGTAGTTTTCTCTTTATCGTAAAATTTTGTGCCCTTATTATATAATATCCCCGTCACGATTTCCAGTGCTTTCCCGGATATTTCAGTAAAATTTTATTTTGTTTGTTACTGTTCACTCGTACCTCGTTCCAGTAACGGATTTTGCCGATGCTTCGCATTCCAAATCGGCAAAATCTGCTACCACCACTGTATCATACGGCATTTTCAGTTCAGAAAATGCCTACCTGTGAACAGTAACTTTTGTTTCGAACACGACTTTTTCTTTGTGGATCGTCACGACCACTTCCGTATCTTTTTTCACTTTGCCGGACAGGATTTCTTCTGCCAGTTCATCCTCGATATCGTTCTGGATCTGACGGCGCAGCGGTCTTGCACCATATTTCGGATCATACGCTTTATCGACAATATGCTTTTTGACGCTGTCACGCACGGTAAGGTGGATTCCCATCTGTTTTTCACAGCGGTCTGTAAGTTCTTTTAACATCAGTGCAACGATCTGTTTCATATCGTCTTTGTTTAACGCTCTAAATACGATCGTCTCATCAATACGGTTTAAAAATTCCGGTTTAAAAATACGGCGTACTTCTTCCATCACGCTGTTTTTCATGCGGTCATAATTCTGTTTTTCATCATCCGAAACTGCAAATCCAAGTTTTTTCGGCTCAATGATCGCCTGTGCTCCGGCATTTGACGTCATAATAATGATCGTATTTTTGAAATCTACTTTGCGTCCCTGGGAATCCGTGATATGACCGTCGTCTAACACCTGCAGTAAAATATTAAATACATCCGGATGCGCCTTTTCGATCTCATCAAACAGGATCACCGAATACGGATTTCTGCGCACCTTTTCGCTGAGCTGTCCTCCCTCCTCATGGCCTACATATCCTGGCGGTGAACCAATCATCTTTGATACGCTGTGTTTCTCCATATATTCCGACATATCAACACGGATCATAGACTGTTCGCTGCCAAACACTGCCTCCGCAAGTGCCTTTGAGATCTCTGTTTTTCCGACACCGGTCGGGCCTAAGAACAGGAAAGAACCGATCGGGCGCTTCGGATCTTTTAATCCGACACGTCCTCTTCGCACAGCTTTTGCCACTGCACTCACCGCATCCTCCTGACCGATGACACGTTTGTGTAAGGTAGCCTCTAATTTTCTTAAGCGGGCAGCCTCCCCCTCGGCAATCTTTCTTACCGGGATCTTCGTCCATCCGGATACCACATCCGCAATATCGTCTTCTGTCACTTTTAACTTTTTACTGCGGCTGTCTTTCTTTGTCTTTGCCTGTATTTTGGCAAGCTCTTCTTCACACGCTTCTTTTTCGTTCTTCTTCTGCTTTGCACCTTCCACATCACCATCGTGCAGAAATTCTAACATTTCCTCTTCTAACAGGTTGATGCGATGTCTTAATTCAACGACTTCCTCCGGTTTTCCACCCGCGCGCAGACGTACCTTTGCTGCAGCCTCATCCATCAGATCGATTGCTTTATCCGGCAGGAAACGGTCATTGATATAGCGCGCAGACAGGCGTACTGCTGCCGATACCGCATCATCCGTAATCTTTACCTGATGATGTTTTTCATACTGTTCCCGCAGTCCCTCTAAAATCTGCACTGCCTCCTCTTCCGACGGCTCTTCTACCGTAACCGGCTGGAATCTGCGCTCTAGCGCAGCATCTTTTTCAATATATTTGCGGTATTCATCGATTGTCGTTGCACCGATCAGCTGCAGTTCCCCACGCGCAAGTGCAGGTTTTAATATATTGGAAGCATCGATTGCTCCTTCCGCTCCGCCCGCTCCGATGATTGTATGCAGTTCATCGATGAAGAGCAGGATATTGCCGGCTGCCCGTACTTCCTGAAGTACCTTTTTAATGCGCTCCTCAAACTCACCGCGATATTTTGAGCCTGCCACGATTCCGGACATATCCAAAGATACCACCCGCTTTCCCGCAACGGTATCCGGAACCATTCCGGTTGTAATACGCTCCGCAATTCCCTCAACGATCGCAGTCTTTCCAACGCCCGGTTCACCGATCAGACATGGGTTATTCTTTGTCCTTCTGCTTAAGATCTGGATCACACGGCCGATCTCTTCCTGTCTGCCGACTAACGGATCTAATACTCCCTCTGCCGCCAATGCAGTCAGATCTCTGGAGTATTGATTTAATACCGGTGTATCCGATGCTGTTTTTTTCACCGGCTTACCATTCATGAAATCTTCTTTGTACAGGCTCGCATCTTCTCCCATTGCGATCAGGATATCCACATACATTTTCTGGATATTGACCGCTAAGGTATTTAAAAGGCGGGATGCCACACACTCTGTCTCTTTCATCATCGCGATCAGGATATGCTCCGTCCCGATCTCCTCTGCATGAAAACGCGCTGCCTCCCTTGCTGCCCCTTCTAACACCTGCAGTGCCCTCGGCGAATATTCCTTAGCCTCTGCCGTCAGCACCTGTGCATCCGGTGCAATGAGTTCCTCGATCAGCTGCATGACTTTGTCAAGTTCTACTCCATTATCATTTAATACCTGCGCAGCGACGCCCGTTCCTTCTTTTAAAAGTCCGATCAGGATATGCTCCGTTCCGATATAATGATGATGCAGTGATTTCGACATCTTTGAAGCCTGATCGATTGCTTTTTTTGCTTTTGATGTATATCGTATCTGCATAGTTTCTCCATTCTTTTTCTATTTATAAATCATTTAAATCGATGATCTCTAAATCATCTTCTTCCTCTTCTTCTCTCGGAATGTGTTTTTTCTCCGGAGTATGTTTCCGCTCCGGCTTTTCTTTTCTCTCCGGCCTTTGTTTCTCCTCCGGTTTTTCTTTTCTCTCCGTGCGCTGTTTTTCCTCCGGTTTTTCTTTTCTCTCCGGTCTTTGTTTCTCCTCCGGTTTTTCTTTTCTCTCCGGACGCTGTTTTTCTTCCGGTTTTTTTCTTTCTACCGGCAGGAAATCTTCGTCCTCTTCCCAGTCCTCATCGTCAAGATCGTCAGACATGCCACGTCCAAACAATCCCGCACGCACTTTATGGATCTTTGATACGCCGACTTCGTTCTCTGTATCGTTTTCTTCCACATCATCCGGCTCTTCTTCCACTTTTTCTTTTGGTTTTCTGTGGAAAAATCCTTTTCTCTGTGTTTCTTCCTCCTCCCAGTCAGCGTCTTCCGGATCATCTACTTCCAAATCATCTTCTTCCACGCCAGGATTCTCTTCTATATTATCATCTTCTTCCAGATCAGTATCATCTTCTGCTTCCTGATCCTTTCCCTGTTTTTCGGACTTCCAGTCCCAGTCATCCTCTTCCTCATCCCAGTCGTCACTCTTACGTCCTCTCAATAGAAGATTGATAATAATAACGACAAGTACTGCGATCACAAAAGCCATAATTCCCATCATATTTCTGGAAAAAGACTTTTCTTTTGCATATTGTTCAGAGAGATCATTGTATTCCTGCTGGAGATATTCCATATTAGAAACATCTTCCGCTTCTTCTGTTTCAAACTCTGCGTTCTGGTCTGCTGCCTGTCCATCTGTTCCATCCGCCGGCTGGTCTGTTGTCTGACCGTCTGTTCCATCCGCCGGCTGGTCTGTTGTCTGACCGTCTGTTCCATCCGCCGGCTGGTCTGTTGTCTGACTGTCTGTTCCATCCGCCGGCTGATCCACTGTTCCGTCTGCTGTCTGTCCATCTTCTCTGGTCAGTGTGATCGTATACTGGGCGAGTGCTCCGTTCTGCGCCTTCACGACTACTTTTATCGTATTTGTACCGACCTGCAGATTGTCATTTCCTGTGATCGACTGCACCGTCGCAAATTCATTAACCGGTGTTGCCGTCACTGTAACGCTTGTGACATCATTCGGTACGGTAGCTGTATATTGTACTGTCTTTCCTGTAAAGTCCGGGGATAATGTTCCCGCAGAAAGTGATAACACTTCCAGCGAATTATCTGCGGAAAGTGTTGTCTGTGCAGCAGCCACCTGGATTCCGGCAGCCTTTATGTCTGCCGCAGGTTCTGTCGCAAGACATCCCATGCAGAAAAGTGCAGCTATGAATCTTACTTTTCTCTTCATTCGTTTCACACTCCCTCTATTGCCATCATTACTATGGAATTATATGAGATATTCGAAAATGCGTCAACCTCAAACTCCCTCATTGTCAAATTCCGGAATAAAACTCTCCTCCGCCGTCTCCCCCTCCTGGATAAAACCGTTTTCAATCCCTATATCGATTGCAAAATCAATAACCTCATCATATTCCCGATCCGTGATCTTACGGTTTAATTCCGGATATTTTTTCACGTTAGAGAGCGGTGTAAACTGGTGCATGATACTGATATATATTTGATTCTCATAGGTTTCATGCAGATATTTCAAAACTGCTTTGGAATCTTTCGTGCACCCCGGCAGGATCAGATGGCGCACGATCGTACCACGCTTCATCAGGGAATCCTCCCCGTTTTCAAAAACTGCCGCACCCGTCTGACGCACCATCTCCGCTATCACCGCCTTAGCCACAGCAGGGTAATCCGGCGCATGGGAATATTTTGCACTCAAAGCGGTATCAAAATACTTAAAATCCGGAAGATAGATATCCACAATTCCTTCTAAAGAACGGATCGTATCAACATTTTCATAGCTGCTGGTGTTATAAACGATGGGTATCTTTAAATTCTGATTTCTTGCAAGCTCTACCGCTTTTATGATCTGTGGTACAAACTGCCCCGGTGTCACAAGGTTGATATTATTTGCACACTTTTCCTGGAGTTCCAGAAAAATTTCGCCAAGCCGCTCCGTACTTATCACCTTACCAGCCGTGCCATTTGCAATATTTTCATTCTGGCAGAACACACAGTGCAGTGCACAGCCGGAAAAAAAGACCGCACCGGAACCCATCTCCCCGGAAATGCAGGGTTCTTCCCAGAAGTGCAGTGCCGCACGCGCCACCTTAATCTCTGTGGTCTGTCCGCAGATGCCGCGCTCACCGGATTTTCGATCCACAGCGCACATTCTAGGACACAATGTACATATTTTCATGGTATACCATCACTCTTTCTATTTAATTTAATGATTGCGCAACCGTGCCTTTTTTTGTATGATAGACATTGCAAAAAGAAGATCAAACACAAAGGAGTTTTCTTATGAGTCCAAAAAACTGTATGGTAGCACAGTCAGGCGGCCCTACTGTTGCGATCAATGCCAGCCTTGCCGGTGTGATCGACGGTGTAATGCGTTCTGACATGTATGACACGGTTTATGGTTCCTTAAACGGAATCACAGGTATTTTAAACAACGATCTGACGAATCTTTCTGAATTAATGCAGCAGAATTCGGAATATCTCGACCGCTTAAAGGTCACTCCGGCAATGTATCTTGGCTCCTGCCGTTACAAACTGCCAAATTATTTAGATGATGATTCTTCCTATGTATTCATTTTCAAACAGTTTGAAACTTACCATATTGATGCTTTCTTTTATATCGGCGGCAACGATTCCATGGACACCGTCTTAAAGCTCTCCGAATATGGCAAAAAAATCGGCAGTCCGGTGCGTATTGTCGGTATTCCAAAGACCATCGACAATGATCTCTGTGAGACAGACCATACACCAGGATTCGGTTCTGCCGCAAAATATATCGCATCTTCTCTTTTAGAAATCGCACATGACACATTTATCTATGCAGTCAAAAGTGTGACGATCGTGGAAATCATGGGACGTGATGCCGGATGGCTGACCGCTGCTTCTGCACTGGCAAGAAACGGTTATAATACAGCACCACATCTGATCTATCTCCCGGAGGTTCCATTTGACAAAGAGGACTTTTTACTGGATGTAAAGCGTATGCTTTTCGAGCGCAATAACGTGATCGTTGCCGTATCTGAAGGTATCCGCGATGCTTCCGGCAACTATATCAGTGCTTCCGAAAGTTCTGTTGACACCTTTGGTCACAGCCAGTTAAGCGGAGCCGGAAAAACACTTGAATTTTTAGTCAAAGAAAAACTAGGCGTTAAAGTCCGTTCCGTGGAAGTCAACGTATTACAGCGCTGCGCTGCACACCTTGCTTCAAAGACTGATCTTGATGAGGCTTTTACTCTCGGTCAGAAAGCGGTTGCTCTCTCCGAGGAAGGTGTTACCGCTTCCATGGTAACAATACGCCGTATCTCTGATTCTCCGTACGAAATCGCCTATGAGCATGCCGAGATCCGCCACATTGCAAACGAGGCAAAATCAATTCCGAGAGAATGGATCAATGATGCAGGCAATGATGTCACACAGCCACTGATCGATTACCTTTCACCTCTCATACTCGGTGAAGTTCCGGTAAAATACGAAAACGGTATCCCTGTCTATATGGATGTCAGTCATTTAGCAAAACATCAATAAATTTACCGATCTCAACCCACGCTCTTTTAGATTCCGGCAGCATTTTTGCTGCCATCTGAAAGATGTGGAACATTCCTTCATAAATACTGATTCTTACTTTTACTCCCTGTTCTCTGGCTTTTGCAGCCACATCCACAGAATCCGAGAGCAGCATCTCATAGGAACCGACCTGTATCAGCATCGGCGGAAATCCCCTGAAATCCCCATATAAAGGCGAAATATAAGCATTATACGGATCGTTATCCCCAATATAATCTTTATTATAAATAAGGCTGTCCCTTGTTTTTCCAAATAACGGGTCGCGCTCAAAGTTTGTCTCGTAAGATTCCCCGCTCGCCGCAAGGTCTGTCCACGGTGACATGGCTACGATCCCACACGGAAGCTGCTTTCCGTGATCTTTCAGATAATGGCATAATGCCATCGCAAGACCGCCTCCTGCGGAATCTCCTGCGATGATGATCTGCTCGGAAAACCACCCCTGTTCCAACAGATAACAGTATGCGGCATAGGCATCTTCTAAAGCCGCCGGATACGGATGTTCCGGTGCCACACGGTAATCGGGTGTCAGAACACTCATTCCATGGCTGACTTCACAGTAAAGTCCGGCAAACATACGGTATGCATTCCGCATCGCTCCGACATATCCGCCTCCGTGAAGCTGTAAGATTACTTTTTCCGTATTCGGATTTTCTTTTGCCTGTAAATACTCCATGGAGAAATTATCCATCTCGATCACATCTAATGAAAAACAGTCCGGACATTTCCACGGCGGCTCCGAATCCCCGATTTTTTTCCTCAGTTCTCCATTTTTTATCTTTTTCCCAATCAGGTGATCATTTGTCACATGGGCGATCAGGTCCCTCATGACTCTTCCCCTGATACTCGCTTCGCTCTCTCTCATCCGATTGCTCCTGTTCTTTTTATTCTAAATATAACTCAGCGGACATGAAATCTTCGTTTCAGTTCCACCCTTGCCCTGCGGTCTCCGATGATCAGTGTTCCAAGAAACAGAAACAGGGAAAACGCAAATGCGATCAGTGCAAAAAGCTGTGCCGTCACGATACCGGTAAAAATCAGTATTACCGGAACAATGCTGCATAAAATCATAAAAATCTGCCACATCATATAGCTCTGCCAGTTTCTGCGGTTTACGATCATACAGATGATAATACCAACATCGACTAAAATGATCGCCGACGGCAATGCATAATTGACAGACCATCCGCGGTAGCCGACCAGAAAATCGATTGCGATCACGATCAGTATCGCCATCAGCGTGAGTACCGTGATTTTGGCGCGGTAACCTGTCTTTCCAAGAATTGCAAAACGGATCAGCATATATCCGTAAAAGAATCCAAGCCCCGTGATCGCACTCCATGCAATCTGTGACTCGGTGACCACATTGATATAAATGAGCAGCACCTCAACCAAAAGTGCACAAAACAGATAGATTTTACTGATCATTGTCATTTTCCGGGTGTGCACTCTCACATCCGGGTACATATTCTCCACTTCACCTGTGTATTCTAACACGGATCCGCAGAGTGGACAGCGCTCTGTTTCATCTGATATCTCCACATTACAATTTCTGCATTTACTCATAATTTACTCCATTACTCTTTATTTCTACCGCAATCCCGTCCGAGGCTATTTTCCGGAAAAATCCACGCTGCACAGACGCATCGACAAGATCATAACTGAAACTGAATACAAGTGTATCCCCGTAAGAGCAGATCGTTCCTTTCAGATGCTGCCCCTTTGACATGGCAAGAAATGCATGAAACATTTCCACATAAGGGCGGTACTCTTCTGTCACGGAAATATTGCCGATATTTGTGATCGTCGCAGTATTGGCAAGTGCAGAAGTTGTATATACATACTTCATTGCAAGGTTTTTCAGGAAAAGCGGCACAACTCTTGCAATCAGCAGTTTTTCATTGGAAACGTTATAGGAAAACAGCTTTTCAAGATTTTCCCGGTTGATCTGGCTTCGCAGGCTTTCCTTCACGATTGCAGCCACCTCTGCAAACGTATAGGTCTCTTTGGTCGGATGAAATTCTGCGGACACCATGACAAAAAAGTTTTTCGTGGTAATAGAATTAAAATACGGCCGCAGATTAACCGGCACCGCAACACGGATCGGACACTTTGACGGCATGCCGTGCAGACATTCTGTATAAACGCTCCAGATGTACACACTTACCAGATATTCGTTGATACTGATTCCCATCGCATGACAGACCCTTTTCAACTCCGGTATTTTCATATAACCGTGCATCACGCCGAACTCGCCCGGTCTTAACTTTTCTCCACGGATCAGATATGCCTTTTTTGTCTGGTATCCTTTTGCGGAACTTTTTTTGTAATTTTTTAAGAAACTGTCTTCCCGGTTCAAAGACGTATCAACACTTAATGAATCTCCCAGCTTTTCCTGCAGGTCTTTATGTGCCAGACGCAGATACTGGTAAGTCAGCTCTTTTAAGAAATTGATTCCTCCCATTCCATCCGTCAAAACATGGAATACTTCCAGATTGATCCTGCATTTATAATAGGTCACACGGAACATATAACTGCGGTTTTTATTCTGCTGGATATATCTGCATGGAAAATTGTTCTCCATGCGAACCTTTGGCGCCGCTTTTCCGTTTTCCTCAAAATAATACCAGAACACCCCCTGCCGCAGTCTTAAGTTAAACCCGTCAAACTTCGGAAGCACCATATCAAGTGCCCTCTGCAGTAATTCCGGATTGATCTCCTCTTTCAGTGTAACACTGATCCTGTACACATTGCTCATGCTCTCCCCGGCAATGACCGGAAAAAGGTGTGCTGTATTATCAAGTCTGTCCCAACGGATATCACGGTTTGTCGGAACTCCTTTACTCTGTTTTTTCATATATTCCTCGTTTCTGCATATTTTACAGGCAGGCTGGGTTTCTGTTTTTTCTTCTCTCCCCCCGCTCATAAAATACACAATCTATTGTATGCAATTATAAAATAACCTGACATAAAATACAAGTTTGGGCATATCAAAATTACCTGATATAATGCTATAAATTTTCTTAAAATTCCCTTATTTATTTTTTAATTTATGATTGTATAAAATTTTCCTTCATATTATAATGTTTTTGTAACATCTATAAAATATTTATAAACAAGGAGGATTCACTTATGAAAATTTTCAAACGAACAGTCAGCTTATTTTTAGCTTTCTGTCTCTGTGCCGGGATGCTTTTACTGCAGCCGCAGTCAACGGTATCCGCAGCCGTCAGGAACAAACCGACCACCACTGTACTTCGCATGTCCAGTAATTCTTTCGACAGTTCTGCAATCTATGTCAATCTGCCAAAAGCCAAAGTATGTTATATCAAAAACATCAAAACCAGCAGTAAAAATCTGATTGCAAAAAACACCCACTATTATACTACCAGTTCAGACGATACATACACGGATACCTTTGCGTCTATCGGCCTCTATGCCAAAAAACCGGTAAATACAAAGTCACCTATAATATCTGCGATAAATCAGGAAACAAACTTTCTTCGGGTAAAGTAACAGTATATGTAAAAAATGACCTGCCAGTCAAATCTGTCAAATTTGCAGGTAAAGAAGTTAATTATGCCCTTACGAGCAAAAAATCCGGCAAATTATCTGTTAAAATGAACAAAGGTTACACGCTGAAAAAAATCACTGTCACCACTTACAATAAGGCAGGTAAAGAAGTTGTAAAAACAATGAAAAACAACAGCACCTTAAAGCTTGGCGAGTACGCATATATATTTGATAATTCATATTCCAGCGGCAGAAACTATTCTACCTCACTTGCTGCGCGTACCAAGATCACTATTACTTATATCGACAAATATACCAAGCAGAAATGTGAGAGTATTTATTCCATTTCCCGTCTTGCAAAATAATCCAACAGGAGGATATCTGATATGAAATTATTTAAGCAAATTACTTGCGCTGTTCTTACACTTTGCCTGTGCGCCGGATTATTACTGATCCCTTCTGCGCCGGTATCTGCTGCAACAGGTCCAAGCGCCCCAAAGGCTGTAGATGTTTCTTATTACAAAAATTATCCGATGGTCAATGATTCGGCTATCTCCGTACAGCTCGGTACAAACGGAAAAAACATCAAAAATATCAAAACATCGAGCAAAAACCTGAAAGCCAAAGTAACAAGACTTTCACTTTCCAGCTCCAGTAATTCCGGATACGTTGGTGTCTATGCCAAGAAAACCGGTAAATACACAGTATCTTTTGATGTATATAATGCACAGAATAAAAAGATTAAAAAATTTACTGTCAAAGTCAATGTAACCGAGCCGACATTCTCTAACAATAGTCCTTTTAAGAGTGTAACTTTTAACAACAAAGAATATGATTACGCAAAGGCAGTCTACAATAAAAATTCTGTCAAAGTCAATGTCAAAATGAACAAGGGTTATAAATTAAAGAAGATCGAATACTCTACTTACAGCAAGCCAGTTGCAAAAACAAATTCTTCCTATTCAACCACTTATTCAAACTCCGAGATAACAAAAAAGGTAAAAAATGGAAAGAGTATCCAGTTAGGACATTATGGATACTATTACGGACATGACTACTCTTACGCATATGGTACTTACTCTTATGAGTCATACAGCCGTGATGGTGATATTATGGCACCGACAATCGTGAAAATCACATATCTCGATAAAAATAAAAATACGATTTCTACCTCGTACACACTGTACCGTATTGCAGATGATGTAAAATAACAAACTCAAAAAGCACAAAAAACGAGGAACCTGTCACGAAACAGGTTCCTCATTTTTTATTCATTATTAAATTATATTCTATTCTCTTTTATCTCTCTAACGGATATTTCTCTGTCAGGGATTTTACGATTGCACGCGCTTTATCAGCTGCCGACTCACCCTCCTTGATCATCATAGCGATCGCCTCTGCGATCTGATCCATATCCTCTGTATTAAGACCACGGGAGGTAACTGCCGGTGTTCCAAGACGTACACCGCTGGTTACGAACGGAGATTTCGGATCGTTTGGGATCGTGTTCTTGTTGCAGGTAATATTGACAGAATCGAGAAGTTTCTCCACTGCCTTTCCTGTCTGATCATAATTGGTCAGATCAACTAACATCAGATGGTTGTCTGTACCGCCGGATACGATCTTAATATCCCGGCTTAACAATCCCTTGCAGAGTGCCTGCGCATTATCGATGATATTCTGCTGGTAAACTTTAAATTCCGGCTGAAGCGCCTCTTTAAAGCAGACAGCCTTTGCTGCGATCACATGCATCAGGGGTCCACCCTGGATTCCAGGGAAAATAGCTTTATTAAAGTTATATTTGTCCGCAATCTCCTGACTGGATAAGATCATGCCTCCACGCGGTCCACGCAGCGTCTTATGAGTTGTAGTCGTAACAACATGCGCATACGGTATTGGGCTTGGATGAAGTCCTGCTGCAACAAGTCCTGCAATGTGTGCCATATCCACCATCAGGACTGCTCCGCATGCATCTGCGATCTCACGGAATCTCTTAAAGTCGATGATTCTCGCATAAGCACTAGCACCTGCGATGATCATCTTCGGCTTGCACTCCATCGCGATCTCTTCTACTTTGTCATAATCAATAAATCCCTCGTCATTGACACCGTAAGGTACAATGTGAAAATAAGTACCGGAAAAGTTTACAGGGCTTCCGTGTGTCAAATGTCCGCCGTGATCTAAGTTCATTCCCATGACCGTGTCACCCGGTTTTAAGATGGCAAACTGTACAGCCATATTCGCCTGTGCACCTGAATGTGGCTGTACGTTCGCATACTCACAGCCAAACAGCTCTTTCGCACGCTCTCTTGCAAGTTCCTCTACAACATCCACACACTCACATCCGCCGTAATATCTTTTCCCCGGATAACCTTCTGCATATTTATTTGTAAGAACACTGCCCATCGCCGACATCACTGCCTTGCTTACCCAGTTTTCGGATGCAATCAGCTCAATATGACTGTTCTGACGTTCAAATTCATCGGTGATGGCATTTGCCACTTCCATATCAACTGCCTGAATATCTTCCAGTGTATACATAATCCGTAATTCTCCCTTTCTTTGCTGTTTGATCAATGTGTCTTTCTATGAAAAACACTTGTCTTTTGCTATGTTTATCATTATATATGACTTTCCTTTTTTTGGCAATTCCAAATGCCAGAATAGTTATATCAAATTATTATAAATGATATAAGCCCTGACGATAAAGCCAGATGGCACCTGCGATCTGTAAAATGAGGATCAGCGGCATTCCTATAACAAAATACCAGTGTCTCGTCTTGTGGCGGAACACATACATTCCCGCCCACGTTCCGATACTGCCGCCTAAAATGCTGACTAAAAACAACATTCTTTCTGAGATCCGCCATCGATGCATTTTCGCCCTTCTTTTATCCTCTCCCATAATAAGGAAGCCCACCAGATTTAAAAAGATCAGATAAGCTGCGATCGTATCCATATGTTTCTCCTTTTTTCTAAAATAGAATCCTGTTCTACAGGATTCACCGCCTGCGGCGGTGTCGCCTCCGCGACATAATTCATCTCCGACGCAGTGTGATCCCGCCCGGAGGGCTTTAAGATTCATAGGACGTAATTTCCTATGAATCTTAAAAGTCCCGGCAAATAACTGCCAGGACTTTCACTTTTCTTCAACAGATCTTATTCTGTTATTTTATTTTTACCAAGATGAACTTTCATCACATACCACAACTCGGTTGCAATGCAGATAGATGAATATGCACCGCAGATCATACCTGCCATCAGCGGCAGTGCAAATTCACGAATACTTGCTACACCAAGAAGGAACAGCATAAATACCATAATAAATGTTGTTATGGATGTGTTGATGCTTCGTGATAAGGTCTGTGTCAGGCTTCGGTTTGCCACTTCCATCAGATCTTCCCTTGTCTGTTTACCATGCTTTAATGCAAGGTTCTCACGGATACGGTCAAAGATAACGATCGTATCGTTGACAGAATAACCAATGATCGTCAGCATACATGCGATAAATGTATTGCCGACTGAAATACGCATCAGCGCATATACGGTAAGTACAACCAGTACGTCGTGGATCAGGGCAATGATCGCACTGGCACCGAAACGGATATCTTTAAAACGGAACCAGATATAGATCAGCATACAGATTGTTGAGATAATAACCGCCTTGACTGCATCCGCACGCATCTCACCACTGATCGTGGAACTGATACTCTGGAATGTAATGGTGGATTCATCTACATCAAAACTGTCTGCCAGCTTATTATTCAGATCATCACGCTCTTCTTTGGATAAAGTACGTGTCTTGATCGTAATCTGAGTTGTTCCCTCTACTTTGTTTGCCTGAATATTGCTGTCTCCAGTTACTTCTTTTACAACCGGGATAATATCATTTTCAATATCTTCGATCGTATATTCTTTGCCGAAATCAGCAGTAGTGGAAGTTCCTCCCATGAAGTCAAGTCCATAATTCAGGGAGTTCTGACCAGATGCCTTATGTACTCCCATACCGATAAATCCGGCAGCTATAACTGCAATAGAAATTGCAAAGAATACATATCTCTTCTGCAGGAAATTGATCGTCTTTCTCTCTTTTGCACGTCCGTAGAATTTTTCATCTCTCATTCCTAACCAGTAGAAAGAATAAAGGATCCATCTTGTGACAACAAGTGCTGTAAACATGGAAAGGATAATACCGATCATCAGTGTATATGCAAATCCTTTTACAGTACCGGAACCTAATCCCATAAGAACAATCGCTGCAATCAATGTTGTGATATTACCATCTAAGATTGCAGACATCGCTTTGTGGAAACCATTCTTCATTGCAGTAATCACGGATTTTCCTGATGCAATTTCTTCACGGATACGTGCAAAGATGATAACGTTCGCATCCACTGCCATACCAATACTTAAGATAATACCGGCAATACCAGGTAATGTTAATGTGATCTCGAATAAGTATAAAGTTGCAATCACAAGTGCTGTATAAATTGCAAGTGCTAAAGCTGCTGCGACACCCGGAACTGCATATACAATGATCATAAATACCATTACGATCACAAGACCGATTGCTGCCGCTTTTAAACTGGAGGAGATTGCCTGGCTTCCAAGCTGTGCTCCTACCACACTGGACTCTAACTCTGATAACTGCAGGGAAAGAGAACCGATTCTGATCTGTGTTGCTAAAGTCTGTGCCTCTTCAAAGGTGCTCTGACCGGAAATCTGTGCAGTACCTCCGGTAATTGCCTCCTGAACAGTCGGATAACTGATAACTTCTCCATCGTATACGATTGGAAGTGCTTTTCCGACGTTTTCAGAAGTAACTTCTCCGAAAGTCTTTGCTCCCTCATCTGTCAGTGTAAGCTGTACCACATACTGCTTGTTTCCATACTGATCTGTGGTTGTTGCAGCCTGTGCATCTGCCACCTGGTCACCCGTCATAAATACGGTACCATCTGAAAGCTGGAACTCTAAGGAACCCGGATTACCAAGTTCTTCCAAAATCTTGCTTGCGTCCGTAACACCCGGGATCTCAACGGCGATACGATCATCTCCAACCTGATATACGGATGCCTCTGTACTGTAACTTTCCACACGCTTCTGAAGTTTGTAAATCGTATCACTCATATCCTCTGCGCTCGGATTTTCATCCATGACCTGATAGGTGATCGATACACCACCGGACAGATCAAGTCCAAGCGGAATACTCATTTCTTCCCCAATACCGGTCGATGAAAGAATAATAGATGCATAATAGGCAAGTCCCGCAAATGCAGCGAGAATCGCAACTAATATGACTGCTGCTTTACTCTTTTTCATTTTCTTTTTCCTTCCTGTTTCTTATTTATTCACAATCGGCCTCGGCAGCCTTGATCATGATCGCGCACTCAATACGTTTTTTCTGCAATTCACATCCGATATCATATGCCCCACAGATGTCACCGCTGAAATTATACGCATTTGCTGCACATCCGCCGCTGCAGTAGAATCTTGCGAAACATTTTCTGCATTTTTCTTTTGCATAGACATTACAGCACTTAAACTCATCACGGATCTCTGTATTTTTTATACCTTCATCCACATTGCCAAGTAAAAACTTTTCATTGCCGACAAACTGGTGACATGGATAAAAATCTCCCCATGGTGTCACTGCAAGGTACTCGGTTCCTGAACCACAGCCGGACAGACGTTTTGCCACACATGGACCGCCCTCAAGATCGATCATAAAATGGAAGAAATTAAAATCATCTCCCTCTTTGTGACGTCTTACCATCTCCGCTGCAAGTTTGTCATATTCCTCAAACAGCTGTGGAAGATCTTCCTCTGTGATCGCATATGGTTCACTCGGTTCTGCAACTACCGGCTCCACGGAGATCTGTTTGAAACCAAGATCCGCAAGATGAAGTACATCTGCTGCAAAATCAGGATTGTAGTGTGTGAATGTACCACGCACATAATATTTGTCCTGATGTCTGCTCTCTGCAAATTTCTGGAACTTTGGAACGATCAGATCATAACTTCCTGCCCCTTTGCGGAACGGACGCATCTTATCATGAACTTCCTTTCTTCCATCGATACTTAAGACCACATTTGCCATCTCTTTATTACAGAATTCCATGATCTCGTCATTTAAAAGCACACCATTTGTGGTCAGTGTAAAACGGAAATTCTTGTCATGCAGCTTTTCCTGCTCTCTTCCATAGGCAACTAAGTCTTTTACGACCTGCCAGTTCATAAGCGGCTCGCCGCCAAAGAAATCCACCTCAAGATTTCGTCTGTTACCTGAATTGGCAATTAAGAAATCCAGTGCTTTCTTTCCAACTTCAAAGGACATCAGTGCCCTTCTTCCATGGTACTCTCCCTCCTCAGCAAAGCAGTACTGACATGCCAGGTTGCAGTCATGTGCAATATGCAGGCAGAGTGCCTTGACAACCGTCGGGCGTTTTTTGAAATCCATGATATAGTTTTCGTAAGTGTCCTTTGTAAAAAGTGACTCCTCATCGATCAATGTCTGGACTTCATCGATTGCTTCCTCCACTTCCTCTTTGCCGTATTTTCCGGACAGTGCAGATACGATCTCATCCCTTGCATACGATTCCGGCTGGCTCTGATCGATCATCTCAATGACATCATAAGTCACGTCATCCACCACATGAATCGCTCCGCTGTTTACATCTAAAACAATATCATAGCCGTTGTTCTTATACTGATGAACCACTATAATATTTCCTCTCTTTCTATCTGATTTTACAGCAAAACATTTAAAGTTTTCTGCAAATCAATGTATTTTTTTCAAGTATTACGGCATTTTAATGTTGCCGATAAAACGTACAAATGACCGCACGCTATGCGAACGGTCGTTTGCAGATTTCACTTATATCCGACCGTATGATTTTCATCGTTGTATCACACAGTCATTTTGTATGATGCCATGATGGCATATCCGGCACTCATATGCACAATTTTTACCATGCTATGCATGCCCGGCTGTACCAGCTCAAATCTTATTTGTGCTCACAGCTCTGGTTTCCTACTGTACAGGATGTTTTGCATGCAGACTGGCAGGATGTCTGGCACTCGCCGCAGCCGCCTTTTTTGATTGTGTTCTGTAATCTCTTGGTATTTAATGTCTTTACATGTTTCATGATGCTTCTCTCCTTTTTTGTAATTTCCGCACACATGGGATACGCCATTTGCCCGCTCCCCGTAATACTATGTATTTATTCGCTTTCGCGCGGAGTTCTGTTAACTTATACAGTATAACATAACTTTTTTCATATGGGAAGTTTTTTTTATTCCGCATCCTTCGGCAGGATAATATTAAAGATGATCGCCACAATGGCTGCCGGAACAATACCGGAACCGCCAAAGATCAGCTGGATGCCCTGCGGCAGATGTGCAAGGATGCCGCTGCTGGATCCGATTCCATAGCCAAGTCCCAATGCGACGGAGACGATCGTGATATTGCGCATCGTCATCGGTTCTTTGGTAATAAGCTGGATTCCGCTGATCACGATGGATGAAAACATCATAACGGCAGCTCCTCCAAGTACACTCTGCGGCATGATTGAAATCAGTGCTGCAAGTTTCGGGAATAAACCACATAAAATCAGGAATACGGCTCCGGATGCAAGCGCCATACGGTTTACGATTTTCGTCATTGTGACAAGTCCTACATTCTGACTGAAAGAAGTATTCGGCAGAACACCAAAAAGTGCTGCAAGCGAAGAACCAATTCCATCACAGATGACACCGCCGGAAAGTTCTTTGTCGGTAGCTTCTCTGCCCATTCCACCTTCCATAACACCGGAGATATCTCCGACTGTTTCAACCGCGGTAACAACAAACATGATCAGAACCGGAATGATTGCTCTCCAGTCAAATACCAGTTTGACCGGCATTAATTTCGGAACGGAAAACCAGGCTGCATTTGCAACCTTATCCCAGTTTAACACCCAGGCTTTTGTATATTCCACACCGTCTGCATTGATCCCTGTTGTTGGCAGAACCAGCCCCATGACTGCTGCAATAATATAGCCTGCCACGATACCGATCAGAATTGATGAAGCGCTCGCCATGCCTTTCATCCAGTGTTTGACTGCTACGATGATCAGTAAAACGGCTGCACCAAGCAGTAAATTTTCAACAGAGCCAAAGTCATTTGCCGTATTGCCGCCGCCAAAAGAATTGACCCCAACTGCGATCAGGGATAATCCAATCGACAATACGACCGTTCCTGTAACAACCGCAGGGAAAAATTTACGAAGCGGTTTTAACAGGAAACCAAGAATACCCTCAAACAGACCTCCAATGACGGATGCACACATAATTGCCCCATACGCAAGAATGCCTCCTCCCATCACCTGAACTACACTGTTGAACACACCGATAAATCCGGAACTGGTTCCCATGATGATCGGTACCTTTCCGCCAACCGGTCCGATCGCAAACAACTGAATCAGCGTCACGATTCCGGCGATCAGCATCGCATTCTGTAAAAGGTCGACCTGCAGACCCCCAAACTCTTCACCCGCAATGCCACATGCCCCTGTAATGATCAGGATCGGTGTAAGGTTTCCAACAAACATTGCCAGCACATGCTGTAATCCCAGAGGGATTGCCTTTTTCAGTGGAAGTTTTCCATAAAATTCGTACTCTGCTCCCTGTCTCTTTTGACTTTCCATCTTTTCCTCCTCGTGTGTATTTTTTGCATGAATCATTGATATTCCCTGCTCATACACGCTTTTCTATGAGTATATCACGCTCCCAATATCCAGCGCAAGTACTCTGTGTATATCTGATGACCTGGACAGATATTTAGCTGTTACTGTTCACACATACTGTGTGAGCAGTAACGATTACAGCCCATTTTAAATGCATCTTCGATGCATGGGGCTGTAATCTGGCATGATATAGTCTTTGGCGCACAGCTTGACAGCAAGTGTCAAGCTTGCGAGTGAACAGTAAATTTTAGCTGATCATGCCCCCCGCCATACCGGATGCTGCACAGAGTATAAATGTTGTTGCCACCTTGGGAATCTCCATGGATATTCCCTGTTTAACCAGCACCGATATCAGAAATAAAATGCAAAAATAAATGGTACCTGCCGCAAATCCCCATAAAAATTTCTGTGTTTTCATAATTTTTCCCATTAAAAATCCACCGATCGCACCGGAAACAATATAGATGACAACGATTCCAACTTTCACTGCCGCTTCACTCAGATCAAACTTATACAATAGTGCTGCTAAAAGCAGCAGGAACAGGCAGCTTAACAGGAACATGACAAGTACAGACACCACTGCCGCGGCGACCGGATTGTTCTTTGCATCTCTTGTTTTCATTTTTGACTGTATATTCATTGTCCACTCCATAGATTTTAAATTCTGTTTCACTATATGAAAAAAACGCAAAAGCTATGCAGCGTTTGCATGCTTTTGCGTTTTTTAGTTTATACCTTTTGTTATCTTATAAATATAAGATGCTGTATGCTGCTTTGAATGTTCCGCCCTGCGGCAGCATGTTTTCGTAGTCGCGCTCCTGTAATGTACCGGTAAAATCTGTGGCATCGCATCTTCCGTACCACGGTTCAATGCAGACGAAAGGTGCATTTTTTTCTTCCGGTGACCATACTGCAAACAGCGGGGTATCAAATTTTACGGTTACATACGGGATACCTTCACGGTCAAGCAGGGAAACCTCTCCGGTCTGTTTTCCTTCGACCATGTAAGTGCACTCATCAAAGAATCCTTCCGTAAATGTCACACAGCCATCTTTCAGTGCCAGGACTTTATCCTCCATCACCGCCATACCGTCCGGTGTGTTTCCATGATGATGAATAGTATCTGCCAGGCCGCCAAATTTGAGACCATATCCGGTTTTATTTTCCTCTCCGTGAACCGGGCAGTTGAATGCCGGATGTGCACCGATGGAAAAATATAATTCTTTTGTGTCGGTGTTTTCCACAGTCCAGTTTACTTTCACCTCGTTTTTGCACAATTCATAACCAATGTGCAGTGCAAAATGAAATGGATATTTTTCACAGGTTTCCGCAGTATCGGTCAGTACAAATGAGATGTTCTCTTCCGTCTGTGCCTCTAATGTAAACTCCATATCTCTTGCAAATCCGTGCTGTCCCATCGTATAAGTTTTTCCGTCATAACGGTATTCTTTGTTTTTCGGCGCACCGACAAACGGAAATAATACAGGGGATGTTCTGCCCCAGTACTTTTTATCACCACACCACATATATTCAAAGTTATCTGATTTTCTTTTTACAGATTTGATCTCTGCTCCAAATGAGTCAATCTCCACTTTTAAATTTTCATTTTCCAACGTATATCTCATATCTGTCTCCTCTTCATACAGGCATTACATTTCTCATCTGCCTGTCACTGCTCATTTTTCATTGCTGTTACATTATAACCTAACTTTTCCATAAAATCTATCCGGCAATCGTTTTATTTTTCACGCTACATACTGATACATGAATACAAAATGGCAGATGCTTCCAGCCATGACAAACAGATGAAATACTTCATGGGAACCAAACTGACTGTGCTTCGCGTTGAACACCGGCAGTTTTAATGCATAGATCACACCGCCGACAGTATAGATCAGACCGCCTGCAAGCAGCCACAAAAATGCTGCCTGGGAAAGAGTGGCTAACAGTTCCCGGAATACAAACAGACACACCCATCCCATTGCGATATAGATCACGGATGAAAACCACTTCGGGCAGTTGATCCAGAGCACTTTTATCAGCATTCCTGCCGCCGCAATGCCCCACACTGCCGCAAGCAGCGTATAACCCGACTTCCCGCCAAGTACGATCAGACATACCGGCGTATAAGATCCGGCAATCAGGACAAATATCATCATATGGTCGAGTTTGCGGAATATCTTTAAAATTTTATCCCGGACAACAAGCGAATGGTACACCGTACTTGCACCATAAAGCAGCACCATGCTTCCCATAAACACGGCCATTGCCAGAATCGTTGTATGATTTCCATTCAGCGCAGCCTTGACTAACAACGGCGATGTGGCAAATATTGCCATCATCATAGCTATAAAATGTGTAATGGCGCTTCCCGGTTCACGAATCCCTATCTGTAACATAATATGACCTCCTTTTAGCAAAATAGTATTTATTATTTTTACATGTAGTATTTATTACTATATCTTTTGTATTTTGATACTACTACTTATTATGCATTATGTCAATTATATTTATGCTACATTTTTTCTCAATTTTTGCAGGTTTTTGGAAGGTTTACACAAATTTGCAGAACGCATTTTCCTATGAAGATTCGGATATCAAAAAACTGCCGCCCGCAGAATCTTATTCATCCGGGCGGCAGTCCTCTGTAAATCTATTCTTTTTTTATAATTCGCAGTTATTTACGGTTCTTGGGAACGGAATAACATCACGGATGTTAGACATTCCTGTCAAATACATAACGCAGCGCTCGAAACCGAGTCCGAATCCTGCATGTCTTGCAGAACCATATTTGCGGAGATCCAGATAAAACTGATAATCTTCTTCTTTTAAGCCGAGTTCATTGATTCTTGCAAGAAGTTTATCGTAATCATCCTCTCTCTGGCTTCCTCCGATGATCTCACCGATGCCAGGTACTAAACAGTCTACTGCTGCAACTGTCTTTCCATCATCGTTCATCTTCATGTAGAATGCCTTGATCTCCTTCGGATAATCCGTTACGAATACCGGACGTTTGAAGATCTCTTCTGTCAGATAACGCTCATGCTCTGTCTGAAGGTCTGTTCCCCATGATACTTTGTACTCGAACTTGTCATTGTGTTTCTCTAAGATTTCAACAGCCTCTGTATATGTCACGCGGGCGAAATCAGAATTTGCTACATGCTGTAAGCGCTCTAAGAGTCCCTTATCAATAAAATTATTAAAGAATGCCATCTCTTCCGGTGCGTTCTCAAGTACATAGTTGATGATGTATTTTAACATGCTCTCTGCTAAGATCATGTCATCCTCAAGATCTGCAAATGCGATTTCCGGCTCGATCATCCAGAACTCTGCTGCATGTCTGGTCGTATTGGAATTTTCTGCACGGAACGTCGGTCCGAATGTGTAGATGTTCTTAAATGCCATCGCATAAGTCTCACCGTTTAACTGTCCGCTTACGGTAAGGTTGGTCGGCTTATTAAAGAAATCCTTGGAATAATCCACGGTTCCATCCGGATTTTTTGGAAGATTGTTCATATCAAGTGTTGTCACCTGGAACATCTCTCCTGCACCCTCACAATCACTGCCTGTGATCAGTGGTGTGTGTACATATACGAAGTCTCTCTCCTGGAAAAACTTATGGATTGCATATGCGATCAGGGAACGTACACGGAAAACCGCTTCAAATGTATTTGTTCTCGGTCTTAAATGAGAGATCGTTCTTAAATATTCAAAACTGTGTTTCTTTTTCTGCAGCGGGTAATCCGGTGTGGAAACACCCTCGATGTCAATCTTCTCTGCCTGGATCTCAAACGGCTGCTTGGTTCCCGGTGTTGCAACGAGTTTACCTGTCACAATGATCGCTGCACCAACGTTTAATTTTTCAACGTCGTCAAAGTTTTCCAGAACATCTGAATACACGACCTGAACCGGTTCAAAAAATGTTCCGTCGTTTACCACGATAAATCCAAAATTTTTGGAATTACGGATGCTTCGCACCCATCCACCGATCGTCACGGTCTGATCCACATATTCTTCCTGTTTGCGGAATAAATCCCTTACATTTACCATATCCATAATTGAATCCTCCAATCCCCATCTCTTTGGTCTTCTTTTGGGATATTTATTTGATTAATTTGCTGCTTCTGTCTCGGCAGCGTCGACAGCTTCCTGCGGTTCTGCACTCTCTGTGCCCTCAGTACTCTCTGTCTCCGCCGGAGCTTCCACAGTCACATCCGCATTATCTTTGACAGACTGCAATGCAAGATTATCAACATAGACCTGTCTTAAATATTTTTCACCATAAGCTGCATCACCGTAGCCATAGTTCTTATATAAATCGTCTTCAGATGACAGACTGTTATTGCTCATCAGAGTCTGCACATAAGAAGAAAATCCGTCCTCGTCAAGCTCGGTGCCCTCTTTTGCTGCGATCGCACCTGTGATAAACTCCATGGAAATATTTTTCTCCATGCCTGATTTCCACTCCTGACGCACCTCATCAAGTGTCATGTTGTACTGGCTGCTGACGTAATCCTCAAGTTTGGATGCATCCCCATCACAGTAATTCTGTACATACTGTTTCTCATAATCATTGACACGGGCTGTCAGATAATCTTCCGGGATATCCACTTTACAGTTTTCTAACAGGTACTCCTGCACTGCTGTGTAAGTGTCACTGTCCTTATTGCTGCTGGCCTGATTTTCAAGGAATGATTTAATCTGTGCATACATATCATCTACTGTGTCAGCCTGAAACTGTTTCTGCGCAAAATCGTCATCCACATCATCGAGTGTCATCTCTTTCTGGATTGAGTTGACGGTAAATGTGAATACAACCTGTTTTCCAGCAAGGTCTGCATTGCCATAGTTATCCGGGAATGTCACATCGCTGTCAATAACATCACCGACAGATGCACCTTTCAGATCATCTGTAAAGCCGTCGATAAAGGAGCTTGACTGGCTTCCTGCGGAACAGTTATTGTCCACATCGATATTCTGATCCTCGGCACTTCCATTATCAAATGCCACTCCGTCTAATTTTCCAACATAGTCCACGTTTACGATATCACCATCTCCAACGGTCGTTTTGGTATCATCTGCAACGTAGAACGGTCCGTAATAAGAAAACATCTGCTCAAAATAATCTTTTGCATCCTGGTCATCCACATCATAATCGCCTGTGATCGTAACCGGAACCTTGCTGTAATCACAGAGTGTCACATAATCGGAAGGATCCAGATCATAAGAAGGACTCTCATATTCCACTGTTTCTGTTCCTTCTGCTGTTTCCGTGCCGTTTACTGATTCTGCAGCCTCTGTCCCCTCTGCGGTATCATTCTTCTTCCCGCCGCATCCGAGTGCAGTGACTGCCATCATCGTACAAAGCATTAATACTACTACTTTTTTCTTCATAATTATAATTACCTTTCTAATCCTTTAAGACAAGCTTTTCCGTCTAACTTTAATAACATACCACAATTTCTGCAAAAATAAAAGTATGTTTGACAAAAGTTATCGTATATGATAGTTTTTTGAAAAAGGGGAAGAAACTATGGGAAAAGCACTTATATTAGGAAAAGATACAAAACATCTCGACAAAGATATAGAGTTATGCCGCACAACCAATGAGCGGATCAGTGATCAGGCGGCACAGTTATTGATTGAAAATCAGATTCCATTTACGCGGAGTTTTATTAAGATACCATTTTTTCTGCGCGAAAAATACCGGGGTGCACACCAGTTTTATGTCATCCATACCAACCGCAACCGCTATTCCCAGGCAAGACATACACTCGATCATATGGATTCCGTGTTCCGGCGCAGACTGATCGTGAGTAACTATTAAAAGCCAGATACCCTTTTTCTTATATCTCACAGACTTTATACAGGTAACTATTCCCCTGTTTTCCCACTCTGTCCACGATTTCTAAATCTGTCAGAATCAGAAGCACAGTCTGTGCAAGCGACAACGGAATTTTTGCAGATTTTGAAAAATCTTTCGTAGTAAAAGGTTCCGGCAGGTCAAATGGGATAAACTGCATATAATCTTCCCGTCTCTCAATACAGACTTCCTCCACAAACTGCACCGGGATCCGGTCGTAGCGCTCACTGCCTTTCTTTTTATCTTTGCTCCAGCCGTTTAACAGGCGGTACTCCTCCATATCGATCAGTGCAAACCGAAATCTTAAGTTTTCATTTTTTAAAAACGGACGTATTTTATACAATTCTTTAAATGCCACATACGGATTTCCTTTTTTGGGGGACTTGCGCTTCGGTGACATCTCGCCACTCTCCTCATCGATCCACAAAAGCCATTTGACATGCGGGATCGGATAGACGATCGTGACCGGATAGATTTTTAAGAACGCATCCAGTTTTCTCCGCATAACCTGAAAGGAGCGTGTCTGTATCTCAATGATCTCGGTCCCCGTAAAAATGTCCGCCACAAAATTTTCGATTGGGATTTCGTGCATATCCGTATCCGGCGCATAATAATTTTTCAAAACGGCATGTACCGTTTTCTCTGAGAGCGTCCCGATTCCCTGACGCTCCCTGTTTATCCCGATCACTCTGTTTTTTGCAGCTTCAAACCTCAATTCATCAATACACATGACACACTCCTCTTGCAGAATGAAGTCTTATTTTCTCTCCGGATGCTTCATATCCTTTAAAATATCAAAGCAGTCAAAAGTTCTGAAGTAATCATCCGGTGTCTCTGCACGGCGGATCAGCTGGGTGGAACCATCCTCTTTTAACAATACCTCCGCGGAGCGCAGTTTTCCGTTATAGTTATATCCCATGGAGAAACCATGTGCTCCTGCATCGTGGATCACAAGCAGATCTCCCATATCGATCTTCGGCAGCATACGGTCAATGGCAAATTTATCACAGTTCTCGCAGAGGGAACCTGTCACATCATATTTGTGGTCGCAAGGCTCGTCCTCTTTTCCCATAACGGTGATGTGATGATATGCCCCGTAAATTGCCGGACGCATCAGGTTGACTGCACAGGCATCCACACCGATATACTCTTTATAGGTGTGTTTCTCATGGATTGCTTTCGTCACAAGGCAGCCGTAAGGTGCTAACATGAAACGTCCCATCTCTGTATAAATAGAGATATTTCCAAGTCCTGCCGGAACTAATATCTCCTCAAAAGCTTCCTTGACCCCCTGTCCGATCACGCGGATATCGTTCGGTGTCTGATCCGGTGTATAAGGCACACCGACACCGCCGGAAAGGTTGATAAACTGGATATCACATCCGGTCTTGTCACGCAGTTCCACAACCAGTTCGAACAACTGTCTTGCCAGTTTCGGGTAATATTCATTTGTCACGGTGTTGCTCGCTAAGAATGCATGTACGCCGAAATGTTTTGCGCCTTTTTCTTTTAAGATCTTAAATCCCTCGATGATCTGCTCATGTGTAAAACCATATTTGGCATCACCAGGATTATCCATGATGCCATTGCTCATCTTAAAGACTCCGCCCGGATTATAACGGCAGCTGATCGTCTCAGGAATTTTGCCGATCGTTTTCTCTAAAAAGTCAATGTGGGTAAAATCATCTAAGTTGATGATCGCACCAAGTTCATTGGCAAATTTAAACTCCTCGGCAGGTGTATCGTTTGAGGAAAACATGATGTGCTTTCCGTCAAATCCCTGAGAGTCTGCCAACATCAGTTCTGTTAAGGATGCACAGTCGCAGCCGCAGTCATATTCTTTTAGGATATCAAGGATGTACGGGTTTGGCGTTGCCTTTACCGCAAAATACTCACGAAATCCGGGATTCCAGGAAAATGCTTCCTTGACCGCCTTCGCATTTTCACGGATTCCTTTTTCATCGTAGAGATGAAACGGTGTCGGATATTTTTTTACGATCTCTTCGAGCTGTTCTTTGGTTACAAAAGGTTTCTTCTTCATAATATTCCTCCATTTTATTAAAATACAGCCTGTATCAGCACCATATAAAGCACTGTCCCGACGCCGATACTAAGCAGGTTGTTTCGTTTCCAGACATGAAGCAGTATCACTACTGCCACCGCTATAAACTCCGGTAATCCATATGGATAGGATGTGATACTTACCGCCTTTAAACAATAAATCACCAACATTCCGATGACTGCCGGCGGCAATACTTTTCCAAGATACTGTATCACCGGCGGGATCGGTTTTCCCGGCGGAAAGAATAAAAACGGGCAGAGTCTTGTAAAAAAGATCGTTCCCGCAACTGCTGCAATGATAACAAGTGAACGCGCCACACTAACCGGCATGATGCTCTACCTCCTTTTTCTGGTCTGTTTCTTTATCCAAAAACTTTCTGCACGGAAGCAGGATCAGCATAATACAGATCATGGTCGGCAGAATAAAATTGTCTGCGCCAAAGATCAGAAGACAAACCAGTCCGCATCCAAGTCCGATCCGTACGCTCGGACGGTTTTTTGACTCCATCCACTGCTCCACCATGATCACGACGAACAACGCCGTCATCGCAAAATCAATTCCTGTCGTGTCGATTGGAAGTACTGATCCAAGCAGTGCCCCGATTGCGGAACCGATGATCCAGTAAAGCTGGTCTAACAGTGCGATTGCAAATAAAAACTGTCCTTCTTCCACATCCTTTGGCACCTTCGTGACAAAAAATAAGGAATATGTTTCATCTGTCAGGGAAAAGATCATATACAGACGCTTCTTCCCCATCTTTGCAAAACGTTCTAATAACGACAGACCATAAAAAATATGCCGGATATTTAACATAAACTCCATGAAAATTACCTGTAAAAGACTCACGCCCGGCGCAAAAAAATTCACGGCGAGATACTGTCCACTCCCTGCATAACACAGGACGCTCATCAGTATTGCCCACAGAAAATTATACCCTTTTTCCTGAATCATCACTCCAAAAGCCATACCGATAAACAGATATCCCGTCATGACCGGTATTGTATATGGAAATGCAGCTTTAAACGCTTTTTCATAGGAAGCTTTTTTACTTACTTTGTTTTTTTCTATTTCACAATCCATTTCTTTTTTCTATCCCTGTTACTTTATCACTTTAGCTTGTCGCACTATGTACTCTACAACAATTTTTGTGATACATCAAGACAATTTTCAACAAAAACTTCACTATTGCAAAAACATGTGCTATACTCTTTTTAGTCGCGTTTTACACGAAAAGGAGTTATGAATGAGTATTACCGTTTTAAATTATATGGATCACGCATTAGTCAGCCGCATCAATGAACAGGCTGCAAAGCGTGCCGAAGCTGCAAAACAGTCTAATACGGATGATTTTGCGGCTGCGTTAGCTGACAGTACAAAAGCTTTGGAAAACAGCCAGAATACCTCACAGACCGGTACCACAGGCGCAGATACATCAGGGATATCCGCAGCCCAGACAACTGCATCCTCTGCAAATTCCTATACTTCAGGCGAACTTGACTCTATTTTTGAAGAGGCCGCCAATTCCTATGGTGTTTCTTCTATTATATTAAAATCGATCGCCAAAGCAGAATCCGGCTTCAATCCCTCTGCCGTGAGCAATGCAGGCGCTGTCGGGATCATGCAGTTAATGCCATCTACCGCTGCTGCTCTTGGTGTTTCCAATTCCTATGATGCAAGAGAAAATATCATGGGCGGTGCAAAATATATCAGCCAGTTATTATCCAATTATCAGGGAAATATCTCCCTTGCGCTCGCCGCTTACAATGCCGGCAGCGCGAATGTAGACAAATACGGCGGCATCCCGCCTTTTACCGAGACACAGAATTACGTCAAAAAAGTACTCTCTTATATGGAAGAATTTGGTTCTGCTGTTTCAAATACCGTATCTTCTGTTTCAGATCAGCTTTCTTCTATTTTCAACCTGACCGGAAGTGCGAGAGATGAGGCAAATCAGATGCTTGCTGATTTCTTCTCATCCAAAAATATCAGCAAAGATGCATTAGATATCTTAACTGCTATTTTAAAATTAAAAAATATGATATCTGGTCAGACAACATCAACAGATGTCTCTTCTGCTTTACAGAATACGGATACTACATCATCTGCTGTGGGAAGTACCTCTGAAACCCCATCCGACCGCACTGCAGTCCTTACTTCCATAAATTCTGATTCTGAAACAATTGAAGATATCACAAAAGACATCCCTGTACGCGTGATTCCTTCTGCAGAAACAGATACGGACGAAGATACTGATACTGAAACAAACACAGATATTGATGCAGCTGTCAGCACAGATACTAATGACGATGTCAGTACAGACACTGACAGTGAATCTTAAATATCCTGTTGCCTGCGGATTGCCCGCAGGCAATTTTTATGTCGATCCTATGGATCTCAAAACTTCTGTCTGATCCGTAACTGTTTCATACTTTCCTACATCGTTATGATAATTCTTCAATCTGTCCCTCTAAGTAGTGATTAAATTCTTTCATAAACTGATACACCGTCTTTACATCCTCTGTAGAATAATGGGACAAAAACTCCATATCCCTTTTTTCCCAGCGTTTGTGACGTTTTGCATGTTCCTCAAACAACATTTTTCCTAGATCCGTCAGTTTAAAATAGACTTCTTTTTTGTTCGATTCCAAAGTGTATTTTTCAATCAGACCTTTCGCTAACAGCTTCTTTGTCATTTTGCTGATCGCGCCTCTTGTCATCCCCATATGTTCTGCGATCTTTGTGACATTCGGCAGCTCTAACCTTCCGATATAATCAATACAGTGTGTCTCGGAATATCCATACTCATCGAGACATTTCCCTTCGGTCAGCTTCGAGAGCATGTCCTGCCGCTCTAACATCAGCGCAAGCTCTTTTAACAGAAGTTCCTGCTCTTTCATACATCCACTCCCTTACATAAAAGCAAATATTGTTTCCTTGTCAACAATTACTTCTGTTTTAATATAGCGCAAGTTTGTTTCCTTGTCAACAATGTATGACAAAGATTCTGGGGCAAAAAACAGAGGCGTCAAGATTCTTGTCTCTTGATGCCTCTGATGTTTTTACTGCTTACGCGTCAAAGTGAAATCCTGCCAGTAAAGAGCCCAGGCTGGTGCCTGTGGATTCTGTATCGGTATATTTTTCTAATTCTTCCTCTGCAACACCTTCGGTATCAACCATCTCTTCCTGCAGTGCTTTCATGCTGAGGCTGATCTTATTATCGTTGGTATTGACAACTTTTACTTTTACCTTCTGTCCCTCTTTTAACACTTCGGACGGCTTTTTGATACGGCGCTCACAGATCTGTGAAATATGTACCAGACCACTCAGTCCGTTTCCAAGGTTTATGAATGCACCATATGGCATCAGTGACTCAACAGTTCCTTCCATGACAGTGCCAGGCACGATCATGGAGATCTTGTGGTTACGTTCTTCGGCTTCTGCCTCTCTTGCTACTGCCTTGCCGGATAAAACAAGTTTTTCTTTTTCTGCATCCACAGTGATCACGCGTACCTCGATCTCTTTTCCGATCCACGCGTCAGTATCTTCCACATAGTCAAGTGTGATCTGGGATGCCGGGATAAATGCACGGATGCCTTCCAGATAGGTGACAACGCCGCTCGGTACGCTCTCTTTGATGCGGACTTTGACTGTTGTCTCATCTTCCATCATCTGTTTTAATTTATCCCATGCGAGTATATCGTTCGCTTCCTTTTTGGAAAGTACGATATTTCCGGCACCATCGTCCGTCTGTACCACAGTTGCCTCGATCACATCTCCCTTGTGTACCTGTTCCATGACATTAAAATCAGGATCATTGCTCAGATCAGCAACTTTGATGATTCCCTGCGCATAATATTTTAAATCCAGAGTCACTTCCTCTTCATTTACATCAATGACTGTACCGGAAATGATGTCTCCCTCGTTGATCCTGCGGAAAGAGGCTTCCAGTTCGTCTTTGTAGTCGTCCATTGTTTCCATTTTGTTATCCTCCCATTTGTTAATTCTAATACCTGCAAAACTCATCCACATTTTCTGAAATTGCGAGAGACTGACACATGAAACGAAGGCACGCTTCCGCTGCGTGTCGCTCGCAACGGATACTAAGTGACCAAAATACGGTCACTAAGTACCGGCGGCTCCCCAGCACCTTCTTATTCATTTGTCAGTCTCTCGCAATAGCTCCACATTTTGTTGAGTTTTGCAGAGATCTACATTTTCTAAACGGTATTATAACACACCCGTCCCTAAAACAAAATGACAACTTTGAACAGGTCCCCGTCGACCTCGACGTGGAATTCGCCGCCCTGGGCTTCGGTAAAACTTTTTGCGATCGCAAGACCAAGTCCGGAACCTTCTGTGTTTCTTGAACTGTCGCCACGCACAAATCGTTCCGTGATCTCATCACCGCTGATATGTATTTCCTCAGCAGACATATTTTTTAAGATGATCTCTACAAGGGATGCTTTCTTTCGCACCTCTAAATAAACCCTGCTGCCCTGCATTGCATATTTGACCACATTGACAAAGAGATTTTCAAAAATGCGGTAGGTTTTCTGGTTATCAAGCATTAACAGTACCTTTTCTTCCGGCACATTCCACTTAAGTTCGAGTCCCCGCTCTTTCATCTTATCCACATGTTCAATGCTGACCTGTTTGATCAGGTTTACAACGTCAAGTTCCATCTTATTAAGTACGATATTATTGCTGTTTGCCTTGCTGACTTCAAAAAGATCTTCGATCAGCACCTTAAGGCGCAGTGATTTACGCTCTAAAGTATCAATGTAAGAACGCCTTTCTTCCTCCGTGATGTCTTCTTTTTTCAGCAGTTCAATGTATGTCGTGATGGCAGTGAGCGGTGTTTTTAAGTCATGTGAAACATTTGTGATCAGTTCTGTTTTCATACGCTGGCTCTTTACCTCTTCCTCCACTGCTTTTTTCATACCGGTCTGGATCTGCGCAAGTTCGTCCCGGAACGGATTAAATATGCCAAAATCCCCCTGAATCTCCTGATCAAGATTACCTTCTGCGATCGTCTGCATGGCATCTAACATCGCATGATAATCTTTATTGATCTGCTCATAATGTTTCTTTATAATAAAAAACAGGACGATCGAATAGACAACTAATGCACCGATCCCAAAGAACCAGAACAAGGAACAGGCTGCAAGCACTGCAAAGTTTATAACGACAACTTTTAAGATCAGTTTTGTCGTTTCCTCACTGAAATCAATGTGTGTGATCTCCCCGGAGAGTGTGTTCCACCACTGTCTGATCCGGTTGCCTGTCTTTTTAAACTGTTTTTTTATCCATGGGAAGATCTGATAGACCAGACTGTATCTTTTAACATATTCCCATAGTCCGACTGAAAATACCGGTCTCAGCAGATATGCGGCTGCAAACCACATTGCATAGATCAGCCACAAAGTTCCAACTGCAGTAAGTACGCTGATCACAACATCATAAACCTGTCCACCCATCAGTTCATCTGCCGCATCCGAAAATGAATCAAATCCATATGACCAGATAAGTTCCATAAAGTAATTCTGCAGACACAGTCCGCAGATCACACCTGTGACTCCAAGTTCTGCCGCGTAAGCATGTACCTTTCCATCATTTAAGATATTGCCTCCGGCTTTTTTCCCTGTCATAAAAAACATAAATGCGATCACCGCTACAACAGATGCGCCATACAATGGAAGTGCCCCATTAATTTTATAGGCGGACAGCTTTTCAAAATAATCTTCTTCCTCATCACTGCCAGAATCATAAAGAATATTTTCAGATGCTTTCTCTTTGGAAATACCGATCACAAACTCTATATTTTCCGGTCCTTTGAGCACGGGCATGTCTGTTGGATTAAAATACTCTTCCAGATTAGTTTTTAACAGTTCACTGCGTTCCTGTGCCCCTAATGATTTTACTAAAAGATCGCCGCTATTTTCCCTGTCTGACAGCAGAGGAATTACTTCCATCGCCCCGACTTCATTAAATTTTACCGCAAACAATTCGCTGTAATATTGTGCCAGTTGTTCACTGACATCCTTTTCCTCTCCACCGAGTACGCTCTCTAAATTCTGCGTTGTATTTTTCAGTTTACTTCCATCTTCGGATTCCATGACGCAGTAATCAATCTGGGAACGGATTTTTTCAAACTGACTGCTCCATTCATCCATCACCGACAATACTTCATCATTGGTTACCTGCTCTAATTGTTCCTGTGACTCCCACCTGTCGGTTTCATCCGCTTTTGCATAAGATGCGATATAAAGATCTGTTGCTGACATCTCCGTCTCACTCTTCTGATTCTGATATTCCAGATCGAGCAGATAAAATCCCTCATACAGATTTTTCAGAAACTGTGTCCGAATCTGCGTATCACTGTCTGCACCTGTTTTTGCTGCTTCTGTCTTTTGCATCCAGTCTTTGCTTCTGCGATTGATTCCCGGATAGCATAAAAAATTGATAACTGCTAAAACAAGAAGAACCCCTGCTGTTATCACAATCCCCGCCTTACGGCTGTTTTTCCATTTTATATCCAACGCCCCACACCACCTTTAAATATTTTGGTTCTCTCGGATTGATCTCGATCTTATCCCTGATATTTCTCACATGCACCATAATCGTATCCGTATTGATCGCTTTTTCATTCCAGACACGCTCGTAAATCTCGTCCGCCGAATAAACTCTTCCCGGATTTTTCATCAGAAGTGCTAAGATTTTAAACTCAATCGGTGTCATTTTTACCGGTTTTCCATCCACAAATACTTCTACCGTATCTTCATTCAGCTCAATTCCGCCAATGATATGTACCCTGTCATTTTCCTTTTTCTCCTGACTTTTGTTGTTAAACTTTGTATAACGCCGGATCTGGGAATTGACGCGCGCCATCAATTCTAACGGCGTAAATGGTTTTGTCACATAATCGTCCGCTCCGATGTTCAGCCCGATCACTTTATCTGTCTCCTCTGATTTCGCCGAAAGCATAATTACAGGAAAATCATGATGTTCCCTGAGTTTTAATGTCATTGTTACCCCATCCATACGCGGCATCATGATATCAACGATCGCAAGATGTATCTCCTTACTCTCAATAATCTCTAAACCTTCTATACCATCTGCCGCCTTATAAACGTTATAATTCTGGCTTTTTAAAAATATCTCGATTCCATCACGGATCTCTTTGTCATCTTCTACGATTAAAATATTGTACTGTTCCATTATTTTTGTCTGTGTGAAAGATTTTCACACTTCTCCCCTTTTCTTTCTGTGCCGCAGATATTCCTTTTTGCCACACTTCCTATCAGTATATCATTTACCTTATCAAAATGAAACAAATCTTATGTTATTTCCGGCACACCTGAATTATTTCTGCTCTTACCCTCCTTTGAGTATTATCATACCTTCCGAATGCAAAGAACGCCCGCAGAAAAAAATAAAGATTTTTGAAAGATTCTCTTTATATTTTCCTTATTTCTGCAAAATTCTCTTTTTTTCTCTATATTTTTTGCATTTCACTGATAAGAGTGTTACAATACGAATGTTATTAAATTTTCGAGGAGGTTTACTTATGGACAAGAAAACAACAGGAATCGTTTCCTACATCACGCTTATCGGCTGGCTGATTGCATTCTGCGCCGGTGACAAAGAGGGTGCAAAATTTCATTTAAACCAGTCACTGGTGTTATACCTTGCATCACTGATCAACAGCATTATTATTTCGCGCATTCCGATCTGTGGATGGGCTGTCAGCGGCATTCTCTCCATTGTATTCTTTATTTTCTGGATCATGGGATTAGTATATGCCTGCAAAGATGAAGAAAAAGAGCTTCCACTTTTAGGAAGTATTAAGATTTTAAACTAAGATATTAAAAAAAACATTATTATGTAAAAACCCGGCTTTAAGGTACATGACCCCAAAGCCGGGTTTCTTTTTCTGTGCACAGACCTGCCTGCTAAAACAGGCAGTCTGCTATCTTATACGATTTTCTTATACCTCTACGGTAATTTTGTCTAAGTGCCAGATATCATCTACATATTCCTGGATCGTACGGTCAGATGAGAATTTACCGGCATGTGCGATATTTAAGATTGCACTCTTTGCCCAGCCTTCCTCATCTTTGTATGCTTCCATGACGCGTTTCTGTGCATCTGCATAGGAATGGAAATCTTTTAAGATGAAATAGGTATCTGCAAACTGTGTACACTGTGTATTGAGCAGTGAGTTGTAAAGGTCACGGAACAGCTCAGGATCGTTCGGTGAATAGAATCCGTTGATCAGCTGCATCAATACCTTGCGGATATCCTGATCCGTATTAAAGATCTGCATTGGATCATAATCACGGTTTCTCTCATGCGCAATGACTTCATCGGAACTCATACCGAAAATAAATGCATTTTCTTTACCGACTTCCTCGACGATCTCAACATTGGCACCATCCATCGTTCCGAGTGTCAGTGCACCGTTTAACATGAATTTCATGTTACCGGTTCCGGATGCCTCTTTACTAGCTGTGGAGATCTGCTCGCTGACATCTGCTGCCGCAAAGATCCACTCTGCGATCGATACGCGGTAATCTTCAATAAATACGACTTTGATCTTGCCGTTAATGCTTCTGTCATTGTTGATAACGTCCGCCACATTGTTGATCAGTTTGATCGTAAGTTTTGCGTTCTTGTAGCCTGCTGCTGCCTTTGCACCAAAAATAAAGGTTCTCGGATAGAAATCCATATCCGGGTGCTCTTTTAATTCATTATACAGATACATGACATGTAAAATATTCAGCAACTGACGTTTGTATTCATGCAGACGTTTTACCTGCGCATCAAAGATGGAACGCGGATCTACTTCGATGCCGTTGTGCTCTTTGATGTATTTTGCAAGACGCAGTTTGTTCTGATATTTGATATTCATGAACTCCTGCTGTGCTTTTTTATCGGTTGCATAGATCGCCATCTTCTCAATATGGGAAAGATTTGTGATCCAGTCGTCACCGATATGTTCACTTACCCAGTCTGCAAGAAGCGGATCGCCATGCATCAGGAATCTACGCTGTGTGATTCCATTCGTCTTGTTGTTGAATTTCTGTGGGAACAGCTCATAGAAATCGTGAAGCTGCTCGTTCTTTAAGATCTCCGTGTGAAGTTTTGCCACACCATTTACGGAATATCCTGCTGCGATCGCAAGATGTGCCATTTTTACCTGACCATCGTAAACGATTGCCATACGTGCAACTTTACCGTTATCTCCCGGAAACTCTGCCTGGATCTGTAAAATAAATCTGCGGTTGATCTCCTCAACGATCTGATAGATACGCGGAAGCAGTCTTGAGAAGATCTCGATCGGCCATTTTTCAAGTGCTTCTGCCATGATCGTGTGGTTGGTATATGCACAGGTCTTTGTCGTGATCTCCCATGCCTCATCCCAGCTTAATCCCTCTTCGTCAAGTAAAATACGCATCAGCTCTGCCACTGCAACGGTCGGATGTGTATCATTTAACTGGAATGTCACTTTCTCCGGCAGCTTATGGATATCGTCATGATGCTTTTTGTAACGTGCTAATGCACGCTGTACACTTGCAGATACGAAGAAATACTGCTGTTTTAAACGAAGTTCTTTTCCCGCGATATGGTTATCATTCGGATAAAGTACCTCGACTAAGTTGCGGGCAAGATTTTCCTGCTCCACGGCTTTGTGATAATCACCTTTATCAAAGGAGTCTAATTCAAAGCACTCCATCGGCTCTGCATCCCAGATCATTAAGGTATCTACCACATGATTGCCGTAACCTACGATCGGCATATCATAAGGTACTGCTAAAACAGACTGGTAATTTTCCTGTACGAAACGTGTCTTGCCTTCCTCCGTCACTTCCGCACGGACATAACCGCCGAATTTAACCTCATAGGAATACTCCGGACGACGAAGTTCAAACGGATATCCGTTCTTTAACCAGTTATCCGGCACTTCCACCTGAAAACCGTCTTTGATCTTCTGTTTGAACATTCCGTAACGGTAACGGATACCGCAGCCGTAAGCTGCGTATCCAAGTGTTGCCAGTGATTCCATAAAGCAGGCTGCAAGACGGCCAAGTCCACCGTTTCCAAGTGCCGGATCCGGCTCCTGATCCTCGATCTCATCAAGGTTTAAACCGATCTCCCCGAGTGCCTCTTTTACCTCTTTGTACATTTTTAAATTGATCATGTTGTTGCCAAGCGCACGGCCCATCAAAAATTCCATGGACATATAATAGACCATCTTTGGATCCTGTTTGTCAAACGCTTTCTGTGTGGCAAGCCAGTCATCAATAATGACATCTTTTACCGTGTAGGAAACTGCCTGAAAAATCTCCTGCTGTGAAGCTTCCTCTAATGTTTTGCGGTAAAGATTTTTTACATTTTCCTTTACGTCCTCAATAAATTTTTCCTTGTTGAAAACATTTTCCTTCATCTAGTTTTCTCCTTTTTTGACTCCAAGCAATACTTTTTCCCCATTGATGTTCCATTCCTTGCAGTAAATTCCGTTTTCTCCGGAGTCAAAAGAATCAGCTTCTGCTACAACTTCAGTACCTAAAACATCACCCATGATGTCATTTCCGTACTTATGAAAGATATCGGCTACTTTTTCATCTGCATGATAGTAAATGGAGATTTTATCCATAACCTCAAATCCGGCTTCCTTACGCATTGTCTGGATCTTACTGATCAGCTCACGGACAAATCCTTCCTCTACCAGTTCCGGTGTCAGGTTGGTATCAAGCACAACGGTTACGGTATTATCACCTTCCGTTACATAACCTTCCATCTGTGTCATTGTGATCAGAAGGTCTTCTTCGGATAATTTTACATCATCACTGACTGTCGGCAATGCAAGCACACCGTCTGCTTTTAATTCAGCCATTGCTTTGTTTCCGTCTAACTCTGCAAGTGCTTTCTGGATCTGTCCTAAGAACTTGCCGTATTTCGGTCCGACGGTACGAAGCTGCGGTTTGAAGGTATAGCTTGTGTATGCACTGACATCCTCTGTAAAGTTTACTTTCTTCACATTCAGCTCATCCTCGATGATCTCTACAAAGTACTCAGATAAAACATTCGGTGCTTTGACATACATATTTCCGATTGGCTGGCGGTTCTTGATATTCGCTGAGTTACGGCATGCACGGCCCATAACAACGATCTTTAAGACCTCATCCATATTTTTCTCTAATTCTTTGTCGATCCATGCCTCATTGACAGCCGGGAAGTCGCACAGATGGATACTCTCCGGTGCCTCTGTATTGATGGAACGTACCAGATTCTGATAAATCTCCTCTGTCATGAACGGAATCATCGGTGCGGCAGCTTTGCAGATCTCAACCAATGCAGTATAAAGTGTCATATATGCGTTGATCTTATCCTGCTCCATGCCTTTTGCCCAGAAACGGTCACGGCTTCTTCTGACATACCAGTTACTCATGTCATCCACGAACTCATCAAGTACCTTTGCAGCTTCCGGAATGCGGTAATTTGCAAGGTTCTCATCCGTTCCCTTGATTGCGGAATTCAATTTTGACAGCAGCCACTTATCCATAACGGATAATTTTTCATAATCTAAGGTATATTTTGTTGCATCAAACTGGTCGATGTTTGCATACAGCACGAAGAATGCATAAGTATTCCACAGGGTACCCATGAATTTACGCTGTCCTTCCTGTACCAGCTTGCCACTGAAACGCTTCGGGATCCATGGTGCACTGCTTGTATAGAAATACCAGCGGATCGCATCTGCGCCGTAAGTCTCTAATGCATCAAACGGATCAACCGCATTTCCTTTGGACTTACTCATCTTCTGTCCGTTCTCATCCTGTACATGTCCAAGAACAATGACGTTCTCATACGGAGCTTTATTAAATAACAGGGTGGACTCTGCCATCAGAGAGTAGAACCATCCTCTTGTCTGGTCAACTGCCTCGGAGATAAACTTCGCCGGGAACTGTTTCTCAAAGACGTCTTTATTCTCAAACGGATAATGGTGCTGTGCGAATGGCATTGCTCCGGAATCGAACCAGCAGTCAATAACCTCCGGTACACGGTGCATTTCTTTGCCACAGTCCGGGCATTTGAAGGTAACTGCATCAATATACGGACGATGAAGTTCTACCTTTGCATCCTCCGGATTTCCGCTTCTCTCTGCAAGTTCTGCACGGCTTCCGATGCACTCCTGATGTCCACATTCACACTCCCATACCGGAAGTGGTGTTCCCCAGTAACGGTTACGGGAGATACCCCAGTCCTGGATATTCTCAAGCCAGTCACCGAAACGTCCTTTTCCGATAGAATCCGGGATCCAGTTTACAGTATTGTTGTTGCGGATCAGGTCATCTTTGACTGCAGTCATTTTGATAAACCAGGATTCTCTTGCGTAGTAGATGAGCGGTGTGTCACATCTCCAGCAGTGCGGATATTCATGCTCGAACTTCGGAGCATCGAATAACAGTCCCTTTTCATCGAGATCTTTTAATACCATAGGATCTGCTTTCTTTACAAAAACACCGGCATATGGTGTCTCTTTGGTCAGCTCACCTTTTCCGTCTACAAGCTGTACGAATGGAAGGTCATATTTTCTTCCGACAGCGGCATCATCTTCACCGAATGCAGGTGCGATATGAACGATACCGGTACCGTCTGTCATGGTTACATAGGTGTCACATACAATGTAATGCGCTTTTTTGTGCTGTTTTTCAATAATCTCTTTTGCACAGTCAAATAACGGCTCATACTCTTTGTACTCTAAATCGCTTCCTTTATAAGTCTCTAATACTTCGTATGCCTTTGTTCCCTCTGGTGCATCCTTGTCAAGCAGTTTGCCAAGTACCGTGTCAAGCAGTGCCTCTGCCATATAATAGGTATATCCGTCAACCGCTTTTACTTTGCAGTAAGTCTCTTCCGGGTTCACACAGAGTGCGACGTTAGACGGCAGTGTCCAAGGAGTTGTAGTCCATGCAAGGAAATATGCATCCTCTCCAATTACTTTAAAACGTGCAACTGCAGAGCGCTCTTTGACCGTCTTATAACCCTGCGCAACCTCCTGAGAAGATAACGGGGTACCGCAGCGTGGGCAGTAAGGAACGATTTTGAATCCTTTGTATAAAAGGTTTTTATTCCAGATTTCTTTTAATGCCCACCACTCGGACTCAATAAAATTGTCATCGTAAGTAACATATGGATTGTCCATATCAGCCCAGAAACCAACGGTCTTTGAGAAATCTTCCCACATTCCTTTGTATTTCCATACGGATTCCTTACATTTTTTGATGAAAGGCTCCATACCGTATTCTTCGATCTGCTCTTTTCCGTTTAAGCCAAGAAGTTTCTCAACCTCAAGTTCTACCGGGAGTCCATGTGTATCCCAGCCGGCTTTACGCGGAACGAATTTTCCTTTCATGGTCTGGTATCTCGGAATCATATCTTTGATCGTACGGGTCTCCACATGTCCGATGTGCGGCTTGCCGTTTGCAGTTGGCGGGCCGTCATAAAAGGTGTAGGTCTCTCCTTCCTTGCGGTGTTCCATGCTCTTCTTAAAGATGTCATTGTCATTCCAGAACTTCTCGATCTGTTTTTCTCTGTCTACGAAATTCAGATTCGCATCAACTTTCTTATACATTGTTAACCTCCATTGATTTAATAAAGAGTCGCTCGCGACTCTTTCGCGCCCGAGCGGTGCTGTTTACAGCAAACTTCTTCTCCGCGAAGTGCGCATCCCGCCCGGAGGGCTTTTTAATTCATAGGACGTAATTTCCTATGAATTAAAAAAACCCTCGTCCTGTATATAGGACGAGGGCTTAATTACTTCGTGATACCACCTGATATACAAATGTACACGGAACTAATAAACTCCGGATACACGTTCCCTGTAACGCAGGAAATGCGTCAGCGCTTACTCTGTCACGGAAAATCCCAGTCGTGATCTGCCTTGACCATTTCAGACTGCGGCTTGGAAGTGATTTTCATTCAGCAGATACTCGCACCGGTTTCCACCTGCTCCGGCTCTCTGTTGCTTTTCCTGATGAACTACTGTCTTCGTCATTGCCTTTTGCCAAAAATCTAGTCTTTAGTATAGACTCGGAAAGTGAGAATGTCAAGAGGGCTTCATGCTTTTCACAGAGCACGTTTTTTCACATCTGCGATCACGTTTAAAAACCGCTCCTTCATCTGTGCCTCTAACAGTTTTACATCCATGTCGCTGCCCGTACACGGCACAAATCCTCCAGCCATCGATGCGTGGCCGCCGCCATTGCCAATTCCTTTCAGTGCCTCCGCCACA
>ERZ772863.492-NODE-492-length-45831-cov-4.497160_pt1 | contig 45831 bp, 39 predicted proteins | sample MGYA00512134_ERZ772863 | MGnify/ENA primary metagenome ERZ772863 (study PRJEB29015, sample SAMEA2737659) | human gut metagenome | biome: human gut; feature: human-associated habitat; material: faeces | place: China | collected 2012 ...
CGGGACGATCCTCCCACGGCATATCCGGCATGGCCGGGCCTACGATTTTCAGGTTGTTGTCCATAGTTTTACGTTATCTGTTTATTCGTTGATCAATTCTTTGTCGATCTCCTCGGCCGCCACCTCTTCGGTATCGGGATGGGTGAAGGGAATGCGCGCGGCGAGCAGGAAGGCGGGAACCGTCGCCAGCAACGCCCACATGAAGAAGTAGTGATAGCCGCCCAAGTTGTCGCAAAGCCAGCCGCTGATCATACCCGGAAGCATCACGCCGAGGTTGGCGAGCGACGACCCGAAGGCGTAGTGCGCCATCTGGTGCGGGCCGGGCGCCACCTGCTGCATGATGAAGAGCGTGAGTCCCACGAAGCCGAAGCCGTAACTGAAATATTCGAACACGATGGCCGCGCAGATCAGCACGGGGCTCGAAGGCTGGAACCACGCCAGCAGCGCGTAGACCACGAACGGAACGTTGAAGATGCAGACCAGCGGGAACAAGGCGCGCCGCAGTTTGAGCCACGAAATGAAATAGCCGCCCAGAATGGACCCCACGACGAAGGCGATCACGCCGAACGTACCGTAATAGAGTCCGATCTGCTGTTCGGTAAGGCCCATGCCCTGCTGATCGAGCGGAGCGTTGAGGAACAGCGGCACGATCTTGATGACCAGACCTTCGGCGAAGCGGTAGAAGAGGATGAAGGCGAAATAGATCCAGATGTATTTCTTCTTGAAGAACTCCAGAAAGATGCGCTTCGTCTCGCGCATGGCGCCGCCGAAACTATCGGCGTGGGCCGTCGCGGCGCCGCCCGAAGGCAGCATGCGGATGTGGTACAGCCCAAGCAGGAAGAGAATGCCGCCGCAAAGGCCCATCACGGTCATCCACGCCTGCACGATTCCGACATGGTCCTTGAGCGCGCCGGCCAGATAGACCAGTCCGCCCATGGCGAAGACCTTAGCGATGTTGTAAAAGGCGCCCTGCCAGCCGATGAACTTGGCCTGCAGGTCTTTGGAAAGTTCGGTGATATAGACGCCGTCGGTGGCGATGTCGTGCGTCGCGCCGCTGAAGGCCACGACAGCCATCAGGGCGATGGCATAGGGGAAAAAGTTGGGAAGCGGAAGCGACAGGGCGACCAGCGCAAGTCCCAGACCCGAAACCAGCTGCGTGGCGACGACCCAGAATTTCTTGGTCCTGAACATCTCCATCAAGGGACTCCAGAAGGGTTTGAGCGACCACGGCAGGATAATCAGCGAAGTCCAGAGCGTAATGCGGGCATCGTCGATACCCAGCCCTCGGAACATCAGCGTCGCTACCATGTTTACGATAATAAACGGGAGCCCCATGGCAAAATAGACCGTGGGGACCCATGCCAGCGGCGATACTTTTCGGGAATTTGCAGACATCGGTTCTTTTCAGGTTAATGTTAGAATTGATGCAAAGATAGTAAAACTTTTTGCAACCGCAGACGTTATTGCACCCCGTTCTGCGCCTTTGTTTCTATAAATAATACAATTTCACAAGACAGGTTACTAATCGAAATAACAAATTTTACATTCGAAACCGGAAAATCGGCCGCCGGGACGATAGGCCCGGTCGGTCCGCCGAAAAAACGCAGCCCGGACGCAAACGCGCCGACAACGACCGGAAGAGCGGCGGACTCAGGAAAAACGGAAGACAGACTCAGGCAGGCGGAAGAAAAAAAGCTCCCTTATGGGAGCTTTATATGAAAGGCCATACCGGAGATCACTTCGCCTTGGCCTCGCAGTAGGCGCAGCGGCACGAGCCGTCGGGCAGGCGGTGGAAAAGCCGGTCGACATCTTCGGTCGCCGAGATACAGCGCCGGTTGGAGCACTCCATCTCATTGACGACGTAGTCTTCGCTGAAAACGGGAGTCTTCTCGAAGGGCTTGTTTTCGTCGGCCCAGCGCAGCAGCGTAAGGATCAGCGCCATGCGTACGAACTTGCCGTTCTCGACCTGTCGGAAATAGGCTGCGCGGGGATCGTTGTCCACGGCGCGCGTGATCTCGTTGACGCGCGGCAGCGGGTGGAGAATGATCATATCCTCCTTGGCGGTCTTCAGTTTCTCGGGGTTGAGCACGAAGCTGTTCTTCACGCGGTCGAACTCCTCCTCGTCGAGGAAACGCTCCTTCTGCACACGCGTCATGTAGAGTATGTCCAGTTCGGGCATCACCTCCTCCATGGTCTCGACTTCGCGGAATTCGAGTTTCGAATTCTCGCTCATCTCGGCCAGCATGTAGTCCGGAAGACGCAGCTCCTGCGGGGCGATCAGGATCACCTTGATCCCCGAATAGCGCGACAGCGCCTTGATGAGCGAATGGACCGTGCGGCCGAATTTCAGGTCGCCGCAGAAGCCGATCGTCATGTTGTCGAAACGCCCCTTCTCGCGCTTGATCGTCAGAAGGTCCGTAAGGGTCTGCGTCGGGTGGCTGTGGCTGCCGTCGCCCGCATTGATGACCGGAATTCCGGCGTACTGCGAAGCTACGAGCGGCGCGCCCTCCTTGAAGTGGCGCATGGCGATAATGTCCGCGAAACAGCGGATCACGCGTACGGTGTCCGCCACGGTTTCGCCTTTCGACACGGACGACGAATTGGCGTCCGAAAAGCCGATGACGCTGCCCCCCAGCTCCATCATGGCGGAGGTGAAACTCAGGCGGGTGCGGGTCGAAGGCTCGTAAAAGAGCGTCGCCAGCTTGCGCCCCTTGCACGCTTCGCTGTATTTGGCGCGGTTGGCGATGATATCTTCGGCCAGCGCCACGATTTGTTCGGTTTCGGCCACCGTCAGGTCGGTCGGGTCAATCAGGTGTCTCATAGGTTGTTTCATTTATCAAAATCGGGGTTTGCAGCCGGCCGGCGGCATGCTGCGGATTGCACGCGGCGCCGACCGGAGTGCGGAGGGAGCGCAAGCCGCATTTCCATGCCCCCAAGCGAGGTGCGGAAAAGCGTCGTGCGATCCCGGCAAACTATTTTTCCATCCAGCTTTCGTCCGACGGATTGTCGCGGAATTTCAGCAGACGGGCCTTGTCTTCGGGCTTGATGTATCCCTCCTCGGCGGCCACTTCCACCAATGCGTCGAGATTCGAGAGACTGTAATTGACGACGTTCGCCTCTTTCATGCGGTCCAGTCCCTTCTTCATGCCGTAGGTGAAGATCGACGCCACGCCCAGCACCTCGGCGCCGGCTTCGCGCAGGGCGGTCACCACCTCGATGCACGAACCGCCCGTCGAGATGAGGTCCTCGATCACGACGACCTTCTGGCCCTTTTCGAGCCGGCCCTCGATCCGGTTGCCGCGGCCGTGGTCCTTCGAGCCGCTGCGCACATAGCCCATCGGCAGGTCGAGGATCGTCGCGGTGATGGCGGCGTGGGCGATGCCCGCGGTCGAAGTCCCCATCAGCACTTCGGCTTCGGGAAAGCGGGTGCGGACGATCTGCGCCAGCCCCTCTTCGACGTGTCCGCGCACGACAGGCGCCGTCAGCGTCAGGCGGTTGTCGCAGTAAATCGGGCTTTTGATGCCGCTGGCCCATGTAAACGGCTGTTCGGGGCGCAGGAACACCGCGCCGATCGAAAGCAGGTCTTTAGCAATTGATTTCTCCATGATATTCTGTAGTTGTTTATTCCAGCGCCGAACGCAAAATCTTCTCCACCTCCTCGGCATAGATGCCGCCCTCGTGGACCTTCACGCCATCGACGTAAAACGTCGGCACATAGTAGTAATCGAATGTGTCAGCCAAATCGGACTGCTCCGACTCCTCGATCATTTCGATCGCCACCGGCTGCAGTTCGGGGTGTGCGGCCTTGGCCTCTTCGATGTAACGCAGCGCCTTGCGGCAGAAGGGACAGTTTTTCAGGTAGAAAAGTTTTACCGGTTTCATAATCGACTGTTTTTAATCGTGTTTAATCGCAAAATTCGCTTACGCACCTGCGGTACGCGGCCACGGGGTCCGCAGCGGCGGTGATCGGACGGCCCACGACGATGAAGTCGGAGCCGATCTCCCGCGCACGGGCGGGCGTGGTGACGCGCACTTGGTCCGCAACGTCTCCGTCTGCAAAACGCACGCCGGGCGTGACGGTCAGGAACTCTTTTCCGCAGGCTTCGTGCACCATGCCCGCTTCGAGCGGCGAGCAAACCACGCCGTCCAGCCCCGCGGCACGGGTGTTCTGCGCGTATTTGACGATCGTGTCGTTGATCGAAGCGTTGATAAGCAGCTCCTGCCGCATGCGCTCCTCGCTGGTCGAGGTGAGCTGCGTCACGGCGATCAGCAGGGGCCGCGTGCCGTCCTCGCGGGTAAGCCCTTCGAGGGCGTATTTCATCATCTCGACCGTTCCGGCCGCATGGACGTTGCACATATCGACGTCCAGACGCGACAGCACGGCCATCGCCTTCTTCACGGTGTTGGGAATGTCGTGCAGTTTGAGGTCGAGGAAAATCCGGTGGCCCCGGCGCTTGATTTCGCGCACGATGGCAGGGCCTTCGGCATAGAAAAGCTCCATGCCGATCTTGAGGAACGGTTTGCGCTCCTCGTCCCGGAACAGGTCGAGGAACTTGAAAGTGTCTTCCGCCGACTTGAAGTCGCAGGCGATAATTACGTCGTGTTGCATCATATCCGATTTTAACTTTATTCTACGATTCCTATAATGTCGCTCAGCCGCTCGATCCCCAGCCGCTCCATCTCGGCGGGCAGGGCTTCGACGATCTCCTTCGAGGCATAGGGATTCACCAGATTCGCAGCGCCGACCTGCACGGCCGTGGCTCCGGCCATCATCATTTCGATCACGTCGCGGGCCGTCGTCACGCCGCCGCATCCCATGACGGGTACGGAGCAGGCTTTGGCGACCTGATAAACCATCCGCACGGCCACGGGAAAGACCGCAGCGCCCGAAAAACCGCCCATCGTATTGGCGATCACCGCCTTGCGGCACCTCACGTCGATCCGCATTCCCAGCAGGGTGTTGATCAGGCAGATGCCGTCGGCACCGGCCTCTTCGCAGGCACGGGCGATCGAGACGATGTCCGTCACGTTGGGCGACAGTTTGATATAGACCGGTTTGGTGGTCACGGTCTTCACCGCGCGCGTCACCTCGGCCGCACATTCGGGCGAAGTGCCGAACGACATGCCGCCGTGCCGCACGTTGGGGCACGAGACATTGACCTCGATGATGCCGACCTGCTCCTCGCGGTCGATCCGCTCGCAGCAATAGGCGTACTCCTCGATCGAGAAGCCGCTGATATTGGCGATCACGGGTTTATGAAAGAAGCTCTTCAGGCGCGGTAGCTCCTCGGCGATCACGGCGTCGATGCCGGGATTCTGCAGTCCCACGGCGTTGATCATCCCCGCCTCACATTCGGCGATGCGGGGCGTGGGATTGCCGAAGCGCGGTTCGCGCGTGGTGCCCTTGAACGAGAACGAACCGAGGATGTTGATGTCGTAAAAATCCCGGAATTCGTTGCCGTATCCGAACGTACCGCTGGCCGGAACGACCGGGTTGTCCAGCTTCAGACCGCTCAGGGTGACGGACATATCCGGGGCAGGTTTTCCTGCCGGCCGGTTCTGTGCGATGAACTGCTTGCTTACCATATGATCTCCCCTTTCGTTAATACGGGTCCCTCCTTGCAGATGCGTTTGTTGCCGTATTTCGTTTTGCACGAACAGCCCATGCAGGCGCCGAAACCGCATCCCATACGCTCCTCGAACGACAGCTGGCCCTCCTGCGCGACCGAGTCGCACAGCGCGCGCAGCATCGGCAGCGGACCGCAGGCATAGAAGTAGTCGAAGTCGATGCCGTCGCCGGCGATGGCCGTCGTGACGAAGCCTTTCGTCCCGGCCGAACCGTCGGCCGTGGCGACATGCACGTCGCACCCCAGCGCCCGGAATTCGTCGGCGTAGAAGACCTCGTCCGCCGTGTTGAATCCCAGTACGACGCTCACCGGTTTGCCCTCCGCCAGCAGCGCTTTGGCCAGCTTGTAGAGCGGAGGCACGCCTACGCCGCCGCCCACCAGCAGGGGCCGCCGCGCATCGTTGGAGGTGTCGAAGCCGTTGCCGAGTCCCGTCAGCAGGTCCAGCTCCGCGCCCGCCGCCATGCGGCTCATCTGCTCCGTACCTCCGCCCACGACCTTATAGATGAGCGTGAGGGTCCGTGCATCGCAGTCGCACACCGAAATCGGACGGCGCAGGTAGCGGCCTTCGAGCGCGATATTGACGAACTGTCCCGGACGGACGATCCACTCGGTATCGCCCTCCAGCACCATGCGCCACACCGAGGCCGTCAGCGGCTCGTTCGCAAGAATCTTATAGATGCCTTTCTTATACATGTATTCCCTTTCGATTTTTGATCCGGAGAACAGCCCCCGCGCTTCGTTCGTTTCGCTCCGGACGGGACCGTATCCCGTTCGGAGCGAAAGAGGTGCGTACGGAAGGCGTCCTCACGCCGGAAATCACTTCGCGTCGATGGTCGAGACTCCGAAGGTGATCTCTTCGAGCACGTCCAGCAGCACCTGCACCGTTTCGAGCGCCGTGAAGATCGTCACGTTGTTCTCGACGGCTGTGCGGCGGATTTCGTATCCGTCGAGTCGGGTATTGTGCTGGTTGATGTCGATGGTATTGATCACGTAGCTCACGTGGCCCTGACGGAGCGCGTCGATGATCTCCGAACTGCCCTCGCTCAACTTGCGCCGCGTGCGGGTGCGGATGCCGTGTTCGCGCAGGAATTCGGCGGTCCCGGTCGTCGCCTCGACGTTGAAGCCGAGGTCGTAGAAACGCCGCACGAGGGGCAGCGCCTGCTCCTTGTCGTGGTCGGCGATGGTGACGAAGATCGTGCCGTAGTTGCAGACGTTCATGCCCGTCGCCTGCAACGCCTTGTAAAGCGCGCGGGTGAGCTTGTCGTCGTAGCCGATGGCCTCGCCCGTGGATTTCATCTCAGGCGAGAGGTAGGAATCCATGCCGCGGATCTTGGCAAACGAGAAGGCCGGCGCTTTGACGTACCAGCGCTTCTTCTCCTTGCCGTATACTTCGGTGACGCCCAGTTCCTTCAGCGTCTTGCCCAGAATCACCTGCGTGGCGATATGGGCCATCGGGACGCCCGTCGATTTGGAGAGGAACGGCACCGTGCGCGACGAGCGGGGATTGACCTCGATGACGTAGACTTCGTCGTTGCCGTCGAGGATGAACTGGATATTGTAGAGACCGATGATGCCGATCCGCAGACCGAGCTTCACCGTGTAGTCGATGATCTTGTCCTTGGCCTTCTGGCTGACGCTGAAGGTCGGATAGACGCTGATCGAGTCGCCCGAATGGATACCCGTGCGCTCGACATGCTCCATGATGCCGGGGATAAAGACGTCCTTGCCGTCGCAGATGGCGTCCACCTCAAGCTCCTTGCCCATGATGTAGCGGTCTACCAGCACCGGCGAGTCGTCGTTGACCTCGACGGCCGTCTGCAGGTAGTGGCGCAGGCGCTCCTCGTTCGAAACGATCTGCATGGCGCGGCCGCCCAGCACGTAGCTCGGACGCACCAGCACCGGATAGCCGATGCGGGCGGCGGCCTTCACGCCCGACTCGATGTCGGTGACGGCTTCGGCTTCGGGCTGCGGGATGCGCAGCTCCTCCATGATCGTCTCGAAGCAGCCGCGGTCCTCGGCGTTGCGGATGGCTTCGCAGTCGGTGCCGATGATGGGCACGCCCAGCCGGGAGAGCGGCTCGGCGAGGTTGATGGCGGTCTGTCCGCCGAGCGACACGACGATCGCCTTCGGTTTTTCGAGGTGGATGACGTTCATCACGTCCTCGACCATCAGCGGCTCGAAGTAGAGTTTGTCGCTGGTGGTATAATCGGTCGAGACGGTTTCGGGGTTGTTGTTGATGATGATGGCTTCATAGCCCGCTTCGCGGATCGACCAGATGGCGTGTACGGTCGAATAGTCGAACTCGACGCCCTGACCGATGCGGATCGGACCGGAACCGAGCACCACGATCTTCTCCTTGTCGCTCACCTGCGACTCGTTCTCGTCCTCGTAGGTCGAGTAGAAATAAGGCACGTAGGAACTGAACTCGCTGGCGCAGGTGTCGATCATCTTGTAGACCGGGAAGATGCCGTTCTTCTCGCGCAGCAGGTACATGTCGTGCTGCGAGACGCCCCACAGCTGGCCGATGAACTTATCGCTGAAACCCATGCGCTTGGCTTCGCGCAGCACTTCGATATCCATCGGAGCGGCCTCGACGACGCGCTCGAATTCGACGATATTCTTGAACTTTTCGAGGAAGAACATGTCGATTTTCGTGCGGTTGTAGATCAGCACCAGATCGACGCCGCCGCGGATCAGCTGCGCGATGGCATACAGCCGGTCGTCGGTAGGCTCGGCGATGTATTCCAGCAGCCGGTCGTTCGTCCAGTCTTCGAACTTCTTGTGGTAGATATGGCAGACGCCGGTTTCGAGCGAACGCATCGCCTTCAGCAGGCTCTCCTCCATCGTGCGGCCGATCGACATCACCTCGCCCGTGGCTTTCATCTGCGTACCGAGCTTGTTCGACGCGTCGCTGAACTTGTCGAACGGGAAGCGGGCGACTTTAGTCACAACGTAGTCGAGCGTCGGCTCGAAGCTGGCGGGCGTATTGGCCAGCATGATCTCGTCGAGGGTGAGACCCACGGCCACCTTGGCCGTAACGCGCGCGATCGGATAACCGCTGGCCTTCGATGCGAGGGCCGAGGAGCGCGACACGCGGGGATTCACCTCGATCAGGTAGTATTTGAACGACAGGGGGTCGAGTGCGAACTGCACGTTGCAGCCGCCTTCGATCTTCAGCTCGCGGATGATCTTCAGGGCGCTGTCGCGCAGCATCTGGAACTCCTTATTGGTAAGCGTCTGGCACGGCGCCACGACGATCGAGTCGCCCGTATGGACGCCCACGGGGTCGATGTTCTCCATGCAGCAGATGCTGATGGCCGTGTCGTTGTGGTCGCGCATCACCTCGAACTCGATCTCCTTGTATCCCTTGATGCTCTTCTCGACGAGCACCTGATGTACGGGCGAAAGGAACAGGGCGTGGCGCATCATCTCGCGCAGCTGCTCCTCGTTGTCGGCGAAGCCGCCGCCCGTGCCGCCCAGCGTATAGGCGGGACGCAGCACGACGGGATAGCCGATCTCGGCGGCGACCTCGACGGCCTCCTCGACCGACATGGCGATCTTCGACTCGATCACCGGCTCGCCCAGCGATTCGCACAGCTCCTTGAAAAGCTCGCGGTCCTCGGCACGTTCGATCGACTCGAACGAGGTGCCCAGAATCTCGACCTGACACTCTTTCAGAATGCCCTTCTTGGCGAGCTGCACCGCGAGGTTCAGACCCGTCTGCCCACCCAGTCCCGGCACGATGGCGTCGGGGCGTTCGAAGCGGATGATCTTGGCGACGTATTCGAGCGTCAGCGGCTCCATGTATACCTTGTCCGCAATATGCGTGTCGGTCATGATCGTGGCGGGGTTCGAATTCACGAGAATCACCTCGTAGCCCTCTTCCTTGAGTGCGAGGCAGGCCTGCGTGCCCGCATAGTCGAATTCGGCGGCCTGTCCGATGACGATCGGACCCGAACCGATAACCATTACCTTCTTTATATCTCTTCTCTTAGGCATTTTTACGCTCCTCCATTATTTTGGTAAACTTTCTGAACAAATAGCCGCTGTCCTGCGGACCCGAAGCGCTCTCCGGGTGATACTGCATCGAGAAAACAGCGTCGCCGACACACTCCACGCCCTCGGCCGTGCCGTCGAGCAGGTTTACGTGGGTCAGCTCCAGCCCCGTACCGGCCAGTGAATCGACGTCCACGGCGTAGCTGTGGTTCTGGCTCGTGATCTCGATCTTGCCGGTGGCCAGATTCTTCACGGGGTGGTTGCCGCCGCGGTGGCCGAACTTCATCTTCACAGTCTTGGCGCCGTAAGCCAGCGAAATGAGCTGATGGCCCATGCAGATGCCGAAGATCGGCAGTTTGCCGCGCAGCTGCCTGACCAGCTCGATCACGGGCGTCACGTCCTGCGGGTTGCCGGGACCGTTCGACAGCACGACGCCGTCGGGACGGAAGGCCATGATCTCCTCCAGCGTCGAGTCGAACGGCACGACCGTCACGTTGCAGCCCACGCGGTTCAGCTGGCGGATGATGTTGTACTTGATGCCGCAGTCGACCGCCACCACGTCGTATTTGTGGTTGGGGACGCGCGACATCCAGCGTTTCTTGCAGCTCACGCGCGAAACCATGTCGTGGGGAAGGGCGTACTCGCGCACTTTGCGGAGCGCCTCTTCGAGGGGCGTGTCCGCGCCGGTGATAATCACCTTCTGGGTGCCTTCGTTACGGATGATGCGCGTCAGGGTGCGGGTGTCCACGCCCCAGATCGCGGGAATGTCATGCTCCTCGAAGACCTCGTTCAGGGTCTTCGTATAGCGGAAGTTGCTCGGCGAGTCGTTGTACTCGCGCACGATCATGCCGCCGATGGTCGGAGTCTTCGTTTCGTAATCCTCGTCGGCCATACCGTAATTACCGATCAGCGGATAGGTCATCACGACCATCTGGTCCGTGTAGGAGGGGTCGGACATAATCTCCTGATACCCCACCATCGAGGTATTGAAGACGATCTCGTTAATGACCTCGCGGTCGGCGCCGAAGCCGTAGCCGTAAAACTCACGGCCGTTCTCCAAGACAATTTTCTTCGTAAATGGTTTCATATTTATTTTCGGTACGGGCTTTTCGCATCGCCCCTTTTTATGGATTTGTTTCGTTCTGTCGATCCGGATTCCGCTCCATATGAAACCCGGCATATCTATAATCCCGCTAAATCTTCCTTTGAGAAGGGAGACTTCACAACTGCAATCCATCATCCCGGTATGCCTCCCGGCCCCCGACGACCGTCAGCACGGCGCGGCCCTGCACCGGCCAGCCGGCGAAAGGCGTGGCGCGGCCCTTCGAGAGAAACGCCGCAGGGTCTATCTCGTACTGCGCGCCGAGGTCGAGCACCGTGAAGTCGGCTTCATCGCCGACGTTCAGGCCGCCGCCCAGACCGAATATCCGGCGGGGATTGTCGGACATCAGCGCGACAAGCTTTTCGAGCGTGAGCGTTCCCGGCAACACCATATATTTATACATCAGCGGAAAAGCGCACTCCAAGCCCACGATTCCCATGGCGCTTCCGGCCAGTCCGCGCGACTTCTCTTCGGCGGTATGGGGCGCATGGTCGGTGGCGATCACCTCGATCGTACCGTCCGCGACGCCCGCGATCAGCGCGGCGCGGTCTTCGCGGCTGCGCAGCGGCGGATTCATCTTGAAGCGTCCGTCCTCCTGCAAATCCTCGTCGCAGAGCAGCAGATAATGCGGCGCCGTTTCGCAGCTCACACGCACGCCGCGGGCCTTCGCACGCCGCACCAGCTCGACGCTCTCCTTGGTCGAGACGTGGCAGACGTGATACTGACAACCGGTCTTTTCGGCCAGCGCGATGTCGCGTTCCACCTGCTTCCACTCGCTCTCGGAGCAGATGCCCTTGTGCCCGTGCGCACGGCAGTATTCACCGTCGTGGATATAGCCGCCCCGCAGCAGGTCGTCCACCTCGCAGTGGGCCACGATCGGCCGGCCGGCTTTTTCCGCCCGGCGCATCGCCTCCTCCATCAGTTCGTCGGACTGCACGCCGCGGCCGTCGTCCGAGAAGCCGACAACATCGGGCGCGAGGGCCGCGAAATCGACCAGCTCGCCGGCACCCCGCTGTCCCATCGTGATACAGCCGTAAGGCACGACCCGCACCACGGCGTCGCGGCGGATGATCTCGGCCTGCGCACGAAGCGTATCGGGCGCATCGGGCGCAGGGTTCAGGTTCGGCATCGAACAGACCGTCGTGTATCCGCCCCGTGCGGCCGCGGCCGTTCCGGAGGCGATGGTCTCCTTCTGCGAAAATCCCGGTTCGCGCAGGTGGACGTGCACGTCCACGAGTCCCGGAATCACATGCCGGCCGCCGAGGTCCACGGTCCGGTCGGGCGCCGCGCCCGCGACGGGCACGATGCGGCCTCCCTCGACGGCGAACTCCCCGGCCGCAAAACGGCCGCCGGTGTAGATCACGGCATTGGTATAAAGTGTCTTCATCTGTACGAGCGTAAAAAAATAGGGCAACCGAAACAGTTACCCTAATAAAACAAAATTACCGAAAACCGGAGACACGTCGCCCGACCAATAGTCCTGCTGCCAGAATGCCTGCGCTGACGATATGAGGGGGTTACAATTCATAGGTATTCGGAATCGCTGTAATTGAGGACAAAGGTAGGACATTTTTACGGGGCGTGCAAAACTTTGCCGGAAAAATTTTCAACAATCCGCACACACCGGGCCGGGCCGCGGATTCGTCCGTCCATGCCGCTGCGCCCCGCACTCCCGGTGCAGGAAGGTCTCCGCACACCCCGACCTAAAATAAACAATACGCGCCCTGCGACAAAAAAGCACAATTATTTCTACCGATGACGAAAAAATTTCATTATATTTGAAACGATCTTCATGTCAAACTTTAATCCCATTGTTATGAGACAGTTTTATGCACTGCTATGCCTGCTGCTATTCAGCGGCGCATGCTCGGAAGACGACACCCCGAATCCGGCGGTCAAATTCAGTTCGCCCGATTCGGATGTCAAAATTTCACAAGACGGAACCTCTGCCGCGATAACCGCGACACACCATGCAGGCCAGTTCGTCCTCACCATGGAAAAGAATTTCGAAGCCGTGCCGGAATCCGACCGGTCGTGGTGCACGGCCGTCCTGTCGGGGGATCGGCTGACGGTCGAAATCGAAGAGAACGCCGAGGAGCTGCGCAACGCCGCAATCTCCATCATGAACGGCGAAAGCGTCATCGGCAAAATCACGGTCGAACAAGGCGTCGCGCCGACCCTGAGTCTGGAAAGCAATACGGCGGAGTTCACCAACGAGGGGGGGGGAATTGACCCCATCACGGTAACCACGAATCAGGAGCGATGGGACGCCGCCTGCGACGCAGGATGGATAACGATCTCCAAAGAGGGCGACAAACTCCGCCTCACGGCGTCGCCCAATCCCGACGGCGGAAACCGGCCGGCCGTGGTGACGGTCACCACCGGCTGCAAGGACAACCCCGCCGAGGTGTCGGCCGCCATCAACGTCACCCAAGGTCCTCCGTCGCTCATCCTCGAATACACCGTCCCGGCAGGCGGCAAGATCATACTGCCGCTCTCCGGCGCCATCGACTGCACGGTCGATTACGGCGACGGATACAGCGAGAAACTCGCCCTGACCCTCAACCCCGCGACGGGCAGCCTGATAAATTACGAATATGCGGAAGCGGGCGTCTACGAAGTGTCCGTATCCGGTTCGGTGGAACAACTCTACAGCCTGCAGGGACACTCCGAGACCTCCCGCAGCTACCTGACGGCCGTCAAACAATGGGGCAACGTAAACCTGACCTCGATGTACTATGCGTTCTACCTCTGCTCCAACCTGAAAACGCTCCCCGAAAACACGACCGACTCGTTCGCCGAGGTAACCACGTTCAAATACGCATTCGAAGGCTGCAGCGGCCTGCAAACCATTCCGGCCTCGTTGTTCAGCGGCTGCGACAAGGTCACCGACGTATTGGGATGTTTCACCAAATGCGCCTCGCTCACGTCGGTTCCCGAAAATCTGCTCGCCCCGCTCAAAAACGTCACGTCGCTGCAAAGCTTCCTCGCCCACTGCAAGCAGCTCAAAACCATTCCGGCCGGATTTTTCGCCCGAAGCCCTCAGATCACGACGCTGAAATACACCTTCTCCGGAAATACGGCCTTCGAAACGCTGCCTGCGGGCCTGTTCAAGGGGCTTGCCAACGCCACGAACTTCGAGGAGACTTTCTACGGCTGCACCGCACTCAAAGAGATTCCCGACGAATTTTTCGCAGGATGCACGTCGGCCGACATTTTCCGAAGCTGTTTCTTCGGCAACAAAGCCCTGACGAAAGTGGGCAGAAACGTATTCAAAGGGTGTACCAACGTCACATCCTACAAATGGCTTCTGGCAAACTGCACCGAACTTGTGAGCGTTCCCGCCGACATGTTCGACGACAGCCGTAAGGTCACCGACTTCAGCGGCACATTCCGCGATGCGGCCAAACTCGCCGTCGAATCGCCCTACACGACCATCGACGGCGTGAAAGTACACATCTACGAACGTTCGCTCCACCCCGACGCATTCACCGCGCCGAAGAGTTTCGGCACCTGCTTCCGCGGATGCACGGCGCTGACCGACTGGGAAGCGATCGGCAGCGGCTACGCCGCATGGACCAAATAACCCTCCTGCCTTCCGACAAAGTAGAGGCGGCTCCGAAATTTCGGAACCGCCTCTGTTTCTCGCACGCAGGGCGCGCCTGTCATTTTCCCGGTTGGCGACAGCCCTACTTGACGATAATCAGGTCCACGCCCGCCTCCTCGACGATGGCGACCATCTGCTCGGAAATCCGGTCGTCGGTAATAATGACGTCTATGTCCTCCAGCGCGCAGATGCGTCCGAAGCCGCGCTGTCCGAATTTCGAAGAGTCGGCCAGCACGATATTCTGCGACGACGCCTTCATCATCTTGCGCGTGAGCTTCGCCTCGTCGATCGTGGAGGTCGTGATGCCGTGTTCGAGGTCGATGCCGTCCACGCCGAAGAAAAGCTTCGAGCAGATGCAGTCGTCGAGCGAACGCGCGGCCTCCTCGCCCAGCACCGACAGCGACTTCTTATGCACCGTGCCGCCCAGCTGCACGACATTGACATTCTCCGCCTCGTTGAGCAGCACACCCAGCCGCAGGAAGGGCGTAACGATGTTCAGGTGATGCCACTGGCGCGCCTTGATCTCCTCGGCAAAGGCATAGATCGTCGAGCCGGAAGCGACGATGATCGAATCGTTGTCTTCGAGCAGTTCGAGGGCGCGCTGGGCGATAAGCCGCTTGGAGTCGCGGTTGATGTTGTCCTTGACATGCACGTCCATATCGGCCACATGGGGGTTGGCGGGACGGGCGCTGCCGTGCACTTTGTAAAGCAACCCTTTGCTTTCCAGTATCTTGACATCCTTGCGGATCGTCACCTTCGTAACCCCCAGTTCGTTGGCGACGTCGGTAATACGCACGAACCCGTATTTGTTCAGGTTATCGAGGATGTATTTGTGTCGTTCGGCAATACTCAGCATATTACTCTGTCTTTTAGCAGTTAACTGAACAAAGGTAACAATTTTTTTCTCAGATTTCAAAATAAAGTGTCCGAAACCGCAACCGGCTTCGGACACTTTCGGACCCGAAAGTCCATATCGTTTTTCCGTCAGCGGACGAACATGCCTAATTCCGCTCCGGTCCGGCATCGTAACCGTCGGCACGGGCGCCCCACATCAGCAGGAAAACCAGCATGCCCACCACCGCCATGCCGAGAATGCCGACATAGGCCCAGTTCCAGCCGTAATGCTGCGCCACATAGCCCAGTCCGACACCCGAAACGACGGTGCTCGCATAACCGAACAGCCCCGTAAGGCCGTTGGCCGTCGCGGCGGCGTTCTTCGTAGCCTGATTCGCCGCGGCGATGCCGATCAGCGCCTGCGGACCGTAGATGCAGAAGCCGGCGGCGCAGAGAGTCGTGAAGAGCAGCCAGACGGGAGCGTCACCGGGCAGCTGCCAGAAGAGGAAGACGAAAACCGCGGCTCCCGCCATGCAGAATACGCAGGTGCGGTGGGCACGGCCCTTCAGCCACCTGTCCGTCGCCCAGCCGGCGACCAGCATGCCGACGATGCCCGCGATCTCGAACATCGCCACCAGCCAGCCGGCATGCTCCATGCTGACGCCCTTCGACTGGCTCAGCAGCGAAGGCCCCCAGTCGAGGACCGAAAAGCGGACGACATAGACAAAGAAATTGGCAAAGCCCAGAATCCAGATCAGCGGGTTCTTGAAGACGTGCTTTATCAGGAACGCACGGTGCTCGGCACCTTTGGCGGCTTTCTTCTCCTTCCTGACCTCGGTGCCCTCCAATTCGGGAAGCCCCACCGACGAAGGCGTGTCGCGCAGGAAGACTACAAGCCCGACAGCCCCTGCGAACGAAATGGCAGAGGGAATCCAGAAACACCATTTCCACGCCCCGGCATGCGCGGCGGCCGCCATGACGCGCTCCATACCCGCGGCGTCACCGGGCTGTACGCCCAGATTGGCGGCCATGGCCGCCACGGCGTCGGGATCGGCCGAGACGTTCATGCCCAGCGTACCCATGATATATCCGCAGAGGATCACAACCAGACCGGCCCCGATCGAGTGCGAGGTATTCCACACCGACATCTTCGTCGCCAGCTGCGTGGGCGGAATCCAGTGGGTCAACAGGCGGGCGCAGGGCGGGAATCCCGTTCCCTGCAGCATGCCGTTTATCACCCACATGATACCCATGAAGAGAATCATCGTATTGGTGAACTGCGAACCGTCGTGCTGGCCCGTGATCCAGTAGGAGACGTCTTCGCCGAATCCGAAGGCGAAGTTGGCCAATGCGCAGAGCGCAAGTCCGACAGCCATGTACCAGCGGGCGTTCATCCGGTCGGCCAGAATGCCGTTCACGAAACGCGAAAGTCCGTAGACCACGCCGTTCAGGGTCAGGAAAATTCCCAGACTGGTTTTCGAGATCCCCAGATCGGCCTCAAGGCCGGGCATGGCCAGCGAAAAGTTTTTACGCACGAAGTAAAAGAGCGCGTAACCGATCATCGTGGCGACGATCGTACGGGTCTGCCAGTACTTGAAGCGCTTGGTTTGTTCAGGAGTCATTTCGGAATGAAAGTTTAGTAATTTCAGAAAGCAAATATACTACTTTATTTCCCAAATGCTACTTTATTTCCCAAATTCCGCCTTTTCCGAAGAGTTTGTCGAGCCATTCATCCATCCATCCGCAGCGGAACGCGATATCGATCACCGTAAAGCGGCTGCGCATGTAGGGTATCTTTTCGAAGCTGGCGCGGAACTTGGCGCGCGAAACGCCGATATGCTCCGGCTCGTAAGGCGCCCCGACCAGTTCGAGACGGCGGCGGACCTCGCCGAAGGGAATGATCTGCCGGCGGATATGGCCGCTCAGCGCGGGCCACGCCTTCTGCAGACGCTGCAGCTGGCGGCGCAGCCCCTCCTTATCGACATACTTGCCTTTGGTCTCGACCAGACCGCGGGCCACGAACTCAGGATCGTTGTCGAAAATCCGGTAGATATCCTTTTCGGTCTCCTCCCACGATTTCCATGCGGCGACGCATTTTTCGACGTCGAGCGTCTCGACCGGCGTATCGAGCAGCATCTCGATAAAAGCCGTCGAAGCCAGCGTGCCGATGCCGACCTTGAAACCGTGCGAGACGGATGCGCCGTTGTATTTGAGGTGCTCCATATCCCAAAGGTGGCTGAACTGGTGCTCGGCGCCCGACGCAGGGCGGCTCGACTGCGTGGCCTGCATCGCAAAACCGCTCAGCAGCAATCCTTCGGCCAGTTGTTCGACCTTGGCCACATTGCCGGCACGCACGCCTGCGGGGTCGCAGAGGGCGTCCTTCAGCCCGTCCTGCACCACCGAAAAGGCGAATTCGTCGAGCAGTTCGGAGCCGACCGCATCGGCGAGCATCCAATCGGCCCCGGCCGGGATCTTCGCAATCAGGTCGGCATATCCCGACGCCGACATTTTCGCAGGCGCGGCGGCGGCGATCGTCGGATCGAGCACCATGCCCAGCGGAGCCGGGCAGTCGAAGGTCTGCTTATTGCCGTCCTTGGTGATCGAGGCTCCGTAGGCCGTATAGCCGTCCATCGACGCCGCGGTTCCCACGACCATATAGCGGCGCCCGTTGTGGTGCGAGCAGAGTTTGGTCAGGTCGTTGATGACGCCCGATCCCACTGCGACGGGAATGGCGTCGGTGCGGGACAGCACCCCGTCCAGCTGTTCGACGAACGTCCACTCGGCATAAAGCTTCGGATCGGTGAAAACATGCGGCTCGTCCTGCGCAATACCCGCCTGAGCCAGAATCCGGTGAACATCGCCGCCGGCCGCCCGCCACGTATTGGCATCGGCGACGACAAGCGCACGCCTGCCGGGAAAGAGTTCCTTGAACATATCCGCGACCCGCGGAAGGGTTTCGATTCCGATCACCAGAGCTTTGGTATCGGTCGTGCGCAACAGAGCGCTTTCTACTTTATTCATTACTATTGATGATTGAATTAATTCACATAGGAGCGACAAAAGGGCATCCAAAGCAAAGGCAAATATATATAATTATTTGTTTTCACACAACAAATAGCACTATATTTTTTCCTTTTTTATTTCTTTACAACAAAACCACAACGCAAAAACAGCAAAAAAGATTTCTTTTTCAGGATTATTCCCTTTAGAACAGAAGCCCGGCTTCTCCGCAGCAAGCGACCGCCCGAACCGACAACCGCCCATATCGGTTCTGTTCCACCGCCGAGCAACCCCTCCGGCAATAAAAGCGAAATAAATGCAAAATCTATTCGGTTTCGTTTTGGAACCTGAGGGATTTTACCTATTTTTGTAAATCAGAAGCACAACAGAAAGAAACAATATGAAAAATACACTATTTCTATTAACTTGCTTTTTAGCATCATTACCCGCAAGTCCGGCATTTTCACAACCGTCGGCACGCATCGCCGGAGGTCCCTACCTCCAGAACGTGACCGAGGACGGATTCACCGTAATCTGGACGACAACGACGGACGCGGCAGCGTGGGTCGAAACGGCCCCCGATGACGGAACGCACTTCTATGCCGTCGAACGCCCCAAATACTACGACTCGCACCTCGGACGGCGGCGTCTGGGCAAACTGCACCGGGTGCGCGTCGGCGGACTCGAACCGGGCAAAACCTACCGCTACCGCATCATGCAGCAGGCCGTGCTCAGCGACGAAGGCAACAAACGGGTCGTATTGGGCGAGGGCTACGGCAGCGACATACTCAAACACGCGCCCTATCCCGTCACAACGCCCAGCGCGGACCGGAACGAGCTGGAATTCTGGATGGTGAACGACATCCACGGCCGCGATTCCGTCTTCCGGCTGCTTATCGGGGACGCACCGCGCCAGAAGCCCGACTTCGTATGCCTGAACGGCGACCTGCTGAATTCGATCGAATCGGAGAAGGCGCTTTTCGAAGGATTCCTCGCATCGGCGTCGGAGCTGCTCACCCCGGCGGGCATTCCGCTCGTCGTGACGCGCGGCAACCACGACGGACGCGGCAAGTTCGCCCGGCACTGGCTCGACTACTTCCCCACGCCGACCGGCGAAAGTTACTATACGTTCCGCCGCGGTCCCGTCTTCTTCGTCGTACTCGACGGCTGCGAGGACAAACCCGACAGCGACATCCGCTATTACGGGCTTTCGACCGCCGACGCTTACCGCGAACAGCAGGCGCAGTGGCTCAGGGGCGTAGTCGCCGGCGAAGAGTTCCGGTCGGCGCCCTACCGCATCGTCCTGATCCACATGCCGCCCAACAAGGGACGCGGCTGGCACGGCGAGCTGGAGATCGAACGGCTGTTTCTCCCGATACTCGACGGAAGCGGCATAGACCTGATGCTCTGCGGCCACTACCACCGTTACCAATGGATCGACGACCTAAGCCGCGGCGCCGACTTTCCGATCCTTATCAACTCCAACAGCGACAAAACGGTCGTCACGGCCGGCGCGAAGGGCATCGACATCCGGGTAGTCGACACGGCAGGCGATGTGGTGAAAGAACACAAGATTCCGAGAAACAACCGATAAAAACCACCTATGAAAACTTTCAGACTACTGACAGCCCTTACGCTGGGCACCCTGCTGTGGGGATGCGCCGAAAGCGGCAAAAAGGCCGAAGGACCTTTTTACACCGACATCGAAAGCCGCGCCCAGCTGCACGACTGGTTCCGGTACGCACCGGAGCGTCCGATCGTCGTCAGCGGCCACCGCGGCGGCATGGTGACGGGCTATCCCGAAAACTGCATCGAATCCTTCGAGAAGACCCTCTCGATGATGCCTTCGTTCTTCGAAATCGACCCGCGCCTGACCAAGGACAGCGTGATCGTGCTGATGCACGACGCCACGATCGACCGCACGACCACCGGCACGGGCAAGGTGTCGGACTACACCTTCGAAGAGTTGCAGCAGTTCTTCCTCAAGGACCGCGAAGGCAACGTCACGCCCTATAAGATTCCGACGCTCGAAGAGTGCATCGTCTGGAGCCGGGGCAAGACCATCCTCAACCTCGACATCAAGGACGTGCCGCTGGAGGTGATGTCGGACTTCATCAACCGGCTGGCGCCCGCCAACGTAATGTACACCGTGCGCAACGCCCGGCAGGCCCGCACCTACTTGGACCGCGACCCGCAGGCGATGTTCTCGTGCTGGTGCAAGAACATGAAGGAGTTCGGCGAATACGCCGAAGAGCGCATTCCGTGGTCGCAGATGATGGCCTATGTCGGCACGATGATGCTCCCCGACCAGCAGGAGCTTTACGACAAGCTGCACGAGAAGGGCGTGATGTGCATGATTTCGCTCGCCCCGACCCACGACCGGCGGGCGACCGACGCCGAGAAAATCAAAGGTTACGAACTCGAAATCCCCACGGGATGCGACGTGATCGAAACCGACTATCCCTACCTGTTCCAGCATCTCAATCTAACACGAAAATAATGGCAACATTCGACAAATTCCGCTCGGTTTACACACACGACGAACTGATGGAGCGGCTGCGCGGCATCAAACACGTGGCGCTCGACATGGACGGCACGATCTACATGGGCATGTCGCTCTTCCCCTACACCAAACCCTTCCTCGAAGGGCTGAAAGAGCTGGGAATCGGCTATTCGTTCCTGACCAACAACCCCTCCAAATCCATCGCCGACTACCTACACAAACTCGAAACGCTGGGCATCCATGCCACACGCGAGGAGATGTATACGACGGCGCTGGCGACCATCGACTACATCAAACAACACTACCCCGCAGCCAAACGGCTCTTCCTGCTCGGCACGCCGAGCATGATCTCGGAGTTCGAAGCTGCCGGGTTCGAATCGGCGGCGGATTCGGCCGACGACGTGCCCGACGTAATCGTCGCGGCGTTCGACATGACGCTGCAATACGACCGGCTCTGCCGCGCGGCATGGTGGGTGTCGCAGGGCGTGCCCTACATCGCCACCAATCCCGACCGCGTATGCCCCACCGACCAGCCGACGGTGCTGGTGGACTGCGGCTCGATCTGCGCCTGCATCGGGCATGCCACGGGACGGCGTCCCGACATCACGCTCGGCAAGCCCGATCCCAACATGCTTTCGGGCATCCTTTCGCGCCACGGCCTCAAGCCCGACCAGATCGCCATGGTCGGCGACCGCATCTACACCGACGTGGCGATGGCCCACAACGCCAAAGCGATGGGAGTGCTGGTGCTTTCAGGCGAAACGACGCTCGACGTAGCCGACAAAGCCGATCCGCAGCCGCACATCACCGCAGACAGCATCGAAGTGCTGGGCCGGCTGATCCGCGAGGCGCACGGCAAATAGGCAGGCCCGCCTCCGCACCGGGGGCATATCCGGCAGAACGGAGCGGGAAAGCCATGTTCGGACCAACGGAGCGAAAAAACCCGTCCAGACCAAAGGACGGGAACAACCGCACACGGACCGGCAAGCCGGAACGACCTGCACCGACAAAGGGGCCGGAACAGCCGCGCACGGGCAAACAGACCGGAACAGCCGCGCACAAATAAAACAGGCTGCAATTATGCCGGCATCAGAAAAACCGAATCCAAATGGATTCGGTTTTTCCGTCTCTTTCGCCGGAAAAGCACTATATTTGCGAAGTCAACGACAAACCGCATATCAATATGGAGCACAATATCCTCATCCCGCTGCTGCTGACGCTCGGAGCAGGTCTGGCCACCGGCATCGGCAGCGCGATCGCCTTTTTCGCCCGCCGCACCAACAAGCGGCTGCTGTCGTTCTCGCTCGGACTGTCGGGCGGCGTGATGATCTACGTCTCGTTCGTCGAGTTGTTCCAGCAGGCGCAGATAACTCTTTCGGAGGAGTGGGGCGCGCATACGGGGATAATCGTCACCGTGGTCAGCTTCTTCGCGGGCATCCTGCTCATCGGCGTCATCGACCGGCTGGTTCCCTCGTTCGAGAACCCCCACGAAGCCCACATGGTCGAGGAGATGGACAAACAGCCCCGCAACCCCAAACTGATGCGCATGGGCATGATGACGGCGCTGGCCATCGGCATCCACAACTTCCCGGAAGGTATCGCCACCTTCACGTCGGCCGTGGACAACATGGCGCTGGGCGTGGCAATCGCCGTGGCGATCGCCATCCACAACATTCCCGAAGGCATTGCGGTCTCGATTCCGATCTTCTACGCCACGGGCGACCGCAAAAAGGCGTTCAAACTCTCGCTGCTGTCGGGGCTCGCCGAGCCGGTCGGCGCACTGCTGGCCTATCTGGTGCTGATGCCCTTCATGTCGCCGACGCTGATGGGCTGCATACTGGCCGGAGTCGCGGGCATCATGGTCTTCATCTCGATCGACGAACTGCTGCCCGCAGCCCGCGAATACGGCGAAGCTCACATTTCGATTTACGGCGTGGTGGCCGGCATGGCGCTCATGGCCGTCAGCCTGATTCTGCTTGCATAGATTATGGACATTCTGCTGCTGATCGTCGGACTGGGACTGATTCTCGCCGGCGCAAATTTCCTGACGGACGGCTCGGCCGCCGTCGCGCAACGCTTCCGGGTTCCGGAATTCATCATCGGCCTGACGATCGTCGCCGTAGGCACCTCGACGCCCGAACTGGTCGTCTCGGTACTCTCGGCCGCGGCGGGCAACAGCGACGTGGCGATCGGAAACGTCGTCGGCTCGAACCTCTTCAACGTCTTTCTGATCCTCGGCGTCTGCGCCCTGATCCGGCCGCTGCCCCTCACCCGGAGCAACATCCGGCGCGATATTCCCTTCGGCATGGCCGCGTCGCTGATCCTGCTGGCCGTCACTTCGGACCGCCTGATATGTGCGGGGGCGGCGGACAGAATCGGCCGCATCGACGGCATCGTCATGGTGGCGCTCTACATTGCGCTGATGTGGTTCACGATCCGCACCACGAAACGGCCCGAAGCGGCGCCCGCCGATGCCGGCGCCAAAAAGCCGGCGGCCCTCTGGCTGGCGGTCGTCATGATCGCCGGAGGACTCGCCGGGCTGATTTTCGGCGGCGACATGTTCCTGAAAAGCGCCACGGAGATCGCCCGCAGGCTGGGCATCAGCGAATCGGTTATCGCCATTACGCTCGTCGCGGGCGGCACGTCGCTGCCCGAACTGGCCTCGTCGGTCGTATCGCTGCTCAAAGGAAAGTCCGAAATGGCGCTGGGCAACGTCATCGGGTCCAACATCGCCAATATACTGCTGATCCTCGGCGTAAGCGCGACGATCCGCCCGCTGACGATGGGCGGCATCACGACGACCGACATTCTGATGGTGGTGCTAAGCTCCCTGCTGTTGCTGCTGACGGCGTTCACCTTCCGCAGGAAGCAGATCGACCGCTGGGAGGGCGCGATCTTCCTGATGATATACGTCGCCTATATCTGGTATCTGATACGCTGACGGACAGATACACGGGCAAAACGTGCCGTCTCCCGGCGGCGTTTGCACACAAGACGAATCCCTGCCGCGGCAGGGATTTTTCACGGCTGCCGGTCCAGATAGCGGTCGATCAGCCGCGGCACGGCATAGTCGCCCAGCGTGGCGGTCGGCACGGAGGGGAAATCCACAGGGGAAAAGATCTCGAAGCGGTGGAACACGGCATGCAGCGTCTGGTGCGAGAGCTGGTGTTTCGGCATTGCAACGCTCCGCAGCAGACGCCATTCGACGCCACCCAACACGGTTCGGAACTCTTCCGAATCGGTTAGTTCCGAGAAATCCGCCGCACGGTCCGTCTCGATCATCGGAAACTCGTACAATCCCTGCCAGATGTCGCCTTCCCCGCGCCGCCGCAACAAGGTCCGGTCGCCGCATGTGACGTGCAGGTAGTTGAACCAACGGTCGCGCACCTTGGTTTTCGCCTGCTTGACGGGACGCTCCGCAACCGTTCCTGCGGCCAGAGCCAGACAGCGCGCCGCAAGCGGACAGTCGGCGCATCCGGGCTGCGCCGGAGTGCATTGCAGCGCCCCGAAATCCATGACGGCCTGATTGTAACGCCCCGGACAACGCATATCGAGCTGCGTTTGCGCCAATTCAGCGAACGTGCGCTTTCCGGCCGTGGAGTCGATCGGAAGGTCGATATCGAAAAGCCGCGCCAGCACCCGGAAAACATTGCCGTCGAGCACGGCGCAGGGAGCGTCGTAAGCGGCCGAGCAGACGGCCGCGGCGGTATAGTCGCCGACGCCCCGCAGCGAGCGGACCTCGTCGTAAGACCGGGGAAACACGCCTCCGAACCGCTCCGCGACCTGCCGCGCCGCAGCGTGCAGGTTGCACGCACGGCTGTAATAGCCGAGTCCCTGCCACAACTTGAGCACCTCGTCCTCCGGAGCGGCGGCCAGCGACCCGACGTCGGGAAAGCGCTCCGTGAAGCGCAGGTAATAGTCCATGCCCTGCGCGACGCGGGTCTGCTGGAGGATAACCTCGGAGAGCCATATGCGGTAAGGATCGCGGGTGCGTCTCCAAGGCAGATCGCGGCCGTGCCGGGCGTACCAGTCCAGCAATATGTCGGAAATGTTGTCCATATTCTGTCTGCAAAAGTAGCAATTTTCCCGTTTAGGCTCTATATTTGAAGAAACAAAGCCGACATCTAAAACTCAGGATTATGGAAAAGAAACACGAACTGATCGACAACGCTGCGGAAAAGCGATACGAATTCGACCTCGGCGGGGACCTCGCCATGATCGAATACATCAAGGCGCAGGGATTCATCGTCCTGACGCACACCGAGGTTCCCGAAAAATACGAAGGACAGGGCATCGGCTCGGAGCTGACGCGCGCCGTATTGGAGGATCTCCGCGCCAAAAAACTGCCGATGATCCCCCAGTGCCCCTTTGTGGCACAATACATCTACCGCCATCCCGAATGGGCGGACGTGGTGCTGAAGGAAGTACCCGCCAAATAACGCAGGAACCGGCCGGACAAGCGGTCTCAGACGAATTCACCCCTGCCGCATTTCGCTGCGGCAGAGGTGAATTTCATTTTTCAGAGGCCGGGTCCTGCAATTCCGACGGTCAGCAAACTCAGAAATCGTCCGTACGGAAAGGAACGACCGGCAGTTCGCGGGTATCGCCCAGATTGCCCGGCTGGAAATCGCGGAAGCAGTAGCGCACGGCCACGGGTTCCGGCACTTTCTCCGACGAAACGACCAGAGCGAACTGGTTTTCGACGACCGCATCGGCCGGATAAAAAACCTTGTCGGCGCCGCAGATCTCGAATCCGCGGATGTCGGCCATCCGGTTGAAACCCTGATCCATATACTTGAACCTGACATGGGCCTTGCCGTCGCGGATCTCCATCGACTCGTACTGCGGGCTTTGGCAGGCGATCTCCTTCATCCCGTAGGTCTTGTTCAGCGCCATGAAAGCCAGCCGGTACCCCACGTCCCGCTTGTTCTTCGGGTGGACATTGCAAAACTCATAAGGCTCCACCAGATCGTTGGTGCAGATCATGCCGCTGTTGGGAATCAGCTCCTGAGCCCGGCACTGCGCTTCGCGCAGATAGGGCGACTTTCCGTTGCCGTACTCGAAAGGAGCGATCTCGACGTAATAGAACGGCAGGTCGTCCCGCCCCCACAATCCGCGCCACAACGAGACCATATCGGACAGCCGCGCGGCGTAATCCATGTAGCGGCCGACGTTCGATTCGCCCTGATACCAGAGGAATCCGCGGACGGTATAGCCCGCCACAGGACGAAGCATAGCATTATACATGACCATCGGACGCAGGTGCTGCGCGACGCGGGAGATTCCCTCTTCGGTCAGGTCGATGTCCGAATAACCGCTCAGCACTTCGCGGCTCATCCAGCTTTCGACGCGGCTTCCGCCCCACGAGCAGTCGATGATGCCGACCGGAACGCCGAGCACGTCATTGAGCATTTCGGCGAAGAAGTAACCCGCAGCGGTGAATTTCGCCGCAGTAGCGGTCATGCAGGGCGTCCAGCTTCCGGCCGTCCGGTCCTGCGGCATATAGGCTGCGGCATGCGGAATCTTCACATAATGGAGTTTTCCGCTTTTGGCGCCCGCGCGGGCGATGATCTCGTTCGCATCCGTAACCGGACACTGCCAGAAGCCGCCGAGCGGCATCTCCATATTGCTCTGCCCTCCGGCGAACCACACTTCGCCGATCAGCACACGGTCGAACGTCACACGGTCGCCGCTGGCGAAGGTAATCCGCTGCGGCTCGTAACTTCCGGCCGGCGTCCTGACCGATACGACCCAGCGGCCTTCGGCGTCACTTTTCACGGCGGCTCCGGCGCCCCACGAGGTCTCGACTTTCACCGCGGCATACGGCTCGGCCCAGCCCCACAACCGGACCTCGGCATTCTGTTGAAGCACCATGTCGTTGCCGATGATTTCGGGCAGCCGGATTTTAGCCGCGGCGCCCCATACGGCCGCAAGGGCGATAAAAAGCAGGAGGATTCTTTTCATAACGGATCGGTATCGAATTTCTGCAAGAATACGATTTTTCGACGGATGAAAAACAGTGGGAAGCGGAAAATTTCCCCGCAATTAATATAGGTATCTGTTTTTTTTGAAGAAATCCCGCCGGAAAATTTGGTTTATTACATAAATTACTTTACATTCGCAATATATTTATGGTACGACAAAAGAATCTTAAAAAACCGAACAGCATGGAACTCACGAACACCTCCCCGGACAAACGCCGCCTTTTCGGCCGCTGGTTCGCCCGCCGCATCACCACCTACCTCGTAGTCTGCGCATTCCTCGCCTTCGTCAACTGGCAGACCTCGCCCCATTACTGGTGGGTGGCATGGGTCGCAGCAGGATGGGGGCTGAATCTGGTGCTGTCGCTGGTCTGGTATCTCACCGACTGCGACGACGAAAACAATTACCGCTAAAACCTCCGCAACCATGAAAGCTTGGAAACTCGTCCTGACCGTCGTTTTTGCGCTGGCATCCGTTGCCGCCGCGGCCAAAACCCTTGAAATCACCGTAACGGACATCCGCAGCGACAAAGGCAATGTTCTGGCGATGGCGAAAGTCGCCGGACGTGAACAGCCCGTATACGGCATGTCGCCCGCCAAGAGGGGCGAAGTCGTGGTAACGCTCGAAGGCATCGACGCCGAAACGGCCGAGGTATCGCTCCTCCACGACGAGGACGGCGACTACAAAATGAAGACGGGCGAACGCGGCCCGGCCGAAGGCTATGCCGCGAAAAAGTGCACCCTGCCCGCAGAGCGGAACGCCGTGACGATACGCCTCCGCTACCCTGCCGCGGAATAGACCGCCGCCCCGCGTACGGCTGAAACGCCGCAGAAGACGCGCAGACATCCGGTAAAAAGCGAGGAACACCCGGAATAAATTCGTAACTTTAACCCCGAAATCCGACAGACATGGAAGACAGAAAGCTGGACGCCGCCGAGAGTTTGGCGCTCATCGGGCGGATGATCGAAAATACCCGCAGCCGCATGGTCCGCAACGCCGGACGGCCGTTTCTGGCGTGGGGCTATGCGACCGCCGCGACATTGATCGCCGTATGGGCCGCAGTGTCCTGCACCGGCGACGCACGCTGGAACTACCTTTGGTTCATGCTTCCCCTCTTGGGCGGCGCGCTGATGTACTTCACGCGCCCCAAGGCGGCCGAAGGCTCGGTGCACACCTACGTGGACCGCGTACTCGACCTCATCTGGAGCGTAATAGGCCCCGCCACCCTGCTGATAAGCACGCTGGCGATCTGTTTCGTCGTCCGGTTTCCGGTCGCATTCACCGTATTGCTGATGATCGGTCTGGGCACGACCATCAACAACCTGATCATCGGCTTCAAGCCCGGCGTGGCGGGCGGCATTGCCGGAATCGTGCTGGCGTCGGTCTCGCTCGTCGTCACCGGAAACTGGCACGCCGGACTGTTTCTGGCAGCCTTCGTCCTGATGACGATTATTCCGGGACATATCCTCAATTACCGGTACAGACACTCCCGCAGCGACGTGAGACAAGCGGCCGGACCGCGGCCCGGCAAGGCGACGAAAGACGGCGCAGCAGAGGAAGACGGCAGTACGGAGGAAGACGGCGCAGCGACCGAAAACGGCACTGCGGAGGGCGGCGCGGCAACGGACAGCACTGCGGCAGATGGCGCGGCAACGGGCAGCGCAGCGGCGGACAGGCCTCTGAACGCCGCCGAAAACATCGCACTCGTCGGCCGCATGATCGACAACACCCGCAGCCGCATGGTCCGCAACGCCGGGCGGCCGTTCCTGATATGGGGCTATGCGACCGTCGTCACGACACTCGCCGTATGGGCCGCCTACGCACTCTTTCCGGGTCGGAACTGGTACTACTTATGGCTGCTGCTGCCCGTGTTCGGAACCGCGCTGAGTCTGCTGACGATGCCCAAGGCGGACGACGGCAGGGTCTACACCTTCATCGACCGCGTAATCGGTCAGGTGTGGCTGGTAATGGGTCTCACGGCGTGGTTCGTCAGCCTGCTCTCGGTATTCGGCGACATGCCGGTCCCGATCCTCTTCGTCATCCTGCTGATGATGGGCATGGGAACTGCCATCACGGGGCTTGTCATCCGCTTCGTCCCGGCCGCCGTCGGCGGGGCCGCGGCGATCATCCTCGCCCCCGTATCGCTCGCCGCAACCGGTTACTGGGTGCCGGCGCTCTTTATCGCCGGATTCGTCGCAATGATGATCGTGCCGGGGCATATCCTCAACTACAAGTCGAATCATCCGAAACAATAGCCGTATGGAAGAACGGAAAATATCCGAGAAAGAGGCGATGGAGCTGATCGCCCGCTCGCTCGAAGCGCAGCGCCGCAAACTGAGTTTCGTGCGGAGCACGCTTTTCTTCGGCGCAGGAGCGCTGGCGCTGGCCGTCACAACGGCGGATTACGTCGTCCGGCGGACGACGGGCCGGGATATGACGCTGATGCTGGTCCTCGCCGGGACGGTCGCCGGGCTGGCCGCACTCTATTTCCATTACAGAAGTCACCGCACGGTCACGGCCAACGACCGGACACTGATGAACGTCTGGGCCTATGCGCTCGGCGTATGTCTCTACACTGCGGGATATGTCGCCACGGGCGACGGGCTGCGGCTGCCCGTCATGGGACTGCTGACCATGGGCGCAGCCATTGCGGCGGGCGTCACGGGCGAACTGTTCCGCCGCAGCGAAGCCAACCGGTCGAACCAGAGCGGATCGCTGGCCGGACTGCTCTTCATCAGCATTGCGGGGGCATTTCTCGCCGCATGGATTTTCCGGGCCGCAGCAGCAGGAGAGACCGTCTCCCAATTCATACTCACCCTTGCGACAGCCGTCATCCTCTTCTTCGGAACGGGAATCGTGCTGCGCTACAACGAACGCAGGAACCGTGTTTAAAGAACTCAACCCCCTGCTGCATTCCGAACTGCGTCTGGCCGTGATGTCGATCCTCATCGGGGTCGAAAGCGCCGATTTCGTCTTCATCCGGCAGCAGACCGGAGCCACGGCGGGCAACCTTTCGGTACAGCTGGACAAGCTGGCGAAAGCGAATTACATCGAAATCGAAAAGACCTTCCGGGGCAAGATGCCCTGCACCGTCTGCCGCATCACCGACACGGGACGCGACGCCTTCGCCGAATACGTCGCGGCGTTGCAGACCTATATCCGGAAATAAAGCGCCCGCAGGAAACAAGAGGCCCGCAAAGACAAGAGGTCCCCGGCCGAAACCGGAATTACCGCACGCACGGACTCCCGGACTCGGCAGCAGCCCAGCAGTCCGATTCCCCGCACGTCCGGACTCGGACCGGATTCGACCTTATCTCCCTGCTCCGGCGGGGATTTTTATTGCGGCCAACAATTACAGCGTACAGAAAAACGTCACCAGAAACGGAACGCTGAAATCGAGCGTGCAGCCGTGGAAAATCGAAACCACAGCATAGGGTTTTCCGGCCGCCTGCGTGATGACGGGGAGCGTGGTGTCGAAGGTGGTCGCACCGCCGATCGAGACGGCCGCCAGCGGTCCGCACCAACGGGCGACCAGCGGCGCAGCCAGCAGCGTGAAGATCTCGCGCATGACGTTGCATAGCAGAGCGACGGTTCCCAGTTCCGCGCCCCGGAAATCGGCGATAAAGATGCTCGACAGCGAATAATAGCCGAAACCCGAACCGACGGCCAGCGTATCGGTCACGGCCAGCGGCGGCAGAAGCGGCGTCGCGAGAGCCGCGCCCGCCAGCGTTCCGACGGCAGTCATCACGGGCAGCAGCGCCAGCCGCGGATCGAGCCGCCGGACACGTCCCGCAAGGGTTTCATCATGGCCCAGCGTCACGCCGACACAAAACATCAGCGCATAGAGAACATACGTGCTGACGCGCGCCCCGGCGACATCGAACGGCACGAGAGCGAAAAGTCCCGCGACGCATCCGGCGACGAAGAAGGCGACGATCACCAGACTCCCTTTCAGTGCATTCCACATCGACAGCGGCTTTTCCGGATCGGATGCCGGACAAGCAGGCGCGGGCGTCGGCTCGCACGCCGTCGGTTCCGAAGATTGGGGAGAACACGGCGCGCGAAACAATGCCGGCTCCGAAGGTTCGGGCGAGCATGACACGCGACCCACCGCTGAATCCGAAGGTTCAGCAGAGCATGACACACGACACACCGCTGAATCCGAAGGTTCAGCAGAGCATGACGCGCCACACGCCGCCGGATTCGGGAACGTTTCGGAAGATATATCCGCAACAGTCCCGGAAGAGCAATTCGCACCGCAGCCCCCGCCTCCGGTCCCAAGTTTCCGACCCGAAACAGAGCCTGCAGATGCCGGATTTGCCCCGGCGCCCTCCGTCCCGGAAGCACTGCGGCCCCGGATACGCCGCCACAACAGCCATGAAGCCCCGATGCTTCCCGCGACCGAGAAGACGAAGATCACGAAGGCGGTACGCCTCAGCGTCGCCATGCCGCCCACGACGGCGGGATCGGAACCGACTTCCAGTCCGAGCAGGAACAACAACGCCCAGATGATGACGACGATCAGCCGGGAGACGAACGCGAGGCGCCGGCTTTGCAGCAGGCGCCCCGTGACGATTCCTCCGAGAATGACGGCGAAAAGAACAAGCATTCCCTACTCCTGCTTCGCCGTGAGTTTTTCGATCTGTTTTTCAGCTTCGGCGCTGAGTTTGCTGGCCTGCTTCTTGGCCTCTTCGACCAGCTTGTCGCCCGCTTTCTCGGCTGCCAGCTTCGCCAAAGCACCCTTCTCCTTGGCGCCGTCCACAAGTTTCGTGCGCTGCGCTTCGGCGGCTTCGACCAGCTTGTCGCCGGCACGTTTGGCCTCCTTGCGCAGGTTGTCGGCCTGCTTCTGAATCTCCTCGCCGAGCGATTCGCTGCCCGTGAGCTTCTGAATCTGCTGGTCGATGACGTTCTTCACGGCCTGCTCGGCCGCTTCCTTCACGCCAAGCGTGATCTTGGGCGAGGTGAACGTGCCGCCTATGCCGACATTGACCGACTCCAAGATCCCGCCCGCAGAACCCGCAGGCAGGGCCACCTTGGCCGTATAGTCGATGGTCTGGTCGAGTCCCGTCGAACCGGACATATTGATCTTTATGTCGCCCATCTTCAGGTCGAAAGGCTGGGTCGTAACCCGGCCGTCCCTGATCGAGAAACGGACGGCGACATCCTTGGCTTCGATTTTCCGCAGCTTGTCGTTGTCGAGCGCCTTGGCCAGCGCATCGAACGCTTCGAGGTTCTGGATACGGATGTTCGCCGACTTGATTTCGCCCGTGGCGCTGAGCGACTGCAGGTCGGGTTCCATCTTCGGATCGAGCGCGGTCGTCATGTCGAGCGACAACGAATAATCGCCGCCCGTTTTGGCGAACAGCGGCACGAGTTTCTGCACCATCTCCAGCTCGTCGAACGTCTTGGAGAACGAAGCGCCCGAAAGTCCCAGCGACAGCTTCAGCGCCGGACGCTGCGGATCGGCCGCCGTCGAATAGCTGCCCGAAGCGGTCGCCGAACCGCCGAAGAGCTGCATGCGCAGCCGTTCGAGCGAAAGGGCGCCGCCGGCCACGCGCATCTCGCCCGATATGCCGGATACGGTCATTTTCTGGAAGAGCACCTTCTGCAGTTCGGTATTGAGCGAGAGGTTCAGGTTGCGCGGCACTTCGAGGGCCTGCGCCGGTTCGGAGGAAGTCCCGGCCGACAACGTCTCCGGGGTCTCCTCCGGTGCGGAATCGGGCATGACGTTCATCATTTCGTTCAGGTCCAGCAGATCGGACTTCACATAGAGACGTCCCGAAAGCATGTCGCCCCGCAGCAGGTAGCCGATGTAGCCTGACAGCTGGCCGTTGGCCGCCAGATCGCTCCGGCCTATCGTAAGGCCGAGTTCGCCGAGCGTCATGGCCGCGGGCGTAATGGTCGCTGCGGCACGGCGGATATGGACCGCAGGCAGTTCGGGCATGGTCAGACCCAGCCGCTCGACGACGAACGTTCCCGACGCGCCGATCCGCTCGTAGCGGCTCTTTTCGATGTCGGACATACGGCCCGAAACCTTCACGTCGGCGGTAATCAGGCCGCTCAGTTCCATCCCCTTTTCTAGCGGATACACCTCTTTGACGGCCCCCAGATCGACACGGCCGTCCACCGCGGCACGGAACGTCGGGTCGCTGACCAGATTGGTCGCATAAGCCGACGCCGAAAGCGAATTCCCGGCCATCCGGAGCGTGAATTTCGAGAGGTCGATTTCAGTCTTATCCGCCACGCCGCCGGGATTGGCGATCCGGACGTCGATGTTAATGCCGTCCACCGCCTTGGGCAGCGACGAGTACTGGAAACTGCCGTTGCGCACCTCCGTCCTGAGCTCGAACGCCGGAAGCGCCGCACCGCGCATTTCGCCGCGCGCCCAGAGCGCCATCGAAAGTTCGCCGCCGGCCGCAAGATTACGGAAGTCGCGGGTGTAGAAGGCCGGAACGAGCGAAAGCACGTCCTTGAACTGCACCTTGTCGCAGCCGGCCGTGACGTCCATGGCCACGGCGTCGTCTTTCAGCTCCACCCAGCCGTCGAGACCTACCTCGATGGCGTTCAGGCGCAGTTTGTTCTGCGAGAAGGTAAAGCGGCTGTTCGCCAGATCGGCCGCAATCACCGCATCCAGTTCCGCTTCGGCGCCGCTGAGCATCGGAATGCCGCCCGAAACCAGCCGCATGCCCTTGGCCGTCAGCCGCAGGTCGAGGTCGGTCTGGTCGGCCGACATATCGCCCCGCAGACGGAGCGACAGCGGTGCGGTCGAGAAGCGCATGCCCGTCGAATCGTCCTCGTAACGGATCGACGCGTCGCTGATCCTGAAGTCGCGGACCGAAAGGCGGAACGACGAATGTTCCGCATCGGCGGGGCCTTCCTCTTCGCCCGGAGTCTCTTCCGAAGCCTTCATAACGTCCCAGTTCACCCTGCCGTCGGCGAGTTTGTGCGCATGGAGCGCAGGCTCCGAAAGGATGATCTTCGTCACCTCGAACCCCTCATCGCCGAAAAGCGACATTACGTTCACGACCACCGAAATCCGCTGCGCGGCGACGATCGTATCGCCCGCGAAAGGCTCCTCACCCACCAGCGTCAGTCCCTTCAGGTCGAGCGAAGCGCGGGGAAAATGGCGCAACAAGCTGATGTCCAGCTTCTCGAAATCGAGCCGCGCGTCGAGCATCGCATTGGCCTCACGCTTCACAATCTCGGCGATCTTGCCCCGCAGCACCATCGGCGCCACCAGAGCGATCACCAGCACGACGGCCACCACGATGGCCGCAATCTTCACGATTTTTTTCATCACTTATCTGTTTTAAAGGCGAAAACCGTGGTTTCCACCTCTTCGAATCCGACTTTGCGATAAAGCGCCCTAGCGGCTTCGCGCGCCGGGTTCGACGTCAGCATCACCTTCCCGGCGCCGATGCGGGCCGCATGCTCCACGGCGGCGCGCACCAGCGCATCGCCCGCGCCGCAGCCGCGTGCCGCGCCGTCCACCACGACGTCCTCGATCCACGCCTTGCGCCCCGAAGGCGCATCGTACCACGCCAGCGTCAGCACCCCGACGATGCGTTCCCCGGCCACGGCCGCCAGCAACTCCCCGGTTTCGCTTCCGGCCACGCGCCGCAACTCCTCGCGGGAGGGAGCGCCCAATCGCGGCGAAAGCTGCGGCATCAGCCGCGCGAACGCCTCTTCGAGCGCATCCGAGACTTCGGTTATCCGTCGTATTTCAACCGTCATAGCATCCGATTTTCGGGCAAAGTTAATCTTTTTTTCACAACAGCCCCGCCGATCCTCCTCACCCAAGTCCGCAGAGCCGCAATTTACTCAACAAAGTTAATATTTTCGTCCGAATCTTTGGGGCATGTCTCGAAAAAAGATTACTTTTGCGTCGCATCGGTTCCCGAAACGCCCCGGAAGGGCGCGGGGATTAAAAGGGAATGCCGTGAAATCCGGCAACAGTTCCCGCTGCTGTAAGTTACGCAACATGTTCCGGCACTCTTTGGCCACTGTCCTCCGGGACGGGAAGGCGCCGGAACGGTAACGAGTCAGAAGACCTGCCGCATGCCGTTCAACCAATATGCACCCTGCGGAGAATGGGGCGCAGCAGACCGTCGCCGACACCGGCATCCGACACGTCAGCTCGTACCAACCGCAGTCATTTGAAAGCCGATGAAACGCGTTTTACGACATATGGCGGTTTTATGCGCCGGCGCAGGATTCTGCTGCGCCTGCATGGACTACGGACCGCAGCATGAAGAGCCGTTCGCACAGTCGCAGCGCGGCGTGTTCATCACGTGCGAGGGCAACTTCGGCTGGGACAACGCTTCGCTGTCGTTCTACGATCCGGCAGCACGGAGCGTCGAAAACGAAATCTTCATCCGCGCGAACGGCATGAAACTGGGCGACGTCGCCCAGTCGATGACCCTCCACAAAGGACGCGGATACGTCGTGGTGAACAATTCGGGCGCGGTCTATGTCATCGACCCGGCGACTTTCCGCGTCACGGGAGTGATCGAAGGGGTCGTCTCGCCGCGTTACATCCACTTCCCCAACGACACGACGGCCTATATCACCGACCTTTACGATCCGCGCATCACGGTCGTGGATTCCCGCAGCAACCGTATCCGCGGCCGGATTCCGATGAACGGCCACAAATCGACCGAACAGATGGTGCAGTGGGGCGACGAAGTGTTCGTAAACTGCTGGTCGTACGACGACAAGATTCTGGTCGTGGACGCCGCACGCGAAACGCTGGTGGACTCGATCGAGGTCGGGCCGCAGCCCTCGTCGCTGGTCCTCGACCGCTTCGGCAAGCTTTGGACCGTCACCGACGGACGCACCGCAGGCATTCCGGCGGCGCTCTACCGCATCGACGCCGCTACGCGCCGCGTCGAGCAGACCTATACGTTCGCCGCGGGCGACCATCCCTCGTCGGTCACCCTCAACGGCACGCGCGACACGCTCTACTTCATCAACCGCGACGTCTGGCGCATGCGGGTCGATGCCGAGGAGCTGCCCGTCACGCCGTTCCTGCCCTATACGCAGACCACCTATTACGAAGTGGCGGTCGATCCGCTGACCTCGGAGGTCTACGTGGCCGACGCCATCGACTACGTCCAGCACGGCGTGGTCTACCGCTTCACGGCGCGGGGCGCGGCCGTCGACACGATACGCGTCGGCATCACCCCCGGATCGTTCTGTTTCAAACCGTAAAAAACATTCGAAGAAGATGAAAAAATACGCATTCCCTCTGGCGGCTCTTCTGCTGGCCGCCTGCAACTCCGGCGAAGAGGTCACGACCACGCAGACGGACGAACCCGTAGCCCGGATTCTCGAATACACTCCCGCACCGGGACAGTTCATCAACGAAGAGGCGCGCTCCGGCGGCGCGTTCGACAACGTGGATACGCCGGAGAAAGCCTGCCGGTACGCTGCCGCGCGCTTCGCCGAGAACAACTGGGTTTCGCTCGGCGGATGGGGCGGATACCTCGTCGCGGCATTCGCCGAGCCGGTACCCAACACGGGCGGTTACGACCTTTACGTCAAGGGCAACGCCATGAACACCTCGTCCGAGCCGGGCGTCGTCTGGGTCATGCAGGACGCCAACGGCAACGGAGTGCCCGACGACACGTGGTACGAGCTGAAAGGCAGCGAGTACGACAACGCCGCGACGATCCGGGGATATGCGGTCACCTACACGCCGCTCGCCGACGGCTCCGCCGCATGGACCGACGACCGGGGCGGCAGCGGCACGATCGACCGAATGGACGAACATACGCAGGCGTCCTACTGCCCGGCATGGATCGAGTCCGCCGACCTGAAATTCACGGGCACGCGGCTGCGCGACAACGTCGAACAGGCCGACGGACAGTGGAGACCTCAGGCGTTCGCATGGGGCTACGCCGACAACTTCTCGACGGTGGACCGGATCGGAACGACCAACCGCCTGCGCATCAGCGACGCCGTGACGGCCGACGGTTCGCCCGCCAACTTGCAGCAGATCGACTTCATCAAGGTGCAGACGGGCGTGAACGCCAAAGCCCCGCTGATCGGCGAGATTTCGACCGAAGTGTGCGGCATCGGCTGCTACCGGACCGTAACCAAACGCAACTGACCGCGTGCTGCGCACCGCGACGATACTCCTCTGCCTGACCTGCGCCCTGCCCGCCGCGGCGCAGCGTGACTCGACGGCCCGCACCATCGCCATCGAGTCGGTCGATATTTCGGGACGCCGCCCGATGAAGGAGATCGGCGTGCAGCGCACCGAGCTGGACACGCTCGTCCTGCGCGAAAACATCACCGCATCGCTGGCCGACGCGCTGGCGACGGGTTCGACCATCTTCATCAAATCCTACGGCCGCGCAACGCTCGCGACCGCCTCGTTCCGCGGCACGGCGCCCTCGCACACGCAGGTGACGTGGAACGACATGAAGGTCAATTCGCCGATGCTCGGACAGGTCGATTTTTCGCTGATACCCGCCTATTTCATCGACGACGCGACGATCTATCACGGAGCCAGCTCGGTGGGCGTCACCGGCGGCGGGCTGGGCGGCGCGGTGACGCTGGCGACCAAAGCCCCTGCGGAGCAGGGATTGGGGCTGCGTTACGTGCAGGGCATCGGGTCGTTCGCCACGTTCGACGAATTCCTGCACCTGACCTACGGCGGCGCGCGGTGGAGCAGTTCGACGCGCGTGCTCTACAGTACCTCGGACAATGATTTCCGCTTCCGCAACTACAACTCGAAAGAGTTCGTCACCGACGACAACGGCCAAATCGTCGGCGAATATTACCCCCTGCAGCGCAACCGCAACGGCGGATTCCGCGACCTGCACGTCATGCAGGAGCTTTATTACACCACGCGCGGCGGCGACCGTTTCTCGCTGGCGGCATGGTACCTCGACTCGCACCGCGGACTGGCGATGCTCACGTCCGACCGCAACAAAAGCAAACAGAAGAAGAATACGCAGGACGAACGCACGCTGCGGGCCGTGGCAGGCTGGGAGCGGCTGCGCCACGGACTGAAACTCGGCGCACGCGCGGGTTACACCTACACCGATCTGCGCTACCTGCTCAAGCAGGATCCCGAAGGCAAAGGGCGGTTCGTCGTCAATACCGACGCCCGGAGCCGCATCCACACGCTCTTCGCCAAGGCCGAAGCCGAATATGCGCTCGGCGAGAAGTGGCTCTTCTCGGCCAACGCCGCCCTCCACCAGCACCGGGTGCGCAGCGGCGACCTCTCGGTGATCGGCAACAACGGCCTGCGGGCCGATACGCTCTACCGGCAGGAGCGGTTCGAACTTTCGGCGTTCGCCGCCGTGAAATGGCGTCCCGTGCCGCGGCTGGGCGTCGCCGCCGACCTGCGGTGGGAGTTATACGGAGACCGTACCACGCCCGTCATCCCGGCGCTGTTCGCGGACTACGTGCTCTCGAAACGCGGCAGCGTGGTCGTCCGGGCTTCGGCCGCCCGCAACTACCGCTACCCCACGCTCAACGACCTCTACTTCCGTCCCGGCGGCAACAAGAACCTCAAACCCGAACGGGGCTGGACGTTCGACGCGGGCTTGGAAACGACGCTCAAAGGCGACGCCCGTTCGCTGCGCGCGTCGGCCACGGTGTTCGATTCGCGCATCGACGACTGGATACTCTGGATAGGCAGTCCCAAACTGGGCATCTACACCCCGATCAACATCCGCCGCGTCCACAGTTACGGCGTCGAGACCAAACTCTCGGCCGAAGCCGAGACTTCGGGTGGCTGGCGACTGCTCCTCGACGGCAATTTCGCATGGACCCGTTCGATCAACCGGGGCGATCCGTTCAGCCCGGCCGACGAATCGGTCGGCAAACAGCTCGTCTACATTCCCGTCTATTCGGCGGCCCTCACGGCGCGCGTCGAATGGCGGCGGTGGGAGCTGACCTACAAATGGAACTGGTACAGCGAACGTTACACCATGTCGAGCAACGATCTCGGCGTCTTGGGCCGCGTGAAACCCTACTTCATGAGCGACCTCTCGCTCGAAAAGGGCCTCGACTGCAAATGGGCGTCGTTCTCGCTCAAAGGCTGCATCCACAACCTGCTGAACGAAGAGTACGAATCGGTGCTTTCGCGCCCCATGCCGCGGCTCAACGTCTCCTTTTTCATCGGCATAACCCCCAAATTCGGCAAACGATGACGCTGCGTGAACAACTGCTCGAACTCACCGAGCCCAAATACATGAAATTCACCTCGGCGCTGATGCCGGGCGTCGAAAACGTGCTGGGCATACGCCTGCCCGTATTGCGCAGCATCGCCAAGGAGATCGCCGCCGGGGACTGGCGCGCATATCTGGCCGAAGCCGAGGATTTCTACTTCGAAGAGCGGATGCTGCAGGGGCTGGTGATCGGCTATGCCCGGTGCGAACCCGCCGAAAAGCTCGCACACGTGGCCCGCTTCGTACCCAAGATCGACAACTGGGCCGTCTGCGACTGCTTCTGCTGGCGGCTCCGCGCCGCCGAGCGGCAGCCGATGTGGGAATTCATACAACCCTATTTTCACGCGCAGGCCGCATACGACGTGCGTTTCGCCGTAGTCATGGGGTTGGGCAATTTCGTCGATGAACAGCACCTCGAAGCGTTTCTGCGGCAGCTCGACGGCATCCGCCACGAAGCCTACTACGCCCGCATGGCCGTGGCATGGGCGGTGTCGGTCTGCTACGTCAAATTTCCGCAGCGCACGCACGTGTGGCTGGGCACCTGTTCGCTGGACGACTGGACCTACAACAAATCGCTGCAGAAAATCATCGAGTCCTACCGCGTGAGCGACGCCGCGAAGCAGGAAATCCGGGCGATGAAACGCCGCCGGTAAAAAGCGTGCGCGGCTCCCGCGCAAAGCGCCGGAAATATCCGCCGTCCCCGCAGAAAAAGAGCCGGGGCGGCGCGTTTTTGCAAAATAATGCTACCTTTGTATAGAAAATCCGAAAACAAGGCCCTATGCGCAAACTGGTAATCATTCCGACCTACAACGAGAAGGAAAACATCTCGGCGATGATCGACAAGGTCTTTTCGCTGCCCGAACCTTTCGAACTACTCGTCATCGACGACGGTTCGCCCGACGGGACGGCTGAAATCGTCAGGCAACGCAGGAAAGAGCTCCCCGAAACGCTTCACCTGCTGGAGCGCAGCGGCAAACAGGGGCTGGGAACGGCCTATCTGACGGGGTTCCGCTGGGGACTGGACAACGGATTCGACTACATTTGCGAAATGGACTGCGACTTCTCGCACAATCCCGACGATCTGGTGCGGCTGTACGAAGCCGCCGCCGAGGGCAATGACGTGGTGGTCGGTTCGCGCTATGTGCAGGGCGTAAACGTCGTCAACTGGCCGATGTCGCGTCTGCTGATGTCCTACTTCGCTTCGATGTACGTGCGCATCGTGACGCGCATGCCCCTGCGCGACGCGACGGCGGGATTCGTCTGCTACTCGCGCCATGCGCTGGAGACGCTCGACCTCGACGCCGTAAGGATGAAGGGATACGGCTTTCAGATCGAGATGAAATACTCGGCGTGGCGGCTGGGGCTGAAACTCAAGGAGGTATCGATCATCTTCGTCGAACGCCGCGAGGGCACCTCCAAGATGAGCGGCGGCATCTTCCGCGAAGCGTTCTTCGGCGTGCTGGGACTCCCGCTGCGCAAAATCAGGGCCGCGAAAAAAGCATAGAATATGAAAAATAGAATTTAAATCCGATCCTAACCAAAAGTAAAAATTTTTGTCGGGATCGGATTATGTAATTTCTTCGTCTATTTTATGAGATACTATTTTTTGTATCTCTGCGCCCGGTGCCGCTCCCGCTCTTCCAAGAATTCTTTGCGAGACGGAAATTTCCTTTCTCCGGATAGCACCTTTTTATCCCAACGTCGCTGCATAAAATAGCCGGATATCTCTGGCCCCCAGACGATTGTGACCCAGACAGCAGCCTGTCCGGCGCAATAACAAGCGATTTGCACCCACGGCGTCAAATTCGTTCCCTCGGCAATAAGCACTTTATAGGTCAATAACGGCTCGAAAACGGCAAGGAACATAAGTATGGCTTGCGCCTGCCTGTCGCTCCGCGTAACGCCGAGATATTTCCAACCTGCCGCAACGATCAGCAAATTCGCAAAGAAGATGAACAGCATCAGCATTGGCCACGGAGCGATAAGGGTTACGTCCGACTTTATCCATAAAAACACCAACCCGAAAATAGCGGGCAACATCCCCTGAATCAGGGTTATGGCAACGATCCGCAGCATACGCCTATTCGACGGACAAATTCAGCTCAGGATTTTGGCGTGCAATCTCCCTGCAAAGCATATTTTTCACCTCTTCCACTGTGAACATTTGATTTCCTATCCGATAATATCCCATGCCGTCAGCACTGGCATGGAAAATTATTTCATAAAAAACCAAATAACGAATCGCAGCATATGCACTGCCGGAAGCACCTGCTGCAAGCATAGCTTTCCAGAATACGAGAGCATATATTTTTGCTTTCCAACAAGCCCATGCTGTTGCTTTAACATCTGCAATAACAAGTTTCTTGAGGAACGACTTAATCGTACGGGTAGATTTCAATCCAATCTCCCACGCTCTACCATTGTCTGTCCAATATTCCCAAGAACCCAAAAAGACATTATACGAATCTGCGATCAACTTTCGATCATCGTCATCATCAGCCGCACGATACCACGTCAGATATGCTTTCTGCATTTTAGATTTAAATACAGCATCAGAATCATTTGCAGTTTCAAGACGCTCCACTTCCTCCATATAACCTTTCACGGCAGCAGTCAAAGGGGCGTCCCGATTCATTTCGGGAATAATGGAAAAACCTTTCGTCGTCAGGGAGGATTCAACGGCAGCAATAATTGCCGGATCAACCGAAACATCCACACAATTTCGCACAAAGGCATTTATCTGTGCAGTGGACATGTTTCTGAAATTCTGATTTTTCAATGCAGCCGTCTGCACACTTGCCATCTGTTTGATAAAATCCTCTGCGGTCCCTGAAGCACGCGTCATAACATCAGGATTCTCGCCAAAATAATTAAGGATCTCTTGTAAATAAAGATTATGTTCCGCACCCGCTTGCAATGGCGTTTCAGAAGGAAAATTCGTGGCGGATTCGCTTTCCTGAGTTTGACACGACATTGCGAAGATCGCAAAACCAATCACAATCAATGTAATACGTTTCATAAAACTGAAAAGTTAGTGACACAAAATTTGAATTTGAGAACACAAGTGGATATCCAAAACCTAAAATACTATAAAACATTAAATATCCCACACACATTTACTAAATATTTCATATTTTGATGAAAATTGAATTTTCATCAAACCTTAGATTTTATAACACATACAAAGGTTGCGGACCGCAATAATAACAATTGCATCGAAAAACACGGCGGCAATTCCGGCGGCAATCCGATATCGTTACGCCCGCTCCAGCAAAGAGGTCAGAACGTAAAGAAATAGTTCATGAAAAAGTTCCAGAAGGTGACCACGCCGATGGCGAAAAGCTTGGCCAGATAGAAATTCAGGCGGAAGCGGCCGTGCAGCAGCCAGATCGTCAGGTTGTTGATGACAAGTCCCACGGCGGCAATGCCCAGAAAGCGGAGGTACTGTCCCGTAATATCAGGATTCTCGTTGTGGAAAGTCCAGATCCGGTTCAGGATGTAATTCGTCGTCGAGGCGCAGAGAAAGCCGAGCGAATTGGCGACGTACTTGTTGAGCCTCAGCCACTCCTTGCAGAGGTAGGTGATTCCGAAATCGACGAAGACGCCCGAACCGCCCACGATGCAGAATTTGAGAAACTGCTCGATCATCGCGCAACCTCCGTGCGGAGGGGTTTTCCGTTAAACCAATTCGTATACCCTTCCCGGCGCAGGGCGAAGCCGGCGTCGAAATCGGTCCCGGCCAGCTGTCGGGGCACGACGAACGCCACTTCGCGCCGGATCTCCTCCTCGGCGGGAATCCGGAAACGTTCCCCGGTGTCGAACTCCTCGACGCGGAAACGACCGTGCTTCCAGAGCATGACGAGCGACATGTCGCCGCCCAAGTCGATGTTATAAGGATAGGGATTTTCGATTCGCAGCGAAAGCCGCAGCGTATCGCCCGCGGCAACTCGTTCGGGAAGCCCCGTGAAGGAGATGTCCACAAGGCGGGTCGGATGGAAATGCGTATCGACGAACCACGTGAAACGCTTGCCGTTGGGCAGTACGACGCTCCGGACGCGGCCCGTCGTGTCGGCTTCGTCATAAGGCGTCTCGACCAGCACTTCGCGGCCGGCAAAGCGCGTATCGTCGTCACGGAACTGCCATTGGTGGGTCCGGTAGCGGATATTGGGCTGGCAGTAGGCCTCTCCGCCGGTATAGAAGGCGTATTTGGCTGCAACGGCGTAACCGTGGCGGAAAACGACGGGACGGCCGTCGGCGATTTCGGCGATCTCCCCGTAACTGGTGCGGTTGTCGAACACTTCGTAACGGATGCCCAGCGGATTGAAGATCATCACCAGCCGCGTCAGGGCGATCAGGGCGAGCGTCACCCACCCCATGCGCATCAGGTAGCGGAGTGTCCGGGGATGACGCCGGGCGTAGGTGAAGAGCGTATAGAGCAGTCCGAACACGGCGACGATCACCCACTGGGGCTGGACGTATCCGCGCAGCGTCGAAAGCAGGAAAAAGACGATAAACGCCGCCGGAATGAATTTCAGCGCGCGTTCGACGGCGTTCTGCGGCTTCACGGCGATCCACGACCGGACATAGAGCGGCACGAAGAACGGGTTGAAGACGACCAGCAGGTTGAGCAGGTATTCGGCGACGTAACCGGGCCGGAAGACCGAGTTACGCCCCGCCAGATGATAGGCCAGCGACGCCCAGTCGTGCTCGTACTGCCACACGAAATGCGGCACGAGCAGCAACAGCGCCACCGCGCCGCTGAGATATAGGGTCGGACGCAGGAACACGCGGGGGGGGGTCGCCGCAAGCGCGAAGAGCACCACCAGCGCCCCGTGGTACTTGCTGTAGGCCATCAGCGCCATGGCCACGCCCATCCAGAGCCACGCCGCGCGCCGCCCTTCGGTGAACCATTTGAAGGTGAGCAGGAACAACGCCGCGGTCATCATCAGCGGACCGTCGGGCACGGCGATAAAACCGTACAACTGCAACATAAGCGTCGCGGCCGAGAGCATGACGAAAAGCCCCGCATCGCGGCGGTCGGCATCTGTGGGCCGGATGATGCGCCAGAAGACAAAGAGGTAAAGCGGCTGCAGCAGGGTAAAGAAAAACCGCACGCCGAACTCCCCGCCGAAGAGATGCTCCCCAAGCCAAACCAGCAGCGCCGTCATCGGCGGATGGTCGAAATAGCCCCACGAGAGGTTTTCGGCGAACATATGGTAGTAGGCCTCGTCGTTGGCCAGCTCCGTAAGCCCGGCCTGAAAGAGGTTGCACACCCACCATACGCCCAGCCAGAACGCGACCAAGGCGTCGGGGCGGAGCGATGCGTATATCTTTTTGACGGATGCTCTCATACGGCGGCAAAGGTAGCAAAATTTATCGGTTTTGCGCCACCCGGCCCCCAAAGAGAGGCGCATGCGGACAGCTTTTGCGAAAAATCGCCGCATGAGGGCGGACGCGGCATATTTTTTCTGCGTTAGCCGCCGTCGGCCGTATTGTTTACAATTTGTTCATTAATTGGAGCGCCGAACGATTGCCGCCTCGGAAACAATCTCTATATTTGCTCCCGGTCAAGGTTCCCCGCCGGCGGCTGCCGGCTTGGGATCAAAAGGGAACTCCTGTGAAAATCAGGGACTATTCCCGTAGCTGTAAGCCCCGTTGCGTTCCGCACACTCTTTAGCCACTGTCCCCCGGGACGGGAAGGCGTGCGGAAGGGGCGAGTCAGAAGACCTGCCTTGCCGGGAAGGGTGGCCGCCTTCGGGATTTAGGGCGATACCCGGACCTTTTTATACCGAACATGTTTTTCGAGGGAATTCCGCCCTTTTCTGCGGCCGCAGCAGAAGAGAACGGGGTTTCGCACCGCACAGGCACACAACAAATATGGGATAAATATGGGCATTTCGGAAATTTACATCGTCAAACGCGACGGCAAACGGGCGCCGTTCTCGGTCGAAAAGATCAAACGCGCGATCAGCAAGGCGTTCCTCTCGGTGGGCGGCTACGCCACGGACGACGACCTCACGTCGGTGTTGAGCCGCGTCCGCGTCTCGGACGGCATGTCGGTCGAGGAGATTCAGAACCAGGTGGAGGTGGCCCTGATGGCCGAGCGTTATTTCGCCGTGGCCAAGAGCTACATGCTCTACCGCCAGAAGCACTCCGAGGACCGCGAAGACCGCGAGAAACTCGAATTTCTGATCAACTACTGCGACGCGAAGAACCCCGCGACGGGGTCGAAATACGACGCCAACGCCAACGTCGAGAACAAGAACATCGCCACGCTGATCGGCGAACTCCCGAAGCGGAACTTCATCCGCCTGAACCGCCGTCTGCTGACCGACCGCATCAAGGAGATGTACGGCAAGGAGCTGTCGGACAAATACCTGCGTCTGCTCAACGGCCACTTCATCTACAAGAACGACGAAACGTCGATGGCCAACTACTGCGCCTCGATCACGATGTACCCGTGGCTGCTGGGCGGCACGCTGTCGGTGGGCGGCAACTCGACGCGCCCGACCAACCTCAAGTCGTTCTGCGGCGGGTTCGTCAACATGGTCTTCATCGTCTCGTCGATGCTCTCGGGAGCCTGCGCGACGCCCGAATTCCTGATGTACATGAATTATTTCATCGAACAGGAGTACGGCGAGGATTACTACACGCGCGCCGACGAAGTGGTCGACCTCTCGAAGAAACGGCGCACGATCGACAAGATGATCACCGACTGCTTCGAGCAGATCGTCTACTCGATCAACCAGCCCACCGGGGCGCGGAATTTCCAGGCCGTGTTCTGGAACGTCGCCTACTACGACCGCTACTATTTCGAGTCGCTTTTCGGGGAATTCGTCTTCCCGGACGGCTCGAAACCCCATTGGGAGTCGCTGTCGTGGTTGCAGAAACGGTTTATGACGTGGTTCAACCGCGAACGCACGAAAACCGTGCTGACCTTCCCCGTCGAGACGATGGCGCTGCTGACCCGCGACGGCGACGTGATGGACCGCGAG
>ERZ772863.529-NODE-529-length-44065-cov-63.958964_pt1 | contig 44065 bp, 70 predicted proteins | sample MGYA00512134_ERZ772863 | MGnify/ENA primary metagenome ERZ772863 (study PRJEB29015, sample SAMEA2737659) | human gut metagenome | biome: human gut; feature: human-associated habitat; material: faeces | place: China | collected 2012 ...
TTTATTTTATTCTGTACATTAGCATCATCAAGGTAAACTATTGGATAGCTCATATCAAGATTAGTATAAGATTGTTTGCCTTCATCAACAAAAGCAAAACAACTAGATACCATTAATAAAATAAAAATAGAGCATAAAACAAGACTTCTTAAATAATACATAAAAACACTTCCTTCTATATTTATAGTATTATCTTAACATTTATATTATTTTTATCAATAAAAAAGGCCACCATTAAAGGTGGTCTTTTTTTAATATCCTTAAGCTTCTTTTTCTTCTTTTTGAATATTTGAAATAGTGGAAACTGTAGACGTTTTTCCTTGCTCCTCTGCTAATAATTCTGTAGAAACTTCTTGCATTTTTTCATTATAAGTTTTTTCATCATCAGATTTATTGTTTTTATTAATTAATTTGTTTTGAGTATTTAATAACTCTTTAGCCATTTTAAATAGATATTCTTGTGTTTCAGGTTCAAGTGAGTTAAGAATTTCAGTTAATTCTTTTTCATAAGGTGAACATGAAAACATAGAACCTCTTCCATTTTGTAGCCAATTCTCAGAAATGTTAAATGTTTTACATATTACTTTAATATGTCTCTCTGATAAAGGATTTCTACCATTTTCAATCATTGAGTATCCCGTTTGAGTTAATCCAAGATACTTAGCAAAAGCACTTTGATTTAATCCAAGAGCTTTTCTTGCTTGTTTTAATCTTTGTAACATATAATCACTCCTTTTTTATTTATGTTAAAATTTTAACATAAAATTAATACAATGTAAAAGAAAAATAACATAAAGTTAATAAAAACTTGACTTTTTATTAATAAAAAATTATAATTTTAACATAAAGTTAATAAAAATTAACTTTGTATTAATAAAAATGAGGTGAATTATATGGAAAAAGATTATGTAGATGAAACAATTAAAATCTTTAAACAGTTAAATCCAGAAAATCAAAGATATTTTTTATCTCTGGTAAAAGTTGCTCAAGTAGCGGAAACAAATGCTAAAAATAAAAAAATAGCATGATTAGGTTTAAAAACAGCATAAAAAAAGCAAGTAGATATATAGAGATGATTAAGATGAGTTATATATCTACTTGCGAAATAAAGAAAACTTTGTATAAACATTATACAACATATTTAAATAACTATGGCTAAATTAATAAAAATATTGGGCAGTACAAACCCAGTAAGCAAAACTGCCACGACCTCTAAAAAGTAAATGATTATAGATGATTTAAAAAGGCTTGCTGGGTGTGTACTGCTCAATATAGGGGAGGGATAAAGATGAACGAATTACAGATTTTTAAAAGTCCAGAATTTGGACAGGTAAGAATAATAGTAGAAGATGACAAAATTTTATTTTGTGCGAGTGATGTTGCAAATGCTTTAGGATATGCAAGACCAGCAGACGCTGTTAGCAAATTTTGCCCCCATACTGTAAAACGCCGTATAGGGGTAGAAACAGGAATAAAAGCCGACGGAACACCAGCAATACAAAATGTTCAAATGAATTTTATTCCTGAAGGTGATGTTTACCGTTTAGTTGTTAGAAGTAAATTACCAACAGCTATAAAATTTGAAGGTTGGGTTTTTGATGACGTATTACCTTCAATGAGAAAAAATGGTGGATATATTGTTAATAAACCACTAAATCAGCTTGATATTCTTGAACAATCTATTCAAATAATGAAAGAACAGCAAAAACGATTAGAAGAACATGATAATCGTCTTGCTAAGATTGAATCTAATATTGAGCAGATAAAAGAACTCGAACAAATAAACGCCAGTAAATGGCGTCTATATTTTGGTTCAGTAACGAGAAAAATTGCAAAATATTATCCTTGCTTAGATATGGAAAATCCATATCAAGCGATAAGACACGAATTTTATGAGCGTCTGGAAAATGAAGCACATTGCAATTTGAATATAAGATTAAAAAACAAGAAAGAAAGAGCTTATAAAGCTGGATTAAATAAAAACAAAATAAAAGAAATTAATAAACTCGATATTATCGAGGAAGATGCCAGGCTTATTAATAGTGCAATAGCAGTATTAAAGAAGATGTCGATACAGTATGGCATCAACTAGAAAGGGGAAAAATAAAATGATGATGCAATTAAAATATCTTGAAGCTATCAGAGAAATGGAGAAAGGTAATGTAGTTCTTCATTTTGATAAAAAAGATAATAAATTTCAGTTTTTAAAAATGGAAGAAGGAACTTTATTTAATGCTGAAACAGCGGAAGTAGTTGATTGGTGTACAGTAACACCTAAAGATGGATTTGCTCTATTAATTAAGAGAAAAAAGATAGACTTCGTGAGAATTGAATTTGCTTACGAAGGTGATGAAGAAACTAGAGTAGTTGATTTTCTTGATGAAAATTTTCACAAAATAAAAAAAGAGCATGGCATAGATTTACCAGCTCTTATAGAAAAGATAGTTAAGTAGAAACACAAAGCGTTCTACTGGCTTAAAAAATGGCGAAGCCCTTAGGTCACTGCGAATAACCTAAGGGCTTAAAACTAACCACATATAAAGTTTAATTAAATTATATATCAATAATGGTTAGGTGTCAATTTTTTAAGCGTTCGGTGGAGCGTTTTGTGGACCTGCTAAAGGTATTATTTTAACAGGAAAATAAAAATAAGGAGGCTTAGAAATATGGCACTAGTGCAGAAAAAGGTATATGGAAAAAATTATATAGACTACTACCAATATTATAGTGGCAGATATGGAAAGAATATACCTAATGGCCCTGCACTAGGTAAAACACCGCTGAAGCAGTTACGCTATCAAGACAAAAAAGCAGAGCGTATCTGTAGGTACAAATTAAATGAAAATTTTGAAGGTGGAGATTTATTCTTAACGCTAAATTATCCACCACATCAAAAAATAAATATAGATGTGGCCAGAAAAAATATAAATACATTTCTGGACACAGTGAGAAGGATATATAAGCGAGAAGAAAAAAAGCTCAAGTATATTTACGTGGCTGGCATCACAAAAAAAGGTATGATCCACTTTCATATTGTGATGAACAAGCACGATACTGATGTACTAACTAAAGCATGGCAAAGAATAGTTGGTACAGAAGAATGTAAGTACCCACGAGTAACCATAAGACATTTAGATTACAGTGGGGAATATAAAAAGCTGGCTTCTTACTTAATAAAAAATAGTAGGGAGCAATTCTATAGAAAAGATAAAGTACACAAGAAAAGATTTTGTGCATCTAAGAATTTAAAAATGCCATTAGTAACCACCAAAGTTATAAAAAACAATAGATGGTGGAGCATGGCAACAAAAAAAGCCCCAAAAGGCTACATAATAGACAAAAACTCTATATATGATGGCTATGGCTGGGCAGATAATGGTGGCTATTATGAATGTTGCAGAGTACAAAGAATAACCATGTATAGAATAGATAGCCAGTATCAGAAATTTAAAAAGAGTAAATATAGAAAGCCTTTGGAAAATATAGATGTACCAGAGGTAATAGAAGATTGGGGTTAATAAATTGTATAAGCCCAAGATAATAGAGAAAGAATGTGAATATTGCGGTGCAACATTTAAAACAACAAGTTCACGTATTAAATGCTGTTCAAGTGAATGTAAAAGATTAAGGAAAAATAAAATGGTAAGGGAGTTTTGGAAAAAAAGAAAGGAAAGAGTAAAACAAAAAAATCAAAGCATAAGAAAAGGCAATGCCTTTATATGTAAATTTAGAGATATATCACAAAAGACAGGATTAAGTTATGGAATAGTAAAGGCTTATTATCCTGATATGGTATATATACAAAAAATGGCGGAGTATAAACTTTATGCAAGGACAGGTAGAAAGAGTGATTTTACGTGGTTAAAAGCGATAAATACACAGACGGAAAGCATATTTACTATGTACATCAATTAGATGATAACCAATATACAGTATATACAAAAGATATTGGTTCAGAATTAGAAGGCAATAGATATGTAGAAAAAAACAACAAGATATTTTCTACGTATAACAAAGCACAAGAATATTTAGATTTATTAGCATGGTCTAAAGATACTTGGTGCTGGTATGGGGAATTGTGATGAAAAACTATGGAGCTTTTAACTTAAGACACTTAGCAAAAGGTCTTAAATATAATAACTTAAAGCCAGAAGAATTGGGAATAACAGCCAATCAGGTAAAAGTTTTAAAAAGCTGGCTTAAAATAACTGGTTTGAGTAATGGTAAGAAGTTAACATCACTAGGAAATATCATCAAAAAAACATGATAGGTTTCTAGAAGAAGATATAACTATGCAAGTTCTTCACTACAAAATTTTAACCGCTGATAAAGACAGTATTTGGCAGTTTATATTTAAACTAGATAATTTTGATAAACAGTATGTAATGAAGGAATTATCTGTTAAATATGAATTTAAGTCTGATTTAATAGTGGCAGATTTAAATGTATTGCTAAATATGTATATTCCTAAAATAGCAGAAAAAGAAAGCATGAATAGAGCTTTATTGCCATTAATAAGAAAGCAAGGGAGTTTCTATTGTAAAAGAGAGTACAAGCCTAATATATGGGTAGCATTAGCAATAATAATAGATAATCTACCAGAACCAACGCTAGATAATAATGCATCATGGTTAGAATTTAACACAATATATTCAACATTTAAAAATGTTTTTGGCTTGGAATATAGAACAGTGGAAGATATTTTATATAAATTACAAAATATGGGATTTGTAAAAATAAGAAAATCACATATAGAAATATCATGCAATTATACATTTTTAGATTGTATAGAAAAAGCATATAAAGAACTGGAGGTATAAACATGGATAGAAGCTTAAGAGGATTAATAAATAATAAAAATGGAGCCTTGTTTGAGAGTGAAATCATTGGCGGTTGTATGGCATATAGTCTACAAGAAAGAGCCTTTATAGAAAAGACACCAGAACCATTCAAGGTGTCTAAACCTTTGGAAAATGGATTTTTTAAAGGTAGATTTACTTCTAAATCACAGCCAGATTTCAAAGGAACATTGAGAAATGGTTTATCAATCGTGTTTGAAGCAAAGTACACATCTACAGATAAAATTCGTGCAGATGTGCTTACAGAAAATCAAATGGAATGCCTGGAAAAGCACTATAAATTAGGAGCTATAACAGGTGTAGTAATAGGAATACAAGACCAATTTTTCTTTGTACCTTGGAAACTATGGCGACTTGTTTACGAGCAGTATAGAAGGCAGTATTTAAGACCAGAAGATATACAAGCCTATAGAGTTAAATTTAATGGCAACGTAAATTTTCTAGATTTAAAAAATGGCGGAAAAGTAGAACGAAAAGAAGAGTATAAAATAGGAGATTAAAATGCTTTTTCTAAAAATATTGTTACTTTTATTTTTATCTGTAATAGGTTTAATTGTTGGTTTTGTTCCCTTTGTTGTTTGTTTAACATATATAGCTATTCCAATGCTTATTATTATTTTTATTTGTGTATTTATTAGTCTTATTAAACCGATTGCTATTATTAGTTTAATTTTACTTGCTATATATTTTTTAATGTCAATTATTTAAGAGGTGTGAGATGTTAAATAAAGATATTGAGTATTTAAGAAAAAGAAGAAGAACGGAATTAATATGTAAAATAAGCCTACTATTAACAGCAATAGTAGGAACGATTATGGCGGTGAAGTTAATTGAGTAAAAAGAGATTTAAACACAAAAAATTGCCATTCTGCGTAAAAGTATTAGATAACGATTTGGGTGAGCAATTTAAGAAAATCGCCGAGGAATTTGGCGAATTAGGAGAGGAAAACTCAAATTTATTAAACAAAATCAATAGAAAAGAATATATTTCTGCTGTAGATATAGAAAAAGCATTTCTAGAAGCGTTTGATATAAGCCAAGCTGCACAGGGATATATGCATCTATTATTAATAATTTTTGGTAAGCATTATTGTTTAGATTTCAATAGCCTATTCAATAAAGCAATAAGAAAAAATAGTGATAGGGGATATTATGAAGATGAACCATTTGATGTGGCAGATTGGGGAGATGATAAATAATGTGTCCACATACAGAGTATGATGCAGATGTAGGTTATATCTGCACGATAATGAAAGAACCATGCCCATATGTAAAACCACACTATACAGAAGAATGTGTAGAAATGGTAAGAAGTATGGAGATAGAAAAAGCAAAAAATATTAATAGCGAGGTGCAGAAGATATGGCGGAAGGAATAGTAATAGATGGTATCTATATAAAAGAAATAAATAAAAAAGCAACTCGTAAAGGTATAGTTATTGTATGTAAATATGTAGAAAATGGTGTAGAAAAAAGTGTAAGAGATAATCAAAGACCTGTAGAAAGATTTGAAGAAATATTAAAAGAATTAAAGTTTACAGGAATAAGGAACTTAGAACTGCCAGAATTTCTAATGGAAAGAATAATAATTACTGGAATTGAGCTTAAATGGAAAGATGAAGAATTAAAGGAATGTAAATTACTTGGTTTATATAAAGCACCACATTCTATACCAATAGAAACTAAATTTTATTCTTGGATATATCAATCAACAAATGAATTTGGGTATACAGAAAATGACATAAAATTATTAAACGAATTCCAGGAACAAGCAATATTGTATGCAAAAGGAGTGCGAGAGCAGATAAGTTTAATAGATATAGAAAATAGAGAATTTCTAGAAAAACATGATGTGATGAAAACGGAGGAAAACGAGTAGTGATATATATTAATAGTTTACCTAAGAATATAAATGATGTAATAGTTGGTGATGATTATGTAGAAAAAGCACCATTACTATATCCAAAAGAAGCTGAAATAAATATTAAAATAAATGATAAAAAAATGGCTAATAAAAGAGCAAAAATTTTAAAGAAAAATAAATATATTAAAAGAAAAATGCAAGCTAAATTAAACAATGATATTCATGGAAGGCAAATAAGACGCTTAATAGAGAGAATTATTAAGTTTAGCATATACACAGAATATTATTTAAACAAAATTAAACCCAATAGAAATACAGATTTACTCATGCCAAGAAATGTAAATGATGATATAGAAGGTTGGAAAAGGGCATTAGAGCATCTTAGAATTAAATACTTAAAATATTTTAGAAAGTTTTATTTCTGTAAAAATACTAAGTTATTTATATATAAATGGTTTGTATTTAATTTAGTAGCTATAGTTCCATGGAGTTTTAAACTTTGCGATATAAATAGCCATAATTGCTTTATATTGTTACAACTTGAAAATATGAGGAGAGAGGATTGATTTTATGACCAAAGAATTAAGGAAAAGAATTTGGGAAACAAGAGATAACGTAAATGAATTAATTTTTGAAATAGAAGAAATAGGAGATGTACTTGATAAATTGACAGTGAGAGAAACATTACGAGATATTAGTGAGCTTCTAAGCAACATCATACAAGAAATCATACAGGAAGGTAAAAACAATGAGAAGAAGTCTAAGGCATAAATACAGAAAAGCCAGAATTACTTTTAAGCAGGAGCTTAAGGAAATATGCAAGAAGGACAAATCATTATCAATGCTTCTTTATGAAGAATATAGAATAGAAGGTAGTAGAGATCATATTTTTGACGTGTATACTTGGTTATCAAAAAAATCACCAAAATTATGGAAAGAATTTTGTAAAACATCAATTTGGATGGATTTTCCTATGGGGGAATGTGGAATATGGTCAGCTCTCTTGCAAACTTATCCAGATTTTGCCAAGAAGTATATCGATAAGGTACCCAAAAAATGTGCAATGGGAGATGCACTAGCAGTAGTTTATAGATTAGATAAGGAGAATAAGAAATAAATTGAATTACTTTACTTATTTATTCATAAAACCATAAAATACTTTATTTTAAAGGCTTTTATATGGGTATAAAACACCAAATAAAAAATCAAGTAAATTGTAATTTTTTGTTAAAAAGTCAAGTGAGATGAAATTAAACATGATTGAGCAAGAAAAAGAAATTAATGAAGAAATTAAAGCTAAAAATATAAAAGAAAGAGTAGAAAGAAAATATAAAGAATTATTATGTAGGTATATAAAAGAGTCTGCTTTTGGATTTGGAGAGAGAGAATACGTAGAACTTATTTGTATCGGAGAAGTATTAGGGTATTCACCAGCAAAAATAAGAGAGGATATACGTGGTGAACTAAATGGATGATGAAAAAATACATTTAATTTTTGGTGCAAGTGTATGCATGTATCTTATATGTTTTATATTTATGGTAATAAACTGGATTGAAGCTGATTGTATAGATAGTTTTATTTCTGTTATTATAAGTGCTTTTATTGCCGACATCATAGCCATGGTTCTTATTAGTTCTACTGTAGGGTTTTTCATAATGCTAATAAAATTATTTTTTGATTAGGAGAATATCTGTAGAAGAAGGTGGAAAAAAGATGAATGAATTTATTAAAAACAGGGATATATTAGATGAATTTATGAGAAAAAATAAATTAAAATATGATGAACCATTTAAGGTAAAAATATGTGGATGTATAGATGCAATATATAAAATAAGTTTTAATGGTGAATGTTTTTATAAAATAAAAACATTAGATGATGAATGGAATAAAGTAGAGTCCAATCCATGGGATTTATCTAAAATAATGTTTGATAAAAAAATGGAAATTATGGAGGAGCGTTAAAAATGGAGCATAAATTAAAGATAATTCCTAAATACTTTAAAGAAATTGTTGATGGAAATAAAAATTTTGAAGTAAGGAAAAATGATAGAAATTATAAAATCGGTGATACGCTTATTTTAAAAGAATATGATCCAATAAAAAAGAATTTTACTGGTAATTATGCTAAGACAACAGTTATGTATATATTAAAAGATAAAGATTTTCCTATAGGAATAAAAGAAGGATATTGTATTATGGGAATTCATTTACAAAATCCTATAGGTACTAACAATGTCATAATATGTTTTGATGAATACGATAAAGAATTTTTAGTTAATGAAATGCGTGAAAGACTTATGCAGGCTAGTACAAAGGGTGAATAATATGTTTATAGCAGGCTTAATTATTGGCGGTTGTATAGGAGTAATGCTAATGTGCATACTACAGATAAACAGGAGATAATAAAATGAGTAAGTATTTAAAAGGAAATATGGGATTATTAAAGTGGTTTGCTGTTGAAGGTATAGTAATAAGAGAAAATGAAATTTATGCAATATGTAGAGAAAGGGAAAAAGAGGTTTTGATTAATAGATGTAAAGATAAAGCAGAAGCAGAATTATTTTTAAAAGAATGTGCATTAAATATAGAAAAAGAAAATACTATACAACTACAAAACCCGATATCTTTAATAGAGAAAAAATATTGAGAGTTACAGACGATATCTACAAAGAATTATAGGAGTAAAAACCAATGGCTCAATTCATATATTTAAACCATGAAAAAATAAATGTAAAAAGCATATCACAGCTTCATAAGATACCAGAAGAAGATAAAGTAAAATTAAACGTAAACTTCATGGATAGAAAACAGAAAGATAAAACACTTATGGTTTTCACTGGTAAAGATGCATCTAAAATGGCAAATATAGCCATGTGTGAAATATATGGGAAAATAACAAAGGGAGATAATATTTATCTAGATGATATCAAGAAAAATTTAGCAAAAAAATATTAAGGAAGATAGGTATATTATGGCGGAAAATAAAACAATAAAACAACTTAAAGAAGTAGCAAATAATATAATAGAAAATGTAATAGCAATTAATACACCAAAAAAGAATATAGCAAGTGATTTTTATAGAAAAGAAACAGTTAAGAAATTAAAATCTTATCCTATTCTAAAGCAAAATATAGAGGAGTTTAAAAAGGATTTAGAGGATATTAAAAAGGAAAACTTTGAAACAGTTCCAGCAGTTCATGTGGTTAGTCCTAACAATAATACGGATAAATATTTAAATGATGATTTAGAGGAAAGAAGGTTTATCGAAAGTATAAAGATAAGAAAATCAATGTTGCGAGATGTAAGAGCAATAAAAGAAATTGAGAGGGCAATGGAAGCAATAAAGAACGAACCATATAATAGCATAATAGAAATGCAGTATTTTAAGCATATGAGTGCAGATAATATAGCAAATGAATTAAACTGTGATATAAAAACAGTATATAGAAACAGAATAAAACTAATAGATATTTTAACTATAAAATTCTTTGGCGGAGATGCCATATAAGGTGGAAAAAAGTTGCCCTTTTGTTTAAGGAGAAACAATGCTATAATTTTTACAAGTAGAAATAAGGCAAGCGTTTAACTAATGGTATTTCTGAATCAGGTAGACAACTTAATATGACTTCACTTCCGTACATGAGAAAGAAAAGGCAGTCAAATTAGGCTGTCTTTTTCTTTTATAAGAAGGTGAAAACATGACAGTAATAAAATGTTATAAACATAAATGCTATTACAATGTAGAAAATACATGTACGCATAGAAAAATAAAGCTAAAATATGGCAAGTGTTTAAATTATACTAGGGACCAAGATAAAACATTTAGTATAAAAGATTTAGTTCATGTAAAAAATACATGCCATAAAGAAAGCGGAAGATTTAAAAGTAATTCACATAAGGTATATAAGTAATATATATAATGTATATATGATGTATATTAAATGTATATATTACATATATATGATGTATATATAATGTATATAGAGAGGTATTGCAAATGCAATATCTCTTTTTTATTGGCGGTGAGTAAATGCTACAGAAAAAACATATAGTAAAACTAACAGGCAAGAAGCTAAGAGAATTAAACCAGCAGATATTTGAGCGAGATAATTATACATGCGTTGTTTGTGGTGCATATGTAAGTGGTGAGCATAAGTTTCATCACGAAAAAAAATTCCTAAAAAGTGATGTTATTACGGAAGGCGTTGTCTTATGTGATAAATGTCATTATGAAAGACACTTTGGAAAGAACTGTAATGAAATAAGAGATAAATGCAGGAGGTATTTAAAGAATATATATGGATAATCCATTCATCATACCGACTAATCCAACACCGAAAGAAATAATAGAACTTACTGCTTGTGCTACTAATACACTTGCTTTGGTATCAGAAAAGTTGGCCAGATACAAAAATGTCATGGCGGACGCCGAGGACTTATTAAAGCAAATACAATCAGAAAAGCTTTTATCATATATGGAACAATATCCCAAAGCTAATCAGCTCAAGCTAAAAGCTTTGGTAGATGTAGATACAGATGTTCAACAGACTAAGAGCGTCTACAAGAAAGCCAAAGCAAAAGTTGTACTCACAGAAACGGAGTACAAGACATGGGACAATAGATTTATTTGCTTAAGAAAGATAGCTTCTATCATGGAAACGGAGCTTAAAAGTATAAGATAATCATTATCAATATATAACAATTATCAATCAGATTATAAAAATGATAATTGTTATCATGATGTACACCCCCACTGGAAAAGGTACTCCCTCACGATATTAAAAGCCTAGGGGTCGCATTTCGCGCGTGAAAAATCGCATAAAAAATAAAAAAATGGGGTTGAAAGTTATGAAGTTGAAAAGTACACCCACAAAAGACAAAAAAACCGCAAAGGCTGATGAAACATGGGTTTATAGCACTGCTGAAATCTGTGATTTTTTTGAAATAAGTGCTGAAACTTTAAATAACTGGTATAAAAAAGGAGCCCCAAAAAAAGGATATGGAAAATGGAATTTAAAAGAGCTTATAAAATGGAAATATACGCAGACAGATTCTCCAGAAGCACGAAAAATTAAAGCTGAAGCTGACCTAAAGGAAGCTAAAGCAGAGCAAGAATTAATAAAATTGGAGAAGGAAAAGGGTAAATATATACCAGTAAGCCAAGTAAAAGAAGATTTAATACAGTTGTTTGGCTATTTGAAAAAGGAAATAACATCTCTTGGCCATGAAGTAGCTACAGAGATAAATTCTTATGATGCAGAAATAGCAATTTCCGCAAAAGAAGTAATAGATAAGAAGGTAAACTACGTTTTAGAGTTACTGGCGAAGGGAGAAGGTAGAATTGGTGGCAAAAAGAAAAAATAATTTCCCCTAAATACATCATGGAGGCTTTAGAAATATTCAAGCCTCCTAAAAAAATAACTGTAAGTGAATGGGCAGATGAAAACAGAATATTATCTGGTAAAGACTCGGCTAGTCCTGGACCATGGCGAACAGCAAAGACACCATATTTAAGAGATATAATGGATGCATTTTCTAATCCTAAGTTTCAGGAAATAACTTTTGTTGCTGGTACGCAGATAGGGAAAACAGCAGCAGAACAAAATATGATAGGTTATGCCATAGACCAAGATCCAGGTCCTATGATTGTTGTTTATCCAACGGATAAATTAGGTATTTTTACAGCAGAAAACAGATTAAAGCCTATGTTTAATCTATCTCCAGCATTAAAAAACAAATTCCGTGAGGATAAAAGTAAGCAAGATGAATTGCAATTTGATGAAATGTATATTGCTATTGCTGGTGCTAATTCTCCATCAAATCTATCATCTAGACCAGTAAGATATGTATTCTTTGATGAAGCTGAAAAATATCCAAAATGGTCAGGTGATGAAGCAAATCCAATATCACTGGCGGAAGAACGTACAAAAACATTCTGGAATAAAAAGAAAGTAAAAGTATCTTCTCCAGTATTAGAAGATGGTGTAATTTGGCAATCTTATAAAAAGGCAGATTTACAAATGGAGTATCAAGTGCCTTGTCCACATTGTGGTACGTATCAACCGCTATTTTTTCGACCTAGAGAAAAGGGAGAAAGCGGTGGCATAATGTGGCCAGAACAATATACAACACCAAGTGAAGTAAAATATACTGCTTATTATCAGTGCATGCATTGTAAACAGCCGATTTATGATAAGCAAAAGCCAGAAATGCTTAGATTAGGAAAATGGGTAGTTAAAAATAAAGCTAAAGGTCATGCTAGTTCTATATCATTTCATTTAAATTCTATATATTCGCCATGGGTAACATTCGGCGAGGTGGCGGAAATGTTTTTAAAAAGTAAAGATACTCCAGAACAGCTAATGAACTTTATTAATTCATGGCTTGCTGAACCATGGAAGAATAATGCTAGTAAGTTAAATTCAGATTTAGTAATGGAAAAACAGCTAAATTATGAACGTGGAACCATGCCAGAAGAAGCACAGATACTTACTTTAGCAATAGACGTACAGATAGACCACTTTTGGTGGGGTGTACGTGCTTGGGGTGCTGGTCTTAAAAGTTGGCTAGTAGATTATGGAAAAGCTGAAACATGGACAGAACTAGATGATATATTAGAGCGTAATTTTGCAGATACAAATGGAGAAATACGCAAAATAAATAGATGTGGCATAGATGCTGGTTACAATACAGATGAAGTTTATCTATGGTGTGCTAGACATGGCGGTTTATGTATTCCTACAAAGGGTTCAAGTCGTTCCATGAATACGTATTACAATACGTCTTTGATAGATAAAACACAGATAAACGGCATGAAATTATATGTCTATGACACAGATAAAATGAAAGACTTTATCGCAGGTAGATTAACCATAGAAGCAGGCGATAAAGGGAGTTGGAATGTATATAAAGGTATAGACAGACGTTATTGCGACCAAGTTTGTTCAGAACAAAAGGTAGATGTTCGTAAAAAGAATGGACTTATAACGCAAAAATGGGAAAAAATAAGCTCACATGCACAAAATCATATGCTAGACGTAGAAACAATATCTGCATTATTGGCAGAAGTATGTGGAGTGAGGTATTTAATGGAAAAAGAACCAGTTTTATATAAACCTAAGCCTAAAAAACAAAATAAAGCTAATTCTTGGCTTGGTGATACTAAAAATTGGCTTAAATAATTTTTAAATAATTTAAGGAGGTGAAACTATTTTGGAAACTGCAACGCAATTAGAAGAAAAATTGAGTAATCTACAAAAAGCTATAGAAGCTGTAGAACAAAATGGGCAATCTTATACAGCAGATGGAAAGATAAGCTTCACTAGGGCAGATTTAAAAACGTTATATGATAGAGAAGAAACTCTTATACAGCGTTTAAATAATCTAAAAACTAATGGCAGAGGATATAGAACACTTGCCAAAATAGTAATGAGATGAATGTATTAGAAAAAATAGTAGCGTTTATCTCTCCTGGTACGGCATTGAAAAGAATGTATGCAAAACAAATGCTGAAATACTATGAAGCAGGCGAAATGAACCGCTTCACAGATAGTTGGCGAGCCCTAAATGGTGATGATGAAAATATGGCAGCACCTGAAAGGGACATAATAAAAGCTAGAGCAAGATATCTAGAAAGAAATAGTGATATTGCTAATAGTTTAATATCTGCTTTTTTACGTAATGTAATTGGCACAGGCATAAAACCGCAGGCACGTACAGGGAGTAAAGATTTAGACGATAAACTAGAAGAACTATGGAAAAAATGGGCAACTACAAACTGTGATATAACAGGGCAAAGTACGTTTTATGAACTACAAAAAATGTTATTATTGCGTAGATTTGTAGATGGAGAAATCCTAGTAAATAAAGTCTATGATAATAATGCTGAAATACCGCTTAAATTACAGGTTATCAAGACAGATTTATTAGATACTAGTAGATTTAATGGAAATGGCAAAAATGTTGTGCGTTCTGGTGTAGAGGTAACATCTTATTTAAAACCAGTTGCTTATTGGATATTACAAAAAACACCAGATGGATTTTTAACTTTAGACTCTAAACGAGTAAAAGCAGAAAACATGATACATTTGTTTGATAAGACAAGCCCAGAACAAATAAGAGGTATTTCAGAGTTAGCACCACTTATAAAACGAACAAAATCAATAGAAGATTTTTTGGATGCTGAAACAATGAGTGCTAAGATAGCGGCTTGTTTTTCTATTTTTATCAAAAGAAATAATGGTGGTTATAATCAATATGCTGAAAATGATAAAAATAGAATAGAAGAAATACATCCTGGAATGATTAGCTATTTAAATCAAGGTGAAAGTATAGAAACAGCAAATCCTAGCCGTTCTATGACATCTGCAAGAGATGTTGTAAATCTACAACAAAGATTAATGGGTGCAGGAGCTGGTTTATCGTATGAATTAGTAAGCCGAGATTTTAATAATGCAAACTTTTCTGCCGCAAGACAGGGACTTCTTGAGGACCAAATGACATTTAAGCCTATACAAAAATACATAATAGAACATTTTTGTAATCCTATATGGAGTGATTTTGTAGAAGCTTGTGTATTAAAAGGTCTTATAAATATAAAAGATTTCTTCACTAATAAGGAAAAATATACAAATAGTGCTTGGATTGCTCCAGGCTGGTCTTGGATAGATCCAGAAAAAGAAGTAAATGCAGATATTAAAGCTATGCAAAATGGCGGTAAAACACTTTCACAATGGTGTGCAGAACGTGGAGATGATTGGCAAAGCCAACTAGACCAGATGGCAAGAGAAAAAGAATATGCCGAAAAACTGGGACTAAAATTAAATATCCACACTCCTGAAGCAGTACAGGCTGCACAATCAAATCATGTACAAAATATAGAAGGAGGAGGAAAAACAAGTGGATCTAAACAAGAGTAAGCAAGGAAATTTATCTAGGGAATTTAATCTTGATAGTGTAAATGAAGAAGAACGAAGTATAGAATTATCCTTCAGTAGTGAAGAACCATACGATAGATGGTTTGGCACAGAAATACTAGAGCATAAAAGCGAAAGTATTGATTTAACAAGATTAAATCAAATTGGAGTATTACTTTTTAACCATGATTATGACAAAGTTATAGGTAGAATAGAAAAAGCATGGGTAGAAAATAATCGAGGTAAAGCTAAAGTAGTTTTTGATACTGATGAGGATAGTGAAAAGATTTACCAGAAGGTAAAATCGGGAACATTAAAAGGAGTTTCTGTTGGTTATAGAGTAAATAACTGGGAAGAAGTAGAACAAGGAGCATTAAGCATAGATGGAAGATTTCAAGGGCCTTGTTCTATAGCTACTAGATGGATGCCATATGAAATTTCTATTGTTAGTGTGCCAGCTGATCCAACAGTAGGAGTAGGAAGAAGTTTTTCAGAAGAAGATAATGGGGGAATAAATATGCCAGAAAATAACAATGTAAAAGATAATAATGTACAAGATAATAATCAGAGAAATGAAAATGAGGAATTACAAAGAAAATTAGAAGAAGAGCGTGCAAGAGTCAAAGAAATTAGACAAATGGCACGCTCTTTTAATTTAGACCAGAAGTTTTTTGATAATTTAATTGATAATGGAACAAGCATTGAAGATGCTAGAAAATCTATATTAGAAGAATTAGCTAGAAATACAACACCTGTTAATACAACAGCAAGTGTTCAAGTTGGAACAGAAGAAATTGATAAATTTAAACGTGCAGCTACAGATGGATTATCTATGCGTGTTGGTCTTAGAGTAGATAAACCTGTAGATGGTGCTAGAGAATTTGCAGGAAAATCTCTATTGAGATTGGCGGAAGAGTCTATTTTCAGACAAACTGGTCAGGATATGCGTAATGCTAGAGATGTTGATATTTTTGAGCGTGCATTAGAAGGTACAGGAGCATTTCCAATAATCTTATCTAATGTGGCCAATAAAACACTTCAAAGTGCTTATGAAGAAGCACCAACAACATTCCAGTTTTGGACTGCTGTAGGCAGTAATAAAGATTTTAAACCAACTACACAAGTACAATTATCTAGTGCAGATGTATTAGAAAAAATGACAGAAGCTGGAGAATTTAAAAATAAATCATTTAAAGAAACAAAAGTAAATACACAATTAGACACTTATGGTGCAAGCTTTGCAATCACAAGAAAAGCACTAATCAATGATGATTTAGGAGCATTTACAGAGGTGATGGCTTTATTTGGCGAATCTTCTAAACGCATGATAAATCAAATGTGTTATAAACTTTTAACAGAAAAAGATACTAAATTTGAAAATGTAGCCTTATTTGATAAATCTAAACATAATAATTTAGGTACAGGTAAAATTAGCATTGAAAGTTTGGCTGCTGCAAAATCTGCTATGTCTAAACAAACAGATATTAGCGGAAAGGCTTATTTAAATATTCAACCAGGATTTTTAATTGTACCAACAGAATTAGAAGTAGAAGCTACACAGCTTGTAGGCTCTAGTGTAGATCCAACTAAATATAACAATACACCAAATCCATTCTTCAATAGATTAACTGTAGTATCCGATCCATATATTACAAATGCACAAGAATGGTATTTGGCGGCGGCAAGAGGTAGATACCAATCCATCAAGGTATCATACTTGAATGGCGTTCAAACTCCAATCATTGAAAGAGCAGACGATTTTGATAGCTTAGGTGTAAAATATCGTGTTTATTTAGATGTAGGTGTAGATTTAGTAGATTATAGAGGTCTTTATAAATCTGATGGTAATGCATGATAATAGGAGGAATTAAAAATGGCGAATGTTATAGCAACATATGTACAAAAAGGTGAAACAATTGATTATGAAAATACAACAGGTGAAACAATTGAGTATAATCAGGTAGTGCCTTTAGCTAATTGTATTGGTATTGCGGGTGAGGTAATACCAGATAAAGCAGTTGGTAGTTTATATCTTAATGGTGCATGGGAATTACCTGCTGCAACATCTTTAGAAATCAAACCAGGTGATGCCGTTTACTGGAGTACAAGCGATAACAATATAAATAAAACAGAATTATCTAATGTTCCAGCAGGTATTGCTATTTCCCACAAAGAAGAGTCTGGAACATCTGTTGTTGTAAAAATTGGTTGATGAAAAATGAACCTAAAAGAACAAATGAAGCAAGATGCAAATAATCTCTTAAATATTGATGAATTTGCAGAAATGATAGTTTTTAATGAGAAAAAAATAAAAGCTATAGTAGTTTCTGGAGAAACAAATATTAGAGGAGATTATAAATCTACAGGAACTAGAGATGTAAAATATTTCTTAGTTCTAAAAGAAGATGTAAAAGGCTATAAAGCAAATGATGAAATAACACATGATGGTAAAAAATATGCCGTTATCCGCTCTATTTGGGATAACGGCTTTATTATTAAATTAGAAGCAGAAGCTAATAAGTCTGTAATGCCAAGGACAGGTGGAATGTATGGCAGATATTAATTTAGTTAGAGTTTCTGTAGAAGATGAGGCACTTAATAAATTAGATTACTATGCAGAAGCATATCCAGTTTTTTATAAAAGAGCTTTAAAATCTTTGGGCTGGTATTCACAGCAAGAAATAAAAAAAGGGATAAGAAGTGGTGCTCCTGGCGGTAAAAAATATCAAGACTTGATAAAGCCATCTAAACGTAGGCAAATGGATAAGGCTTTTCGTAAAAAAACAAAAAGTAGATATTTGCCTATGGGTAGATTGCGTAATGCCGTTGGTTACGATACTAAAGAAGTGAATAGAGGTATAGTAACAGTCGGATGGTTATCCAGAACAGCTGTTAGGATTGGTTCTATTATGGAAAAAGGTATTTATTACTATGTAACACCAAAAATGCGTAGAGCCTTATTAAGAGGCAGAATATATACCAATAAGAAAATAATAGAAATACCAGCAAGACCGACATTTGGGCCGATGACAGTAGTATTAGAGCCACAGCTAGTAAATTACCTTAATACTAAAATTGAGCAATTTATACAAAATCCTAACTTACGTGGAACAAAAAACAGCAATCGAAGATATAGAGTATATAATACAGGAATTACAACAGGTGGATTATAATGTTATTTTTTAAAACAGCTTCATTAGTAAATTTAACAAGACTATTTGCCGAAAAATTGGCAGATAGTGAGGAAATAAAACAATATTGCACAGAGCATTATAAAAAAGAACAAATAGTATTTTTAGGTACAGATTTAAAACAACCACCACCAGAGGATACTTGCCCATATATAGTAGTGGTTCCAGGGGAAAAACAAGAAGGATTAACGCAAAAACAATTTACGTATGTAGTAGATATAATGTGGTGTATTTCTAATAAAGAGATAACGCAAGATAAATTAGTAGAATTTGTAGGAATGAATGAAGCAGACAATTTAGGACAATTGATATTAAATACAGTAGTAAATAGTCTAAAAAATTCTGTTGTAAACCAAATAGATTATAGTGTTAATGGTTTAACAGAATATCCGCAATTCCCAGGGCAAATGAGTCTTACAATAAACGTACCACATGTAATAGGAACAGAAAGAGTAGAATTTTAAAGGAGTGTGAAAGTAATGACTATTCAAGCAATGGGTGCTCATGGTAGAGTCGTCATGGAATTTGAAGAAAGTCCAGGAGTAGAAAATAGTGAGCATAAAAAAGGCATAAAAATAAACTTTATTAGTGCAAATGTACAAGCACAACAAAATCAAAATACTTCTAATGTAATCACTGGTAATCGAAATCCATCTGAACCATATCGAGGAAATATAGATGTACAGGGAGATGTAGAAGCACCATTAGATACAGCACAAATTGGTATGTTTTTAAAAGCTGCTTTTGGACCACCAGAAACAACTTCTGCTGGCGGCGAGAAATATAAGCACGTATTTAAATTAAGCCAAGACATGCCTTCTTTTACATGGGAACAAGGCTTCCAAGATATAAATGTTTATAAAAAATATATTGGCTGTAAAATAAGCAAACTATCGTTTAGTTTTGGCGGAGATAATGAGCTTACAGCACAAACAACAATTATGGGTGTAAAAGAAGTAGATGGTGAAGGAAGCAGTATGCAGGCAGATGCACCGACATTAGTAGGTAACAAACTGCAATTTGACCAGGTTACTTTTAAAGAAGATGATAGTGAAAGTAATTTAGGCACAGATTTTAGTTTAGATATAGATTTTGGCTTAGATGGAGATACTTATGCTATTGGTGGCAAGGGTTATCGTTCATTCATTAATGATGGTATTACTACCGTTACAGGAAGTTTAAAAGCGTTCTTTGTAGATAATACTGTTATAGAAAAAGCAGAAAAAGGAACACCTACAAAATTAGAAATAGCCATAAACAATAGTGAAGAAAGTTTGACTATTATCCTACCTGAAGTAGTGTACCAAAGAAATACTCCAGGTATTTCTGGTCCAGAAGGTGTATATATAGAAATGGATTATGGTGCATTTTATAAAGATAATGAAAATGAAACAGCCGTACAGATTGAACTTGTAAATAAAATTGCAAGCTATGATATACCAGCAGTAGAATCTGCATCCATGATGAGTAGCCAAAAATTGATGTGAGGTAAGTAAAAATGGAAAAAGAAAAAGTAGAAAAAGCAAGAGAACAGGCTAAGAAAAATTTAGAAATCTTACAGAATTTAATTAAAGAGAATAAACTCCCACAATATAGAGCGTTAACAAGAAAAGAACGCAAGAATATGACAGAGGCAGGAGTAAATGTATATTATGCAAAAATTGATGAAAATACTACAGTACAAAAACTATATGAACAAATGACGGATTGGATTTTGGATAATGTTTTCCCAGATTTCAATTTTGATGATTTAGATAATGGTTTATGTACTGCATTTGCTACAAAATGCTTTGCTATGACATATAGTGATAATTTAGCCGAAAAAAACTTGTAGAAGCTTGGCAATGGGTATTAGAAAAACAAGAGTATTGCCAAGCTTGTAAAAAATTAAAAGGTAAAACACAGGAGGATTGTAAAAAATGTGAATACAATCCTCCTGTTTTATTGCCCGAAAATATAAGAATTTGGGAATTATGGTGTGCATGTTCTACGCAATGGAAATATGGATTTGAAGGCCCTGTAGGATTAGATTATAGTGCAATAAATATTGTGGCCAAGAATATGGACATGGAACTAAATCCGTGTGATATAAAAAAATTAAATGCAATCGAAACATTTACTTTAAATAAAATAAAAAATAAACCAAAGAAAAAGCCTGCTAAAAGGAGGAGGTAATTATGGCCAGAAATGATGTAACAATACGAATAAATGCTAGGGATAATGCCTCTGCAACTTTAAAGCAGGTGGCACAAAGTAGCCAAAAGGCATCTAAAGCCTTAGATAGTTTAAGTGGATTAAAAAACTTTGCAATAGATACAGCTAGTATAACAGCAGGAATAGCTGGATTTGAAGCACTCACTACAGCCATACATAATACTATTGGAGCTGTAGGAACATTCTATACTAGCATGGAAACAAACCAAGTTGGTATGGCTGGTATCTTATCTAGTATGACCACATTAAAAGGAAATGCTTTAGATTTTAATACTGCTATGGGAATATCTGGCAGTATTATGAAAAAACTCAATGATGAAGCATTGAGAACAGCTGCAACAAGTGAAGAATTAGTAAATACATTTAGAGCTTTATTAGGTCCTGGTCTTGGTGCTGGTATGGATGTAGACCAGATAATTCAATTAACTACTACAGGTGTTAATGCGGTAAAATCTTTAGGTTTAGATGGTACGCAATTAGTCCAAGAATTAAGAGATTTAGTACAAGGTGGAATACAGCCTGCTAGTTCTACTTTAGCAACAGCTTTAGGTCTTACAGATAAAGATATAGAAGCTGCTAAAAGTAGTTCTCAAGGCTTATTCAATTTCTTGATGGAACGTTTAGAAGGTTTTAGACAAGCGTCCGAGTATACACAAAATACTTTTAAAGGCAAATTTGACCAAATAAAAGAAGGTCTTACTCGTGGTGCAGCAGAAGGTTTTGAACCTATATTTGAAGCTGTAAAAGCACAAATGGGTGAAATAGGGAATTATTTACTGCCTGTTGATGAAACCACTAAACAAATACAAATAAATCCGCAATTTATAAATGATTTGCAATATATAGCGAATGAATCACTTATAATTGGCGGAAATATAAAAGAAATGTTTACTCCTATAGCTAGTGTAGGCTTACCAGCAATTACAGCTTTTGGTAATGCTTTAGTATATGTGGGAGAAAATATACAATCCATAGGATTGGGGCTTGCTACATGGTATGTACTTAGAAATATATCAACATATTATGTAGATATAACAGCAGCCGCTACAGGAGCTACAACAGCAAATACAGCATTAGGAAAAGCAGTATTATCTGTAAAAACAGCATATACAGAGCAAGCTTTATCAGCCAGACAAACCTATACAGAAGAAATGTTAGCGGCACAACAAGCTGCAACAACAGTAGTAGCAGAAGAAGCAAGAAAAACAGCTGCAAGACAAGAAGCCAATAGGGCCCAAATGGTGGCAATGGCACAACAAAGAACGACTTATGCCGCAGTGCAAAGAGCAACACAAGCAGGATATATAGAACTGGCAAATACATTACAAATGCTTAAAGTTCAATATATGGAACTTGGTGTAAGTGCAGAACAAGCAGGAGCTATGCAAGTACAAGCGGCAAAACTTGCCAAAGCAGGGCAATTCGAGTTAGCACAGCAAGTAATAGCAACACAACAAGCTCATATAAAAAATGCAGTAGCAGCAGAAGCTTCATCTGTAGCAGCTGTTACAGGTTCAGCAAAAGCAACTACAGCTATTAAGAAAATGGGAACAGCGGTTTTAGCTCTTACTGGCGGTTGGTTAGGCTTGGCAGTAGCTATTGGATATGCAACATATCAACTTTGGGATTGGTGGGAAGCTAATTCAAAAGTAACTACATATGATGGAAGTAAAATGAGAAAAAATCCTATAACAGGGGAATATCAAATTTATGATCCAAATTATGTAGATTATACAAATGCTGGTCTTATGGGTTTTATGAATCCATATAATCCAAATCCAAATGCAACTTTACAGGCAAGTAAAGGTGGATATAGAACAGCAACGCTAGATGAAGTATTCACTGCTCAAAATAATCAAAAAATAGCAAAAGAACGTAAACAAAAAGAAGAAAATGAAAAAAGTTTAAAAAATATACAAGCTTCCTTATCTGATATTTATGATAGTCTAGAAACTAAATTTCCTAATTTAAGTGATGAAGAAGAAAAGAAAAAGAAAGAAAAAGAGAAAAAACTTTCGCAAAGTGATATAAAGAGCCAATTATTATCAGAAGCAGGAGAATATGCTCCTTTGATTGAAATAGCTGCACAAGATGCAGGAATAGCACCTGAAATATTAGCTGCTTTAGTAAAAAAAGAGTCAACTTTTAATCCAAATGCAGTATCATTAGATGGTCAACATTTTGGATTAGGTCAAATATCGACTGAAGCGGCAAATGAAGTAGGTGTATATGGAAATTTATTCGATCCACAGACTAATTTAGTTGCTTCTGCAAGATATCTAGCCAAAATGGTGAATATGTTTGGCGGTAATTTAGGATTAGGATTAGCAGCATATAATGCTGGTGCAAAAACTGTACAAAATTATGGCGGAATACCACCATTTGCAGAAACCCAAGATTATGTAGCCACTATAAAGGGTTATTTAAAAGGTGAAGGTTTATCTGGTACAGGAAATAAATATATTACGCAATTTGCAAAAGAAAAAGCAGAACAATTAAAAGCTTTTCAGCAATTGCAGGCTGAATTAAATAGTAAATTAACAGAAGAAACAGGTACACAATACCAAGTAGGTATGCAAAAGATAAATGAAGAAATACAAAAATATCAAGACCAAACTAGAAAAATGAGTAATTATGGTATAGATGTATCTGGACTAAATGAACAAATAAAACAATTACAAGACTTAGAAAAAAATAAAGTAATAGAAAAATGGCGAAAAAGTTGGCAAGATTTAAAAGATAGTATTGCAGAAACAAACAGTGAATTAACAGGCAATAAACTTGCAAACTATAGCATAGAATATACTAAACAATTAGATAAGCTAGATAGCGAACGCAAAGAAAGAGAAAAAGCGGTAATGCAAGACCAAAATGACGCAGTAGCAAAAGCTGCTGTTGATGAATGGTACAATAAGCAAAAAGAGCTTTTTCTCAAGGAAAAGAATGATAAAGTAAGGGAATATCTATTAAAAGAGTATGACCTTGAAGTAGAACATAATAAAAATTTAATTGAATTAGAAAATAATACAGTAGAACAAACTAATGTTTTAAATAGAGAAGTTTTAAATAAAAAATTAATGTATTTACAGACAGAATTAAATAGGGCAAAATTAACAGCCCAGCAACGAATAGACCTAGAAAATCAAATTTATGAAACTACTAGGGCAATAGATGAAATAGACTCCCAAAATTTATTTACAGCATGGCCAGTAGCATTAAAAGAAATGCAAAGAGATACTACAAATTACGTAGAACTAATAGAAAGTGCCTTTGATAGCATAGAAGATAATATAACAGATAATTTTACTAATATGTTAAATGGGGCAGAAAGCTTTAGTGATGGTTTTGTAGATATCTTTGAAAATATGGCTAAAGAAGTGCAATCTGTGGTGATGAAACAAATTGTACAACAAAGTATCATGAAGCCATTGTTTAGTTGGCTTGGAAATATGATGGGCATGAGTATAGGTGGCGGTGGAGATGCACTAACTTATATTGAAGGAACAGGTTTTACTTTTAGAGCTAGTGGTGGACCAGTAGAAAGTGGCTCTCCTTATATTGTAGGGGAAAAAGGAAAGGAACTATTTATACCAAATACAGATGGAACAATAGTACCAAACTTTAAACTAAATGATTATACTGCTACTAATAAAGTAGTAACTCAATCATCTACTCCGAATGTAACAGTAAATGTAATCAATCAATCTGGTCAAAATGTAACAGCTAAGCAAGAAGTAAAATCTTCTAGCCCAGATAATTATGTAATAAACGTAGTATTACAAGCGATAACACAAAATAAAGGCGGAATGAAAGATGCTATATCTGCTGTAGCAGGAAGGAGTTAAAAATGTTATATTTTCCTAATATATCACCACCAATGTATCCGCTAAAAGAGGAAATAGATAATCCTGTTATATCATCCGATACCGAAAATGGAATGAGAATAACAAGAGCTAGATATACTAGATTAAAACGCAAATGGACACTTCAATGGGACGCTCTAAGAAACACTAAAGAGCGTCCAGAATATGAAATGTTAAGAGATTTTTATATGCGTAAAACATTGGGCGGAGCAAATGCTTTTTTATGGACTTATCCACCAAAAAGAAAGCAAAAAAACACAGTTTATATGCAAAAAAACTTTGATTTAAGACTAGAAGGAAAACAATTTTTGGTAAGATTTATAAGTGATACATTTAATTTTGAAGAAAAATTACCGAATGTATGGACTGGTTCTGTACAGATAGAAGAAGTATAAAAAAAGACTGCTATAAAAAGCAGTCTTTTAATTTGAAAGTTTATTATTGTAAAACATCAATGTAGCAACATTATTTCTAAAAGATAAGATAATAGAATTATTATCTTTTTCCCATGTATATTGAGCTATTGTATAATCTTGGTATTTTTCTGTTGGAGTACCAAATTTATCCATAGCATAATAATAAATTTTAGAAAACTTAGCTGAAGTATCGTCAAGATTGTTTTCAGCAGAGAAAAATATGCAAATGGAAGAAAGTTTATTATTTGTAAATGTAGCATATATTTCTTTATCTGCTTTACAATCGGCAATAGTTATATCTTTTAAAATTTTGTATTTATCGTTATCTTGAACTACAGGATATTTAGCACTGATATCTTCAATTGTTTCACCATAATATAAATCTAAATCGCTTATTTGTTCTTTTGGTGTATAGTTTTTATAAAAAAATATACCTAATAGAGAAATAATAAGAACAACGGATATAATAATTATTTTTTTCATTTTTTATCTCTACTTGCAATTATACTTTTAACATAATCAGATGGTTCAGTATTTTCTTCTTTGGCAGATGGTAAATCCCTACCACAATATCTACAAACTATGGCTTCTTTTTTTATTAGTTCTGCACAATAAGGGCATTTTCTTAAACTGTTATCTTGTTTTAAAATGGCATCATCATTTTTACTAATACAAAGAGAATGTATAAGAGCAACAATAAAAAGAAGAACACCATAAATATACCATAAACCAAAAGAACGACCTTTACTACTAGCAATAAAAGCAGGAATAAAACCTAAAACTAAACTTAAAAATAAAATTTCCATATATATCACCTCATTGATTTATTTTAGCTCCATCAGCTTTAGCTTCTTTATTTAATGTATCATTTATAAAAGCAAGACCAATAATATCATTTTTACTAGCTAATATAATTAAAGTATTGTTTATTTTCCATCCTCTACCGAATGAATCTTCTATATCATGTATACCATAAGTATTATATATTTCAAGGAATTTATTATATAAATATTTATCTTTATCATAGGTGGTTGGATCTACAGGATAAATAGTATTTTGTATTTTATAAAGTTTATTATTCCATAAATACAATTCACATTCAATTAAAACGTTAGGATAGTATATATCTTTTAAATATGTAGTATAAACAACAGCATTTTCTTCAGGAACATATTTATTATATTCTAAAATAAGAGTTTTATTTTGTATATCCTGCAAGCTATCCTCCCAATAAAAATCATAAAATTGACTGTATTCTTTAGCAAATACATTGCTAGGAAATAAAATAAAAATAAAAGCGAATAAAAATAATAATTTTTTCATATATATCACCTCGATAAAATTATAGCATAAGGTGGTGAGGTTATGCTTCCATTATCTTTGGCGGCTAAGATAGAAAAAAACAAAATAGCTACAGATAGCTGTTGGATAACGTTATTAGAGATTTTTATAGAAGGTCAAGACTCTATAAAGATTTGTAGTAATAATGTGGATGTAACATGGAATAATGCAGTATGGACAGCTTTCCCATTTACTGTAGACCAAGTAACACAAAATAAAACAGAAATACCTACAGTTCCTATAAAAGTATCTAATATAACACGTGTAATAGAGCAATATATAGAACAATATGGCGGATTGGTAGGGACAAAAGTTATATTGCGTGTAATAAATAGTAATTTCTTAGAAAATGCAGTAGCAGAAGTTGAGGAAACTTTTACAATAGAAAGCACTACAGCAGATGCACAATGGGCAACATTTAATCTAGGTGGTTCACTCCCAGTCAAAATGAGATTTCCATTTAGACGAATTTTAAAAGATTGGTGTCCATTTGTATATAAAGGTATAGAATGTGCAGCTACAAGTGATTTAGAAACTTGTCCGCATACATTAAAAGGCTGTAGAGAGCGTAATAATAGTAAAAGATTTGGCGGAGAATATTCTATAAGTACAGGAGGTATCTATGTATCAAACAAATGATTTTACAGACCTAATAGGAATACCGTTTAAAGACAGAGGCAGAGATTTAAATGGTTTAGATTGTTGGGGATTGGCAAAAATAGTTTTTAAAAAATATGGTCAAGATATCCCAGATTATAATATTTGCTGTGAGGATATAACAAATATAGATAAAACTATAGATAAACAAAGGAGCTATTGGCAAAAAATAGAAAAGCCAGTAGCTCCTTGTTTAGTTGTTATGCATTTAGGCACTAAATTTTGTAATCATACAGGAGTTTATATTGGCAATGGCAGATTTATTCATACCAGAGATAAAGTAGGAGTAAATATCGACCGCATAGACTCTATAAACTGGAAAAATAGAATAGAAGGATTTTACTTGCCACCTAAGAAGGTGAAAACATGAAGCTAATTATTTTACAAAATCCTTTTAATATAGCAGGTAGAGAAGTTAAAGATTTAACCTATATTCCAGGAAAAAAATTAAGTGAGTATGTACAGCCTTATATAATGGGATTGCCATATAAAGATTTTTGCTATGCTGTTAATGGAGAAAAGAAAGAAGCAGATTATATTCCAGATAGTATGGATTATATAGCTATATGCCCTGTAGTAGGTAAAGGCTCATTACTAGGCTCTATTTTATCTATTGGATTAGCTATTGTTACAGGTGGTATTGCAGCTGGTGGTATTGCAGCATGGGGATTAGCTGGAGGAACATTTTTAGCAGGACTTACAGCGGCAGCAGTAGGATATATTGGCGGAATATTAATAAACCATATATGTCCAATGCCCAAAACTGATTTTAATATGAGTGATTTACAAAATTCAGTTACCTATGGTTGGGGAGAACAGCAGACAAGCAATACACAAGGTGGATGTTTGCCAGTTACTTATGGAAGTATGTATACGGCAGGTACAGAGCTTGCAAGACATGTAGATAGTGATGGTGAGCAACAATATTTAAATCTTATAGTATGTGGCGGAGAAGGCCCTGTAGATAGCATAGAGGATATCACTATAAATGATAATCCTATAGAAAACTATGAGGATGTTGAAATAGAAACACGTCTTGGAACAAATGACCAAGATGTAATTGCTAATTTTAATGACACATATGCAGACCAAAGTTTAGAATTTGAACTTTTAGTACCAGAAGAAAAGCCAGCAGGTGTAGGTGATGTATCTAATCCAAAAGGATTTATAAGAAAAAAAGCAGATGTGCCTTTAACTTCAGAAGAATTAGCAGAAATACAGACATTGAAATTAAATTTATATCCAGATAGTGATTATTCTACCCAGCAAATAGAAGGAAACTCCGCCCAAGGATTGGAAATATCATTCCAATTTCCGAATGGTCTTTATCATATGAATGATGATGGTAGTTTAGGAAATGCATCTGTAGTAATTTATGTGCAATATAAAAAAGAGGATGCTACAGAATGGGAAAATTGGATATTAACGAAAATTGAAGATAACGATAATGCTACGAAATATAAAAAATACCGCATAGATAATCTACAAGAAGGTAGATATACTGTGCGGTGTTTGTGTTTATACAAAAGTGGAGAAAGTACAAGGGACGCTACAAGGATATATTGGTTTATGATATCTAGTATTGTCTATGATGATTTTTGTAGACCAAATAAAGTATTGATTGCTATACGTGCATTAGCTACTAGCCAATTATCTAATAGCATAAGCATAAGGTGGAAGCAAACAGTAGATTATGTAAATGTATTTAATCCTAATACTGAAACGTATGAATTAAAATCTGCCAGAAATCCTGCTTGGGTAGCGTATGATATGCTTCATCAATGTAAAAAATTGAAAAATATCCATACAGGAAATTTTGAATACGTAGTAAGAAATATACCAGCAAACCAAATAGATTATCAAGCTTTTGTTGATTGGTCGGAGTATTGCGACACATTAGGATTAAACTTTGAACATATTTTTGATACTGTAAATGACCTATGGGAAGCACTAAAAACTCCAGAAACTTTTGGCCGTGGCAAAGTTTTAATGAGAGGTACGAAATATAGCTGTATTTGTGATAAACCAAGTGAGCCAGTACAGATGTTCACAGTTGGTAATATTCTTCAAGATAGTTATAGCAAGGAATATAGCGGTATAACAGACAGAGCAAACGCTATAGAGATTACTTTTATAAATAAGGCTAAAAACTACCAAAAAGACGTAATAACAGTTTATGGTGATGATTACGACAATGAAGAAATATATCAAAATCCTACACAGGTTACACTATATGGCTGTACGGACTATGAGCAGGCATATAAATATGGAAAATATCAATTAAGGGTTAATAAAAAAATACGTACTTGCACATGGGATGCAGATATAGATGCTATAGCCTGTCAAGTTGGTGATGTAGTATTACTTAGTCATGATGTACCACAATGGGGATTATCTGGACGATTGTTATATGCCAATACTAACCACATTAAGTTAGATAGATTAGTAAATATGGTTAGTGGTAAGCAGTATGCCATAATCGTAAGAATGATGGATGATACTTTAATAACTAAGAATATAGTATTTAAAGAAGGTGAAACAGATTATGTAGAAATAGCAGAAGCCTTTGAAGAAATTCCTGAAGATTTTTGTATATATGCTTTTGGCGAAGTAAATAAAATGGCCAAACCATTTACCATAGTAGATACTTCTAGAAAAGATGATTTAACAGTGTCTTTAACAGGAGTTGAATATTTAGAATCTACCTATGAAGAAACGCAAGATGTGCCAGATATAGATTACACAGTACCAGTAACAAGCTATGAAGTAGAAGATTTAACAGCAAGAGAAGAAACATATATCCAGGATAATAATATACGTTCTGATATAAATATAAGCTGGCAAATGCCTAGAGGTGGAGCAGATAAAGTAAATGTTTATTATTCTGTAGATGGCGGAAATGTATGGACTTTATATACTACAACAAGCTTCCAAACTGCTAGAATAAGTAATTTAAATAAAGGAACATATTATATAAAAGTATGCGTAGTAAATAGTCTAGGTGCTGTATCTAAAGGTAAAGTGGCAGTAGTAAATGTAACAGGAGTAATAGCAGATATAGATGTAACAGTAACAGAAAATAAAGTAATAAATTATGCATCCACAGATTGGCAACAAGTAAACTTTACGAATAAATTTAAAGATGTACCAAGCTTATTTGTAATAGCACAAACAGAAAATGGTATAGCATATACACAAAATATAACTACGACAGGGTTTGAAGTAAAACAGATAGATATTACAACGCAAGAACCATTAGAAGGGAAAATTATGTATGAGGCTAAAGGAGTGATACAAAATGCCAGCAGGAGTCTTTGATTTTCCTATAAACCAAGGAGAAACATTTTACTACGAAATAAAGCTTCTAGGGCAAACGGAAAATGATGTCATAGATTTAACAGGATATACTGCAGAAATGCAAATAAGAAGAACAGCAGATAGTACAGAAATAATGGCTACTCCTGAAGTAAAAATAAAAGATGCTACAAATGGCATAATATCTATATTTTTACCTGCTACAGAAACAGCAAAATTACCATGTACAGGCCAACACCATGATGAATATTTAGAGCTTGTTTATGACATATATATAAAATCTGGGACTTATTCTAATACACAATTTAAAACAAGAATTTTGAATGGATTTATAAATGTAAGTCCAAACGTAACGAGGTGAAACAAATGAGCGATATACAATGTTGCCACCAAATTAAGGTTTTAACAGGACAGATACCAGGACCAAAGGGAGATGTAACTCCAGAAGCAAAAGAAGCTCTAAATGAAACTAAAAAATATAGGGATGAAATATTTGAAGTAAAAGATGGATTAACAGATACCATACTACAAGCAACAACAGACATAAAAAATGCAGGTGATGAAGCAGTAAGCAATGTAGAAGGACTTGTACAACAAGCTGCTGAATCTGCTCAAGATGCTAAAGATTGGGGAAGTATACATGGACTTTGGGTTATAGATGATGCAGGAGGATTAATGCCAACTAGTTCTTCATTTACAACAGAAGATGATAGCTGGGAATTAGATGAAAATGGTGATGTAATGCCAAAAGAACAAGGATAGGTGAGATACAAATGACAACAAGAAATTTAGTTCCACGTTCTGCTAATGAAGGGCAATTAGGAACGGATTCAAAACCATGGCAAGAAGTAAATGTAAATAAAGTATATGCCAGTAATAATGTACTTGTTTTTAATAGTATAGCGGAAATGAAATCAAGTAATAAAGTAAAAGCAGGATATACATTAAGAACACAAGGATTTTACACCGCTGGTGATGGTGGTGGTGCTGATTATGTAATTACCAATGATATTGGTGAAGATGAAGTTGATGAAGCGAGTTTGATTACATTACAACGCAATTTATATGCAAAACTGATAGAACAAGATTGTATAAATGTTAAGTGGTTTGGTGCTAAGGGTGATAATACAACTGATGATAGTGAAGCAATAAACAAAGCAAGTGAATACCAAAAAAGAACGGCTCTTTCTTATTTAGGTGGTTATAGTTTAAATGCAACTTATTATTCTTCTAATACCTTGTATTTTCCTAAAGGTTCTTACCGTATTGCTAATACAATTACTTTTTATGTTGGTGGTGGTAGTGTAAAAGGAGACAGTGCAGTTATTAATGCAGATAAAACATTATTAACTGCTGTATTATTAAAAGGGATAGGAACACAAAATGAAGAAGAAAATCAGTATTTTATGCAACATTTTAATAATACATGGCAATTTAAAGGTCTTAGAATAAATTGTAATAGAGAAGGAAGTTTGCCTAATACAACTGTTGGGGTGCAATTCGGTACTGATGGTGAAACATGGAAACATCACACTAATTTTACAGATGTTCACATTAGAGGTTTTAGCAGGTCTATTAGTTGGGGTTCACATACGTATAATAATACTTTTATTAATTGTATTTTTAAAGATAATCTAAATTGCTTGTATGTACCTAATGATGGCAGTATATCTGACGCGTATGAGAGAATTGTATTTATGGGTTGTACTTTCTGTGATAGCGATAATTGTGCTGAAGTTCATGGCACAGGTGGTGGAGTGTTCTTTGTAGGCTGTTCCTTTGATTATTGCTATGGTAATTACTTTTGGTTTGATGATGGAGCAAAAGCATGGTTTAATCAGTGCTGGATTGAAATGAATGGAAGTGCTTCTAGTAATAATCCTGTTTTTAAGGTAACGAAAGGTGCTACTGGTGCTGCTACTTCTGTAGTTTTAGAAAATTCTTTTATAGATAGTAGAGGTAATGGAGATTATGTAAATGGTGTTGTATATTGTGATGTACCTAGAGATACACAAAATCCTTTTGGTGGTTTTCACATGAACAACTGCCAAGTTGGTTATTTTAATGCAGATAAATTTGTAGTTGGTGGCGGACAAGCAAGTTTTGGTAAACATTTTGGTTATATAAGTGGTACACACCCTAAAACATGGCAAGAAGATGTGTATACATTAGCTAATATACCATTTGTCCCTTATGGTCTTAGACAAGACCAAAGCGACTATTATCAGGTCAGCCTTAATGACGGAGTATTAAAAATAAAAATGATTAATGGCTCTAAGTCAAACGAGATATTCCCTTATTTTGTTACACCTATAAAAGAAAATGAAAAGATAAATTTTTATTGTAAATTAAAGGGAAATGAAAAAATAACAGCTAGTGGAAAATTCTTTACTTTTGTTTTTGGTTATGGCTATATAGACGCTGCTAGTGGCAAGCTAGTAAGCATTTATAAACAAGGAGAAAAGAGAATAGAAAGTTATTTAAATAATAGCGTGGATACAGGAGATTTTGTAGAAGTAGCAGATGGTCTTAATTTTAACGTATGTAGATTTACAGATATGTGTCCATACCCTATTATGGCTTATATGTATATATGGATTGGTAACAGTCCAGCTAACTATGAGATAAGTTTTAGTGATTTTGAATTTAGGAGAGTTGTATGATTAAAAGAATTATATTACTAACAACACTTATTGTTTCTATTATTTCGGTATGTAGTGCGAATAGCTTACATGATATACAAGACAACATACCAACAGATAAAGCACTGCATTTTGCAGCAGGATATATTATTTCAGACCAGCTTCAACGCAATGCAAATTGTAGTGCGTTTGAAGCTTTTTTTATTACAAGCGGTATTGCTTGGGCAAAAGAAAAATTCGTAGATGACCATGTAGATAATGCAGATGCATACGCTACAATGGCTGGAGGTCTGTTTTATCAGATTAAGTTCTAAGGGGTGAGTAAAATGGAGTTTTTAGAGTCGAACTGGGGAACAATCTTAGGTTTATTGGTAAACATTGGGGTATTAAAGTATATATTAATAAGCCTAAAAGAAAAATTTGATGATTACCAAGCTAGGGCAGAAGCAAGAGATGATGCTACAAAAAGCTTATGTAGAACTCAAATCATAAGTATCTGCCACAAAGCACAGCGAGAAGGGCATATAGCATATTACAACTTAGAAAATTTAACGTTGCTATATAAATCTTATAAAGCTCTAGGCGGAAATGGTGCAGCAGAAAAAATGTATAACAAGACTATTAATTTGCCCCAAATAGAGGAGGAATAAAATGGAAGAAGAAAAATTTAATATCAAAGATGGTTTATCCATAGAAGAAACCAAAGTGAGTGCATTAATTATATTATGTGTACTCACTTTTTTATTTATGTTTGTTATGTACGTGTTAGAAAAAGATATAACAGACAATCTAACAAGTATTATACAGACGTTGATCGTTGTCATTGGTGGAGTAAATTTAAGCAATTCCATATCAAATATTTTTATAAAGAGAGGTAATAAGCAATGACTGATGAACAATTAGCAAAAGAAATAGCAAATGGTATCATTTCTACAGGTGTAGAAGGCGGTTTTAATAGTGTTAGTCGCTCTAGTGCGGGCGATTATCCAAGTATGGGTGTAAGCCAATGGGAAGGCATAGGCGGACGTGGAGATTTGTTACTTAGCTATATAGATGGCGGTGCTAAATTTGCTGGTAGAAAATACAGTGATATAAGATACAATGGCGAATTGGAAGAATTAAAAGCATTATTAAATACACCACAAGGTCAAGAAGCACAACGCATTTTATTAGCTCAAGATTGTTTAGACAGATATGTACCACAATTGAAAAGAGTTCCAACCTTAGATGATAGCAGATGTTTTATTTATGCTGGTATTTGGTGCCCAACAAGTGAATATGTAGTAAGACAGTTTTTAACTAATAGATGTAATAGATATAATTTGCGTTCTCTTGAAACGCTCAAAGAAGTTTTCAAAACAGAATATTATATTGGTGCAGATGTTGGTGAGATTTATAAAGAAACTTATGAAAATAGAGCAGAAAATACTTATTATTATGTTGCAGCTATAGATTTAACAACACCTTATGGTGTTCCAGTATACGGAGAAGCAGGTAACGGAAGATAATTATAAACAGATTTTATGGTTATAATTGTTAATTTATCGGCTATTATATCGGTTTTTATATCGGCTATTATATCGGTTATTTTATCGGTTATTTTAGCCGATAAATGAAATTAGATTGCATGATTCTTCCAGGATATTTTCTGCATGCAACAGTTAATTAATAAATAAAATTTCAATTTAAGGAGAAATAAAACATGAATTTATGTAAAGATGATTATTTGAATTTATCTGAAGGGGAAAATCTAATTCCCTACAAATGCATATACGAAGATGAAAACAAAGTAGTATTTGCTCCATTAAAATTTGTTTTAGATAAAAATAATGAACTAGTAGAAAATGGAGTAGACGAAACAAAGAAAATGGAATTTTTACGTTAAAGAAAAGGGGAAAATGAACCATGAAAATTTTAGTATATTCTAGAAATCCACTTAACGCAGTAGAAAAAACACGTATTAAAGGGATTGTAACACAGTCCCACTGCCCAAATGAAAGCTTAAAAAATACGTTTAAAAGATTTAGCTTTATGCAGGGTAATAGCAACATTTATTTTGATGATATTACAATGCAAAATAGAAACGAAGCGATTATTACAGAATTAGATGCTTAAAAGAAGGTGTATTGATGTATGCATATGTTCTTAAATTTTGGGAGTTTTTACAAAAGAATGCTAGAAACGTTCTTATTTTTGGCGGTTTTGTTCTTATTTTGTTGTGTATCTACTGGCTATTGTGCGGAAAATACGTATCTGATAACAGAGAGTCAACTAACGAAATTAGAACAGAACTTGACCGAGCTACAGACACAAAACAAGACATTGCAGACACAGCTACAGCAATCCAAGATACAGTTGGAGAACTCCAAGACAGCATTGGAAAAGCAGAAACAGCAATCGACACAGCTACAGGAGCAAGTAAACGATTTGACCAAATCCTTGGAGAATGCCAAGACATTATTGAGCAAATACGAAACCAACCAGCAAAGTGATTATGCTATAGGAATTGGATTAGGAAATAATGGTGTGGCCATAAATGCAGATGTTAAAAAAACATGGCTATACCTGGATAAAGAAACAGTTGCTATAGGCATAAAATATAAATTTTAAAGGGGTTTCATATGTTAGAAAGTAGGAAGATTGCAAGGCATTTTTTGAAAACAGCAACTCTAAAAGATTATAAGAAAATCTTAAGAGAAGCCAAATAACAGAAATACAAATTAAAATATTATATCTAAAAATCTTTAAAAATAAACATGTATTCCAAATAGCTAATAGATTACATGTAGCACCAGAAACAATAAAATATAACCTAACGCAAATATATGATGCTGTTAGCAAGGTTCTAAAACAAAAGTAAGCTACCCTAAGGTAGCTTCTTTTTTTATGCCTTTTTTTAATTTTTATTACACTTTTATTTAATCTTTTTAAAAATAAAAAATATTTATACTAAAAATAACGAAGTTGAACGGAGCAAAAAACCATGATGTATGAAAATTTTAGACAATATGTAATTGAAGGCGACAAAATTTGTGATAAAGACTTATACGGAAATAAAACTGTAATAGGTGTAACAAATAAAGCCTATGAGGATTTAAATAAAATAACAGAAGAATATTACAACAAATTAGTAGAGTTAGGTGTAATAGTTCCAGAAAAGACACCAGAACAAATACAACAAGAACAAAGTAAACTCATGCAAGAGCTGTTACAGCAAATAAAAGATAATAATCAGCAAAATTTAGCGTTATCGGCAAAAATAGAAGAAATGAATAAAGAAATAGAGGAGTTAAAAAATGTTAAATCCGCAAGTAATAGCACAAATGATGAAATTAAATCCACAGCAGGCAAGCAAATTGCAACAAGCGTGGGGACCAGCAAGCAATATGGCCAAAAACGTTAATACACAGCAAGATGCAATGAATATATTACAACAAGCTGGTATAAATTCTACAATTTTAGCCAAAGTAAAAGGAGCATTAAATAATCCTATGGCTACAGTCTTAGCAAACATGGCAGGCATAAATATCAATGACATGCGAATGAAGATAGATGCCTTAGCAGGTGGAAATACAGGTGGTAACACCATTCAGGTTAATAGACAGGCTGGTAATAATAATCCAGTAACAACAAATGGCTTAGATAAGTTTAGACGAGGTCTAAGCCAACTAAAATAGCTTATACAGCAAATTTTGCTTGTATAAAATAAAAATTTTATAAAGGAGTGTTTTCAATGGATGAAAGCAAAAACACAGGAATGAGTGGATGGGGACTTATTATCTTCTTAATTCTCTTATTCTGGATGTTTACAGGTGGCGGTTTTGGAGGTCTTTTTGGTAATCGTAATTGCTATAATAATTGCGGTGGTACTTCTAATTGCCAGGTTGAAAAACAAGAAATTATCGACAGTGCTAAAACACAGTATTTAATCGAACAAACAGCACGTCAAACTCAAGAAATGACTAATGCTGGTATTAGTGCATTAGGAAATAAAATTGATTATTATCAAATCCAAGGCTTACGTGATAAACTCGCTGAAGCTAATAATAAAAACTTACAATTAGAAAACCGAATTTATAGCGATAATAAATTTAATGCTCTCGAAAGAGCAAATGAAGGCATGTTTACTGCATTAGACCAAAAAATTTCACAGTTAGCATGCAATATTCCACAGCGTCCACCATATTGGGGTGCAGGTTTTATTAATTGTGGCACACCAATTCCTCCTGGATATGCATACAATACAAATTGCAATTCTTGTACAAATTGCTAATGCTCCGTCAATAGACGTGATTTTATAGGCGGTGTAACAACCGCCTTTTTTAATTTAGAAAAGAGGTAATAAAATATGAGTTGTATCAATAATTGTCAAGTTTGTCCTAATTTAATAGCTTCCACAAATGTTGCTATTAGTGGCTCTGTACTTCAAATCACAATTCCTACCATGACCATTAACGATAACCAGAAAATCTGCTTATTAATTGCCCAAGCCATTCCAAGTGGTGCAGGTGTATTGCCAATTAATATTATTAATGGTTCCAATACTTTAACTCTTATTAATAAATGTGGTAAACCAGTATATGCAGACCAAATTAGAAGCAGACGTATTTATGTATTATGTGCAAATACTGCTACACCATCTGCTACTGTTAAAACTAATAATCTTTGCCCAACAGCTTTTGTACCACCACAATTAACAGGTACAGCTACAGCTTGATAAGAGGTGAGTAAAAAATGAATAATGGAGCTAGTTTTTTAATAGGTGTTTTGGCTGGATTTTTTATTTTTACAGAAACAGGTAAAAATATAGCAAACAGCATGGCTAATATAGCAGTAAATCAAGCTGTCCCAGGAGCGACAGCTTTGATGAATGTTGCAGCTAAAGCAATGAATCCAATACCACCTACAACACCAACTCCAACGCAAGAAGCAGTTAATCCAATTCTTGCAACAAATCCAAAACAGGAGGTTATTAAACCATGATAGATACAAAATCTTGGACTAAAGAAGCAATGTATCAAAAAGTTTTAGAACACCAAATGCAAGGTGTTATATTCCATAACGATATGATGCTATTTAATGCCTTCTGCTCCTTAGATTGCTATAGTAAAAAACATAAAGAACAAACAAAAGAAGAACAAGAAAAGTTTGAAGAAACACAACTTTATTACTTGCAAAATTATGGAAAAATATTAGAAACACCTAAATTTGAAAAATTACAGGTAGTATCTAAACAGCAAGACCTTATGCGTTATACTCCAGACCAAGTAACCATAGAATATAGAAAAAATTTCTTAAAAGAAACTTTTCAGAACTGGAAAAAATGGGAAGAATCCACAATGGAATTATATCTAGCATGCATGCATTACACGTTAGAACATCAGTGCATGGATTATATCAAGTTCCAGGAACTCTATAAAGATACTTTTAAGGAATATAAATATATTCTTAAAGAAATAGAAAAGCTTCAGAAAATAAACTATGATGCTAAGCTCTTATAAATAAAGCCCTACCAATAAAGGTAGGGCTTATTTTTTTACTCAAAATATTAAAAATATCATTGACATACCACGCTAAGCGTGGTATATTATAGATGTAAGGTAAATAAAACAAAGAAAGGGGTTACCAAAATGATGAAATTAACAAAACGTGAAATATTCTGGTTAGCACATAAATATGCTAAAAGATTAGAAGGCGATTATAAAGCTAGATTTAACTGGAGTTTAAAATATATCTATAATTGCATTAGATTAATTAATTCTAAAAATGTAGAATTAAAAGGTAGCCCTAAACAAGTAAAATGGGCTAATGAAATCAGAGAAAACTTTAATTTTAAGTCCATATTATTTGAAAGATATATGGATGATAATACTTATCATTCTTTTAATAATAAAATTTTATTTATCAATCTTGTTAAAAATACTGAAAATGCTAGTTTTATTATAGCTATGTATTTTCAAACTCCTGCTACTTGGTTTTGTGAGTATGTTAGATACATAAATAGTGAAACAAAAGTAATGGAAGTAGGAAAAGAATACGACTCTTCTTTTTTCGTAATTGATGAACAAGGAAGATTTTTGCAGTGCGAATGGAATGGAACACTACGCAAAAAACAGTATTTCAACTATTGATTGGAGGGGCAATAATGAAAATAATAAGATATTTTTTTGATGGAAATAAAAAAGATATATCTATAGAATATGCAGAAGAAAACATAAATATAGATGAGTTTACAGCTGAACTAATAGAAGAAACAGAAGAATTAGCTGAAGGATTAACTTGGGCTATAGAAATTTATAATAATATAGGCGATAAAATATTTTATAAAACAAGTTTTTCAGATTAGGAGGATTGATTTTATGAGTAATAAAATTAAAGAGATGAGAGAAAAACTCGGCTGGAGTAGAGCCAAGTTTTGCCGTGAGTTTAATATCCCAATACGAACTGTAGAAGATTGGGACAATGAGAATACATCCAGGTATCCTAAAAACTGGGTAGAAGCTCTTATTTTAGAAAAAATGAATATGATTTATGAAAAGGAGAATGTAAAATGATTAAATTGATTGTAAGAGATAAAGAAATTGGTGGAGAAAAAAAGCTTGTAGAAGTTAATAATATATCTGATATAGCAACTATAAAATTTGATGAAGAAGATGAAGAAGTAACTTATCAATACTGTAATATCGATATAAATAATCCTAAACTAGAAAACTCTAAACATTTAAATGATATATGGAAGAGTTTAAAAGATGATGCTAAAAAACTAACTTTATTTGAATTTGTAGATAAAATATTTTTGTCTCAAGATTTTATCTTTAGATTATCAGAGACTTACGAACAAGATGGCAAGTTAATTCTTTCGATAGCGTTAGAACCATATGCAGAGGAAGCTATCGTTTATGTAATTAATAGTTGCATAAATGGGAAAATAGATGGCTACTTTAAAATAGAAAAAGCTACAAATGATATGATGCGATTTGCAAAAAGAAGAAATAACGAAATGAAATACCTAGACTGGCAAAATGATATTATTGATATGGTGGCTCATGATTTTCGTAGTAATGGGTATTATGGTATCGTTGCCATGGAAAAATTAATAAAAGAGATTCAGAATAAAAATCTTGAAGATGCTAAAAATAAGACGATTGATTTCTTATTTAATGATGAAGATATGTTGAAATATATATATTTATCAAACTCAATGACAGAAAATAAAGTTAGTCTCTCTTTTTATACAAATAGTCTAGGAGATAAATTTATTAAGAGAGAGCCTAAAAGCATTTATAGAGATTTTGTTATTTATAAGAATATCCCAGTTTATAAAATGGAAATTAGTGCATCTTTTTATGAAATAGAAATAGATGAGAATGGTTTTGATGTACGCAAAGAATTATCAAAAGAACAAATAGAATTAGTAATAGGAAAATAAAAAAAGAGCTACTAAATAGTAGCTCTTTTGATGTTATCTTACACTTTCCATAGGCTTATTCATATTCAAATACATCATAATGTTATAGTTAATAAATAGAAAGCGTAAGAACTGCATTAATATTTATATTTAAATTATAAAACTGCATAACAAAATTGACAATAGGTCTAATTTAATATATTATAGAAGCGTAGACAATTTTCTTAACAATCAAATAAAAAAAGTTTTTAGAAATAAAAAAGACCAATCGTGCTGGCAACACGTTTGGTCTTGCCGAACAACCTACCGCAAATAAGTTGTCCGAGTTGTTTTCTAAACTCATTATACTTATATATTAGGGATATGTCAACGACATATCACAAATTATTAATGATTTTAGGTAGGTTAAGTAGGCACATTTACATTTTTCCCATGTGGGAATGATGATAAATGTGTTTTTTAGTATCTAAAATCACTTGGCGGAATAAACGTCAAGAGCGTGCCTAGATGCTTATTCTAGGAGAGCGAAAGCTACACTTGGCGGAGTGTATAAATAAGTGGTTGCAGAAAGTAACCAACCGTATCACCAGCGGAGGCGGAAAATCGGTGGGGCATGCAAATATATTCTACTATTTGCATTTACCTAAGAGGGCGGAATGTTGTTAAACTCCCTTAATAAGCCTAAGTAAATAAGAACTCACTAGAGCCGTTTAGACGGCTTTTTTTATTTGAGTAATATATTTATATGGTTAAAAGTAGACAACGGTGGTTAAAGGCAACGTAAGTTGCAGACTGGGATTGTAGCATAAGCTATAAGCCGTATTAGGATAACATATGGAAACGTATGGTGGTTGGGGCAATTAAGTAACCATTAATATCCTACCTGTGTAAAAGCAGGGACTAGTAGAAAACTGGACTGGCAGACGCAAGAAAACCAGGCGTAAAAATATAGTTATATCTTTAGTAGAATGCTAAAGGTATAACTATATCTAGAACACGGCTCCGCAATCCTCCCAAGCGTAATCTTTTTTGGGTTAGAAGTAAAGCTAAAGTTAGTGCCTAGTTTAAATAAATTTATATACACCAATAGAAAGAAGGTGAGTAGATGCCAACAATAAAAGAAATAAAATCTATAGCAAAAGATAGAGCTGTAGTACTACCAAAGAAAGCAAAAAAAGCAGATATGATACATATATTGCAGGAGCAAGAAGGAAATAATCCTTGTTATGCAACTAAACAATGTAATATAGATGTGTGCCTTTGGTATAAAGATTGCCAAAAAGCTATAAAATAATAGCCTGTATAAGCTGTTTAAAATCTTTGTAGGTATAAATACATTAAGATAAAAATAAAACAGCTCTAAACGTATAAAAAATAAGAGCCTAACACTAATTTATGTGCTAGGCTCTTTTATTATTTTGATAAATCTTTGAGAATTAGTTCATTTACATAATTATTAAAGCTTCTTCCTTCTTTTAAAGCTTTTTCTTTTGCTTGCTCATATGCAGTAGGGTAAATAGTAAGTTGAACTCTTTTAGTTAATCGTTCTGTTTTTATTTGTTCACGAATATTAAATGTTATTGATTCTGGTGTTTGTTCATTATTAAATGTAGATTGTGTTATATCACTAAAAAATGCTTTGGCTGGATCATTAAAATCTTTTATTTTATCCATGTAAAATTACTCCTTTAATGTTTCTAAAACTTCATCTATCAAGTGTTGATAATCTTTACCAACACTTGAATATTTTGCATAACTAAAGATGTCAGTTTTTTCTTTTTGAGCTTGAGCTTCTTTTATTACAATGCTATCACGAATAGATACATTAAATATTTTTGCTTTTATTATATCAGCAATATTATTTAGGCTATCCATCATTTTTCTACTTAATACTGTACGTTTATTAAAACGTGTTACAAGTATACCTAATATTTTTAAGTTGGGATTACTTTTTTCACGGACTACCTGAACTGTTTTATATAAGTCTGTAAGTCCCTGTATTGGTAATAAATCTGCTGTAGTAGTTATTATAATGTAATCACTGCTGGTAAGAGCATTTATCGTAATTACTCCTAATGCAGGAGGAGTATCAATTATTATAAAATCGTATTCGTTTTTTACTGTTTGTAGAATATGTTTTAATATTTTTTCTGTACCAGGTTCATTTCTTAGCTTAGCTAATTCTTTAGAACCAACAACAAAATCATTTTTTATGGCTTCTTTCAAAGATATTTTACCTGTCAATACTTCATGAATATTATTTGTGTTTTTATTAGCTTGATGTAACAAACTTAGATTGCATTGTGCATCTAAATCTAATAGCAGCACTTTATTTTTTTTTAAACGTAAACCGACAGCAAGATTATGAGCAGTAGTAGTTTTGCCAACTCCGCCCTTCTGATTAATAATAGAAATTACTTTCATTTTTTTAGACTCCTTTATATGTGGTTTATACATCTATTATACATTAAAAATACATAAAATAAAAGTATAAATAATGTATATCATGTGTTTATTATATGTAATATAGATGTATAATAGATGTATAAATAATGTGTATTAGATGTAATATTGATGTTGTGATGTATTTTAAACACATATTATACATGTAAAATACATTATAATAATGTATAAATTACATTATAAATACATATAATACACAGCTATACAATATATAGTGGTTTTGGCGAACTCAATCAAAGTCAGTCAAATTTTTTAGAAAATCCATTTAGAGAATACATATTTTAAGCAAAATAAAAAAGGTAGATACTAGATATTGTGTTTCTAGCATCTACCTTAATTTTTTAACTTCCTATTTCTTACAAAATATGAAGTAATTTTTTAAGCTTTATTATTTAATCTTTTAAAGTAATCAATGGCTGTTGGTGTAAATTCTACGCTAACAACACCATCTGCAAAACTTCCTAATTCATATGGCTGGTACAGTAAATATACAGTTCCATTGCCACCTAAATAATAATCTTGGCTAACTCTTCCAGTTCTACAATCATTGCTAATTTGTTTATGTTGCCAATTATATAATTTAGTTATACCACTAAAAATACCTGAATAAAGTAATTGTTTAGCATCTTTTATGGGAACAAAATAACTTAATGGAATACGTTCACCAGTCTTTTTATCATATACTAATCCTCTTTGTACATAATAATCATGAGCCGCACCACCACGAAACCATTCCTGTTCTAATACAATAGATAATAAATTATCATCTTCATATTTAACATAGTATTTCATATTACCACTATAAAATTCTCCTCTATCATATCTATTTTTAAATTGCCAAACATAATTTGCGATATCTGTATTTATTTTATTCTGTACATTAGCATCATCAAGGTAAACTATTGGATAGCTCATAT
>ERZ772863.536-NODE-536-length-43640-cov-4.611885_pt1 | contig 43640 bp, 37 predicted proteins | sample MGYA00512134_ERZ772863 | MGnify/ENA primary metagenome ERZ772863 (study PRJEB29015, sample SAMEA2737659) | human gut metagenome | biome: human gut; feature: human-associated habitat; material: faeces | place: China | collected 2012 ...
TGCAAGGACCGCTTCCGCAAGGATATCCTCTTCCGGATGAAGGATGATATCTTCAACGCCCGCCGCCAGTTCCGGGAGCTGAACATCCCCTGCCTGTCTGGCACCATGGTGCTGAACCTGTCCCCGGACCGGGTGCTGACCGTCACCGGCCGGGAGACGGGCCTCGTGCAGATTCAGGCGCAGGCCGTCATTCTGGCCATGGGCTGCCGGGAGCGCCCCCGTGGTGCGCTGAACATCCCCGGCACCCGCCCGGCGGGTATTTATTCCGCCGGTGCGGCCCAGCGTCTGGTGAATGTGGAGGGCCTCATGCCCGGCCGGGATGTGGTGATCCTGGGCAGCGGCGATATCGGCCTCATCATGGCCCGGCGCATGACGCTGGAGGGCGCCCGTGTCCATGCCGTGGCGGAGGTCATGCCCTATTCCGGCGGCCTGAAGCGGAACATCGTCCAGTGTCTGGAGGACTTCCATATCCCCCTGTACCTCTCCACCACCGTGGTGGATATCCACGGGCGGGAGCGGCTGGAGGCGGTGACACTGGCACAGGTGGACGGCAGCCGCCGCCCCATCCCCGGCACGGAGCGGCGCATCCCCTGCGACACGCTGCTGCTGTCGGTGGGTCTGCTGCCGGAAAACGAGTTGAGCCGGGAGGCCGGGGTGCAGATGGACCCCGTCACCGGCGGCCCGGTGGTGTCCGACGACCTGTCCACCTCTCTGCCCGGCGTGTTCGCCTGCGGCAACGTGCTCCACGTCCACGATCTGGTGGACTTCGTGTCTCAGGAGGCGGCCAAGGCCGGCGAAAACGCCGCCCGCTACATCCTCGGCGGGCAGGGCGAGACGGCCACCGTCCGGTTGGAGGGGAAAAACGGCGTCCGCTATACCGTCCCCCAGCAGCTGGACCCCCACCATATGGCGGACAGCGTCACCGTGCGCTTCCGGGTGGGGCGGCCCTATCAGAAGGCGGCCCTGTGCGTCTATACCGACGGTAAGCTCCTGCGCCGGGTACCTAAGCGCATCCTGACCCCCGGCGAGATGGAGCAGTTCACCCTGCGGCGGGAGGAACTGCCGGAGAGCGTTCGGAACGTTACATTCCAGATCGAGGAGGGGGAAGCGAAATGAACATCCGTGAGCTGACGTGTATCGGCTGCCCCATGGGCTGCCAGCTGCGGGCCACGCTGGAGGATGGTGTCGTCACCGCCGTCACCGGCAACACTTGCCCCCGTGGCGATGCCTACGCCCGGAAGGAGTGTGTTCACCCGGAGCGCACCGTCACCGGCACCGTACGGGTACTGGGCGGCCCGCTGCCGGTGGTGCCGGTGCGGACGCAGGGGGAGGTACCCAAGGAGAAGGTGTTGGAGGTGGCCCGTGCGCTGCACACCGCCGCCGTCCCCGCTCCGGTGCAGGCCGGTCAGGTGGTCCTTGTCGACGTGTGCGGCACCGGCGTGGCCGTGGTGGCCACAAAAAACATCGGCTAAGCGTTGAAAAAGTCCTCTGTCCCGTGGTAACATAGGGACAGAGGATTTTTTTGCATCTTGCGGGCGGCCATGGGTCGCTGCGGGTCATGGGCCTGCCCTGTGGGCGGCGGAAAGGAGGAACGGCCATGCGCCATCCCATGATGAGCGTGCTGGAGCAGAACCCGGTGCTTCCGGCGGTGAAGGATGCCGGACGGCTGGAGGCGTGTCTGGCCCAACCGGCGGGGGTGGTGTTCCTGCTGTGCGGGGACATTCTGAACATCGACCGGCTCATTGACCGGGTGCATCAGGCGGGGAAATACGCCGTGGTCCACGCCGATCTGGTGGCGGGGCTGGCCCCCCGTGAAATTGCCGTGGACTTCCTGCACCGCTGTGGGGCCGACGGCATCATCTCCACCCGCCCCATGCTGCTGCGCCGTGGCCGGGAGCTGGGTCTGCTGACGGTGCTGCGGGTGTTCGCCATCGACTCCAAGGCCGTCAGCAATCTGGGCCGAGAGACGGAGGGAGGGATGCCCGACGTCATCGAGATTCTGCCGGGGACCCTGTGCAAGGTGCTGCGGCGGCTGAGCCGGGAGTTGCCGGTGCCGCTGATCGCCGGGGGTCTGCTGTCGGACAAGGCGGATGTGCTGGCGGCGCTGGGGGCTGGCGCCCTGTGCGTCTCCGCCAGCGATGAGAGCCTGTGGGCGCTGTGAGCCGTGCCGAAATGAGCTGCCGTGCCGAAGGGGACTGCCGGGTACAGGCTGTCGCCTGCGAAGCCGCCGCCCTGTGGCGCTGCGGCGCTGAGACGATGGAGAACCGCCATTCTGCCACGGCATGGGAAGAAAACGTGAAACGGATGGGTCGTAGGATGGGTACATGAAACGGATAGGCAAAAACGAAACAACGGAAATGGCCCCGGTGAAAAAATGCTTCGTGGGGCTGGAGACGGCGCTGTACCTGCTGTTTCTGGCACTGGATGCCTTCTCCGCCGGCGGCGACGGGGTGAAATACCTCACCATCGTGGTGTGCCTGCTGGCGGCGGTGTGGTCGGCCCGGCACGGCGGCAGCCGCCTGATGGCGTGGGCCATGGCCTTTACTCTGGCGGCGGATACCTTCCTTCTGCTGCTGGATCGGTGGTATGGGATGGGCATCGTCCTGTTCTGCGTGGTGCAGGGGCTGTATCTGGCCCGCATCCGGCGGGCCTGCGGCCGCACCCTGTGGGCGCTGCGGGCGGGGCTGGCGGCGGCTTGGCCGCTGCTGAGCGCTCTGGGGATGGGAACGGTCCTGAACCTACTGGCGGCGCTGTATTTCGTGAATTTTCTGGTGAATGCCTTCCAGTCCCTGACTCTGCGCTCCGAGAGATTGTTTGCGGCGGGGCTGTGGCTGTTTCTGCTGTGCGATGTGTGCGTGGGGCTGCGGAACCAGCCGTCGCTGCTGCCGGGTCTTGCCGGGGCGGCGCAGGTGGGGATGTGGCTGTTCTATCTGCCGGGGCAGGTGCTGCTGGTGCTGTCCGGCTTTCCGAAGCAAAGGGGGAATACGGCATGAAGGAAGCGAAAAGGCTGTGGTCATGGCTGGCCATCCCCTGTATCGCCTTGGCGGTGCTCACCGGCTCCATCCTGCCGGTGCTGCTGGTGCGGGACTTTTATACGGCGCAGATCGGCCCTCTGGGGATCTGCGAGGCCAGCGGCCTCACTGGCCAACAGGCGGCGGAGGCCTACGGCGACGTCATGGACTACTGCATGGGCCGCAGGCCGGATTTTTCCGCCGGGGTGCTGCCCTTCTCGGCGGAGGGCGCCGGCCACTTTGCCGACGTGCGGTGGCTGTTCCTGCTGGTGGTGTGGGTGTTCGTGGCGGCGGCGGGACTGCTGCTGACAGGGGCTGTTGTGTGCCGCCTGCGGCGGCAGCGGCTGCCCCGGTTAGGGGGGCGGACACCGGGCTTCTGGGCGGCCTGCGGGCTGGGTGGCCTGTTTCTGCTAATCGCCCTGCTGGCGGCACTGAATTTTGATCGGGCCTTCACGGTGTTCCACAGCATTTTCTTCCCCGGCAAGGATAACTGGCTCTTTGACCCCGTCACCGATCCGGTGATCCTGATCCTGCCGGAGGCATTTTTCCGGAACTGCGCCATCGCCATCGTGACGGTGCTGCTGACAGTGTGCATCATGCTGGCGGTGACGGGCAGAAAAAGACCCTCCCGCCGGAGTGCTCCGGGGGAGGGTACGGCATCCTGACAAAACCTTGTCCACTGGACAAAATCGGACAAAAGAAAAGACCGGCTGGACGTCCGCTTTCCGTCCGCCGAACGTCCCATTTTGTCCCGTGCCGCCCCTGTCCGTCCCCACTGAGGGGACTTGACAGAAAGCGCCGGAAAACCTACGAGTCTTTGCTAAGTGTCAGAGATTTAACAAATCATTGGGCCGACCAGCGGAAAAATTCATCGGCTGTATCCGGTTGAAGTGATCGCCGTCATATAGATGCCGTATAGGCGCTGCATAGGGAGTGCGAGCCGGCAGAAGGGTCGGCGGCTGCACCTGTGCGATACACCCACCGCATCGAAAAAGATAAACCACCCGCACCGGGAGAGGTAAACCGCTGGCAGGGAGCCTATCGCATCGAAAAAATGAACCGGCGATAGGGCTATCTACCGTACCGGGAAAATGAACCGGCAGCGGGGCGGTAAAAAAATAAAGCGCCCGACGGCGCTTCTGCAAAAAAAATATCCACGCTCAGGCGTGGTGCTTTGTTCGGGGATCTGTCTTACCGCTCGCTGGGCTGCCAATCGCAATCAGCGAAAATCATATCGTCCAGATCGCCCTTGATCCACTTGTTGGTCATTGTGCTCTCACGCTCCTTTCTTCTCTTTTCTATGATACAGTATACCCCGGCGGCGAGAAAAATACAAGAACCAAATTCTACATTTATACCAAAAACTAATAAGTAAATTTTGCTATTCTGCACAAAGAAGGGGCTTGCCTTTGGGGCGGGTACATTATATAATAGGTTGATATTTTAATGGATCGATATTTTATCGGGCCTGCCGACGGCGGGCCGCTCCCCACGGAGAAAGGCGGTGGCGCAGGTGGCGGAGAGAAAACGCAGACACGGAAAGCTCTATCTGCTGCTGATGGCGCTGGCGGCGGCGGGAGCCGCCATCTGGGTGGGCAGCAGCGTGCTGTCGGTGGAGGAGTTCGCCTTCACCGGCGCAAGACTGCCCGCCGGTTGGGACGGCGGACGGCTGGTGGTGCTGTCGGACCTCCACGGGAAGCGGTTTGGACGGCAGAACAGCCGCCTGTTGGAGGCCGTGCGGAAAGCCGGGCCCGACGTCATCTGCCTGTGCGGCGACATGATGGACGAGTGGAGCGGCACGGAGTATCTCCGGCCGTTGCTGGAGGGACTGGCGGAGATCGCACCGGTCTATTACGTCACCGGCAACCACGAGTGGGCCTCCGGGCGGATGCCGGAGATGCGGCAGCTGCTGGAGGAGACGGGGGTGACGTATCTTTCCAACACCTTTGTACCGCTGGAGCGGAACGGGGACACCATTACGTTGGCGGGCATCGACGATCCCAACGGCTACGCCGGCCAGAAGTCCCCGGAGGAGGTGGCCGGTGAGGTGAAGGAGGCGGCAGGCGACGGCTTCTGGCTGCTGATGGCCCACCGCAACAACCTCTTTGACGGAGAATACTGCCGGTTGGGGGCGGATCTGGTGCTGTCGGGCCACGGCCACGGCGGCATCTGGCGTCTGCCCTTTACCGATGGCCTGCTGGGGGCGGGCGGGCAGCTGCTGCCCGGCTTTACCAACGGCTTTTACCGCTGCACCGACGGTCACGAGGCGCAGGTCTTTGTGACCCGTGGGCTGGGGGGGATCCCCCGGCTCTTCAACCACCCGCAGGTGGCGGTGCTGACCTTACACTGTGAATGAGGCGCTGGGATGAAGGAGTTTTTTGCCGGACAATTTGATATCGCCGTCATCGGCGCCGGACACGCCGGCATCGAGGCGGCGCTGGCGGCGGCCCGGATGGGGCTGGAGACGGTGTGCCTCACCATGAATCTGGACGCCGTGGGCAATATGCCCTGCAACCCTGCCATCGGCGGCACCGGGAAGGGACATCTGGTGCGGGAGCTGGACGCTCTGGGGGGCGAGATGGCCCGTGGGGCGGACGCCGCCTGCATCCAGTACCGGATGCTCAACCGGGGGAAGGGGCCTGCCGTCCACTCCCTGCGGGCCCAGGCGGATCGCCGGAAGTACCAGCAGGTGATGAAGCATACGCTGGAGCGGCAGGAGCATCTGACCCTGCGGCAGGGGGAGGTGGTGGCCCTGCGGACGGAGGACGGATCCGTTCGGCAGGTGGTGCTGCGGACGGGGGCTGTGTACGGCGTAAGGGCCGTGATCCTGTGCTCCGGGACGTATCTTCACGGCCGGACCATCGTGGGCGAGTGTGTGGAGTCCTCCGGGCCGGATGGCCTGCACCCCTCCGGAGAGCTGGCGGACTGTCTGGCGGCTATGGGACTGCCCCTGCGGCGCTTCAAGACCGGGACGCCCCCACGGATCAACGCCCGAACGGTGGACTTTGACCGCATGGAGGTGCAGACCGGTGACGACGTGCCGGTACCCTTCAGCTTTTCCACCACCCGGCCGCCGGAGAACCGGGCGGTGTGCTGGCTCACCTATACCAATGAGGAGACCCACCGCATCATCCGGGAGAATCTGGATCGCAGCCCCATTTATACCGGGGTCATCGAGGGGGTGGGGCCGAGGTACTGCCCCTCCATCGAGACGAAGATCGTCCGTTTCCCGGACAAGCCCCGGCACCAGCTGTTTGTGGAGCCTATGGGCCTTGACACGGAGGAGCTGTATTTGCAGGGCTTTTCCTCCTCCCTGCCGGAGGAGGTGCAGATAGAGATGCTGCACACCGTGCCGGGACTGGAGCACGCCGTGATGACCCGGCCCGCCTACGCCATCGAATACGACTGCATCGACCCGCTGGCCCTGCGGCCTACGCTGGAGGTAAAGACCGTCCGGGGCCTGTACGGCGCCGGACAGTTCAACGGCTCCTCCGGCTATGAGGAGGCGGCGGTGCAGGGCTTCGTGGCGGGGGTCAATGCGGCGCTGGCGCTGCTGGGGCGGGAGCCTATGATCCTGCGGCGCAGCGAGAGCTACATCGGTACCCTCATCGACGATCTGGTGACCAAGGGAACGGAGGAGCCATACCGCATCATGACCAGCCGGTCGGAGTACCGGCTGCTGCTGCGGCAGGACAACGCCGACCGGCGGCTGACCCCCATCGGCTACCGGCTGGGGCTGGTGCCGGAGGAGCGGATGCAGGCGGTGCGGGAGAAGTACGAGGCCGTAGACCGGGAGATCCGGCGGCTGGAGCACACGGGCATCCCCGGCAGCGAGGGGCTGAACCGCCTGCTGGCGGAGCGGGGGTCGGCCCCCGTCACCGACGGCGCACGGCTCATTGATCTGCTGCGGCGGCCCCAGATGACGTACCGGGAGCTGATGACCTTCGATTCCGGCGCCCCGGAGCTGCCGGTGGAGGTGGCGGAGCAGGTGGAGATCTCCGTGAAGTATGAGGGCTACATCCGCCGGCAGGAAAAGCAGGTGGAGGAGCTGCGGCAGCTGGAAAAGCACCGGCTGCCGCCGGATATGGAGTACAGCCACATTCAGGGACTGCGGCTGGAGGCACGGGAGAAGCTGGCGGCGGTGCGGCCTCTGGATCTGGGGCAGGCCAGCCGCATCTCCGGGGTGTCCCCGGCGGACATTGCCGCCCTGATGATCTGGCTGCACACCCGGACGGAGAGGGGGGACGCCACATGAAAATGCTGGATCTGACCCACTGCATCACACCGGAGATGCCGGTGTATCCCGGTACGGAGCCGCCCCGGCTGACGGCGGCCTGTACCATGGAGAAGGACGGCTTCCGGGAGACGCTGCTGGAGATGTACTCCCACACCGGCACCCATATGGACGCTCCGGCCCATATGCTGCCAAGCGGGCGGACACTGGACGACTTCCCGGCGGAGACCTTCGCCGGGCGGGGCTTCGTGCTGGACTGCCGGGAAGCGGCGGAGATCACGCTGCCCATGCTGCGGCGGCAGGAGAAGGCCCTGGGGGAGGCGGAGTTTCTGCTGTTTTGCACCGGGTGGAACCGATACTGGGGCCAGCCCCGGTACTATGAGGGCTTCCCGTGCCTGACGGCGGAGGCGGCGGAATACGTGGCGTCGCTGGGCCTGAAGGGCGTAGGGGAGGACAGCATCTCGCTGGACCCCTGCGATACGACGGACTATCCCAATCACATGATCCTGCTGGGTGCGGGACTGGTCAATACGGAAAATCTGACAGGGCTGGAGGCGCTGGTGGGCAAGACCTTCACCTTCCTGACCCTGCCGCTGAAATGGGAGCACGCCGACGGCAGCAGCTGCCGGGCTATGGCCATGCTCCGGGAGGAGGAAACAAGATAATGGGCAAACTGCGATTTTTACTGGCACTGTGGCTGGCGAAGCTGTCGGTTCCGGCGCTGAAGATCACCCGGCACAACGGTACGGACTTTCCCGGCTCGCTGGCGCTGAAGCTGTGCCCGGATTTCCTGCGGTATGTGGGAAAGCCCGGCACCATCATCGCCGTCACCGGCACCAACGGCAAGACCACCGTCAGCAATCTGCTGACGGATATTCTGGAGGCGGACGGGAAGAAGGTTCTCAGCAACCGCTCCGGCTCCAACATCACCTCCGGCATCTCCACGGCGCTGCTGCGGGGCTGCGACCTGCTGGGGCGGGCCAAGTCCTATGACATGGCGGTGCTGGAGGTGGACGAGCGGGCCAGCGTCCGCATCTTCCCCTATGTGAAGCCGGACTATGTGGTGGTCACCAATCTGACACGGGACTCCATCATGCGCAACGCACACCCCGGCTACATTGCGGATATCCTGACCCGGAGTATCCCCCAGACGGCGACCATGATCCTGAATGCCGACGATCTGATCACCTGCGGAGTGGCCCCGGAGAACCGGCGGGTCTACTTCGGAGTGGACCGGCTGCCGGGAGATACTACCCGGTGCGAGAACCTCATCGACGATCTGCGGATCTGCCCCAAGTGCAGCGGTAAGCTCACCTACGTCTATCGCCGGTATCACCACATCGGCAAGTGCGTCTGCCCGGACTGCGGGTTCCGCTCCCCGGAGAGCGACTATCTGGCCACGGATGTGGACATGGAGAAGGGGACTATGGCCCTGCGGGAGTGCGGGGAGGAGCATCCCTATCGACTGATCTCCGACAGTGTGCCGAACCTGTACAACATGGTGACGGTCATTGCCGTGCTGCGGCAGCTGGGATACAGCCACGAGGCCATCAGCGGCTACATGAGCCGTGCGGCGGTGGTGGCCACCCGGCACATGGAGGAGCAGGTGGGGGACGTGAAGCTGGTGCGGCAGATGTCCAAGGAGAAGAACGCACTGGCCGGGTCCCGGACTTTCCAGTATATCGCCCAGCGGCCCGGCACCAAGGAGCTGCTGTTGATGATGAACTGTCTGGGGGACGCCCACCACTGGTCGGAGAATACCTGCTGGATCTTCGATGCGGACTTCGAGTATCTCTGCAATGACAGCGTGGTGCAGCTGGTGTGTACCGGCGCACGGTGCCGGGACTACAAGCTGCGGCTGCTGATGGCGGGGGTGCCGGAGGAGCGCATCGTCTGCCAGCCGGACGAGTTCCGGGCGGCGGAGCTGCTGCGCTATGCTCCCGGCGATGACGTGTACATTCTCTATGGCACGGACTCTCTGGCCCTGTCGTATAAAGTGTATGACCACATGAAGGAGGAAGCCGTCCGCCATGCACAGGGCGGCGCAGAGAAGGAGGCGCAGGCATGAAGGTAGAGATCCTGTTCCCGGAGGTGGGAAACCTCTGCGGTGATCTGATGAACATCCGGTATCTGCGCCAGTGCTGCCCGGAGCTGGAGGTGGTCGAGACGGATCTGAAGTCCCGTCCGGCGTTTTTGGAGGGCGGCGTGGATCTGGTATATATGGGCTCCGCCACGGAGAAGGGACTGGAGCTGATGGTGAAGGCCCTGACCCCCTATCGGGAGGAACTGGCGGCCCGTGTGGACGGCGGCCAGCGGATGCTGGTGACGGGCAACGCCCTAGATGCGCTGGGGGAATACGTCCAGTCGGATCAGGGGCTGCGGTTCGACGGACTGGGCCTGCTGCCCACCCATGCCGAGTATCAGATGATGAACCGGCACAACAGCTTCTTTCTGGGGACCTATGGCACCGGGATGGAGATCGTGGGCTTCAAGAGTCTGTTCGGCCACACCTACGGCGCTGACGATCCCGGCACGGGACTTTTCAAGGTGGTTCGTGGTGTGGGGCGGCGGCCCGGCTCTCTGGTGGAGGGCTTCCGCCGGGGCGGTCTGATGGCCACCTATCTCACGGGGCCGCTGCTGGTGCTGAATCCCCCCTTTACCAAGCAGCTGCTGCGGGAGCTGGGGGCCGAGGACACGCTGGCCTTCGAGGAGGCCGCCATGGAGGCCTATGAGGCCCGGCTGGCGGAATTTCGAGACGAGAAGCGCAGCTATCTCTATTAAGACTGATGACAGGTATCACCAGAAACGGCTGGTCAAGCTCCGCCGGATGGGGTATACTGAAGAACACATGAATACGGGAGGTAATGTATGTCCAAGCTCTCTTATCTCGCACGGGTCATGTCCGGCGTGCGGCTGAAGAAAATGAACCAGATGATCGACATCGTCCACGACAAGTGCGGCCAGAACAAGGTCAAGACCTTCTTCGATATGTGCTGGTGCGGCGCACGCTATGGGGCGGGTTACTACGACTATGTGATGTTCGGGTTTTACAACATGAACGGCCATCAGCGGGACACCTATCTCACCCGTGTCCGCAACAAGAAGGTCATTGACCACATGAACGACCTCAGCTACTCCGACGAGTTCGACGATAAGCTGCGGTTCAACCAGCGGTTCGCCAAGTATCTGGGCCGCAAGACCCTCAACGGCGAGACGGCCACGCTGGCAGAGTTTACGGACTTTATCGCCGGGCAGGAGGCCATCTTCGCCAAGATCAACCACGGCGACTGCGGACGGGGCGTGAACAAGCTGTATGTGAAGGACTATGAGTCCCCGGCGGTGATGCTGGACTACATCCGGCGGAACCAGCTGGTGGTGCTGGAGCAGGTGCTGCCCCAGCATCCCGATATGGCACGGCTCCATCCCTCGTCGGTGAACACCATGCGTATCCTGACGGATCTGGTGGACGGGGAGGTCCATGTGGCCTACATCAGCGTAAAGATGGGCCGGGGCGACGGGTACTGCGACAACTCCGGGCAGGGGGGTGTCCTGTGCCGGGTGGACCCGGAGACGGGGAAGGTCATCTCTCCCGCTACCGACGACTATTTCAACGTCTATGACCGCCATCCCGACACCGGGGTGGAGTTCGTGGGCTATCAGCTGCCTATGGTGCCGGAGGCCATTGCTCTGGCCAAGGAGGCGGCCCACGAGATCCCGCAGGTGGCCCATGTGGGCTGGGATATGGCCATCACACCTACCAGCCCCGCTATCATCGAGGGCAACGACTTCCCCGGAACGGATCTGTGCCAGCTGGCGCCCTTCTATCCGGAGAAGGAGGGGCTGTGGCCGTACTATAAGAAGCTGCTGCACTGGTAAGAGTGGTATGCAAGGAAATAGGGAGTCCTGAGACCGGAGGTTTCAGGACTCCCTTTTTGCATCATAGCTTTTGTGATCTGCCTCCGGCGGGTGACTTTTCCGATTGCCTCCGGCGGCATACTTTTTGTCAGCAGCGACAAAAAGTATGCAAAAAGCGCCGCTTGAAACCTTAGGTTTCAAGACTTCCTTTGTTGCGGACAAGAGCTGCCATCTAAATCCCGCCAAGGCGGGGAATTGGCGTATTTCTATTATCGCTGCCGCTGCATTGGGTGATTGAAGGGACTTGCTGTTCTACCGGGGGGACGTGCCGGAGACATAAAAAAGAACTACTGCTGGGAACAGTGGGCCGGCGGAGATACGTTCCTCATAGAAAAAGGGGCGATCAGCAGAAAGCTGTCCGCCGGGGACAAAAGCGGGCCGGGAAGGTATGCCGCCGGAAGAGGGAACGGTAGGGAGACAATTTGTCAGAAAATGACAAAATGTCCCGGTCGTAAGAACAGATGATGGCAGAAAGTACATATCTGGAAAACAGGCGATATTCAGGGGAAAAACTTCGTCATGCGAAACTTGCTTTTGAAAAAATTTCCCAAATAGAGAAGAATTATCTTGCCATACTGGGACGGTAGGTGTTATAATTCAACCTATATATTGGGAGAAGCTGACACTTTTCCCGACAAAATCCATTACAGGAGGATCATGAGAGATGACAGTCTGCAAACGGATCGGTGCATGGCTGCTGACACTGGTACTGCTGGTGTCTGCCTTGCCCTACACCGCCTTTGCGGCCTCGGAGGACTCCCACGTGGTGAACGCCACCATGGAGGAGACTTCGGTGGAGGACATTGCCAACAATGTCACCACCCAGCTGCTGCGGGGCGCAAAGACCAAAGACGAGACCCTGAGCATGGAGGCTAAGCCCACCCATGAGGACAGTGACTCTGTGGAGATCATTGTGGTGGTGGACGACTCCGTGGCCAAGCCTACGGCTCAGGCCCAGGTGCAGTCCCTGCTGCAGAAGCAGGAGAAGGCTGCGGCCACCATGTCCCGTGCCATCGGGGAGGCGGTGGAGCCGGAGCGTCAGTATACGACGCTGCTCAACGGCTTCTCCGCCACTGTGACCTACGGCCAGTATAAGGCTCTGAAGGAGCTGGACTGCGTAGAGTCCGTGTTCCTGTCCCCCACCTTCAGCCTGCTGCCTGACACCGCCAACAGCACCCGGATGATCGGCGGCGGTCTGGCCAACGAGACGGGCTTCACCGGCGAGGGGATGCTGATCGCCATTCTGGATACCGGCGTGGACATGGACCACCAGATCTTCAGCAAGGCCCCCGCCAACCCCGCCCTGACGCAGGATGACGTGAAGGGTCTGCTGTCCCAGTACGACTTCCAGGCCGAGGGCTTTGTGAAGGGCCTCAGCGTCTCTTCCGTCTATAAGAGCGCCAAGTTCCCCTTCCAGTTCGATTATGGCGATAAGGACACCGACGGCGCCCCCGGCACCAAGAGCAGCCACGGCACCCATGTGGCCTCCACTGCCGCCGGCTGCACCGGCATCAATGCGGACGTGCAGGGTGTGGCCCCGGACGCCCAGATCGCCAACATGAACGTCTTTAACTCCAGCGGCAGCGCTTCCTACGCCGACATCCTGTCCGCTCTGGAGGATTGTATGCTGCTGGGCGTGGATGTGGCCAACCTGAGCCTCGGCTCCGACGCCGGCTACATCGACTATGAGAATCCCGACGAGTTCACCGAGAGCCTGCTGAACGTCTTTAAGCGGGCCGGCGAGAGCGGTATGTCTCTGGCTGTGGCTGCCGGTAACGCTTACAGCGCTGCTTACGGCGATGCCTTCGGCAACAAGGCGCTGGCCAGCAACCCCGACTACGGCCTGATCAGCGAGCCCTCCACCTACGGCGAGTCCATGTCCGTGGCTGCCGTGTCCAACAGCAAGGTCAAGAGCCCCTACATCACCGTGGGCGGCCGTGACTTCGCCTATCAGGACAGCGGCACCATCAGCACCGACGAGAACGCCAAGATCTTCCGGGAGCTGGCCAAGAAGGGCGAGCTGGAGTATGCCGTGGTGCCCGGCTACGGCACGGAGGACGACTATGAGGGCATCGACGTCTCCGGCAAGGTGGCGCTGGTGCAGCGCGGCGGCGGTATGTACTATGAGCAGAAGGAGCGCAACGCCTATGCACATGGCGCCATCGCCATGCTGGTGTATAACAACGTTCCCGGTATGCTGTATATGTCCATCACCGACTGGAAGATGCCCTGTGCGTTTATCTCTCAGGAGGCCGGTGAGTATCTGAAGGCGCAGGAGAACAAGGTCCTGACCGTGGGCGCCGCCGACAAGCTGGTGGCTTCCCCCACCTATGGTATGGCGGACTTCTCCTCCTGGGGCGCCACCACGGAGCTGACCCTGAAGCCGGAGATCACTGCGCCCGGCGCAGGCATCTATGCCGCCGTACCCGGCAACGCCTATGAGAGCATGGACGGTACGTCCATGGCTTCCCCCCATGCGGCAGGCGCTATGGCCATCGTGCAGCAGGCCCTGAAGGCCCGTGGCATGACCGATGCCACCCAGCGCAAGCACATGGTCGATACCCTGCTGATGAGTACCGCCAGCATCATTTACGATTCCAACGGCCAGCCCTATTCTCCCCGCAAGCAGGGCGCAGGTCTCATCAACATCAATGACGCCGTCAAGACCGAGGGCTACCTCACCGTGGACGGTATGATCCGGCCCAAGCTGGAGCTGGGCGACGATCCTGCGGAGAAGGGCGTCTACACCATGACCTTCAAGGTCCACAATACCGGTAAGGACACCCTGTACTACGATATCCAGCCCATCGTCCTCACCGACGGGACGGCGACCTATACCAACAGCGACAACGAGGCCTTCCTCACCAGCAGTGAGACGGCTGTGGCACTGAGCCACACCTTTACCACCAACTGCAAGGATAACCGTGTGGCGGTCCCCGCAGGCAGCGAGCAGGAGGTCACTGTCACCGTGACCCTCACCAACGCCAAGGAGGAGCTGAAGAACTTCGAGAACGGCGCCTATGTGGAGGGCTTCGTGACCCTGAAGCAGGTGGCCGCTGACGGCGGCAAGCTGGAGGCTGCCATTGATCTGGGTATCCCCTATCTGGCCTTCTACGGCGACTGGACCAAGGCTCCCATCATCGATTCCACCGACTACTGGGAGACGCTGGACGGCACCGAGAGCAAGGCACAGGCCTACATGAACACCGCCTTCACCACCTCTGCCGAGGGCCAGATCGACACCTATCTGGGCGACAACAACTACGCCAATGTGCCCTATTTTGCCGATCACAACGCCATTTCCCCCGACAACAGCAATGACATGATGGACAGCCTCGCCGGCATCTACACCGGCCTGCTGCGCAATACCAAGACGCTGAAGTACACCATCACCGATCAGAAAACCGGCGAGGTGTATCTGGAAAAAACCTGCGACTACGTCAATAAGTCCATCTACAGCTACGACTACTACCGCATCGTGCCCGCCGGTGTGAATGCCGATTATACCGGTATCGACGCATGGTACGGCACCGCCAAGAACAACTCCAAGCTGCCCAACAACACCAAGGCTACCGTGACCATTGAGGCTACCCTGCCCTATGGCGACGGCGGCACCAAGAACCTGAAGAACAGCTGGTCCTTCCCCATCACCATCGATAATGAGGATCCCCATGCCAGCGACCTGAAGGTCACCGAGGCCGAGGGCCGCTACTATCTGAGTCTGGATGTCAGCGACAACCAGTATGTCTCGGCCATCGTGTTCTATAATCTCCGCAACAGCGATCTGCTGTACGGGATCCAGGGCTTCTCCGAGACTACGCCGGGCCTCACCAGCCACGTCAAGGAGTATGACGTCACCGGTATGGGCGAGACCTTCGGCATGATCGTTCACGACTACGCCGGCAACTCCAAGACCTACACCGTGAAGGTGCCCGGCAACAGCGACGATTATGGCATCGTGAAGCCCACCAACGTGCTGTGGACCGAGACCTTCGACAACGATTGGCTGCCTGCCGATTGGAGCATGGAGTCCAAAGGTGCTTCCATCAACACGTGGTATCGTGACGTGGACTACACCGCCACCGTGGATGCCGACGATGACTTCCAGCAGAACGAGTGGCTGTATTCCCGTGCCACCGACATCAGTGGTGTGGAGACGGATGTCCACATGATCTTCAACTTCTACACCACCCCTGTCTATACCGTGGACTACAAGCGCTGCAACCTGCAGGTCATGGCTTCTGCCGACGGTCAGACCTGGGAGGAGGTCTGGAACCTGCAGAAGGATGCCGGGGCCTTTACCGCTTGGGCTGCCACGCAGGCCAAGGTCACCATCCCCGAAAAGTTCCAGAATTGCGACGACCTGCGTTTCGCCTTTGTCTACACCGGTAAGGGCGGCGCCCAGATCTCCGTGGATAATGTCCAGCTGTACGCCGATGTCCGTGAGGACTATATCGCCGTGACGGCCACCTCCGGTGAGGGCGGCGCCATCGACCCCACCGGTACCACTCTGGTGAAGAAGGGAACCAGCAAGACCTTTAACGTGGTACCTGCCACGGGCTACGAGGTGGCCAATGTGGTGGTGGACGGCATCGATCTGGGTCCCATCGCCTACTACACCTTCGAGCGTGTGGGTACGGATCACACCATCTCCGCCACCTTCCAGAAGGCACAGGCCGGTGGGGAGATCGCCATCTTCAGCGTGCTGACCACCGTGGCCGGCGAGGGCGGTGCGGTTCAGCCTGCGGGCCAGACCAAGGTCGCCACCGGCGAGACCGTGAACGTGACCTTCGTGCCGGATGAGGGCTATCAGCTGGCTTCCGTCAAGGTCAATGGCCGCAAGGTGGAGGTCACCGACAACACCTACGCCCTGACCATGGATCAGAACTACGCCGTGACGGCGGACTTCGAGGCCATCCCCGATGTGCCGCAGGTGATGTTCGAGAACGATTTCGAGAGCGTCAGCGGCGACAAGTTCCCCTTCCACGGTTGGACGGTGAAGGGGCAGGATACCAACAGCACATGGAAGCAGTATACCTACTACAACTGGAAGAGCGAGGGCAATGATTCCAAGCACGCTTACATCACCAACGACTGGGATGGTGCACAGGATGAGTACCTGATCTCCCCTGTTGTGGACCTCTCCGCCACCCGTGACGGCGTTCTGACCTTCGACTTCGCCTACGGCGAGTACGGCATCAAGAACAAGACCTTCACTGCTACGGTGGAAGTTTCTACCGACGGCGGAAAGACGTGGAACGCGATCTGGAACTTCCAAGACAGCTATACCGGCCAGCAGGCCAGCAACTACATCATTTCCGGCAGCGCAGAGGTTCCCGTGCCCGCCGAGTACAATGTGGCCGGTGTCCAGTTTGCCTTCCGCTATGTCCATCCCCATGAGGACACTACCGGCCAGCTGGCCATCGACAATGTGAAGCTGATGGCTGTGGAGACCGGCGAGGCTGCCCAGAAGTACACCATCGCCGCAACTGCCGGCGAGGGCGGCTCCATCACCCCCAATGGTGACGTCTCCGTGAAGGAGGGTGCCTCCCAGACCTTCGCCATCACCGCCGACAACGGCTATGAGATCGCTGACGTGCTGGTGGACGGCAACAGCGTGGGCGCTGTGGAGACTTACACCTTCGACGAGGTGAAGGCCAACCACACCATCTCCGCTTCCTTCAGCAAAACGACCTCTGCCGCAGAGTTTGACAACGACTTTGAGCAGGACGAGTTCCCCGGACACGGCTGGGCGGTGAAGAGCTCCCGCACCGATACCCCCTATACATGGTATAAGGGGACCAACACCACGCTCAACAGCAGCAAGCAGGCCCGCATCGACATGGACTACTATGAGAGTAGTGGTTGGGGTGACTGGGGCAGCAAGAGCGCCCAGCCCCTGTCCGGCGGCAGCGATAAGAAGCAGGATGAGTATCTGATCTCCCCGGTGGTGGATCTCACCGGCAAGACGCCTACGCTGTCCTTCGACTATCTGCTGCACCGCTATACGGCATATAACTACTGCGCCTTTACGGTGGAGGCATCCACCGACGGCGGCAGCACCTGGACGGCCATCTGGAACGCCAAGGTGGATCTGGCCGGTATGGGCGGCAGCTACCTCAGCGGCACGGCCAAGATCGAGGTTCCTGAGGCCTATCTGACCGGCAACGTGCAGTTTGCCTTCCATCTCGCCAAGAAGGCGGGTGTCGGATACGACGACGATGACGCCATGTTCGCCATCGACAATGTGAAGCTGACCAATACGGATCCCTGCGCCGACGGTCACGCCTACGGCGAGCCGGTGTGGAGCTGGACGGATGACTTCAAGGCCACCGCCACCTTCACCTGCGCCAACAACGACGCTCATGTGGAGAATGTGACGGCCACCGTCACCAACGCTGTGACCACCGAGGCCACCTGCGAGGTCGACGGCGTTCGCACCTACACCGCCAAGGTCACCTTCGAGGGCAAGGAGTACACCGACACCAAGACGGAGACCCTGCCCGCTACCGGCCATGCCTATGGCACCCCGGTGTGGAAGTGGAACGATGATTACACCGCTTCTGCCACCTTTACTTGCGGCAATGATGCCTCTCACGTGGAGACGGTGAACGCTGCTGTTACCAACGAGGTGACCACCGAGGCCACCTGCGAGGCCGACGGCGTTCGCACCTACACCGCCAAGGTCGCCTTCGAGGGCAAGGAGTATACCGACACCAAGACGGAGACCCTGCCTGCTACCGGCCACGACACGGAGTTGGTGGGCACCAAGGATGCTACCTGCACCGAGGACGGCTACACCGGCGACGAGGTCTGCAAGGTCTGCGGCGTCACGGTGAAGCAGGGCGAGGTGCTGCCCGCTCTGGGTCACGACTACAAGGATGGCAAGTGCAGCCGCTGCGGCGCTGAGGAGCCTACCACGCCTGTGGAACCCGGCAAGCCCGGCGATTCCGGCAAGCCTACCACGCCGGAGAAGCCCGCTGAGCCGTCTCAGCCCACCACGCCCGCCACCGGCGACAGCAGCAACATGACCGCCCTGTGGGTGGTGCTGGCTGTGGCTGGTCTGGGTATCATCGCCCTGGTGGTGCTGCTTGTCACCAAGCGCAAGAACAAAAAGGACTAAATCGGCCTGTTCCAACGAAAAAAGGCGCTCCGACAGTTGGGAGAGACGCATAACGAAGTAATTTATATAGGATACGGTGCAGTCTCTGAAAAGGGGCTGCACCGTGTTCTGCTTTATGCAGAAATTCTGAACTGCTGCGGGTTTTGGCGTATTTCCTCCATTGCCGCCTGCAGCTCCTGTTCCGTCGGCGGAGTGAACAGCCCGACGGCAGTAAAGTAAATGCCCACCTTCACCTTTTTTGTTTTCTTGTCCTTGCTGTGGACCTCGATACGCCGTATCAGCGCATTGACAATCTCCGGGGTAAGCTGCCGGATGTCCGTGTAATCTCGAAGTGCTTTCATCAACAGCTTTAAATCCACCTTGCTTTGCTCGGCGGCCTGTAGTTTTTCGTTACCGTCAGCCACAAGCTCCAGCAGATCCTTCTGTTCTTTCTCGTAATTGTCCGTCATCTTTACAAAACGCTCATCGGTGATCTTGCCGGAGATATTTGCCTCAAACAGTTCTTCAATCGCCTTGTCGATCACCTTGATTCGCTGCTCACCGGTTGCTATGGTTTGCCTCAGCTTTTCGCTTCGGACTGCCTTGCGGCGGTGTTGTTTTTTGCCAGCAGATATAGGAAAACGGACTCATAACACCGCACAAAATCCGCAAGATTGCCCACCGCTTCTGCCACGATTTGCTCCAGCGCCACATTGCGGATGTAGTGGATGCCGCAAGTCCCACGCCCGGAATTATAGTTGGCACAGCGGTAAAACTCCTGATTGGGTTTTAGGCTTTTGGCGGCGCAGAAGTGCAGCTTTGCACCGCAGTCGGGGCAGTACAGCAGTCCTGCAAACAGGATCTTTCGTCCCGTTCTCGTGTTCCTGCGCTTGTGGCAGCGTAGCTCCTGTACCCGGTCGAACAGCTCTTCGGAAATAATCGGCTCCTGCATATTCGGAATAATCTGTTGTTCCTCTACAGGATTGTAGATTTTCTTGTGAACCTTGAAACTGACCGTTGTGCTTTTGAAGTTCACGGCGCAGCCTGTGTACTGCCTGTTTTCAAGGATATGCTTCACTGCATCGCTCGCCCACAGATACGGATTAGTCGGGACAGGATTTCGGGTAACTCTGCCGGTGCTGGCGTAATATGCTGTTGGGGTCATTATTTTCTCATTTTCAAGGTCACGGGCGATTTGTGACGGGCCACGCCCTGCAAGGCAGAGATTGAAAATCTTCCGCACCACCTCCGCCGCAGGCTCGTCTATGAGCCACTTTTCTCTGTCATCCGGCGATTTTTTGTAGCCATAGGGAACGGTTGGCGAAATTCGTTTTCCGTGTTCCGCCTTGCTTTTCCAAACTGCACGGATTTTCTTGCTGGTCTGTTCGGCGTACCACTCGTTAAAAATGTTGTAAAACGGCATCATCTCAAGCCCTGTTTTGGTTGCGGTGTTCACATTTTCCTGAATGGAGATAAAGGTCACACCGAGGGACGGATAGACGATCTGCGTCAGCCGACCCATCTCCACCTGCTCACGACCAAAACGGCTAAGATCCTTCACAATAATTGTGCCGACCTGTCCGTCCTCCACCATCTTCTGCATTTTCTGAAAACCCTCACGCTGAAATGTGGTGCCGGAGATGCCGTCGTCTACAAAATACATTGTGTTCCGGTAGCCCTCCCGACGGGCGAAGTCCGAGAGAATCTGTTTTTGGTTGGTGATGGAGTTCGATTCCATATCGCCTTTATCATCATCCACCGATAGGCGGCAATACAGCGCTGTGATTTTTTCTTCTGTTTGCCCTTTGTTTTTGCTTGCTGTTGTCATATTGGTTTTGATCTCCTTTCTTGACAACCGGGCATGGCAAAGGCAAGTGTATTGTACTATGCTCGGTTGTCTTTTGCGATTGTGCGGTTACATCAGCTTTTGCGAAAGCAGCAGGTCACGGAACTGCTGCAAAACGCTTTGCTTGCCGTTCTCACTGAAATGGGTGGATATCTCGTAGACTGTGCCGCCGATTTTCATTGTAAAGTCTGACTTCGCTACGGCTTCAAACACATCATCGGTTAACAGGTTCTTTCTTTGTTTCATCTTCACACGCTCCTTATCTTTCATTCTCTCGCTATCTGCGCAGATATTTGCGGTAATACTCGCAGGCTTTGAGGATGAAGTCCTCAAGCTGCTGTGGATTAGCGCCCGGCGCAAATTTCCGCAGTTTTTCGGTGGGTATCTTCACGGTTTCCCGTTGATTTGCCTTTTCTTCCGACATAATGCTTCGAATCATATCCGCCGTCAGCGCAAAGTTGCTAAATGCCTTGCGCATACGAACAGCCTGTGCGTAGGACGGCGTGCAGTCGTTGATTTCGCACTGTTCCAACACATTCCGCTGACTTTGCTCGTCGAGGAAGGAAATCTCCACACCGACGGACAGCGCCATTTTACCTTCATCCATAAATTCAAGAAGTTCGGGAATAAGGTTTGTTAGGCGAATATAGCGGTGGATTTGTCTTTCACTTTCGTTTGAAGATTCGCTTATTTGTGATACGCTCCACTTCTCGCCAAGTTGGCGAGAAGTTCCCTGGTGTGACAGAGCCTCCATTTTCAACTTGTAAGCAAATGCCTTTTCGGATGGCAGGATATGCTCACGATGCAAATTGCTGTCCACCACGGCAATGACGGCAGCATCCCGGTCAAGGGCATAAATCAAGGCAGGGATTTCGGTGATCCCTGCCTTTTGTGCTGCGTGTAAACGGCGGTGGCCGCTAATCACGTCATATTCGTCCGTACTATCTATGGGTTGGACAATCAAGGGTGAAAGAATTCCTTGTGTCTGCACGCTTTCAATCAGCGTGTTCATCTCGGCATCGTCCTTGACCTTGAACGGGTGTCCGGCAAAGGGATGCAATTTTTCTACCAGAATTGCCACCGGCTTTTTCATCGTATTTTTCATTTTATCTACCTCTTTCCTTGTATCTTGCACGGGCTTTTTTCTCCAACTCGTGCTCTTGCTTTAGCAATTCATACAGGTGCGGAGATTTCTCTAAAATCCGCTCCGCACGGCGCAGACGCTCCCTTACAGGCTTCATCTGCCCGGATACCGCCTTGCGGCGTTCCTTATTTTGCGCCTGTTCCTCCGGCGACTTGGGGCGGCGTATGCGGTTGCTGATGCCGCTGCGCTCACGCTCCAAGGCGGAAAGTTCTGCTTTGGATTGCTCAATATTTGCTTGCAGGTCGGCTGTCGTATGGATACCGTGCTCCTGCAAGAAGTGATAGTCGGCAACCAGCTCCTTCAAGTCCTTTTCCGCCGCCCGCAGATCCGGCGACAGCAGCATTACATCGGCAAGCTCGGCTACGATTTGAATCGCCGTTATGACAAGATAAAACACCGCATCCACCAAAACGGTGGCGGTGGCATAACTGTGTTCAATGGAGAAACCCAGCTTTCGCAGCTCGTCCTCCAGTGGGAATTTCTTCGGCTTGTACGGCGGTCGGTATTCCAAGGTGAATAGCCGATACCGATTTTCAGCGTTCTGTCGTAGCTGCTCGTTCACACGCTCCTTTGAAAAGCCGATGCTTTTGAGTCGGACGGCTCGCTCCCAGTGCTTTGCTTTTACCGAAAAACGCACCGGATCAAGGGCGTAGCCCAGCGCATAAAGCTGACTTTCAAACTCTCTTGGGCTGGTCGCAAAGGACAGGCAGTATTCCACATCCTCCCGCAGATAGTCCCGGTGGGTTTTCTTGCCGGCCTTGTGAACCCAATATTCTTTCTTCTTGCCCTTGGAGTAGAAATCGCTGTTTTCCAGCACAGACAGCTCATGCTCCCGGCAGATCTCATCGGAGATTTTACGCAGTTCCTTGTGGTCGCCGATTTTGTTCTGAAATTTGGCGCCGTCCTTGAAGGACACAGGATTCACAACAAAGTGGCAATGCACATTGTCGGTGTTCAGGTGGACGGTGACCAGCACTTGATACCGGTCGCCCCACATCCTTCGGGCGGTTTCCTTGCCGATGGCGAATGCTTGCTCCGGCGTGACCTCACCCTCACGGAAGCTCTGGATGCCGTGGTAGCCCACCACTTTTCCCCGCAGACCGAACCGCCGCTGCACAGCGATCATCTCGGCGTAGGCGTTCTGCGCCGAGCAGTTGATGCCGCCGGCAAACATCTTGAGGTCGGTCTTGTCATCGTTCTCTGCGTAGCGCAGGGCGGCGTACAAATCCTCGTCGAGATATTCCGGCAGCGTGGTCTTGTCGGGGTTATCGGCGTAGTCCAGCGTTGCTTTCAGATTCCGATACACCGGCCAGAAGCCTGTTACAGCCACATCGCATCACCCCTTTCCCGGCAGCAGGAATGCTGCTGTGATTTGCTTCAGCACCGTATAAATTCCCTCGTCAAGTTCCGATGAACTCGCTTTATCCGCAAGCTCGCCCAGCTTTTCAAGGCACGCAAAAAGAGCGTCAGGCGGAACCGTTCTCGGTTCGTACCTCAACGCTCTTTGCTTCACATATTCGGTTATTGAAAGCCCGCATTTGCGGGCCTTGGCTTGAATTTTATCTTTTTCTTTTGCTGTAACTCTTACGGCAATTCGTACATCTTTCCCCATACATATCTCTCCTTTCGGGGGGTTGGGGGCTGTGCCCCCAAAGAGTCAGCCGATTTCGGCTGTGATTGGGACTTTTGTGGCACACAAAGTCCCTGCTTGTTATACTGTGAGACGCACCCCATAGGCCATAAAGAAAAGCGGCTGCCAGATACAGAAAACCGCTTTTTACCCATTGGGGTGCATCCTGTCTTTGCGCCAAAGTGGCTCTGCTTCTGCTGCAAATACCGCAATTTGAGCCACATATCGGTGTTTTGGCTCAGCCGAACATTTCAAGGTCATCCAGCACGCTCTTTTCATTTTCAGCTTGCTGCTCCTCGGTCAGTTCGAGTTGTACCTGCTCAAAAACAGGAGGTGCCGCAGCAAACGACACCTCCTGCAATTCCTCCCGTATGACCTGCCGAATATCCTCCAATAAAAAGCTACTTGCGGATGTCTGCCGCTGCATTTCATTCAGAACCGCCGTTATCATAAAAGCGTTGCGGGATTTATCCATCGACTGTAAATACTGTGCGGCGTTCGCCTCTTTTGGCTTGTCCAAATCAAACCGTACATTGATCCGATACTTGCTCATCTCTTCCCCTCAGCCTTCAACTGCGCTTCCGCCAGATATTCATACCCCTTTGCAACGGCGCAGATGTCCTCAACGAATTTCACCCGGTCGGCGCTGAACCTATAAAAGTTCTTCACAAGGCAGCCACCCCCACCGGTCACATACAAGGTCATTGTATTCTCATCATAGCCGTGCTCACGAAGTCTGCGGAAGATGTCCCGCACATACTCGGCAGCGACGCCCTTGATGATTTTCAGGTCAGCAGGTACAATATTCGCCGTGCCGGTAATCAGCACCTCGTCGATGATGGCATCGTTGATCTCCCGGTCGGTTTTCCGCATAAACTGCTCCCGAACGCTGAGGGTACACTGGTAAGCCCCGAATTTCTCGGTGAACATTTTGCCCTGCTGCGGCTTGCCGTTGATCATATACAGCACATTCATTGTGCCGTTGCCGATGTCGGCAATCAGGTTCACGCCTTTAAGAGTCGTTGCGAAACTTGCAATGGCGGCGTACCCCTGCGGATAGATACGCACATCGTCGATATAGAGGTGGTAGTCCACCTTTTTGTAGGTGAACTCCACCTCGGCGTTCTTCATCAGGTATGCTCTAAAATCTGCCTTTTGTCCGCTCGTCCAAGTCAGGGGCAGACCGGCGGCAATCGCAATGTGCGCTTCGGTGAGATTCTCGGCTTTCAGTTCCTTGGCAATGGCCGCAAGAGTGAGGATATAATAGTCCTCGTCGTTCACCTTTTCGGCAATAAATTCTTTGTGTCCTTCGCCGATGAGATAATACTTGCCGTTGTAGGTCAGCATATCGCCGGTGAACAACGGCTCTGCGTCAAAACTAAGAATTCCGGACAGGAAACAGTGATTTGCGGTTTTCATATTCCCGTAACCGTGGTCAATACCGATGATTTTCGTGTTGTGGATCGTTTTCATCATAAGGCCTTTCCTGCGCATTGCGCATTTCAAAAAATTTCGGATAACTTATTTTCAGGCAGTTATCCAAGTCCGTTTTGCTGTAAGATTTCCGCATACAGTTCTTTTTCGGCCGGCAACACCGCTTTCAAAAAACAATTGCAGTAGATACCGTGCCGGGAAATGAGCTGCACACATTGGGTTTCTTCGCCGTCGTCCAGCAGCAGGCAATTTCCTTTGTGGCAGTTACAGCAAGTCCTGCGCACAAGGGAGTTGATTTTTACCCGCTGCTTTGGTGTGATTTTCAGCACCATTCTTTCGCCTCCTTTCCGTTTTTCGGGCAGCAAAAAAGCCGCCGGGGATGACCCCAACGGCTCAATGACTACCTTCTGTATATATAATAACGGAAATCGGCGTTTTTCTATGAAGCATCGCAACAGGTGAAAAAAAGAAAACGCAACAGACTAAAGCCATTGAAAACAAGTGCGTTTTGCGGTATGATATAATTAGGATGATAAGAACGAAAACAATTTTTATTCAAAGAATTTTCGGCAAGTCCGTTTTATGGGGCAGTTCCTATGATAGAATGAAGCAAAGGAGCAAAAACAGATGATTTCCTCGTTTTTTACAGTCGATTACAGGGATGGTCGAGTGCTGTTCTCCGGCAAAAACTATCCTGCCGGAGTATTTGCCATTCACCTGCTTAATCAATTTTATATTAACGACACCGCCGCACGGATCGCCGTATTTCGGGACGAGCTGAACTTTCATATTCTGCGGCAGCTGCGGGACGGCTACTTGAACATCACGGAATTTGTGAAAACCGGCACGAATACGCTGGAAGCCCTAAAAGCGCTGCCCAAGCTACGTCCCTTTGACGGGGTAAATACGGAAGAAATCCGCAATGCGATTGCGGCACTTTTCACCGAAAATGTCGGGCAGGAAATTTGCAATTACTTTGCTGCAAAAGCAAAGCTCAGTCTGCTGCCACAGGAGGAGATCGCCGCAGGCACGGCGGAGCGAATAAAAGCCGCAGCAGACTTTTCCTACGCCGAACAGAAAATCGAGGACATCCGATCTGTTCTTCGTTTCTTTGATAGCCTTGCGGATGATTTAATTCTTGCGCATGGTAAGCTCACACGATTCTGTAATCATGCGGATGAGGCAGAACGGTTGGATGAAGCCCATTTACTACCGTTGGCGTTGGAGATTTTCGTGGAACACTTCACACAAAACGGCAGATATATTTCTGTCAAAAAGAATGTCAAAAGCAAAAGCGCAACACTCGCCAAGCGGCTTGTGTTCGACAGCTATTACAGCTTCATCCTGACCGACTTTTTTGAAGGCTTGCACTACGGACACTATCCCCGCAGGTGCGAGATCTGCGGCAGGTATTTCTTAATGCAAAGCGCCCGACGGCAGAAATACTGCCCTTACGGTATTGCGCCGGAGTTGTATCGGGGCAGGAAGATCACCTGCCGGAAATATGCCGCTGTTCTGAACAGAAAAGAGAAAGCGGAAAATGATCCTATCGTATCACTATATAACCGCCGCTGCGCTGCCATCCGCACCGAGTGCGGCAGAGGGACGATCACGAAGGACTTTGCAGAAGCCGCCAAACAGCTTGCCAAGGAACACAAGCAGGAAGCCTTGCATAACGACCAATACGCCAAAGAAGAATACCGAAAGGCTATGAGCCGAGCGGCACTATACGCCGAAGCGGACAGGAAAATAAAATGAGAAAGAAGGTGTGCCGGTGAAAAATACCCGTTGGACGGACGATCTCTATCTATACCGTATGAAACCGGCACCGCCGAAGAAAGAGGATTTTCAAGATTATATTGCTCTTTACTGCGCTGAAAAGGACGAGAAATATCTCGGTTGGTTCTTTCATTATTACGAGCCGAGACTGAACACGATCATTATGCAGACGGTGCAGGAAACCGCTATGCAGGGGCATTTTGCCGACTTGAAGCAGGCGTATATTTTCGGCATTTACAAGGCGCTGCAAAAGTACGATATTTCCACCGGCGTTCCGTTCCTCATTTTCAAAGAATTCCATGTCAAAAATGAGATTGACGCATACATCAGCACCATGCGGCAGGGGTACTCAGTGCATAGTGTGGACGAGTACCGTAGCCTCAAAAAGACCATGGCACTGTATGGCAAATACGAGTGCAAATTTGATGAAGAAACGCTGACCAAGATTGCCACAGAGATTGGAAAAAGCATCAAGGACACCAAGGAAATGATCCGCTCCGGCATCGACAGTACCCACTATACCGACTTTTACCGCCGTTATGCCGATGAGGACGGCGAAAGCACGGCGGAGGATGTGACCACTGATGACACTTCTAACCCCGAAAGGCTGTTCATCAAGCATTGGCAGACGGAGGCGTTGTTTGACGCTTACGAAAGCCTTGACTACCGGGATCGCACGATGGTTGCCGATCACCTCGGCTTTTGCCCGGAATGCTACGGTATTTATGAGCTTGGTAGGGACGAAACCGGAAATCCCGTCAAGCTGCTCCGCAAGGGAAAGGCCTATATCGACCTTGCCGCTGAGCACACCCTGCCCTCGCCCGACACCGCCTTCCGCACCGTGAACGGCGCATACGAGAAAATGCGCCGGGAACTGACCGAAAAAGGGATATATTAAAACGCAAAAAGCCCCGATGAGTACAGGTGAAAACCTAAACTCATCGGGGCTGTCTTTCTGTCCACACATTCGTTTTTTGCCACCGTATTTTCTACAATGAACGGTGACAATTTTTATTTTCATACTTTTCGAGTAGAATATCAGAAAAACTCGGAGGTAAATACGATGAAAGGACGATTGATTACGGCAAAAATGATTGCTGGCTTCAAAGAGCATCTGATTTTAGAGGAACGGAGTGCGGCAACCATTCAAAAGTACATTCGGGATGTCAAGGCATTTGCGGAGTACGCCCGTCTTTGCCAAGCGGCGCAGCGTAGGCACAACGAGCGGCTGAATCTCATCTTACAGACCATCTGCGGCACCGGCATCCGAGTCAGCGAACTGCAATTCATCACCGTGGAAGCGGCCAAATGCGGCGAGGCGGTGGTGCGTTGCAAAGGGAAAACCCGCACGGTGTTTCTCGTAAAGGCGTTGAGGCAAAAATTGCTCCGCTACGCAGCAGAGCAAGGGATCAAGTCGGGTATGATTTTTGTGACCCGCACGGGCAAACCCATCAGCCGCACGAATATTTGGCGGGAGATGAAAGCTCTGTGCGTCGAGGCAGATGTCAACCCGCAAAAGGTGTTCCCGCATAACCTGCGCCACCTGTTCGCAAGAGTGTTTTACGGCATTGAAAAAGATATTGCCAATCTTGCCGATATTCTCGGTCACTCAAGCATCAACACCACAAGAATATATAATCTCCACCGGCACGGAACACCGCCGCCGGATGGAAACTATGCACCTGATCCTATGAAAAAAGCCGCCCATTCGGCGGCGGGTACATAATTTACATTATGTTGCACTCGGTTAGCTCGCAGGAGATTTTTCTTACGATGTGCTACGTTGCTAACCCGCAAAACGGCGCAGAAATCCAAGTCTTTTCAATTTTTGCCTTGAAAAGGCTCTCTTTTGCTGTGTTCAGATAGACAATTTTCGGCAGGATCATACTTTTCTCTGTTAATCATATTGCACTACGCTAAAATAGGTGATAGAATACTGGTGGGTTGCCGAGTAACTATAGAGAGAATTTGCCTAACTGCAACATAATGTGAATTATGCTGCAAGCATAACCAGACTACTGTATCAAGCGCTTAAAGAGAACAAATTGCAATATGGGGAAATTAAAATGTGGCTTTTGACAGAACTGAAGAAGCGGAAAAAAGAGGATAAGCCGGCGGTTATATGCAGAGAGCGCTGCTTAACTTATCGGCAGCTTTGGGAGCAATCGGAGCAAATCGCACAGAAAATGCTTGGGGATTTGCAAACGAAAGCGCCGATTTTGATTTACGGAAACAAGAATAATGAAATCATCCCGGTGATGGTGGCGGCGCTGAAGACCGGGCGAGCCTATGTTCCTGTGGATGTGACATTTCCTGTGGAGCGTTTGAGCCGAATTCAGAAAATTACCGAGGCCGAGATGGTGTTTAATTTCTCCCATGCGGATTTGGGTGAACTTTCAAAGGACTGCCTTGTTATACAAGAAAACGATTATGCGGAAATCATTGCCGACACTGTCTCTGGTGAGGTGCCGGAGGATCAGTGGGTGCAGGGGGAAGATAACTGTTACATTCTCTTCACCTCCGGCAGCACGGGGGATCCCAAGGGGGTTCAAATCACCAAAAATAACATTCTGAACTTTGTAGGCTGGTTCTCTGGCTATGCGGCAGTGCCGGAGGGTGCCGCTGTGCTGAATCAGGTGTCTTACTCCTTTGATGTTTCGGTCATTCAGCTTTACATTTACCTTGCTTCCGGAGCAACGCTGTTCAGCATCGACAAGGGGATGATTGAGGATTTCGGCGAACTATTCCATTATCTTGTGGAAAGCGATATTTCCGCATGGGTGTCTACGCCGGCATTTATCGAAATGTGCGCAGTATACAATTCCTTTGACAGTGGACTGCTGCCGAACCTGCAAAAGATCATTTTAGCAGGAGAGGTGCTTACCAAGAAGCTGACAAGGGCGTTGTGGGATAAGTTCCCAGGCGTACAGGTCATCAATGGATACGGCCCCACAGAGGGCACCGTCCTGCTGACCTGCTGCGAGATCACCGAGAAAATGGTGGAGGATATGGAAAACGAGCTGCCCATAGGACGGATTCTGGATGGCGGAATCTGCTGGCTGGAGGACAGTGAGCATCGCCCAATGGAAATGGAATCGGGAAAGGGCGAGTTGGTGGTTTGCAGCGACAGCATAAGCAAGGGATATTTCAAGAACCCGGAAATTACGGAGAAGCATTTTTACAACAGCGAGTCGGGTTGGGCTTATCGCACCGGTGATATGGTCTATGCCATTGGGAAAAATATCTACTATTGCGGGCGGATCGATTTTCAAATCAAGCTGAACGGTTACCGCATTGAGCTGGATGACATTTCGGCCAATTTGAACAAGGTGCCGCTGGTTGTGAACAATGTGGTGCTGCCGGTTTATCGGGACGGCCGGGTGGCCTACATTGCCGCATTTGTTGTTCTCGGTCAGGAATCTGCGGAGTCCACTGTGAAAATGGGCATCAAGATTCGAAAGGCGCTGTCAGAGCGCATCCCCTCTTATATGGTGCCCAAAAAGGTGATCGTTCTCCCGGAATTCCCCCTGAATACCAACGGGAAAATTGACCGAAAAAAATTAACGGAGATGTACTTATGATGAGTTCGCTGGCGCAATACGACAGCTTTTTATCCATTTATATTTGCCTATTGGCCACCGTTCCCTGCGTGATTCTCGGCTTGCTGGGTAAGCGGTCAAAGGTAGTCAATCTGGTGGTCAGCGCAGTGATGGTGATAACGATTCTTGGCCTGCAGACCTTTCAGATGCTTCAATTCCTCCTGTTTCTGATTTGGGAGCTTTTGCTGATTTATCTGTATTACGGCTTTAGAAAAAGATGCAGCAGTGATCTGATGTACTATATTGTTTTGGCGCTGTCTATTCTCCCGATTTTCATAATCAGAATGGCGGGAGCTCTCCATTTTTACGATTCGTATCTCGGATTTGTGGGCCTGTCCTACATCTGCTTCAAGATTTGGCAGATTCTGCTGGAGATACACGACGGGTCCATCGAGAAGCTGTCTTTCGGGGATGTGCTGGGAAATTTCCTGTTTTTCCCGTCTTACAGCTCCGGGCCGATCATGCGCTATCAGGAGTTCCAAAATGAATGCCAAAAAGCTCTGGACCGAAGGATCTATGTTGCAGAGTATTTGCTTCCCGGCGCAAAAAAAATCATTTTGGGGCTATTTTACAAATATGCCATAGCGTTTTTTATCAATACCTACTTTCTGGAAAAACTGCCGGAAGGGGCGGCGGTGGGGACGGTGATCCTGTACGCCTACGGATATACTCTGTATCTGTTCTTTGATTTTGCCGGGTATTCTATGATCGCCATCGGATATGGCACCCTTATGGGGATCAAGCTCCCGGAAAACTTCAATAAGCCGTTTTTGGCGCGCAATATGAAGGAATTTTGGGGCCGGTGGCACATGTCCCTGTCCAACTGGTTCAACGATTATGTGTTTGGCCGCTTTGTGCTGAACAATGTGCGCAACGGCCTGTTTAAGAACACAAAAATAGCTGCGCGGTGGGCGTATATGTTCTCCATGACCACCATGGGTTTGTGGCACGGTTTCTCGCTGCACTACCTGGTATACGGACTGTATGAGGGCGCGATCCTTGTGGTGACGGATCTATATGTTCGATCCAAGCTGTATCGAAAGGTCAAGAAGAAAAAGTGGTTCGACTGGGTGAGCCGTGTGATTTGTTTCCAGTTCATTGCACTGGGTATGCTGATCTTCTCCGGACACTTTTGGGCGAAATAATTTTTAACAATAAGGAGATAGTACAATGGATAAGTATGAGCAGATGGCGCGGGATATTTTGGAAAGCACCTGCGAGACGGACGAAATTTTCGAAGATTACGATATGGATCTTTTGGACGCTGGGTATTTGGATTCCTTCTCCCTGCTGAATATTATCGTGGAGATCGAGGACAAGCTGGGGATTGCCCTGCAGCCCACGGACATCAAAAAGGACAACATCCGCACTGTCAATGAAATGATCCGATTCGTGACGGAACTGTGTAATAAGGGCTGATGGGAATGAAGAAAAAAGTGCTTTGGGGTACTGTCCGCATTGCATTAGTTCTGCTGCTGGCGTGGGGGCTTTGCAAGGTGTTCTCCAATTACCTGGACGGTCAGATCACCGAACTGTATCGGCTAAACCAGACGCAGGTCAATGCTGCAAACGGGACGGAACAAAAGGATAAAGGGGCAGTGCTTTTTGCAGAAACATTCCGCAATGATACCGGAATGTTGGTTATGGGTTCCTCCGAATTGGGTTCTCCGGTGCCTGAAAATCCGAAGAATCTGCTCCCAAACCAGTATTATACAAAGAACGTTTCGTATACAGGGCACGCTTATGTGCAGAATGCGCTGCAGGCTATGCTGCTGGGGGCGAACAGTGACACAGTAGACGGGAGCGATGTTGTAATTGTGGAATCCATCCAATGGTTTATGGGGGGCGATGCAACGGGTTTTCTTTCCAACTTCTCGGAACTGTCATTTTATAGGTTCCTGCAAAATGGCGCTCTTTCCGAGGAAAGCAAGGAGTATCTTTGCAACCGCTTTATTGAGAAGCAGGAATCGGGAGCGCACAATGTATTTGATGAATTGACCCGCCGCTTTTCGGAGGGTTCCAAGCTGCATTTTATCGGGCAGGTAGCCGAAAAGGCCAAGAAAGTTCTCCCCGATTTCTTTCAGCTGCACGTGGATTATCCGCAAACCTATACTTTGGCAAAACTCTATACATCGGATTCTTTTCTCGGCCGGTTGTGCTATTATATCACCTGCCCGTATTACTCCATTCGCAACGAGTTCCTGTCACTGAAGGATAAGTTCTCCGCCTATCGATACTTGAAGGATTTGGGCGGACAGTCAGGCGCAGCCATTACCAAGACTGTAGACTGGGATGCACTTTACAAAACGGCGGAGAAGGAGGGCAAGGCGGCCTGTACGAACAACGACCTGTATGTATATGACGAATATTATACGAAGTATCTTGCAGAGCGATTCGATGACCTGAAGGATGTCTACACAAGCGAGTCGGCAACGGATCCCAAGGAATGGGATGACTTCCATTTTTTCCTACTTGTGTGCAAAGAACTTGGAATAGAACCGTATGTTGTTATTATGTCAACCAACGGAAGATATTATGATTATGTCGGCTTTAATGCAGAAAAGAGAACAGAGTTTTACAATGCCATGGAAAGCACCGTGGAGAATGCCGGCTACGAGGCGTTGAACCTTAAGGACTGGGAGTATGAGCCGTATTTCTATTGTGATGTGATGCACCTGGGCTGGAAAGGATGGACCTATGTTACAGAGAATATCGTCAATCATTTCGCAAAATAGCTGTGCGCATTTTGTGATTTATCTAATTAGAGATTTGACAATTCTGCTGCTTTTAATTTATGCGATGCTACTGGCATCCGGACAGGAGATCAGTTTTATCTATGCAAATTTCTGATTACGACTATATACATAGGGTGCAATATTATGAAACAGATGCCATGGGTATTGCGCATCATTCGAACTACATCCGATGGGCGGAGGAGGCGCGCTGCCACTTTCTGTATGCAACCGGATTTGACTGGAAGGATGTTGCCCAACGAACCGGCATTATGATACCTGTGTTAGCCCAATCCGTCGAGCATAAAAAGGCATTTGCGTTTGGAGATATTGTACGCATTCAGACAAAACTCATCCGCTTTAACGGAGTAAAAATGGATTTTGAATATGCGTTTTACTCTGCAGAGGGTGTGCTTTATGCCTATGCATCCACAAAGCACGGCTTTGTGGATCGGGATTTTCGCCCTGTCATGCTGCAAAATGCACTGGAAAGAGAATATAGTAATATCATGAGCTATATTTCAAAGCAAGTGTAATCTACAAGCCCTGTTTCTAAGAATCGATTCTTGACGAATTATACACAAATAACGGCCGGGGCACTGCAACGCAGTGCTCCGGCCGTTGTTACATGGCATATTTTCTTGCAAACACTCGCACTTTATTCACTTTGAACGATGGCGGTGTAAACTGCTTAGAGCGGGCTACCAAATAGGTAGTCCGCTCCATTTACGCATATATCAGTTCGCTGTTTGTTATTTCTGCTGCTCTATTGCGAATGCCATTCATCTTCCGCACCCACTCCATCGAATTGGCTGCTTTCAGCTGCTCGGTCACACCTTCGCGCTCTGCCATCTGCTTTACAAGCTGCTCGAACATTTCCTCAGCCTGTCGGTCGATGTCAACAAGGTAGCTGCTCAGCTTGCCGCTGGTCAGCAGGTTGGCATAGCGTACACGGCGATGCTCCTTGAGATACCGAAGATGGCGCTGTCCCCATATCCCGATATATGCCTGTTCTTCTTCCGGCCGTTTCAGACAAGGCAAGTAATAGTCGCCCTGCAATTCGTACCACAGTCCGTTGTTTTCATCAAATTTGTATTTTTCCATATTCATATCCTCCGTTCTGTAACCTTGAATTTCTTGGCTTTTTTCTATAACTATTGTATCGGGAAAATTTTTAGAAATCGAATGTGCGAATAAAAAGAAAAACATCGAGTAAAGTCTAATGACTTGTACTCGATGTTTTCTCTCGCCTTTGCCATCCCGATTACTTTACCAAAAACTTCGTTATCGGTCGGTGCCGGTTGCCGGAGCGCCTTTTTCTCTGAACTTTCCGCAGCATCTTTTTACGGCCGGGGCTTTTCACCACCTGCTGGATGTGCTATACTGAATCCATTAACCTGTGCATCAAGGAGCCGCTTATGAAACGTGTCGCCAGTATTCAGGATATTTCGTGCTTGGGCCGCTGCTCACTGACGGTGGCGCTGCCGGTGATCTCCGCCATGGAGGTGGAGTGCGCCATCCTGCCCACCGCCGTGCTCAGCGCCCATACCATGTTCCCGGACATCCTCTGCCGGGACCTGACGGCGGATATTCTGCCCATCGCCCGATACTGGCGGAGCCAGCAAGTGCAGCTGGACGCCGTCTATACCGGTTATCTGGCCTCCCCCCGACAGGTGGAGGATGTCTGCCAGGCGTTGGAGGTGCTGGCGGGGCCGGATACCCTACGCTTCGTGGACCCGGCTATGGCCGATGGGGGAGCGCTCTACACGGGCTTTGACGAGGATTTTCCCCGCCACATGGTCCGCTTGGCGGCGCAGGCGGACGTGGTGACGCCCAATCTCACAGAGGCCTGCCTGCTGACGGGGACCCCCTACCGGGAGGACTACGACCTGCCCCGGCTGAGGGATATCCTGCGGAAGCTGGCGGAGCTGGGGCCCCGTCACGTGGTGCTGACTGGCGTCCCCTATGGCCCGGACAAACTGGGCGTGCTGGCCTATACCCCGGCGGAGGATCGCTTCTTTGAATACGGCAGCCGCCGCATCGATGCCCATTTTCCCGGCACGGGGGATCTCTTCTCCTCCGCCTGCGTAGGTGCCCTGATGCGGGGCAAGCCGCTGGAGGAGGCCCTGCGTTTGGCGGTGGATTTCACGCTGCTGTGCATCCAAGTCACCTGCCGGGATGAAAGCGCTCCATGGTACGGGGTGGAGTTTGAAAAAGCACTGCGGTATCTCCCAGAACTGCTGGAGCGATAAAAACGGGAGGGAAAAGCCATGTTTCGAGACATCCGGAAGAAGAAAAATCAGATCAGCACGGAGGCGGCGGAGCAGCTCCTGCGGGAGGCCCGCCGGGGCATTCTGGCCGTAAACGGCCGGGAGGGCTACCCCTACGCCATCCCCATCAACTACTATTACGACCGGGAGGCACAGAAAATTTACTTCCACGGCGCCCGTGCCGGCCACAAGGCGGAGGCCATCCGGGCCTGCGATAAGGTGTGCTTCACCGTCTACGGCAGTGAGACAATCCGGGAGGAGGCGTGGGCGCCGTACCTCCGGAGCGTCGTGGTGTTCGGCCGGTGTCGCCTGCTGGAGCAGAGCCCGGAGAACATGGCGTTGCTGAAGCGCTTCGCCATGAAGTATTACCCGGAGGAGCAGTTGGCAGACGAGGAGATCCGGCAGGATGGCGCTGCCGCCCAGCTCTTCGAGATCGAGATCCACCACCTCAGCGGAAAAGAAGTGCAGGAGAAGTAAGCATATCCTCCCCGGTATGCAGCTGCCGGAACCGCAAAAGAAAAACAGCACCCGCAGGCCCAATGGGTCTGCGGGTGCTGTTGGTGCCGGTGACCGGACTCGAACCGGTACGCTGTCGCCAGCGGTGGATTTTGAGTCCACTACGTCTACCAATTCCATCACACCGGCAGAGGAGACTTTACTATTATAGCCGAAGTGGCGGCGGATTGCAAGAGCAATTTTCCCGCCCATCACTCCGTAGCTACGGCCAACAGCTCCGGAACGGTGTCCACGATGCACCGGGCGCCGGCCTGCTCCAGCAGCCTCCGCCCCCGGAAGCCCCAGGCCACTGCCGCCAGCGGAAGTCCTGCCCGGTGAGCCATCTCCACGTCTACCTCGCTGTCGCCCACATACAGGGCGTGCCGGGCATCCACCCCCAGCTGCTCCATGGCGCTCCACACCATCTCCGGTGCGGGCTTGGAGGGGATACTGTCTCGCTGCCCCAGTGCTGCCAACCCCGGAAAGAACCGGGCCGCCAGCGTGCGGGTGGTCTCATCCGGCTTGTTGGATACCACCGCCAGCTTCAGCCCCCGTTGCCGCAGCTGCTCCAGCAGCTCCGGGATGCCCGGATAGGGGCAGGTTTGGACGCAGTTGTGGGCCTGATAGTAGGCCCGGTACTCCGCCAGCACCTTCTGCTCCTGAGGATATCCCTCCGGCAGCGCCCGGTGGATCAGCGGTCCGGCGCCGTTTCCCACGAAGCGCCGCACCTCCTCAAGGGTTCGCAGAGGCAGCCCGTGAGCCGCCAGTACGTGGTTCACGGCGTCCTGCATATCCGTCAGGGTGTCCAGCAGGGTGCCGTCCATGTCAAACAGGATCGCATGATATCTGCCCATGGCTGCCCTCACCCCCGGATCAGGGTGGTCAGACCGGCGTGGGCGGCGGCCTGCTCCGCCTCCTTCTTGCTGTGGCCCTGACCCTTCCCGATGGGCTGCCCGTTCAGCAGCACACGGGAGGTGAATACCTTGGCATGGTCCGGACCGCTGGCGGAGACCAATTCATATTGCAGCGTCTGGTTGCTGCGCCGCTGCACCAGCTCCTGCAGCTCCGTCTTGTAGTCCCGGCGGCGCTCCTCCACATCCGTCTCCCGCTCCTTATCCAGCAGGACCCGGTGAATGAGCGCACGGGCCGCCTCCAACCCGCCGTCCAGATACACGGCGGCAAAAACGGACTCCGTGGCGTCCGCCAGTATGGACGCCCGCTGCCGACCTCCGCCGGCCTCCTCGCCCTTGCCCAGCTTCAGATAGGAGCCCAAGTCGAGACTCTGGGCCACCTCGTGCAGACTCTCCTCGCAGACCAGTGCGGCCCGGATGCGGGTCAAGTCCCCCTCCGGCAGATCCGGGTGCTTGCGGAACAGATAGTCCGCCGTCACCAGACCCAGCACGGCGTCCCCCAGAAACTCCAGCCGCTCATTGCTATGAATGCCCAAGCTGCGGTGCTCATTGGCGTAGGAGCTGTGATATAAAGCGCCCTCCAGCCGCTTCCGATCCCGGAAGGTATAGCCCAGACGCTCCTCTAAAGTACGCATTGCATAACTCCTTTCCGTCCGGAAAAGAAAGCCCCGTGGACAAACTCCAACGGGGCGTTCTTTCTTCACGGTCGTGTCAGCTCATCTTATTGTACAGATAACGAACGCAGTCACCGACGGTTTTCAGCCCGGTCAGGTCGTCCTCGTCGATCTCACCGACGTTGAATTCTTCTTCCATGGCCATTACCAGCTCCACCAGATCCACAGAGTCAGCGCCCAGATCATCCACAAAGGAGCTGTCCATGCTGATCTCGTCAGCATCAATGGCGAACTGTTCAGCGATCAAATCCTGCATCGTCTTGAAGATGTCTTCCATCGTCATAAGATGATTCCCCTCCTTTCGGGTATCGCTCTGAAAGATAATACGGCAATTACCGCCGTGTGTCAACACCTTTTCTGTGAATATTTTCTCGAAGTGGAGTTTATTCCCGTTCCACCTTCATCAGGGCCACATTTTCCTCGATATCCCTGATAATGCCGCTGCGGGCCACCTGCACCGCCTGCCCCATGGCGTTTTCGATGGCCTCAGCGTTGGAGGAGCCGTGGGCCTTGATGACCGGCCGGGAGATACCGATGAAGGCGGTACCGCCCACCTTATTGGGGTCCAGCCTGGCCTTGAAGGCGTTGAGCCCCGGCATGACGCACAGGGCCGCCAGCTTGGTCAGCAGGTTCTTCTTGAACATGGCTTTCAGGGCGCTTCCGGCGAAAGAGCCTACGCCCTCCATGGTTTTCAGCAGCACATTGCCGGAGAAGCCGTCGCAGACGATGACGTCGCACCCGCCCTTGATGGCCTCCTTGGCCTCAATGTTGCCGATGAAGTTCAGGTGTCCCGCCGTGTGGGCCTCCCGCAGCCAGCGCAGGGTCTCCTTCTGGAGATCGGTGCCCTTGCTGTCCTCGGTGCCGATGTTCAGCAGTCCCACACGGGGCCGCTCTACCCCCAGCACCCGGTGGGCGTAGTAGCTGCCCAGATAGGCGAACTGTACCAGATATTCCGGGGTACACTCGGCGTTGGCGCCGCAGTCGATGAGTACCGCCTGACCGGTGGTGGTGGGAATTACCGGGGCCATGGCCGCCCGACGGATGCCTCGGATGCGCTTGACGATGAGGGTGGCGCCGGTGAGCAGAGCGCCGGTGCTGCCGGCGGAGACCATGGCGTCGGCCCTGCCGTCCCGCAGCATGGTCAGTCCCACGCCCATGGAGGTGTCCTTCTTCCGGCGGAACACCGTGGCGGGGTCGTCACACATCTCCACCGTCTCAGTGGTGCGGACGATCTCCATGCCCTGGGGCAGCGTCTTTTCGCCGCAGGCCTCCAGCGCCTGCAAAATAGCGGTGGTGTCGCCGGTGAGGGTGACGTCCACGCCCCAGCGCTTCTGACCGGATAGCGCACCCTTGACGATTTCCAGCGGGGCATTGTCGCCGCCCATGGCGTCGATGATAAGCTTCATGACAGGATCTCCTCCTTCCGGGCTTCGATGATGGCCAGCGAGCGCTGGCTCAGCTCGGCATTCTTGTTGCGCTTGCCCTTGACCCGGTGGTCCAGCGGCGGGATGATGCCGAAGTTAATGTTCATGGGCTGGAACGACCCCACGGTCCGGTTGCTGACATACAGCCCCAGAGCGCCGATGGCCGTTTCCTGCGGGAAGTCGATGGGAGCCTGCCCCTTCAGGCGGCGGGCCGTCTCCACTCCCACCAGAAAGCCGCTGGCGCAGGACTCCACATAGCCCTCTACGCCGGTCATCTGTCCGGCAAAAGCGATACGGGATCGGGACTTCAGCCGGTAATACCGATCCAACAGCCGGGGGGAGTCCAGATAGGTGTTGCGGTGCATGACGCCGTAGCGCAGGAACTGAGCGTCCTTCAGAGCGGGGATCATGGTGAATACCCGCTTCTGCTCCGGCCACCGCAGGTGGGTCTGGAAGCCCACCAGATTGTAAATGGAGCCGTCGGCGTTGTCCCGCCGCAGCTGTACCACGGCGTAAGGCTCCTTCCCGGTCTTGGGGTCCGGCAGGCCACGGGGCTTCAGCGGCCCGAAGCGCAGGGTGTCCTCACCCCGGCGGGCCATGACCTCCACCGGCATACAGCCCTCAAAGACCTGCCCATCCTCGAAGCCGTGGACTTCCGCCTCCTGGGCGGTGGTCAGCTCCTGCCAGAAGGACAGATACTCCTCCTTGGACAGGGGGCAGTTGATGTAGTCCGGAGTACCCTTATCATAGCGGGAGGCGAAGTAGGCACTGTCCATATCCACGCTGTCAAAGCTCACCAGCGGAGCGGCAGCGTCGAAGAAGTTCAGAGTGGTCTGCTGCCCATCGCCCAGCAGGGGCAGCAGATGTTCCGCCAGAGTGTCGGAGGTCAGCGGCCCGGAGGCCACCACCACCTCGCCCTCCGGCAGCTCTGTCACTTCGCCGGGGACCACGGTGATAAGGGGGTGATTCCGGAGCTCCTCTGTCACCATCCGGGCAAAGCCCTCCCGGTCCACCGCCAGAGCGCCTCCGGCGGGGACGGCGGTGGCGTCGGCGCAGCGGAGGATCAGGCTGTCCAGTCGCCGCAGCTCCTCCTTCAGCAGGCCCACGGCATTCTCCAGCCCCGCTCCCCGTAGGGAGTTGGAGCAGCAAAGCTCGGCAAACCATGGGGTCACATGGGCGGGGGTCATCTTCTCTGGCTTCATCTCCCGCAGGGTCACGGGGATGCCCCGCCGGGCCAGCTGCCAAGCACATTCGGAGCCGGCCAGACCGGCGCCGATCACAGTTACAGGCTCCATTTATTCCTCCGTTTCAGCGTCAGCCTTCTTGGCGGCAGACGTGGTAGCTTTCTTAGTAGCGGCCTTTTTGACCGTAGTGGTTTTCTTGGCCGTCGTTGCTTTCTTGGTAGTCGTGGCTTTCTTGGTGGTAGCCCTCTCGGCCGCCGCCTTTCTGGAGGCCGTCGCTTTTTTGGCTGCGGCCTTCTCCACTGCCGTGGATGCTTCGGCAGCCTCCTCCGTAGAGGGCTGTTCCGCAGCGGACTTCGCCACGGCGGAGGTAGTCTTTTTGGTCGCCGTCTTGGCCGTGGATTTTTTGGCGGCGGTTTTGGCCGTGCCGGTTTTCTTAGCGGTGCTTTTCTTTGCCGCAGTTTTCTTAGCTGTGGTGGTTTTCTTGGCTGCGGGCTTGTCAGATGCCTCCGTTTGGACAGTTTCGGACGTCGGCTGACCGTCCGCTGCGGTACCATTTGTCCCGCTTTCCGTCCCATCGGACGCAGCAGTCCGCTTGGGATAGCCCCGCTGATCCTCCGGCAGGAAATTTTCGCACGCCGGGTTGATGCAGAAGGGACGCTTGAACCCCCGGCCGGATTTCTTGAACATGGTGTGGCCGCAGACAGGGCAGTCGTCCTTCACCGGTACGTCGAAGGTAACGAAGGAGCAGGCGGGGAACTTTTCGCAGCAGTAATAGTTATACTGCTTGCCGGATTTCTTGCTGACACCGGTGCGCTTCATGAGCCGGCCGCCGCACACAGGGCAGCGGCCCGGCATCTCCACCACCAGCGGCTTGGTGAACTTGCACTCCGGGTAGCCGGGACAGGCCAGGAACCGGCCGAACCGGCCGGACTTGATGACCATGTTCCTGCCGCAGAGGTCACACTTCTCCTCGGTGACCTCGTCGGGGACCTTCAGATAAACACCCTCCATGTCCTTCTCCACCTGATGGAGATTGGACTCGAAGCTGCCGTAGAACTGGCGCAGCAGCTGCTTCCACGGCAGCTTGCCGGACTCCACCTCATCCAGCTCCTCCTCCATGTGGGCGGTGAACTTCACGTCCACGATGTCCTTGAAGCGGTCGCACATAAGGCCGTTGACCACGTCGCCCAGCGGCGTCATTTTCAGATACTTGCCGTCCTTGATGACGTACTCCCGGTCCAGAATGGTGGACACCGTGGGCGCATAGGTGGAGGGGCGGCCGATGCCGTTTTCCTCCATGGCCCGGATGAGGGAGGCATCGGTGAACCGGGCGGGGGGCTGGGTGAAGTGCTGGGCCGGGTCAAAGCCCGTCAGCGTCACCACCTCGCCCTGTGCCAGCGGGGGCAGGGCGGGGGCCTTTTCCTCCTTCTCGTCGTCCCGGCTCTCCTCGTATACGGCGGTATAGCCGGCGAACTTCAGACTGCTGGCGCTGGCCCGGAAGCTGTGGGCTCCGGCGCCCAGCTCTACGCTGACGCTGTCATAGACGGCGTTGGACATCTGGCTGGCCAGAAAACGGCTCCAGATCAGGCGGTACAGCCGATACTGCTCGCTGGTAAGATCGCTCTTGACCCGCTCCGGGGTCAGATCCACGTCGCTGGGGCGGATGGCCTCGTGGGCGTCCTGCGCCCCGGCCTTGGTCTTATACTGCCGGGGGGCGGCGGGACAGTAGCCTGCGCCGTAGCGCCCGGTGACGAAGCTGCGGGCCGCCGCCTGCGCCTCGTCGGAGATCCGCAGGGAGTCGGTACGCATATAGGTGATCAGACCCACGGTACCCTCACCGGTGATGTCCACGCCCTCATACAGCTGCTGGGCGATGGCCATGGTGCGCCGGGGAGTCATGTTCAGCTTCCGGGATGCATCCTGCTGCATGGTGGAGGTGGTGAAGGGCGGGGCGGGGGAGCGCTGCTTATCCGTGCGCTTCACGCTCTTGACGGCAAAGGGCAGATCCTGCACCTCCGCCTGAATGGCGCTGACCTCCTCCTGAGAGACGGGCTCATATTTCTTGCCGTCCTTGCCGTAATATCTGGCCCGGAAGGGGACGCCGCCGTCGTTTTTCAGCAGGGCGTCCAGCGTCCAGTACTCCTGGGGGACGAAGTCCTTGATCTCCTTCTCCCGGTCTGCCACCAGACGCATGGCCACCGACTGCACCCGGCCTGCCGACAGGCCCCGCCGGATCTTTTTCCACAGCAGGGGGGACAGCTCATAGCCCACGATGCGGTCCAGAATACGCCGGGCCTGCTGGGCGTCCACCAGATCCTGATCGATCTCACGGGGGTGGTGGATGCTCTCGGTGACCACCTTGCGGGTGATCTCGTTGAAGGTGACTCGCTTGGCTTTTTCGTCGCTGAGGTCCAGCAGGTTCTTCAGGTGCCAGCTGATGGCCTCACCCTCACGGTCCGGGTCGGTGGCCAGATATACGGTGTCGCTGGCCTTGGAGAGTTTTTTCAGCTCATTGATAAGCTCCTCCTTACCCCGGATGGGGCGGTAGTTGGGCTCGAAGTCGTGCTCGACATCCACGCCCAGCTTGCTTTTGGGCAGGTCACGCAGATGTCCCATACTGGCCCTGACCTCGTAATCCGGTCCCAGATACTTGCCGATGGTCTTGGCCTTGGCAGGGGACTCCACGATCACCAGATTTCGGGCTGCTTTTTTTGCCATGTTCTTATCCTTCCTTTTTACAACCGGATCTCCACCGTGCGGACGAAGCGCCGTGCTCCGTGCTGCGTGGCATATCCGTCGATCTCTAATACCGTCAGGGCTGACAGCACCCGCCGAATGGGCAGGTCGGCCCGCTCCGCCACGTCATCGGTGAGCAGAGGGGCATCGGTGGTCAGCACCTGTAGGATGCGGATCTGATCGTCCGTCAGACCCGCCGTATCTGCCGTCAGGTCCAGTACCGGCAGGGCGGGGGGAGTTTCCTTCTTCTCCGGCTTCGCCGTGGACGATTCCTCCGCCCTTTGAGCGGGGAGACTGTCCTGCTCCGGCACCGGAGGAAGATTCTCCGACGAGGGGCGCAGCCGGTGGGGGAACCGGCTCCGGTACCCCTCCAGAATGTCCCAGCCGCAGGTCACAAGTCCTGCGCCGTCCCGGATGAGGCGGTTGCTGCCCCGGCTGTTGGGGGCGTCGATGGGGCCGGGGACGGCGAACACGTCCCGTCCCTGCTCCAGCGCCGTATTGGCGGTGATGAGAGCGCCGCTGCGCTCCGGGGCCTCCACCACCAGCACCGCCAGACTCAGGCCGCTGAGGATGCGGTTGCGGACGGGGAAGTGGCTGCCCATAGGCTCCGTTCCCGGCGGGTACTCGCTCAGCAGCACGCCGGTGGCGGCGATGTCCTCGTAGAGCCGCCGGTTCTCCGCCGGATAGACCACGTCCACGCCGCCGCCCAGCACGGCCGCCGTAAAGCCGCCAGCCCGCAGAGCGCCCCGGTGGGAGGCACCGTCGATGCCCTTGGCAAGGCCCGACACCACCACGGCACCCTCCTTCGCCAGCTGGTAGCCCAGCTCCTCGGCGGCGGAGATGCCATAGGGGGTACACGTCCGGGTACCCACCACGGAGACGGCGGCCTCCTCGTCGAACAGGGGCATCCGGCCCCGTCCGTACAGCAGCACCGGCGGGTCATAGATGTTCCGCAGCCGGTCCGGGTAGAGGGCGTCCTGCATGGTCAGCAGGAAGATATCCCCCTTGGCGCAGCGGGCCAGCACGTCCTCGGCCCGGTCTGTGGACTTGTCCGACAGCAGCGCCGCCTGAGAGGAGGACAGCCCCTCCACCGGAGGGAGATCCTCCGGCTGGGCGTAGTATATGTCCTCCGGCGAGGGGAAATGCTCCAGAAGCAGAAGCTTGCTGTGGTTGGTCAGCCCCGGCAGGGTGGTGAGCCATACCCAGTATTTCAGAGCAGCCATGTGAGATCCCTCCTTATCGCCAGCTCTCCCACAGCAGCACCGCTGCGGCAATGGCCGCATTCAGGGATTCGCAGCGGTCCGACATGGGAATACGGATGGTTTGATCGCACAGGTCCAGCACCTCCCGGCTCAGGCCACGGCCCTCACTGCCGATGGCCAGCACGCAGCGTGTGTAGTCCGCCTGCCGGGCGTCCACGGTGTCCTCCCGCAGGGCGGCCCCGTACAGGGACAGGTCGCTGCGGTGCAGCAAGGCCGCCAGTTCCTCCGGTGTGCCGAAATAGATGGGGCGGCGGAACA
>ERZ772863.544-NODE-544-length-42867-cov-3.097262_pt1 | contig 42867 bp, 36 predicted proteins | sample MGYA00512134_ERZ772863 | MGnify/ENA primary metagenome ERZ772863 (study PRJEB29015, sample SAMEA2737659) | human gut metagenome | biome: human gut; feature: human-associated habitat; material: faeces | place: China | collected 2012 ...
TCGTTTCTTCCAACGGTGTCTCCGGGTCGTAACGGTGGGAATAAAACACGTCCACATAATCCAAGCCCATACGTACAAGACTCTGGTCGAGACTAGCCATGAGCGACTTACGGCTTCCCCAGTTCCCGTAGGGACCGGGCCACATGTCGTAACCGGCCTTGGTCGACACAAACAGTTCGTCGCGATAAGGCTTGAAGGATTTCTTCATAATGAATCCGAAAGTCTCTTCGGCACTGCCATACGAAGGGCCGTAATTGTTCGCCAAATCGAAATGCGTGATGCCATGGTCGAAAGCATAATGCGCCATCGCCAGCGAATGAGACAAAGGATTGACGTCACCGAAATTATGCCACAACCCTAAAGAAACTTCAGGAAGGAGCACGCCGCTACGCCCGCTGCGACGGTAGCGCATACCGTTTTCATACCGGTCGGATGCCGGAGAATAAATGGGATTCAACATAAATACTATAACTGTTTTAGAAGTGTCTGACGCAAAAATAATGAAAAAACCATAAATCCGCCTGCCTCTCCCGGTAAAACTTCCTATCTTTGTTCATTATTATCACATAACAGATTTATTTCACATGAAACACACCTTCAGCGCATGTTGTTGCGCCATCCTGATTTCAATTTCCGCACAAGCGCAAAAAGGCGCTTCCCATTTCGAAATAGACACCCGCGCCCCCTTGCAGACGATAGACGGTTTCGGGGCATCGGACGCCTGGAGCATGCAGCACATCGGACTGTGGCCCGACAGCGTGCGGTTGCAAACGGCCGATTGGTTGTTCAGCACCGAGAATGACAGCAAGGGGCAACCCCTCGGCATCGGGCTTTCGATATGGCGTTTCAACATCGGGGCAGGCAGCCACGACCAGGGACGCGAAAGCGGCATCGGCTCACATTGGATGCGCACGGGATGCTTCCTCCGGCCAGACGGCACGTACGACTGGACGCAACAACCCGGACAACGCAACTTCCTGCGCATGGCCCAAGAAAGGGGCGTAAGGACCTTCATCGGCTTTTTCAATTCGCCTCCCGTGTACTTTACCCAAAACGGACTGGCTACCAACACCGGACGGGGCGGGACGCTGAACCTGAAAACGAAACATTACGGCGATTTTGCCCTATTCGCAGCCCACGTGGTGGAAGGGTTGGAACAACATGACGGCATTAAGCTTTCCTACGTCTGCCCCGTCAATGAGCCGGACGGCCATTGGAATTGGGTGGGTCCGAAACAGGAAGGCACACCGGCCACCAACCGTGAAATCGCCGGACTGGCACGGGCATTCAGCCAAGCGTTCACCCGGAAAGGACTGGACACGAAAATCCTCATCAACGAATCGTCGGACTACCGCTGCATGTTTGCCACTCACATGACCGACTGGCAGAGAGGGTATGCCATCCAGTCGTTTTTCTGTCCGGACAGCACGGACACTTATCTGGGCGACACCCCGAACGTGCCGCGCCTCATGGCCGGACACAGCTACTGGACCAATACTCCCTTGGAAGCCCTGCGCGGCATCCGCATGCAACTGAAAGACACGCTGGACAAGTACAACGTACAATTCTGGCAAACGGAAACCTGCATCATGAGCAATGATGAAGAAATAGGCGGCGGAGGCGGTTACGACCGTACAATGAAGACAGCCTTATACGTGGCACGTATCATCCATCACGACATCGTCTATGCCGGAGCGCGAAGCTGGCAGTGGTGGCGTGCCGTGGGCGGGGACTACAAGGACGGACTCTTGCGTGAGTTCAGCAACCGCGAAGGGACGAACGGGCGCGTGGTGGACTCCAAACTGCTTTGGGCTTTAGGCAACTACAGCCGTTTTGTCCGTCCGGGCGCCACCCGTATGGGCATTACCGCCACCGACAAGACGGGACGCACCGTGATGGAAGGCGATACAGACCGTACAGGACTGATGTGCACCGCCTACCGGAACGCCGACGGCTCGTGGGTCATGGTCGCAGTGAACTATGCCACCGAGGCGAAAAACATGACCTTCCACGTGGATGACCGGAAAGTGAAAAGCTGGCAACCCTACCTGACGGCCGAAGGAACGGGAAAGAACTTACAGCCTGTCGACAAGGTGGGCAACGGAAAACAAACCGTCATCCCTGCACGCTCGATTGTGACGTTTGTAAGCCGGTAAGACGAACATTTTGTCAGTTTTTCAAGAATCTCCATCAGTCAAAATCCGACCTTATAGACCTGAAAAGAACGGCGTGATTGAATAAAAATACATCCAAACCGCATATATGCAGTAATGAATTGCATATATGCGGTTTTTTCTGCTGAAAGCGATTTTTCGTTTACAGCCAAATGAAAAAAAGTTCTCCGCAGATTGAAACGCCTGTGGCTTCTGCCTGAGCCAAAAACAAGAAGAAAACGGAGATAAAACATGCCGAAAACACATCTTTTTCGTCTGGTTGAAACCTTTTTGCCGACAAAAAAGAAAAGCAAAAAGACAATAAAACACACGTTTCGCTTACTGCCAACCGCAAACACAGGCGGCAAACATGCCGTTTCGCCCCGCCTTGTAAAGCCTCAAACAGATTTTCCTGTCCATTTGCCCGAAAGCCGATGCACGAGAATCGCGTATTCCGGCGCGACGTCCCTCTCGGCTGTATATAACGGATTCTCGCACGGACAGGTTTGTCATTTTGACAGCCGCCGCCTTTTCCCGAACCGTCCGCCGATTCTTCTTTTCAATTCGGAAAACAAAGTAATCTCCTTACGAATCGCCGAAGCCGAAAGCCACACGCTGGCACCTAATACGCATCCGCCTGCTGCAACCTTGAGCCATACTTCGGACTGCATGCCCAAAAACAAAGCTGCCGCCACGCAAAGGAACTGTGCTGCCGTGAACGGACGTGCCGCCTTGTCGGGCTTGAAGCCGTAACGTCGCCCGTACACAGCATAAATCATCCACCAATCGAACACTCCGGCCAAAGCCAAGGCGATTCCCGTACCCAGAATACCTCCGTACACAAAGCCGACAATCACGCACACGGCCATAAAGATGTCGTAGGCCGCCTCCATGCACAAATACATGACGGCATCGCCCTTGGCCAACGAAATGTAAGCCACGGGGAGCGTCATCGACTTGAAAAACATGTGCATGGAAGCACAGACAGCCATGCCGGTCATCGGCAGGAAGGACGATGAATACAATACCCTGATGGCCAATGGCATACATATCATGAACAACACCAAAAAAGGCGACATGAGCAACACGCAGACTTTTATCTGACGGTTGATGGTCTGGTTCATCCGCCCCACATCGGCATTCACAGACGACAAGCGCGGAAAATAATCGGCATCGACCGCCGTGAATACCACCCCGGCGTAAGTAATTACCAGGTTATACCCCATACCGTACAAGCCCACGTCGGACAACGAGCCCCAATTGGTAATGAAAAGCGAAATCCCCATCGCCACCGACATGTTCACCGCCGTGGCCATGATATAAGGCACGCCTAAGCGCACCATGCTCCATCCCTTGCGGAAATGCGACCGGTTCAGCAAGTCCACGCGCCAAGGAAAGACGGGAAGCGAAAGGGACAGATGAGCCACCATCACCCCCAACGTACTGACGACCAACGCAGGTACAACCCCCGACATTCCCCAAAAGTAATAAAAAGGAACCGTCAGCAACAAAGTGGCCGCTGCCCCCAACACGGAAATCAAAGCCACACGCTTCAACCGCCGAACGGCTTTCAAAATGGAAATTTCACCCACCGTAACAGCCATAAAACCCATGACGGGAGAAAGCAAACAGAGAGGCAGGATATGGGACGTATCGCCAAAAGCCCAATAACTTATGGCAGGCGAAAACAGCAGGCACAGCAACATGCCGGCCAAACCGGTCCATACGCTCCACGTACGCACTACTTCTACCTGTAGGAGAACTTTTTCCGGATGGTTTTCTCCGTAATATTCTGCAATCTCTTTAATGGAACTAAACGAAATGCCCAGATTCGACGTGTTGTGGAGAAAACCGATGACACTCTGGTACAAAGCCGAAAGCCCCACTCCGGCCGTGCTGAGCAAAACGGCCGCCAGCTTGTTGCGCACCACGCTGACCAGTATCGTAAGCACCTGTATGCCTCCCAGAAAGCCCGTGTATTTTACGATGTGGTCGTAGGTCGCGTCTTCCCTGCCTTCCGTCTCTTCCAAGACCGTCAAACCGTCTTTTATTTCTTGTGTCTCACTCATAATATGGGAGACAAAGATACGGCATTTCCATTTATTTTCTGTATCTTTGTCTAAAAATATCATGAAAGTCCTATTACTTGGCGAATATAGTAACGTGCATTGGACCTTGGCTCAAGGGTTGCGAGCCTTGGGGCATTCCGTCACGGTAGCATCGGACGGCGACAGTTGGAAAAACTATCCGCGCGACATTGACCTGCATCGAAAGTCGACAGGAAAAACGGACACGCTGGATTTCCTTTTCCGCGTGGCTCGGGCTCTCCCTTTCATGAGAGGATATGATGTGGTGCAACTCATCAATCCTGTTTTTTTAGAACTGTGTCCGGAACGCCTGTTACCTATTTACCGTTTCCTGCGCCGCCACAACCGGAAAGTATTTCTCGGGGCATTCGGCATGGACTATTACTGGGTAAAGGCAGGACTGGACTGCCAGACGTATCGTTACTCTGACTTCAACATCGGGACGGAAGTCCGAATGAATCCCGACAACGACCGTTTCATAGCCGAATGGCTCAACGGCCCTAAAGGAGAACTGAACCGCCGGCGACTGCGATGGCATAGTCAGCGGTCTCTACGAATACGACGCTTGTTACCGACCGCATTTTCCGGAAAAAACGCAATTTATCCCCTTCCCCATCGACTTGTCGGAAGTCACGCTGCGCATCCCCCATCCCGAAACGGAACGGACGCGTTTTTTCATCGGCATACAACGCAAACGGGATGCTTACAAGGGGACAGACATCATGTACAAGGCATTGGTAAAATTAGCCACACGTTACCCCGACCGGATAGAAATCGTGAAAGCGGAGTCCGTTCCCTTCGCACAATACAACCGGATGATGGACCACAGCGATGTGCTGCTGGACCAGCTTTATTCCTACACGCCGGCCATGAATGCCTTGTGTGCCATGGCCAAGGGATTGGTTGTCGTAGGGGGCGGTGAAGAGGAAAACTACGATATCCTGGGGGAAAAAGAGCTGCGGCCTATCGTCAACGTACTCCCTTCTTTTGATGACGTGTACGCCAAACTGGAAGAGCTTATACAGCATCCTGAGGACATCGCCCGACTGTCTGCGGAAAGCATACAATACGTCCGTCGTCATCACGACCACCGGAAAGTAGCGGAACGATATGTCGCATTTTGGAAGAGTAGAACTTAAAACATTGAAGCCTTAAAAACGAAGCATGAAACTCACCATCATCATCCCTGTATATAAGGTGGAAGCCTACCTTAACTTCTGCCTGAAAAGCATAGCACGGCAAAACGTGGAGGACTACGAAGTCATCCTCGTGGACGATGGTTCGCCGGACAGAAGCGGAGCCCTTTGTGACGCATGGGTACGGAAAGACGGACGATTCCGTGTCATCCATTGCCCTGAAAACCGTGGACTGAGCGCGGCGCGCAACAGAGGACTGGACGAGGCGCACGGAGAATATGTCACATTCGTCGATTCCGACGATTATATCTCCCCGCATACATTGCAAGCCAATATGGAATTGCTGGCCTTGCACCCCGAAGCGGATGTCCTGGAATATCCCGTATGCGTCTACCACGGCACGGCAAAAGCCTACCGTTATACGCCCGGAACATGCGAAATCACGGATTACACCGGATGGGCACACCGCAAAGGCTACATACATAGTTATGCTTGGAACAAAATCTATAAACGCTCGTTGTGGAAGTCTCTCCGCTTCCCGGAAGGCAGATGGTATGAGGATGTCTTCACCATCCCGGCCGTATTGCGCCAAGCACGATACATCCTGCGTTCGGACAAAGGGCTATATTATTATTGCAGTCGACAAGGCTCTATCTCCAACACCTTCTGTGACAAGGGCATCAATGACCTTCTCCAGGCCAACCTCACGCTATATCGCACATTGTCCGACAATACAAACCTTAACGACAAGGATTTGGACGATGCTTACTTACACTTGTGCGACCATCAGATCATACGAATACAATTTGGTGGTACCCTTTGCATTCCCGAACGCAAAATACCATTGCGCCGCGCCTTGTTCGCCCGTCGCCCGCTGAACTACCGCATCAAAGCTATACTGAAGGCACTGAGCGGCAACCGCTATTGCGGTATTGTAGCACGAACCCGTAAAGTACTCAAACGATGAACAAACCGTCAATCAGCTTCATTATCCCTTATTATAAGGTAGAGCTTCCGCTACTTGCCCGCGCCATAACAAGTATCTTGCGCTTGGGACAAAAGGCCGATTGGGAAGTTTGGGTCATAAACGACGGTACGCCCGGACACGAAGCGGAAGACTACCTCGGTTCACTGGACGACCCGCGTATACACTACCATGTCCAGCCTAACTTAGGATTAGGAGGGGCAAGGAATACGGGCATGGAAATGGCTCAAAAGGAATATATTCAATTTTTAGATGCGGATGATTTTCTATTCCAAAAAGCTTTTTCCCAGATTTTGGATGTTTTAGGAGAAAAACATCCGGATCTTTTATCATTCGAGTTTAAAAAAGTCTATCATACGGGATTATGGGATACGAATGTCCCGGCTTGGCAAACAGTCTTTCAAGGAAGTGGAACTGATTTCATGCTCAAACACAATTTACACGGTTGTGCCTGGGGGTATGTATTCAAAAAGTCTGTACTCGACGGCCTGAGGTTCACATCCGGTATTTACCACGAAGACGAAGAGTTCACCCCACTTCTATTCCTAAAGGCACGGCATGTCATCATAACCAACCTACCGGCTTATGCCTACTTTCAGCGACAATACTCGATTATACACCATCCTGACAGGAAAATTATAAAAAAACGTTATTCCGATTTGCAGCATATCATTCTTTGCCTCACAGACAAAGGCCGACAAATGGAAGGTAATGCCGCCATAGCTTTGAACAGACGAATTGATATGTTGCGCATGTCCATGGTGTATACACTGTTAGGCGACAGCCCGGACACGGCTTTCCTGCTCGAAACATTGGAAAACATGAAACGGACGGGACTGTACCCCCTTACACCACGTTTCTACTCTTTCCCTTACACCATCGTACGTTGGTGTACTTTTAAACCATTATGTGCCGTCGTCCTCAGCAAAATGTTTCGCCTTTTTCAATTACGCCATGCAGGACATGCCTCATAACCGACCGATTGTTTGCACAACAACAAAATAACATAAAAAGAGTTTATGAAAGAGGTATATCACAAAGTATTTGACTATCTTTGTATTGTTCTAATTATAGAACTTTAGTTTAAAGGTATTAGAAAGGTATTTGGCAAGTCCTCGTACGTGAGTATAGGGACTTGTTTTTGTTTTTATAAACCGTACAATCCGCACTCTTATTCTTACTTGAACAGAAAAAACAAATAAAAAAAGCGACTATCCTTATAGATAATCGCTTGATTTTCAATTTGTAGCGTCTACGGGAATCGAACCCGTGTTGCATGCGTGAGAGGCATAAAGCTTTATCACATAAATAACTAAAACACAATAACATACAACGCAATAAATAATATACGTACAAAACACATGCAAAACTCAACTTATAATTTTTGTTATATTACTTAAAATACTCCAAAACCTCCTTCGATTGTTCTCTCAACCCGCATACAACATATCCTTCAGTCATAGTTACGGATGAATGCCCCATCATCCTGCTTATACTGTAAAGGTCGGCACCACGGAGATACAAATTCGTGGCAAAGCTTCTTCTTGCGGTATGGCTGGTAACGAACATCCATTTCTCCCCTGTTACCTCCTTCCCGGCCTTGAAGACTTTCACCCGTTCATTAATCCCGCATTCCTTACAGATATTCCGGATTATCTCATTAAATGCCATCTCTGATATTTCCCGGCTTATCACGACTCGTTCTATCAATTCCGCAACTATCGGCTTTAAGGGTACGGTTGCCTGTATTTTTGTCTTTTGGGAAACATACGATAAAAAGCCGTCCATCATATTCTCTTCGGTTATACGTGAATAATCGCTGCGCCTCATTCCGGAATAAGACCCTATAAGGAACTGCGCTTGTACAAGTCGTTCATTCCCACTTTTGGCCTTATATCCTGAAAGCCGTTCGAGCTCCCCATCGTTCAACCAAATAGATACGCATTTCTCATTTCTTAAATTGAGTATTTTAATATAGTCGTTCGGTATATGGAACTCTTCAGAATACAAATTTAATACGGCCTTAAACTTTGCAGCATATTGCCTTGCCGAACTTTTGGCAACCCTTCCGGACATATAATCTATAAATTTCTGCAAACGGATTTTTGAAAGGCTTTCAAATGTACATTCACAACCGTTCGCCTCTTCATACATACGGAGTATTATTTCATACTTCGGGTATTTCTCCAAAAACACTTTTCTTAATTCATATTTCATTTTTGCGCCTCCTCCATTCTACAAAGCATTTCACGGACTTTAATCCGTTCAACCCGTTCAGCCCTTTCTTTCTCTTTCCTGATCAGAAAGTTTATAAATTCCGACTTATTAGGTACAGAATTTATAAAACGTTCCAAATCTGCATCAAAACGGACACTGTAAACTTTAGTTTTACGTGGTTCAGCCAATTTTCTACCGGTCATTTCTTACCCTTTTTATTTTTCCTGTTTCTTATCTCGTTCCTCTTTTTCTCCGTGCATTGTTCTTTCTGATTTCTTCATTCATTTTTTCTTTCATAACATCTTTAAATTTAGGTGGCTGTTTTACTCCAGCCATGGCCATAATAAAGCCAATTACAGCAGCAAGGGCAATCCCCGCAAAAGGAATCCACAAAAGGCCCCCGAAAGTAACACCAAGACAAAGCAATATTATCAAAGCCAACAATAAAATAAAAGCAATAGGCATAATAAAAAACCTCCTATATTAAATTAAACATTATTTTTCACCATCCAAATATATAATATATTCTTGGGAATCATGTTCTAAAATCCATTAAAACCCTTTAAACCCGTTCCCACTGTAAGTTGGAAGAATGAATTTATAACCATCCAAATAATACACGCTATTACAAACATATCATATAAATTATTTTATTAATCCTTATTCAAAAACTCATTTAATTTCTCCATGTCTATGCCATCGGCTATCGCAAACACGACGCATACAAATATAATTAAATACATGTTTTATCCTCCTTTTCAATAACCCGCCGGCCGTATTACCGGCGGGGCATCATTGCAAGAAACGTCGGCCGAAGCCCCAACGCGTTATTATCGTCTTGTCATGTGGTCGTTTATACTAATACCCCTTCGTCTAACATCGAGTAGTATTTATCATCACTGATTATAATGCTATCGAGTAATTTTATACCGAAGAGGTTAAGTCCTTTTTTTATTTCATCAGAAAGATTTATATCCTCTTGGCTTGGTTTTATGTTTCCGGATGGGTGATTGTGTACGAAGATTACAGCCGAAGAAAGTGCATCAATAGCGTATTTCGCAATAATCCTTTTATCTACTAAAGTTTGGCTTATTCCTCCTTGTGATATTTTAGCGTATCCCGTCACGTTATTGGCCTGATTCAATAAAATAATAAAGGCGCTTTCATAGATTAAAATATCCTCGTGATAGAACTCCTTTGCAAAGTTGAACGCATCTTCTGATGAACGAACTTTGATTATTTCAAAATCTTGTTTCTTTGCTGTTATGCTGTATTTTACGGCTTTCTTTTTCATTATCTATTGTATTATGCAGGGCTTTCGCCCTGCTGGTTAAACTTTATTTTATCTCAAAGGTTATGCCTTCCGGTAATTTGGAATAGTCCACATTATTAAGAAAGTCTACAAAATCTCCTTGGCTTATTTTGTCTTTGTAATCCAGCCAATTAAATACTACTTTGTTTGTATGGTCGTAATATATTACGTTATCGACTGAAAGCCCGGAATCAATAATATAAAGAAGTACGTTTCTTTCTGTTTCCGCCTTCCTGACAGCAGAGGCGCAACGGCTTATTATCTCGTTACGTTTTTTCTCGATGGCATTTTTACGCGCTTCTTCTTTTCTCGCTGTAATGGCTTCCGGCGTATAATACCCCGTTTCTATTTTATTATTGATATCGGATACTTCTTCTTCTGTTATACTTATATGTTTGCGTTCTTTGTCATACTCATATGGATTAACCCATTTGCAGCCCGTTAACGCTTCCAGTTCCTTAATTGCTGTATCTGCCTCTTCTTTCCAACGTGCGACAATGCTTAACGTATAAAGCAAAAATTTGAAATAGGACTTATCCCCAGCACCGTGCAAAGCGTTGTACTCTTCTTCTGTTATGCGCAAGTAGCTTATAACTTTTTCTTTTGGTTCCTTATTCAAAAAATAATACCCGTTTTCGACAGCATACATAGGGGCGCCGTAACAGTCGCATAAATGAAGGTCTACAAACTTCTTAAATTCGGGGAACTGCTTTAGTATTTCTTCATGGCAACAACCGCCCTTAAAATAATAATAACTTCCGCTACGTTTTTTTATGTAAATATCAGCCGTTACACTCCAGGAATAAACGCCGTTCTTACATTCATCATCAAGTTGTATTTTTACTTGCATCCTTAAAGTTTCGCCGTTATCTACGTAGATCTTTGTAGCTCCGTAACGTAATACGTTTACTTCTCGCATCTCCTTTGAAATAGTGTTAGTCTTCATAATGTAATATTTTAAATTGTTAATAATTCATTTATTACAGCTTGTAACATTGATTAATGAAGGAATAAGGCTATATTTGCAACGTGGAATAAGTAAAACCGTTCGAGGGCGAATCCCTTTTTCAACGCCCCCAGGGTGACCGGTTAAAGCCTGATTACAATAATCAACGGCTTAAACCTCCAAACCATTACGGAAATCCTTATTTCCATACTATAACGGTTTATTTGGCTGATTCAAGTCAACCGCTTTCCCCGGGAACTATCCCCGGGGTTTTTGCTTTATAACCGTTTCCCTCAAAAATTCAAAGAACACCGCTTTTTTATCTCGTTGCCTTAAAATGGCTACCAGTTCATAAAAATTTCGGTGGATTATTTGGAAGTTCTAACTAAACAAAGTACCTTTGTCCTCCGTCTCGGGGGGGGTACTTTATTTAGTTATCCCTTTCTTTGGGGTTGTGAGTATTGCTAGTACTTGCAACCCCTTTTTTAATCCATCATTTCAAAACTCGCTACAGGTGAAGATCCTTCTTTTTATCTCTTTCCTGTATTACAAAGATACGAAAATTTCGGGAAACTGCAAAGAAAATATCACTTATTTTTCAAGAAAATACAATTTATTTTTATATTATAATTCACTGACATACAGAATAAATAAAAGACAAATACAAAATTATATTTGTATTTTATTTTCAAAACAAAACAGAAACAAAAGCCACAAGAAAACAACAAAGAGTAAAGGCGGGAGGAATCACGCCGAAAGCAAAACGGAACTTTTTTTGTGTATTGCCGTGGCTACATGGATACTTTTCTTTTCTGCTGATGGAGGAATACAAAAATACATGTATTCTTTGTATTCTCATTAGTTTAATAAATAAATTGATTTTATTATAAAATACTTATATTATAGGTATAATATAACGCCCCTCCCCCCCCTGAGAGGTACGCCACAAGCGCAGATTCATTCCATCTAAAAATTTTTTCTTTCCGATTTTTCATTCGATTATACACACATTCGTTCATTATAAACCATTATTAACACATTCCAACAAATATAAAATCAATAAATGTCTTTTGATATACATTTTATGACGCGTCCATATTCCCTTATACATTTTATCATATACTGATATATATATAATTAGAAAACAATATGAATATAATGAAAATAAATGATTATATTTGTAGTGTTTAATTTGTTTCAATGAAATGATGTCTCGCGGTTAGATATAAAGTATATATTATGTATAGGGGTAAAATAAAGACGGAGGTAACAGATGAGAAGTTGGACTACGACAAGGTAATAGAAGACCTGGTTGCTTTGTTTGAAAATTGTTCGGACAGAGGTACGATTTCGACAATATGTGCAAGCAAGGACTGGCATGACAGGATAGAAGGTTTGAAAGAGATTTTGCACGGTGTAATCAAGAAAAGCACATTGAAATATTTCCATGGTAGCGTATATTGGTATAATGGCAAGATATACGTTCCAATCATAAACGATGTGCTTTACCGTGCTTTGAACCTTTACCTTCGTAAGATAGGCGTTGGAAATTCAGACATACTACAAGGATTGAAATATTTGATTTCGGAGGTTTTCAGGTCGTTGAAGTTATGGTGTATGCTGGATCCCACTTTTCACATACAAGCCTACCGTAACGGCGTGTTGGACCTTACGACGAGGGAACTTCATCCTTTCAGTCCGGATTTCCATGTGATATACCTTCATGATTTCGATTATGATCCAAAGGCGAAGTGTCCTTTGTGGATGGAGTTCCTGAAGACCGTGTTGCCGGAGAAAGAGAGCCGCCATATTTTGCAGATGTACCTTGGCCTTTGCACGTTCGACAGGGGGAAGATGACGGACAAGGTAGAAAACTGCCTGATGTTATATGGCAACGGAAGCAACGGGAAAAGCGTGATATTCGAGACCGTTTCCGGTATATTCGGGAAAGAAAACGTGAGCGGAATCGGCCTGCTATCCTTAATAAAAGGAGGGGACGAACGGATGCGTAACATAGCAGCCATAGACGGCAAGGTGGTGAACGTTTGCCCGGAGGTACAGGCGAAGGACATATCGGGCTACGAGGATGCCTTCAAGGCCTTGTGCAGCGGTGAGGGCCAGTATGGCCGTAAGATAGGCGGCAATGTCTATGCGGTAAGGAATGTGCCATGGCTGATATTCAACATGAACGCTTTGCCCAAGAGTACGGACGGGAGCCATGGCTTCTTCCGCCGGTTCCTATATGTGATATTCGGCTATATCGTTCCGGATGAAATGCAGAACAAGCATTTGGCTTATGACTTGCGTCAAGAATATCCGGGCATATTGAATTGGATTATCCGTGGGGGACAATATCTGAAAAAGAGAGGGTTTATTTTCCCTAAGAGTGGAAACAGTGAAAAAGAAAGGCTCATGGCCATGGGCGAAAGTAATGTGACGATGTCATGGGCTTATGCTCGTGGAATCAGGTGTTCAGCTTCCGTAAAAGGTGAGCTTTTCACTTGGATAAAGGCTTCGGAGTTGTATGACGACATGGTAAAGTATGCAGAAGCGAATGGGTTTGCTCCGGTGGACATCACTTCATTCGGGCGCGCCATGAGCAAGTTGGGTTTTAATGGGGAGAGCAGGAAGCGGACTTCCACAGGGATGCTGTACAAGGCTTATTGCCTGACGGAAGAGGATTTGAATGAGCCTGTTCCGGTTGTTTCGGATATGGAATTGACGGCACAGGACTTGCTAGACCGTGATGTAGAATATGACGAGGACGATTTGTAGGAACACATAAAAAACAAACATAAAAACGCTTATATGAACAATAAGAAGACCATAGCAAGAGTGGGTAACTTTATTGTTACCAAAGAGAATGGAAACGGAATGGATTGGGTGTCTATAAAGGCTGTTTCGGGGTTCTGGACGATGAGGTTCAGGCAGGACAACATGATGTTCCGGATGGTGAATGAAATGGCCGGTGACGAAAACCTGCATGCGTATCTGGAAAGTTGGGTGAAGATGTGCTATCTCATGTCGAACTGCATGCCGGATTTGGACTTTATGGAGGAGTTTTACAAAAGTTATTCAGATTGGTCCGAGAGACAGGCGAAATCAGAAGAGGTTTTGAGCGATGAAGAAGATGCCAAGATTCTGGAGGAGGAAAGAAGAAAGTGGGAGATGAAAAACGAACTTTCGGGAATGAATGATGGGAAGGGATAATATAAAGAAACTCCTATCCCACGTGATGTGACGAATATAGTCAGGCATTACCATTTATTTTGGAACAACATCCGTAATTTTTTTACGGATATTGTTTTTTTTTGCTATCTTTGCCGTGAACCAAAGTGATTTATCATGTTAGTAAAGTTTGCTGTTACCAATTATCGTGGATTTTCAGAGCGTATAGAATGGGATTTGTCTCGTCCGAGCAATTATTCTTTTAATGAATATGCCATAAAGGATGGCGTGATAAAAAACGGGATTGTGTATGGTTCTAACGGTTCGGGAAAGTCGAATCTTTCATTTGCACTCTTTGACATAGTGAACCATCTTTCCCAAAAGATGAAAATGGCGGATTATTATGTAAATTTTGCATATGCAGGCCATCAGGATTCTCCCGTTACCTTTGAATATACTTTTAAGTTTAACAATCAATTACTTGAATACATTTATTCCAAACGTCCTAACGGCACTTTGATTACAGAAAAGGTTTCGGTGGACCATCAACAAGTGTTCGAGCGCAATGAGAGTGCACTGTCCATAGATGAGGAGCAATTTCCGATGGAATCGTCCATGAAGGTAAACTTGTCTAACAATGCCAACCATGTGTCTATTATTAACTTCTTGCTTACTTCGTATCCATTGAGTAAAAACCATTATCTTATCAAGTTGCAGAATTTCGTATCGGGAATGTTATGGTTCAGGGGATTGAAGGTTAATGAATACATGGGGTTTGATTCCATTATCACGAACCTTGACCAGTATATTATCAATCATAACCTGTCGGGGGATTTCGAGAAATTCTTGTATGAGGTCAGCGGGCAGGTTTTCCGTTTTGCCGAACCACAGCCTAACGACAAAATGCTGGTGTGCAGATATGGGGATACCTTGATTCCATTCGACACCGTAGCGTCTACGGGTACCCTCTCCCTTATGTTGCTTTATTTCTGGCTCACCCAACTTGAGAAGGCGTCTTTTGTGTTTATTGACGAATTCGATGCTTTTTATCACTTCAAACTCTCTTTTGAGGTATGCAAACGGTTGTTCAACTTGTCATGCCAGGTTTTCACATCCTCCCATAACACTTACCTGATGACAAATGACCTTCTTCGTCCTGACTGTAATTTTATCATAGGAGATAACAAGATCAAGCCATTGAATGAATGTACTGACAAGGAACTTCGTTTTGGCCATAACATAGAAAAGTTATTCCGTGGAAATGCCTTCAGCCTATGATCCTATTTATATTTGAAGGGAACAAGCGTGAACCTCAGCTTTTCTCTTCCATGCAGAAATTGTTTTTCCCAAAAGGCAATGAGGCTATCATCTGTTCTTTCGGCAACAACATCTATGAGCTTTACAGGAAGATGCAGGAAATGGATGGGGTTGGAGATGTGGTGTCAATTCTTCGCGAGAAATCGAAAGACAAGGAGGACAATCCTTTTAAGGATGTCGTATCCTCTTCCGATTTCTCGGAGATTTATCTTTTTTTTGATTATGACTTCCACAACAGGAATTATACGTTGGAGGAGCTTAACGTGAGGATTACGTCCATGTTGTCTGTTTTTGACAATGAGACGGAAAATGGGAAACTTTATATCAACTATCCCATGGTGGAATCTATCCGTTATACCAAGTTGCTGCCTGACAGCCAGTATTGGAGTTATACGGTATCCCGTGATTCTTGTGCATCTTTCAAAAAAATATCGGATTCTTTTTCGGATTACCAGAGCCTTGACTTTATCTGCCTTCCATCGAGGCGTGAACCGACAGAAAGCGAACTTCTGAGATGCAGGAATAACTGGAGTCTTTTGAAGGTCCAGAATGTTTGCAAGGCTAATTATATATGTTCCGGCCAAAATTGCCTGCCGGATACGAAGGAAAGTATTTCACAGAGGTCTATTTTTGAAAATCAAGTCAAAAAATTTGTGAATAGTGGAAAAGGTTGCCATGTGGGCATCCTCAATGCTTTTCCTCTTTTCTTATATGAATATTTTCCTTCTTGATTCTTTCTGTCGGCGTATGCTTTCCGTTACATCAGATACGAGGTATGATATATTTGTTTTTTTTCGACATGTGGAAAGAAATTTCCGGGGGGGTTATGAGGTATCAAAAATAATACCTATATTTGCAGTGTGATAGAAATAATATAAAACATGCCGGAAATATTCAGAGCCTTTGGCTTTACTTTTCTGTTTTTCAGCCACGACCACGAACCTATACATGTTCATGTGATTGGAAAAGGTGGCGATGCAAAGTATGTGTGGAACGGAACAGAATTTGCGTTTTATGAACAGCATAACATAAAAGCAAACGATTTGAAAAAGATAAAAATGATGATAGACGAAAACAGTGACCTTATCATAAGGCATTGGAATAGATATTTCGGAAAGGAGGAGAACAATGAAGATTAAGAAAATTTGGTTTGACGGGGACTATATCTATGGAATGGACGAGAGAAACAATACCTATCGCCAGTCTCTATTATGGTACTCTAAATTGAGGAATGCAAGTGCGGAAGAACGCGAGAGGTATACATTCAGCACAATAGGCATCCATTGGCGTGAGCTTGACGAGGATGTCAGTTTTGAGAGTTTCGGGTACGAAGATGCAGAGCCGAGCAAATTGCAACGTTTCTTCCTTACCCATAAGGAGATAAATGTGTCTGAATTTGCAAGGCTGATAGGCATAAACGCGGCCCTGCTCCGTAATTATATCAACGGTTTCAAAAAACCATCAAAAGAGCGTGAGGGACAGATATTGGAACAAATACACAAGATAGGAGCTGAATTTATGGAAGTGGTGTTTTAATTTCGAGACCTTTGACAGCGTAGAGAGTTTGATGGAGGAGTTGCAGAAATGAAAAAGGAGCTGCACCCAACTATTATTTAAATTTCATGAGTTTATGTGCCTTACAGCAATGTTTATTTTTCTTTTGGATTATATTACGGATTGGACAGTATTGGAATGGATGTTGGTTGTTTTTTTTGCGTTATTTTGCATTTTTGGAATAATTCTCAATGAGAAAGAAGAAAAGAATAAAAAGTCAAGAAAAGAAGACTACAAGAAAAGGATCGTAAAAGAGCAAGAATATATCAAGAACGAGTATGAAAAAAAGAAATACCTTTTAATAAAAAAATATGGAGAACCAGACAAGGATGTTATTATTAAGTACAGAGGTTTGCAATCAGATATTATGTCTTTCAGCAACTTCAACAGGATATGGATATTAGGCCATGATTATTCAATGGATGATATAATCGGATGTAGCTTACATGACGAACAAAGCATTCAACAAGGAACTGTTTCATTTGAGACTAAGGTCAAAACAGGAAACATGGTAAAACGCGCAGTTGTCGGCGGCCTTCTGTTCGGCGGTGCCGGTGCCGTTATTGGCGGTGTTACGGCAAAGAAAGCATCCATAAGCAAACAAGATGATGACAAGGTTGTGCATAACTATACAGTGTTTATTAATGTAAACAGCATGTCTAATCCTGTCATATCCGTAAATGTAGGCAAGGATGTTCATAAGGCGAATGAAATTGTCAGCCTTATAAATGTAATTATCTATAATAGGGACAACAAAAGTTAAGAATACTGTTGTGAATAGTGGAATATGAATATTGTCCTTCTTAACTCGTTTTTTAGCGGTGTATGCTTTCTGTTACAGTAGAAGAAGGGGAATGCCCCGGGGCTTATTGCCCGGGGCTCTGTCTGTTTTGCTTACGCTTGTGCTTCTGGTAGAGTTCGCAGTTGCGACATGAGAGGGGGAGGTAATAATGCACCGTCCTGTCTTCTTCCTGCACTTCGTCTTTTTTCATTTGCTGCAGGTCGGCGTACTTGGCAAGTATCTCCACACGCTTAGGGTCTGTCTTAGGCAGGGCGAATGCGGTCTTGAGCATTTGTTGGAGCACGTCTTCTTTGGTGAGCAAACGGGTCTCTTCGGGGGATTCACCCTCGCTTGCGGTTTCTGTCTCGGTTCCTCTCTTTACGGCTGCGGAACGTAGTTTTAAATATTTGGCAAAAGCCGTATCGGTAACGGTCTTCATCAACTGGTCGTTGTTGTACTGGTCAGAAAGGACGGGTTTGAGCTGCCCGGTGACGATATAGGCATCGGTTTCTTTCCACCCCAGTGCCATGAGGTCGGCCATGGCTTTTTCAACTATGGATATTTTCGCCTTTTTGGCCTCGGTATTGAGCTTACGTGAGTATTCTATCATGACGGTTTTATGTTTTGTTTTCCGGAAGTTGAAGAATTGTTTTTCGCGGAAGCCAGTAACGTGGCTTTTTTCTTGGCTATCTCGTCAGCCAAAGCGGCTTCACGATTCTCCTTGTTTTCTTTGAGTATACGGTCATACTCGGCATTGGTGGTATAGATGGTTTCGAGTTTTTCGGCAGCAGTCTGCACGGACATGAAACCATTTTGTACGGCCGATGCGAGGTCGGCCACGACGGCTGAATTATTGATATGGACGTAGGGCTCGATGTAATAGCGCATGTTGAGGTTCCCGAATGCGATGGTGTTTTCCGTTTCCACACCATAACCATATGCAAAAAGCTCTACCATGTCCCTCAAAACATCCTGATATTCCGCAGCATCAATCATCGCCTTTTCGTAGGCCGGGGAATATAATATCTTCAATGCGGCTGCGGGCAAATCCCCGGATTTGAGTTCAGGGGGGATGACTGAAAATGATTGTTCGTATATCATCTTGTAAAGTGTGTCTATCTGCTTCATATAGGATTCAGATGCACTTTGAGAAGAAAGATATGATGCCTTGTCATCGGTCCCCATAGAAAGGGTCTTGATGGTTCCGTTAAGGTCGTGCTGAATGTCCACGCTGTCCCCCTCACTTTGCAAGATAAGTATAGGTTCGCCAAACGCCTGGTTGTTGTGGGCCATCTGAGAAAATGACATCTCATATCCGTCGATGCTGCCTTGAGAGTGAGACCAGCATGCCCCCTCTTCATCCCTCTTGTATGCCACAGGTACACATTGGAATCCATGCGGTTTTTTCTCACCGACTTGTACATACCCGTCAAGTCCGAATATTCCGATGACCACGTCGTAAACGGTACGCCCCTTCCCCACTCCTTTTTTATAACGGTACATGTATTTCTTGTCCCAAACTTCAAGCCATTCAGCCGTGGTGTTTCCCTCGTCGTCATAGTCGTAGTAGGAACGTGCGAAAAGCGTCAGTTCCCCCGTTATGGAATCATAGTGCGGATAGAGCGTATCCCCGTTCATGTAAGAAAGTGACTTGCATCCCAATACCCTATTGGAAAGATAAAAGACCAAAGCCCCGTCGCCAGTCTTCTTTACGGAAGAGGCCAGTTTGTAAAATTCCACCTCCATGTCTTTTTTAAGCCAGCCTTCGCGGAAAGAGAGGAACTTCTCCTGTTCTTCGTCCGTCAGACGTGCCGCACCCAGTTCAAACTGTATGTCATTCCCGCAGAGATGCACAAGTTGTTTAATCGTAATAATCTGCTGAAAGGCAAAAGCATATCGTGGAACGAGTTCCTTGTATATACGCCTTATCTTTTTCCCCGTATCGTCTCCGTTCTCGTCGTACACGGTTTCTTCTTCCTCGCGATAAATGTCGGGATAAAAAGCCGGGTCGTTAATGGCATGCCCTGTGGGATAGTACTCACGAATGAAGTCTGCCTGCGTGACGATTTCAAATTCCATATTGTCTGCCGGCATAAGGGGTTCTTCAATGGAAGAAAACCTCCCGTGCGATATGTATCCGGACGGACGTATGCGTTTCCACGGACGTTTTGCCTTGATTTCTCTTTTCTTCATATTATCTGTAATTTAATGGGTTCACATATCTCAAAAGTCCTTTCGGGCGATGCCTTCCCGGCTTTTTTATCTCGAATATCATCCGCATGAAAAGGGACTCCATATAGTCGGGAGAATGTCCAACGAACTTTTTCATATCCTGCTTTTTTATGAGACAGAATCCTTTATCGGATGTTTCCTCACTGGCCCGGATACATTTTCTCTCCTTCATAAGAATTTGTTTAAGTTCCCATTTCTCAAACCCCTTTCCGGAGTATTTGCGTTTGAGCAACCTAGGATTGATGGACATTTCCCCGTCAATAAGCTTATGGGCAAAAAGGTAGGCACACTGCGACTTCACGTTGTCGTAGACATAGCGGTATTTGTCCTCCACGGCCTCCCGGTTGTTGAACGGCACGGCCCGCCGGAAGAATCCCTTGAAAGTCTGTCCCAACCCGTTAAGGTCATAGGTGAAGTTTTCCTCCAACACCCCCCACTCTTCGAGTTTGGCTTTCACGGACGAAAGGGAACCTTTGCTATCGTGACGGCAAACGAAAACATCTTGTATATGCCATCCACACCAAAGCCATAGCACGAGGCTGTCTCCTCCCTCGAAGGCCACGTCGCATGAAGCATAACGTTTCCCTCCAGTAAGTTCCGGCATGGAGAAAAACTGCTCCATGTCGTGCATCTTGATGATGTCGTCACCCACGTTCTTGAAATTCCAGTTGCCTTCCAAGTCGCGGGCACGCTGCTCTTCGTCCTGCTGTGCAAGGTTGGCCACATAATTGGGGTCGGATTCGGTAAGTTTCTTGTTATCTTCCAACCTTGCACGTGTAAAAGTGACGGATTTGGTAAACATGCGTGCGCGGTCGTACCCCATTTCCTCATATCCTCCGGCTTCATACAAGGGGTCTATGATAGACTTGCACTTTTCATACACTTCTTCCGGCGTGTCTCCCCAATAGATAGTCTCTACCGTATTGCCATCCATAAAACAATAGCGTATGACCCCGTCGCGTTCCGGTATGGGAAGTCCATCCTCCCCAATCCACCAGTCTATGAATTTCCGTACCCAACTATCAGGGTCAGGGTTGCACGTCCCCCAAAAACGATTCCGCAATCCAAACGCATTACGGTTGTTGGTAATAAGGTATTTAAACTTTTCATAACTTACATGCGTAATCTCGTCAATGCCTATATAGTTATACTGGCGGCCCTGAAACCGTACCTTGAAATCATCGAATCCTCCGGAAAAATAAGAAAACTGTAAATTCCCTCCCTTATTGAAGTTCCATGTCATGTCATTGATGGAACGGTTATAATTACCATGCTGTGAATAAAGCATATAAGAAGTTTTTACCAAATCCCGAAGGTCGTCTTTCTCATTTCTTAGAAGAAGTGCGCAGAAACGGGGATTATACACGTCTTTCAGGGCTTCCATAAGGAGGGTGAAAGACTTTGCCCCTCCCCGGTTCCCGCCAGTGATGAGTATGTCTACGTCTTTGGCAAGATTCTGCTCCTGCGCACCGGGCTGCGCCACGATGCAAAGAGGGTTGTTTTTCCCTTTGTCCCTTTTCCGCAGTCCTTCCACATATTCGTAAGCGAATATCTTTTCTCCTTCTACCGTATAAAATCCTTCTTCGTACATAATCAAAAAAAGGCCTGCAGAACATACATGTGCATGTCCTTGCAGGCCTTGTCGGCTCTTTTCTTATTATGGCTTGTGCAAATATAGTAAAAATCATATTATTTTATACTCTTTCATATAAAAATATGATGATTTATTTTGTATATTCCATTTTCATTCTTATATTTGTGGCATATTCGGAAGATGAATGTTGAAGATACGAAGCAGAGTGAGTATCCGTCAGGATGAAATGGCGCACCAAATGGCCACCTGCCCGCTCTGCGGACAGAAATTAGGAGATGTGACCTACTTGAAAGGCGTATTGATATTACGTGTCAAGTGCCGAAGGTGCAAAAAGTATGTCGATATCGAGGTAACAGGAACAGGAGAATAAAAATATAATAACCGATAAAGGCCAAAGAGCCGTATGGATGCAAAAAGCGTCTGTACGGCTCTTTTTTTTGTTTGATACTTAAAAGACGAAAAGAATGGAAAAAGAACAAATCTTATCCGAGATGGTTGCGAAGCTTGGAAAAACCAGTTTGTCGCAGCGTACAATTTCAGGCTACGTGGAAGGTAACCTGCCGACTGATGGCGTTGAGCCAGACGATGCGTATTGGCAGAAACATGTGGGGTTTCTGAAAAGCCTTGACGGGAATTTCAGCCATGACGTAGCGCATGCCGTAGATGAGTTCAAAAAGAGCTACAAGGCAGACGGGACGGACAGTGGTGACAGAGGCACTAAAGGTGGCTCTAATGATGATTCCGGAAATGCGGGAAGCCATGAAGATGCCTTACTGAAACGCCTTGAAGCCATGGAAGAACGGCTCAAGGAATCGGAAAACCAGGCAAAGAAGGAGCGTATGCGCAAGGAAGTGTCGGACAAGGCCGAAAGTCTGAAGGTAAGCAACAAGGCTTTGTGGAAAGATGCCGTAATGATGGTTGAACTGAACGACGACACGGATGCCGGGAAGTTATTGGAAGAGACCAAAAAGGTCTATGAAAGGAAACTCAAATCGTACATCGGTGAAGGGGCGACACCTTACGGCGGAACACAGAGACAAGTTGGCGTACATCAGGACACGGAAGAAGCCAAAGCCAAACGCGAAGCTTTCAAAGCCCGCATGGAAGGCATGGGCCGTCTTCCGAAAAGAGAGCATTAAAACAGGATAACAAACTAAAAAAGGTAAGAAGATGAGGTTTCAGGAAGGAACATTCAACACCATCGGCCAAAGACAGGCACAGTTTGGCGGGAATTTCCCTGTATGGGCTCGTGTGCGCGAACTATACAAGGGAGGCGGCAAGATAGACGCTTCGCAGTTTGCCCCCGGCACTGTTATCGGTGCCGGTACGATGGTGAAATTCAACGGGTCCGGCCAAGAAGTCGAGATTATCACCGCCAACGGTGTAGAAGGCGTGAAGGAAGTGGACAAAGTTACCGTAACGAGCGGTTGTACTACAAATGGCAACGTCGGCATCAAGCTTAACAACGCCTCGGTGGTGAACATTGCTGTCACAACCGCAGAAAACACCCCCGAATCCGTGGCCGCAAAAATCGCAGCCGGTTCGTTCAGCGGTTGGACAGCCAAACAGGACGGTGCAAGCGTGATTTTCACCAAGTCGGCTTCAGGACCATGCGCTGCCCCAGTCGTGGAAGTCAATTCCACAGGCGTGAAAGCCACGGCAGAAGTCGTAACGGCCGGTGCGGCAGCCAACGGTTCATTGGATGACGTGAACGGGCTGATATTCGAGGACGTATGTATTCCGGAAGGTTGCATACTGGCCACTTGCGCCGTAGTAAGAGCCGGACGTATTTATGCGGACCGGGTGAACGGAGGCGGTATTCCGAAAGCTGTAGAGAAACAGCTTCCAATGATTGAATTTGTCCGTGAAGATTAAAAAAGGAGGCAGATTATGTACACAAGAGGAAAAGAATTTTATGACATTGTGGCCAAAGGCTTGGCCTCCATGGGGTATGTAGACAAAAATGGCGTGAGTGCACTGACCTATTTTATCCAAGACATGTTCGCGGACAAGTACAATGCGGAATCGACTTTCGCGCAGATGGGCTTCCCATTGAACCCCAACCTGCCTATCCGCCCGACTTACGAGCAGATAGAAGCCACCATCCGCCCGTATACCATGGGTACCTACGTGGACATCGACAGCGACGGCAACACAAAATCGACAGATGGGCTGAGCCTGAAAATGGGCGGTATCCCGACATTCAAGCATGAAGTTGTACTGAGCCGCAAGATATTGCGCGAGAAGATGATGCTCATGGACAGCATCGGAGGCAGCACTCCGGAGATTGAAAACACCATCATGGACTTGCTGTTCAACGGTTTGGACGATTTGTTGGGCGGCAACTACAACACTTTCCGTTACCAACGCCACCAAATCGTGTCGAACTTCGGCAAGTTGGTGATAGACGCAAAGAACAACCCCGGCGGCATCCCGTTGGAGATAGATTTCGGTGTTCCGGCAAAGAACAAAAAGGTATTGAAATGGTACACGAAGAACGGCAGCGGAGAAGTTTCACAAGACTCAAAGGTGACGAGCGGAGAAGTCGACCCGATAAAGGAAATGCGCAACATCCGTTTGGACAGCCGCAGAAAAGACTTCGCTCCGGAAGGTCATTGGGAGTGCTCGCTTACCACGTATGAGGACCTTATCGCATTGCCCTATTTCCGTAAGATGTATGTGATGTACGTGCGGCCGGACATCACGGACGCGGACAATATCACGGCATTCGGTGCTTTGGTAGATGACGACACCATCAAGACATTTATCGAATCACGTATCGGAGCGAGAATTGAAGTGGTGGACAGTATTTCCTCGGTGGAGAAATTCAACAAGGAGAAACAGGCCATGGAATATACGTACATGGACAGCTTCAACGAGGGCGTGCTTGTTTACGTGCCGGACGGTGCCATAGGAGACGTGCAATGCGGCAAGCCGATTTACATGGAAACACCGGGTGCCCGTGTGGCATTGTATGACGGAGGACGTACTTTAATCCGTCAGGTTTTCGAGGACGAGACCATGACGCAGGTCATCAAGAGCGAAGTGACCGGACTGGCAGTGCCCAACAAGGTACGTTGGATGTATTATCTCACCATCAAAGGGTAAGGCATGACGAGAGAAACGTCCCATACGGAAACCCAACGCACCGTGGAAGAATACCTTCGCGGTTGCGTAGGGTTTGACATAGAGGACAATGCCATCGCCACTATCCTTGAAGACCGTGGAATCGCCCCGGGAACCCCGTCAAAGGAGTTGACACGAAAGCAAAAGGAACTTTGCAAGGCAGACCTGTATATGTGGTGTGCCAGCACGCCGAGCATAAAAGGAAGCGTGGAAGAGGCTCACGGGACTTGGAAACACAAGGAGGGTTCGACAGAAAGCAGTGCTTACGACAAACGCAACCTGCGTATCATGGCAAACGAAATCTATAAGAAATATGGGGAGAACGTGGCGGGTTCCACGATAAAGTTGCACGCAAGAGGAATGAGGTTATGGCCAAGAAGGTAGAAAATCCGGAATTTCCACACCTATGTGTAATCTATAAGGTAGAAGGAGAGACTTCGTTTTCGGACGGAGAAAAGGAAACCGTATATGCAGGTAAATGCTTGAAATACGGAAACAGTTCCCTCCGCAGCTTTAAATCAAACGGAGTTTACAAAGGCGATTATGGTCTTGACATTCCCGGACTGATAGATGTATCGGAAGGTGACTTGCTGGACTATACCGCCTTCGGGAGAGACCACAGGGAAGGAATACTTGTGACAGGCGTGGAGCATTGCGGATGGGGGACTACGGTATATTTCAACCTTTCTAAAAACTAAGGATATGAGTACGGATGTAAAGACAATGAACCGAAAAGTGTTTAAGGCCGGTATGAAAAAATCCCACCGGATTATCCATACGCACGTTCAGGACATCCTTTCTTCCGCTTGTGAGCGTTTGCTTGCGGATGCAGTACAATCCAAGGAGTTCCAGGGTTTCACCGGAAATACTCAGACTTCATACGCCTGTGGGATATACATGGACGGTAAGTTGGCCTATTGCAGTTTCCAGGAATCATGGAACCGACCTCCCGTAAGACTTAAAGTGGAGAAAGGAAAGTATGTGTATCTGTCTCATCCTTACGAGGGGCATGCCAGAGGCGTGAGAGGAAAGACGGATGTGGACAGCCTTTATGGCTCGGACACTTCGTTGAACTTTCTAAAAAGCTATACAAATGTCCCGAAAAAAGGTTTCTCAATAGTGATGTGTACGGGTACGGAATATTCGGAATATATCGAATCGTCACGTAACCTGAACGTGCTCACGGAAACATGGCAACGTGCAAGACAGATACTGCTGCAAAACCTAAAACCCATACCGCAATGAGCCACGTGACGAAATATTACATTTCCGAAGTCTTGGAAGAGGTATGCCAAAGGTTGGGCGGTATTTCGGAGCATGTGTTTCCTGAACATCGTCCTGCGGCCGCAGGGAAACAGATGGATGATTTCATCGTGGTTTCCCTCCCTGTATCCATTGAAGACCAAAACGCCTACCAGAAAACCACCCTGCGCATAGAAATAGCAGTAAGGAACAGAAGCCAAGGCGTAGCACATACAAAGAAACTTCAAGAGATGCTGGACGGAGTGACCGGAGAGTTCCCTATTGTGACCGAAAGGTTCTCGGCAGTCCGGCCTTTACTTGTCTTAAAAGGCGATGACGGATTAGGCTTCACGATATGGAACATACAAGCAAAACTTATCGTAAACACCACGGATTCTTATGAGCAAGAAAATTAACAGGATAACACCATTAAATGAAATTAGCAATATGGCAGGATTGACAGTAACAACAGCGTTGACAGACTTAAAAGTATTGTTCAACGACTTAAAAGAAGTGTATTTTAAAGCCGGTGAAATCAAGACCTCGGATTTGGGTTCCGAAGCCCTCACCATGGACATGGAGCTTCCGGCATTGGATGATGGGGTGACGTTCGATACCGGTTCGGCCGATGTGACACGCGTAAGAATCACGACCAAAGCAGTATGGACCTCCAAGGCTTCAAAAGGAGACCCGGACATTACGTTCCAAGTGGCGAGCGTGGCGGGGGGGGTTAACGACCTTCTTATGGAAAACAAGAAGACCATTGCAAGTGCCACCAATATCATCAATGGAAAGACCTATAAAGGTGCGGCCTACAGTCTTTCTCCGAAGAAGGTTACCGGAGCCCTCCTGATGCAAAGCGAGGACCGGCAGACCATCATCATCCTTCCCAATGTGGAGATGTATGCCAACTTCGTAGCGGCAGACGGGGACAATCCCGCTTATTTCAACGTGGCCGTGACCCCGTTGGAAAACAGCGAAGGTGCCGAAATCTTTATTTTGAGTGAAACGGTTGGCGCATAACCTTCATAGGGAGGGAGAGGATTACGGGCGGTGGCAATATGAGCCGCTGCCCTTTTTTGTTAAACTTATCATTACTTGACCAGATGAAAAAGAAAAAGGCGGTAAATCCCCCTACGGAAAAAGAGGAAGCACTTTTGGATTCCATCGTTGAAAACAGCAAAGACACGGTTGAAATACGCGGAAGAAAATGGCATGTGGAATGGATGAGGAACGGCACGAAGCGTAAAGTAACCCACATCATGCTCACGGAAAAAGAAGACGACAAGGTGAACAGCAAATGTGCCGCCGCCATCGTATTGAACGGTTATTGGAAGATTCTGTTCTTTTACTGGTTCTTGTGGCGTTGGTTCTTCTACGTAATGCAATACAGTGACGAAGAACTTCTCCCACTTATAGAAACAGGTAAAAAAAAAGTACGTGTGGAGGGATATTGCGCCTGTACAATATTACTGACCGAGATGAAGGATACCGTAAAGTCGATGACGAGGGAGGAAGTAAATCGTATCCGTCAAGAGAGTTTTATGGCTCTGCGTGGTCGGCAGGAGAAAAACATCCCTTCCTGACACAGCCCCTCAACCTGTTTTTCGGAATATGGGTTGTCCCTATGTGGGGATACTATTGGGTCCATACGGCTGCCCAAATCGAACTCGGACTGATAGACTGCCCCATCATAGTTTATGAAAGGGGAAAGAAACGGAAAGGTGGAAAAGGAGAGGGACCGGAATTTGAAAAGGCGGATGCCTTGGATGTGGTTAATAAGGCTGACGAATGGCAAAAGAAATATGGGAATGCCCCCAAAGGAAAAGGTGTAAGAATCAGCCTTGAAGGACTAAAAATGTTGAAAAAGGATAACGGAGGAAAATAGAATGGCGGATTTGGGTCAATTATGGTTTTCATTGGGTATAAAAGACAATACCCAGGCAGGTATAGAAGAAGCTATGAAGCGCTTCGACAAGCTAAATGCCAAACTTAAACTGGGTATAGACAAGAATGTTTTCAGGAATGCCATCACGTCGTACCTGAAGGGACAGGAATTCAAAGCCCGCATCACCCCTACCCTTCCCAAGAATACCGGTAAACTTTCCATGGAGGTGAACAAACAGACTTTGAGGGGAAGTATCAATGAAGCCTTGAAAGGCAAGGAGTTCGAGGCAAGGGTGAAAATGGTAGTTGAAAAGGCAAGCGTGCAGGATGCCATCCGGCAAGCCTTCTCAAAAGCCGGACTGAATTACAACACCACGGCCAGCGACGTGCGGTCACAAAGAATCTTGGAAATACAAGCACGCATGGCCCAACGTGCGGCCCTATCTCAAATACAGCTTGCCGCGGCACATTCCCGTGCCCAACGTGCGGCCGACTTGCAGACCGCTTCGAGCGAACGCCTGAACCGTAGTATGAAGAGCGGAACTAACATTTCATCCCAACTAAGAAACCAGATAGCCAACCTGTACTCATTGTACACCATTGAACGTTTTGCCACCCAAATCGTAGAAATCGGCGGTGAGTTTCAAAAACAACGCATAGCCCTGAAATCTATCCTTGGTGATGCCGGAAGAGCGGAAACGATATTCGGAAAGATTCGGGACCTTGCGGTAGAAAGCCCCTATACTTTCAAAGACCTGACCGGCTACACCAAGCAGCTTGCTGCGTTCTCCATTCCTTACGAAGAACTTTATGACACGACCAAGAGACTGGCTGACATATCTTCGGGACTTGGTGTTGACATGGGACGCCTTATCCTGGCCTACGGGCAGGTACGCAGTGCAGCATTCCTCCGTGGACAGGAAGTAAGGCAATTTACGGAAGCCGGCATCCCTTTGTTGGATGAGCTGGCTAAGAAGTTCAGCATGTTGGAAGGACGAGTTGTAAGCGTGGGAGAAGTGTTCGACAAAATAAGCCGTAGAGAGGTCCCCTTCCAGATGGTAAAAGACGTGCTTTGGGATTTGACCAACGAGGGAGGAAAGTTCTATAATATGCAAGCCGTCCTGACAGAGAGCCTTTCCGGAAAACTGGACAAACTCAAAGACAGCTATGAAATCATGCTTGCCGACATCGCCCAAGCCAATAACGGAATCATCGGAGGAAGCCTTGACTTGCTTTCCGAACTTACCGGACACTGGAAGGAAGTTGCTGAAGCCATCGGTTCCCTTATCATATCTTATGGGTCTTATAAGGCTGCCATAATAGCCGTAACTACTTACCAAAAGCTGGATATAGCCTTGTTGCGGCAGGCGGTAGTGGAGAAACAGCTTGCGGCAGCAGCGAGCATATCCCTTTCAAACGCGGAAGCCGTGTCCGCCGCAAGAACCAAATTGCTGACATTAGCAAAAAAGAGGTTGATAGGCGTACTGAAATCATTATGGTCAGTGACCGCTGCAAATCCATATTTTTGGGTAGCAGCAGGCGTAACCACATTAGTATACGCTGTGTACAAACTGATTACCGCCGCGAGCGCGGCTGAAGCAGCCAATGAGGCATTCAACCGTTCTATGGAACGCATAGGCCAGACCATTGACGATCAGAAGAATAAAATCAACGAACTCTTGAATGTCATCCGAAGTGCAGATTCTTCTTCCCTTCAGAAACAAATGGCCTTTGATGAGCTTTCTGTGTTATCTCCTGCCCTGGCACAAGCATACGATTCCCTGAAAAAACTGGAAGAGGCCGACTTGACGAACGTGAACCGTCAGGTCAGCGAGCTGGCCGATGAAAGCCGTTTGTCCATGCTCAAAAGCCAAGCAGATGCCTTGGAAGGGTTGGTCAAAGAATTGTCCAAGATGAACCGTCTTGCAAGCATTGGTGCAGGTTCCGGTGCCGGGGATTATGCGAAACTCCGTTCGGCATTGAAGTCGGAATATGGCATACAAGGCAGTGTAGCGTGGGATGTCGGCGACTGGTCGGAGGCGGCGCAGGAGGTGTTGAACAATATACGCAGGGAGATAGAGAAGATAGAAGATGCGAAAAGACGTATTTCCGTGCCCACAGAAATGGATGTGAGGCTTTCAGAATCCAGTTACCGGAACGCAGAGGAAAAATTCGACTACCTGAGTGACTTTGCCACCGCGATGAAGAAGGAGGTGGAGGGCACGATGGCACTCCACGTGGACGGCACGCACGCGGAACGTGACACGGACAGCATCATCGCCGAACTAGAAGGAAAACTGAAGACGATGGAGGGCATTCCCCTTTCTGTGGAACAGCAGAAAGTGAAGGACGGCCTGCAAGAGACGTTGGGGTACATGAAACGGTGGAAGGAAATGGGCATAACGGGCGGTACGTTCACCATCCCACTATTTTTCGACTTGAAACTTAGTGATTTGGAGAGCGAGACGGAAAATGCCAAGAAGAAGTTCAATTACATTACCGGGCAGTGGGAGGAAGCGAACAAGGAATTCGGAACCTTTGCAGAAAACCGCATGAAAGCTATAAAAAAATGGAAGGATGCGGAAAAGAAATACAATGAGGCCAAAAGCGCAAAAGACATCACGGACAAAGACGGTTCTATCATCAAAGGCTATACCGAACAGCAAGAACGTCTCAAAGAACTAAAGAATAAGGTGGAATCGGCCAAAAAGGAGGCGGAATCTTTCGGCGCAGACACGGGCAAACCAGCACAGCCGGACAAAGACCCTATGGCGGACTTGTGGAATGAACGTAGAAAAGGCCATTTCCTATTATAAGGAATGGTCAGAAATAGAAGGCAAGAAAAATGCTTCCGAACGTACCCAATCCAGTCCATTATTCTCCTCCGTAAAAAGCTATCTTGACCTCGGCATAGAAAGTCCTGAAAAAATCTGGGAACAAATACGGGAAGAACTCGGAAACAGCAAAGGTCAAAGGAAGCTTTTCGTAGACCTCGGATTCAAAATAGAAGATTTACGTCAAGGGAAAGAAAAAAAAGAACTGGACCGCAATCTGAAAGAAATTGAGAAATATATCTCTGAAAGTACAAAGAAATGGGATTTGTTCAAAGATTTATCCGATGCAACAGGTAACCGAAGCCTGGCCGGCCAAATCGTTTTCGGCGGTCTGATGGAATCAGAAAACCTTGGAGACGAACTGAAAAAGAAAATCGAAGAAAAACTCAGTGGCACAACCTTTTCTTTTGAAGACGTACTCGGCATGGACGAAAAAGGGCTGGAGGACAACGGACTGAAAACACTTAGCGGGCTTGTGTCCGCCTATCGTGAAAATTCGGAAAAGCTCAAAGAAGAACAGGTGAAAAACCTCAGCGAGCTTATCAAAAACCACAAGGACTATGCCGCAAAGATAGAGGAAATAGAAAGCAACCTACAAAAGGACTTGAAGGACATTGAAGGGCGAAGAGCAGAACTTGAAACAGGAGGTGTGGATGTTGAAAGCTTGATTTCGAGCCGTAAGAAAAAAGCAGAAGAAGACAAATCTTCCGTATTGTTGGAACAATTCAAAAAAGAATCCGATTGGGCGAATATCTTCGACGACTTGGGGCGCATGTCTACGAGGACGATAGACGACATGATCGAAAGAATCAATACGTTCTCCCGATCACAAGAGTTGTCTGTGGAAGAGACAAAAGAGCTGATAGAAGCCATGCGCAAACTCAGGGAGGAGTCCTTGGAAAGAAACCCGTGGAAAGGCATCTCCAATGCGTCCAAAGAACTTGCAAAATGGAAGGAACTGCAACATTATCTTGGTAATGCTGAAGAACTTTCATTCTTTGACAAGGAATCAGGAAAAACCGTAAAATACACCCGTGCACAGATTGAAAACGGGATTGTCGCCTCACAAGAAGACATGGTGAAGTCTATAGACCATGTAATAGACGGATTAGAGGCCATGAATACAGCCGTATCCTCCGTTTCAGGCATGTTGGAATCTCTGGGAATGGAAGGCGCAAGTGATATTACCAATCTCATGGATGGCATTTTCAGCAGTTCAAACTCAATGGGTGGGAGCTTCCAATCCATAGGCAAACTGTTTGGGGTATCAGATGCCGGAATATTGAAAAACCTTGGGTTCGTAGGCATGGGTATCGGAGCCGTGACGGGAATTATCGGAGGAATTGCCAAACTTCATGACAAGAAACTTGACGAGGAAATACAGAAAAGTCAAAGACGCGTAGAGGAATTGCAAACCGCATACGACCAACTTGGGAAGGCCGTGGAGCGTTCTTTCGGTGCAGCCACAGATGCGGCAGAAAGAGCGTTGTCCTCGTATGAACAACTCGCCGAACAAGCCGAACGTGCCGGAAGCAAACTAAGCGCAGCCTATTCGATGCCATACGATGTGCTGAAAGACGGAGGACGCAGCATGATGAATGACCTTCTTCCGAAGAGTAAAATGGAAAAATTTATTTGGAACGGAGGAAAATCACACGGCTTCGCGGCTTCACTGAACTTCACAGTGGGCATCGAGAGAGAGGCATACGAAGCCTTAAAAGCAGTGGGAGCCGGAGAAAAAGGTAGTGAAGACAATGTCTACATGGCCCAATATGCAAGCCTCGTAGGTCAACGTCTGGAATTACAGAAACAACTGAGTGCAGAGGAAGATAAAAAGGATTCTGATCCGGCCAAGATACAGGACTATCAAGAGCAAATCGCCGAACTGAACGACCAGATTACTTATTTTGTACAAGACACGGTGGCCTCTCTTTACGAGCTTGATTTAAAAGACTGGTCGAAACAGTTGAGCGATGCACTTGTAGATGCCTTCAGAAACGGAGAGGATGCAGTAGAAGCTTTCGAACAGACGGCGAGCGACCTCCTTTCAAGGGTAGCAAGCAACATCCTGCGCATAGGCATCCTTGAACCGGTGATGAAGAAGCTGCAAAAGGCGCTTTTCGGGGAAATGGACGAGAATGGGAATTATCAAGGTGGAATCATCAACCTGAATGATTTGAACGGAACGATGGATGAAGGGATGAAATATCTTTCAGACTGGTTCAATACAGAAGGGAAAAATATTGTGGAGGCCATGAACAACGCTTTCCAACTGCTAAACGAAAAGAGCGGTGGCCTTTTAAGCAAAACGGAAAGCGGAGGCAGCATGCGTTCAAGTATCCAAGGCGTGACGGAAGACACAGCCGACCTACTGGCTTCCTATATCAATGCCATGAGAGCCGATTTGAGCGCACAGCGTTCTGTCATAGAGAAATATTGCGGAGAACAGTTCCCCGAAATGACCCATCTAGCAGAAGCACAGCTACAGCAACTCCAGATTATCGTTAAAAATACGGGAGAGCACACAAGGATAGCATCAGAAATCAGAGACATGCTACGCAGTGCCAAACAAAGCAAGTCTTCTGGTTTCTGGATTCATTAAAAAAATATCATCATGAACAAACTGAATGAAGAAATAATGTCCGGGGCAAAAGCCTGCGGTATTTGTGAAGAATGGTACAATATGATGAAGGACGCTGACAAGGACGGCCTGCTCGACATGTACAAACGAGGAATAGACTTCGTAATCAAGCATTCATTTCCTGAGAATTCATACCTCCTCTCCCATTCCACAGATGAAATCCGGCACAAACATCTGATATTCATTGACGAGACTGTACCGGAAGGAGGGGGAAACGGGACTTATGTATTCAATGGTACATGCCGAGGAAAGATTTCATTCGACCGGTATTCTGCGTCTACACTACATATACGGGACAAGAGCCAAGTCGTTATCTCGGCAAAAGGGCTTTCAAAAGTTTTTATAAACGTGTATGACCATTCACGTGTGGAAATCATACAGGAGGATACTGCTAAAGTATTTGTTTACCTTCATGGAGAGACATGCCATATTTCTTCCCATGAAGAAAGCTGCGGAAATGTTTTCATCCGCAAGAAATAAATAATATAAAAATATGATTATTTAGAAAATAATGTTATATTTGCATTCGTAGAACAATAGTAAATCATTTGAAGGCCACAGAGCCTGCCCCATGGGATAAAACCTTTATGGGGCAGGCTCTGTTTTTCTATTCAGACCATGAGTAAGGCTTACACCATATTGATTCAAAAAGAGAAAGAAGGCGCAGCGGTGAAGGACACGGTAAGGGACTGGAACATCGCCTGCACCGACATACCTTTTCTTCCGGAAAACGAGGCCAAAGAACTCCCGTCACGTGACTGGCCGGATGAGGACGGTGAAGATACGTACCGTCCTGAAACCATAAAGATGAAAGCATACGACCTGGATATCTCACTTTGTTACAAAGGAGACCTTGGAAGTGCCTATACCCAAATAGAAGAATTCATGGCATACCTTACCGGGAGGGACGGAGGAGGTACATTTTTCAAAATCTACAGTCCCCATACACTCATCGGAAGAGGCGGTTGTTACATGAAACAATTTGCCCCTGACGACTTCTGGAAGGGAAACGGAGAAGACGTGTTGGAGTTTAAAATCACCGTAAGGGTAACAGAACCTTGCGGTAACATTATTCTATCTGCATGAAATACGAAATATTAGACAAGACAGGTAAAAATAAACGTTGTACGGTAACGAGTTTGGAATACAACGGAGAGTTTATGGGTGAAAGCTATGTACTCTGCAAGGTGGAAAGCGAGGTGCCCATAGATTTTCAAACAGGAGACTATCTGGAATACCGAGGAGAAAAATATGAAATAAACTACGCCCCCTCTGTCCTCAAAAAATGCCGTGCAAGTTACAACAGAGACGCCTTCACATACGACAGCATCAAACTGAACAGCGCAAGCAATGACTTAGTAAAATGCCTTTTTCTGGACTATGTAAAAGAAGATAACCTTATACATTATTCTTCCCTGCCGAAATTCAGTTTTTTCGCCTCCAACGTGGAAGACCTCGCGGAACGTATACAGGCCAATTTGGACCGTTTATACAGCGGAGACAGAAAGTGGACAGTTAAGGTATCCCCCGGATGCGGAGGAAAGACGGATGTTTATGTTGCGGCAGAACAAATCAACGTGTGGACCGCACTGGGATATTCTTATTCAAAATTCAAGGTGCCTTTCATTATAAAAGGCCGCACCATAACTATCGGTGCTGCATCAGAAACTTTAAACAAGGTTTTCAAGTATGGCAAAAATAACGGACTTTACGAAATAGAGTCCGTAACAGAACAAGATGCGGACATCATCACCAGACTTAAAGTTTATGGAAGCACAAGGAATCTGCCCAACCGGTATTATAATAACCTACGAGAAGCATACGCCATAGTAGAAATCAGCAGAATAGAATATGAGCGTATCGACAACACCCATGCCAAATGCAAGATATTCAGCGACAATGCACCGGAAAAAATCGGTACCTGGAGCGAAGTGCGCATCAATGGAGAAGTGCATAAGGTGGCAAGCCGACAAGAATTCGATGACAATGTGCCCTCTCCTAAAGAGTGTACGTTCATTGAATTATCAAAAGGGAAATACGAACTCTTGTCTGTTCCGGTAACATACGAGGAACACCATAACGGTCTGAACTACGAAATCAAAATGCTTTGGCATGAAGCGATGATCGGTACGGAATGCGAAGTATACGTAGAAGGTATGCTCCGTTCAACTTTCGAGGTAAGAAACAGCAATAACCGCAGCCTATGTTATGACAAGGCATACGCCTACGTACGCGACATACTTTTAATCCCAGCAGAAGAGATACCTGATTTCAATAGTTTCATGTCTTCCGCGAGCTACACGAACCACGGTGACGGAAACCATGAATATGACTTGAAACTGTACCATGAGACGAGCGTGGAATATGAGCTCGTTGACTCTCCCTCTCCTACACGATTTGAAATCTTGTACGCATCGGAAACAAGCAAAATCGGAGAAAGTTTCCTCACCGGAAACCATAACGGTTCATTGCTACCCAATAATATGTATGCCCCCAATCTGATGCTTCCCGATTTTCCTTCTATCACACTCGACCCCTATATAGACAGCGACAACATTGAAAAGTACGGTATACGTGAAGGTTGCGTGTTTTTTGACGGAAGCAATGATGAACTGGAAGAGATATTTCCCTCCATAGAAGGCATGAAAGCGGAAAACCTACGGGATGCGGGTATAGATGTGTCGTTGGCAGAAGGCGACAACGGGAATTTGGATGAATTGGCCGATGCCGAAAAAATACAAGACGACGGAGCCATTACGCCGGGAGATATTATCCCCACCTTCACTGTCACACTGAAAGACGTGGGATTCGACCTCGCCAAAGAGATAGGCGATGATTCTTCCATTAGCATGAAAAGCGGATATTGCAGCGGACGTGAATTTAAAATCAGGAATTGTGTTCCCACAGAAAAGAACGGAGCAAAGTGTTACCTGCTAAGGTGTGAACGCGCGGAAGATGAATCCAATAAATTGTATTATCCTTATAAATCATACCCACTGCAAGCCGGAGACAAATTTGTAATTTTAGGAATAGACTTGCCAGACGTATACGTAAAGGCTGCTTCACAGAGGTTATTACGGGCAGGAAAAGAATATCTTTCCGAAGTAGACCACATGAAACATACCTATTCCCCAAAAATAGACGAGATTGCGATGGCTCGCCAACACGACGAAGCCATACAATCCGGAGGTATAAGCCTTCACGACACCATCAAGGAGGGCATGCTGATAAGGATTTCCGATGAGGACCTTTTTAATGAAGAGCTACATATCACTATCGACACCCTCACCATAAAGGAAGGGGAAAGCCTGATACCGAGTTACGAAATCACCCTCAAAGAGGCCAAGGAGGAAGGCACACTGGAGCGCATGCAAAACAAGATTGACGCTATTGCATCCGGAAACTCCGTAAATCATGCCGGCGGGACGATCGTCAACCTGCAAGGGAATTACCTGAAAAAAGATACGGAAGATGCCGCTACCGCCCTTATCAGCTTCTTGAAAGGCTTATTATACGGGAATTACAAACCAGGAGAAAGCGGAGGTGCACTGAAAGAAGACGGAAGTGCAGAGTTTGATAGTGCCACGATAAGAAAAGGACTGAATATCGGCGAGTTTTCAAGCATAAACCGCATAGGAGACGCTGTTTTCAACTCCATTTCATTGCGCAACCTTTTTCAAATCGGGAATTTCTCATCCGGCGAATCGGGCGGCCAAATCTCGGACGACGGCGCGGCAGAGTTGGCCTCTTTGTTGCTGAGGGGCGCATTGGAGATTGGAAAGTATTCCGCAGGGAAATCGGGCGCGAAGATTGGCGAGGACGGTGCTGCGGAGCTGCTGAGCGTGTTGGTTCGTGGACTGGTAACGGCAAAGGGCATACAGTCGCCGGGATTCTCGACAGGGGCATTGGGCACGGGGCTGTGCCTGAAAATGGACGAGAACGGGGATTCTTATATCGAGGTGGACCGCATGCTTGTGCGCAAGGTGGCCGAGTTCATCCAGCTTGTGATTCAGGAAATCAAGCACGTGGGCGGGCAAATCGTGCTTACCCCAGCCTCGATGAAGTGCATCCGCGTGGAAGACACGGGGAGTGCCTACCGTTGCTATTTCGAGGCGACGGACGGGGAAAAGACGGTGGAGAACCAGTTTGTCGCAGGTGACCAGGCACGCGCCCAGACGTTCAACGTGAAGGAGGGCATGAACGAGAACGTGAAGAACACTTATTACTGGCGTCTGGTGACGGGCGTGGGGGACAACTACATAGACCTCTCTAAGACGGACTGCGACGCGGGGAGCACGGTACCGGCCGCCGGTGACGAAATCGTCCAGTTGGGAAACCGGAATGACGTGGCCCGACAGGCGGCCATTATCCTTTCGGCATACGGGAACGATGCCCCTTATTTCAAGATGTACCGGGGCATCAACTCCTACAAACTGGAAGGCAAAGAGTTTGTCAACCTCTCACGGGAAGATGTCATGATTATCTCCGACAATATAAAATTGTCCACCGGCGAGACGGTGAAGGAATACATCAACGGCGCGGTGGGAGACGTACAAAGCAAAGTGGATGAAGTGAGCGGAAAGGTGGAGGACGCGGTGGAGCGTCTGGCGGAGCAGCAGAATTACATCGCCGCCCTACAGAAGACCGCCGAGGACTTGCAGAACCAGATTGACGGCGCGATAGAAAGCTACTTTGAGAAAACTGACCCGACAACCTCCAACTACCCGGCGAACGAGTGGACCACCGAAGAACAGAAACAAGCGCATTCAAACGACACTTATACCAATCTCAGCACGGGCAAGAGCTGGAAATGGGTGAAGGACGGTGACACGTGGAAATGGAACGCCATCACGGACACGGCCACGGAAAAGGCTTTGGCCGCTGCTGCCAAGGCACAGGATACGGCTGACGGCAAACGCAGGGTATTCGTCAGCCAGCCCACCACGGGGCAGGCTTACGACGTGGGCGACCTTTGGGTGAACGCGACTTACGGGGATACGTACAAGAACGACCTGCTGCGTTGCAAAACCGCCAAGAAAGAGAATGAGGCTTTCTCCATCTCGCATTGGGAGCTTGCCTCACGCTATACGGACGACACGAAGGCCAACGAGGCGGCAGAGGCCGCACGGGAGGCTGCGGAGGCCGCGAATGCGGCACAGGAAGCCGCCGACGAAGCCGCCGCCACGGCAGGGGAAGCCAAGACGGAAGCACAAGCCGCCAACACGGAACTGGACAACCTGAAATCCGACGGCACGATAAGCCCGGTGGAGAAAACCGCGCTGAAGCAACAGCATGCCGACATAAAGGCGGAACACGGGCAGATAACGACGGAGGCCGGAAAGTATTCCATAAGCGTGACGGACTATGAGGCCGCGTACAAGAAGGCCGATGCCGCGCTTACCAAATACACTGCCTCCACTCCCGAATACATCACCGTGGAATCCGACTATTCGGACATCTCCGCCTATTATTCCAAACGGCAGACGATATTGGATACCATCGCCGCAAAGGCCAAGGAAGCGTCTGACGCGGCGAAAAAGGCAGCAGACGACGCGGCCGCGAAGGCAGAGGAAGCGGCAGAATCGGCGAGCGAGGCGGCACAAAAGGCCATAGAGGCCAAGACAGCCGCGGACAATGCGGCCACGGCAGCGAAAAACGCCCAGGACGATGCCGACGAGGCGAACTCCATGCTTTCGGACATCGCTAACGACAACAAGCTCACGGCGCAGGAAAAACAGCAGACCAAAAAGGAATGGGACGTGATAGTGTCCGAGAAGCCTAAAAACGACGCTTCGGCGGACAAGTTCGGCGTGTCCAAAACGGCCTACGGCTCCGCTTACACGGCATTAAGCACGTATATAACGCCCCTATTGTCAGATTTAAGTTCTACAAGCAACATCACGGGCACGGAGTTCAGGGCGAAGTTCAAGGCTTACTATGACGCGCGCACGGACTTGCTGAATGCCATATCGGCCAAGGCCAAGGAGCTGGCCGACAACGCGCAAGAGGCGGCTGACGCGGCAGCGGAGAGCGCCTCGCAGGCCATAGAGGACGCGGCGGCGGCGAAGAATGCCGCCGACAAGGCGCAGGCGGACGTGGACGCCGAGAAGGAGCGCATGGACGAATGGGCGGCCGACGGCAAGTTTTCCCCTTCTGAAAAGAAACAGTTGAAGGAGGAGCTTGCCCGCATCGACGGGGACAAGACGCAGGTCACGGACGGTTACACGAAGTACGGCCTCGGTACTCCCACAGCTTATAACACGGCTTACACGAACTACCGGACGGCTATCAACGGCGTGGTGTCTTCCTCTTCGGAGACCGTGGCCATCCCTTCGGACTTCGCCACGAAGCGCACGGCGTACTATACGCAGAAGAGTGCCGCCCTGACGGCCATCTCGGACGCGGCGAAGGCGTACGCGGACAAGGTGGTGGCGGGAATTAAAATGGGAGGGCGTAACTATGCGTGGGGAACTACCAATGAGAAGAAGGTGACTTCGGTGGCTTATAAAGAAAATCACACCGACACTCTCGGATACACGACGATTGGATTAAAGAAAGGTGACAAGGTTGTGGTATCATTCGACTATGAGGCGAAAGACATTGTTTTTGAGAGCAACTCAAAAATATCTGCACAGTTTAACGAATATTACGCCTACAGTGGATTTGGGCTTGTTCTAAGAGGCAATGGGAAAGGGCACCACACGTCTTCCATCATCACGCTTAACACCCATTACAATTCATCCGACCCCGTTGTCGAGACAGACAATGGAAGTCCTTTTATCCGTTTTGACTATATCAAGATAAACCCCGGCGGTTACTTCCGCGTGTGGAACTTCATGGTCAACAAGGGGACGGTGGAAGCGGACTGGACACCCGCCATCGAGGACGTGAACGGGATGATAGAGGATGCCCAAAAGGCGGCAGATGACGCAGCGGAAGCGGCCAAGAACGCTCAGGCTGATGCCACGAATGCCAACAAGGAACTGGCGAACATCAAGAGCGACAACCTCATATCCCCTATCGAAAAGACAGCCCTGAAACAGCAGCAGGCGGACATCCGTTCGGAATACGGGGAGATTACCGCCAACGCCGCACGCTATGCCGTGTCCACCACGGCTTACAAGTCGGCTTATGACCTTGCCAACGCTGCCCTGACGAAATATACGGCTTCGTCACCGGAATATATCACGGTGGGAAGTGACTACGCGAACATATCGGCCTACTACGATGCGCGGAAGACCATCCTCGACGCGATTGCCGCTGGGGCCAAGAAAGCTGCGGACGACGCGACGAACAAGGCGAATCAGGCTGTGGAGGATGCCGCGCGTGCGGGGCATTACTATCTGGACTTGGACAACGACGGCGGCCCGGTGTCGTGTGACGCTTCGGGGAACGTGACCGGCGGATTCCCGAGCAGCAAGGCCACGGTATATTATGGCACGGAACCTGATACGGGTTGGGCGTTTACGGGTGCATTCTCCGGATGTTCCGGAAGCGTGAACTCATCGACGGGACAAATCACGGTCACGGGGGTAAGCGCGGATACTGGCACGGTGACAGTCACGGCCAAGAAGAGCGGAAAGACAGACCTATCTGCGGTATTCTCTGTATATAAAGTAAAGGCGGGAGCGGACGGAGCGGACGGCACAAACGGAGTGGGCATCAAGTCCATAACCAACAAGTATGCCGTATCCGCATCGAACACCACCGCGCCGACATCATGGAGCGACACGGTACCTACAATGACCACCACGAACCGTTATCTGTGGAATTATGAAATTGTCACCTATACCAACAGCACGACAAGCGAGACCAAAAAGAGGGTCATAGGTGCATACGGAAATACAGGCAACACGGGCGCCACCGGGGCGACGGGTGTGGGTATAAAGTCCATTACGGAATATTATTTGGCCTCTTCGGCATCGAGTGGAGTGACAACTTCAACGTCAGGATGGACGACTTCGGTGCAGTCCACTTCATCTTCCAAGAAGTACCTTTGGAACTATGAGGTGGTGACTTACACCAATGATACGAAATATACGAGCAGTCCGGTGATTATCGGTACTTATGGGGATAAGGGTGATACTGGTCCACAGGGAGTACAGGGTCCAAAGGGTGCTGACGGGACACCCCGCTATACTTGGATACGCTATGCTGACAACGCATCGGGTTCGGGCATCAGCAACTCGCCCACGGGAAAAACTTATATCGGGTTTGCTTATAACAAGACCACCGCCACGGAAAGCAACACCCCTTCGGATTATACATGGTCACTTATCAAAGGCGAAAAGGGCGACCAAGGCGTGCCGGGGGCAAAAGGGGCTGACGGGAAAACCACTTACACATGGATAAAGTATTCCGATAACTCGACGGGCAGCGGGATGTATGACACTCCCAAATCCACGACACAGTACATCGGCATAGCAGTAAACAAGACAACGGCCACAGAGAGCAATACTCCATCGGATTACACGTGGTCTAAGTTCAAAGGTGACGACGGTGCGGATGGGAAAGGCATCAAAAGTACCGCCGTGACTTATCAGGTAAGCACATCGGGCACCACGCCGCCCACAGGAACGTGGAACAGTTCTATCCCTTCCGTGGCAGCCAACCAGTACCTTTGGACGCGCACGGTTATAACCTACACGGACAATACCACATCTACGTCGTACAGCGTGGGTAAGATGGGAGCTAACGGAGCCAAAGGTGACAAGGGCGATACGGGACCCGCAGGAGCTGACGGTGACGGCATCGTGTCGGTATCGAATACTTACCAGATAGGAAGTTCGGGTACGACGGCACCGACAGGAAGCTGGAGCGCAACCGTACCTTCGCCACAGAAAGGTAAATACCTTTGGACGAAAACGGTGACGACTTACAAGAAGAGTGACCCGACAACGGTGTATTCCGTGAGTTATTACGGTACGGATGGTACGGCGGCCAAGTATGTGAGGGTGGCGGGCGACCAGGTGTTTATATACACCAACAATTTTTCTGGGAATCCCACACCTACCTCCATTACGCTGACGGCCACCCTCACGGGGACATCCGGATACCAGTGGAGCTATAAACAGGTGGGACAGACTTCTTTCACGAACATATCGGGAGCCACTTCGCAGACTTATGCCTTGGCACATAACAATTCGACGGTTTGGGGCAGCGCGAAGTCTGTGACCATACGTTGCACCTCGGGCGGTGTATATGACGAGATGACGATAGCCAAGGTTTCTTCGGGTACCAACGGGACGAATGGTAAGGATGGCACAAATGGCACGAATGGCAAGGACGGTGCCGCCGGTAAGAACGGCGCGGATGCCTACACCATAATTCTGGGCAACGAATCGCATGCCTTCCAAGGAACGACGAGTGCGGCCATCGCTGCATCCACGAAATGCGAGGTTATCGCATACAAGGGTGCCACAAGGGTGGCGGCAACGATTGGTACTATAACCGGAGCACCGTCGGGAATGTCCACGAGCATTTCAAGCAACGGAACCACATCGGCCTCGTTCACGGTGTCCGTCACTTCTTCGTTGACTACCGGACAGGGCGTGCTTACTGTGCCTATCACCGTGGACGGGAAGTCCTTCACGAAGAATTTCTCATTTTCCGTGGCTTTCAAGGGCAACACGGGCGCCGCCGGGGCGACGGGTCC